>WNGH01002608.1_pt1 | contig 17069 bp, 8 predicted proteins | sample 5400631 | NCBI WGS metagenome assembly WNGH01 (sample SAMN13153373, study PRJNA577476) | soil metagenome | isolation source: 115 cm soil or saprolite under Garry oak tree replicate 1 | place: USA:California | collected 2016-06-15
TACCTCTCCAATCAGTACAACCGTGGATACTTCTACTTCCGCCAGACGCAGTTAGGGCTGTATGTCAACGACCGGTTCAAGGTTACGCCGAAGCTGACGCTCAGCCTCGGACTGCGCTGGGACTATTGGACACCTTACAGCGAGGCTAAAAACCGGCTGGTCGTCCCTTACAATCCCGAAAGCACGTTTCAAGTCATTTCTCCAGGTAACGTGAGCGTGGACCAAATCCCTGGAATTCCTCCCGCCGTGCTCACGTCGTGGGCAAATGTGGGGCTGACTTGGGCCTCGGCCAACTCCGTTGGATACCCTTCAAACCTCTTTCGGTCCATTCGCCATGACTTTGGTCCCCGCTTGGGCGTCGCCTATCAAATTAACCGCAATACCGTGATCCGCGGCGCCTACGGCAGATATTACGTAGGGATGCCGCTGTCTCTGTTACTACAATCAACCCGCAATACTCCGCCTCTGAATCTTCGTTTCGTAAACAACCCTTTCAATAATCCCAAGGTACCCGGTGGTGCGGGAGGACCGTATGATGGTACATATCCATTTATTTCGGCCCCGGCGCCCAGCGACTACCTCCCATCCGCCACAGTGGATATTAGTACTCCGCAGGGTCTCAATCCATTTGGTAACGCTGCGACGTACTGGGATCCCGGCGCCTGGAACGACGAGCATCAGCACACTTGGAACGTAACCGTCGAGCGGGAGCTACCCGCGCAAATAGGATTACGACTGAGCTACATAGGAACGTACGGCGGAAACCTGGAGCAGCAGTTCTCCATCGATCCTCGAGAGCCAGTATATAGCTATTCGACGCGCACCGGACTCAAGCCTCCGGGCCAAACCAATCTATTGCGGGCAGTGCCAGGGTGGGGATTGATTGGCATAAACCATACCGGCTTTTCCCACGACCATTCGGCACAGGTCGAACTCCGCCGGAAATATGCGAATGGAATGAGTTTCCAGTGGTTTTACACCTACGTCCGTGCCCTTACCACTACCGATCCCGGTGGCTTTTCCGATGGGAACACTAGCATCAACGGTGGTGGTGGCAACGGACGCTTTGGCGGAAGCGGAGGCGGGACCGTGCCCGAGAATATCGAACTGCTTGGTGAACCAAACCTCAGCTACGACCAGCGGCGGCGGCTCGTCTACTTCAACAACACCACCATCCCTCCCCACCGGATCACTTTCAATGGCATCTATGAACTTCCCTTCGGGCGAGGCAAACGCCTTGGCAGGAACGTTTCGACGCCGCTCAACTTTTTGATAGGGGGCTGGCAACTGGCGGCTATTGGTACTTGGAATAGTGGCCTCTGGATGGGCGTGAATCCTGCTTTTGTCCAGACAGGTAATGTCCGCATTTCTGGCGATAAGCGCGCGACGCTGAACATCGTCGGCGCTAGCGGACTATTCCGTCAATGGTTCGCTGGCAATTTCAATCCCGCGACGGTTTCAACTGTTAGCGGTACTCTCGTTGCCCCTGCCGTTCGGCCAGCCGGTCCGAATTGCTCCGGACAGTTCGTTGGCCAGCTTGCTGTCACTCTGAGCGATGGATCGTGTTTCAACGCCCCCTTCAGCGGACTTTACAACCCAGATCCTCGCGTAAACTTCATCGGGCCGGGCTCGTGGAATGACGACCTATCGGTCTACAAGCACTTCAGGTTCAAAGAGCGTTTTGACATTCGCTTTGCCGCCGATTTCTTCAATGCTTTCAACCATCCGAACGATGTGCCTCCCAGCACAAGCAGCGGCTTGCAAAACCTGGGGCAACAATCAAACGACCCGCGAATCATACAGTTCTCTCTTCGCGCGGAATTTTAGCGTGGCCTTTTTTCTTGACGTAGGTCGTGCAATGTGTACCGTTCGAACCTTGCCGTTGCTGGCTCAGCCGCGCTAATATCCACGCCAGAAGGAGTGGTCTACTCGCGGAGGGTCAACCTGGAATGTCAAGGCCTTTCTCTCAAACCTTGACGCGGTTCAGAGAGAAGCTCGCCTCGAATCAAGCTCAGAGTTCGCCGGACTATCTTTCCTTGTATTCAGACAGGGCCCGCCCGATCGAGAGCCAGTTCGAATTCAGCCGAATTGTGCTCATCTTGATTTTCTTGGTCTGCTTGTTCGGGACGCCATCGGCCTGCGGCGCGCGTCAAGCGAGCGCGGACCCGTCTGAAACCCGGCTGGCTGAAGGCATCAAGCTTCTGGGCGAGGGACGTCACCTCGAATCGGTAGAGGTCCTCAACAGCGCCAAGCAAAGTGCCCCACAAGACGCCCGGCCCTATTTCTACTGCGGCATGGCCTTGGCGCAGGCGGGGCGCATGCGCGATGCCGCCTCCGAAGTAGGGGAAGCGGTCCACTTGGCACCTGAGCAAGTTCATTATCGAGTTTTTCAAGCCCACGTGCTCGAGCAACTCAAGCAAGCGACCGCGGCTCAGGAAGCACTGGCCGCACTTCAAGACAATAAAAAACTCGAGCATCTTGACCTGCCTTGGCTGCGCTTGTTGGCCGATGTCTACTACCGCCTGCAAATGACCGATCAAGCGCTCAAAATTCTCGATCTTTGGGCCAAGCGTGAACCGACGGACGCCCGCATCGACCTGTATCGAGGTCAGGTATACGTGGTGAAGACCCAGCCTGACATGGCTTTAAAATGTTTTCGACGCAGTTTGGAAAAATCCACCGAGAATCCGCAGGCACATTTCGAAATGGGCAAAATTCTCTACGAAAGGAATCAGCTTCCACTTGCTAAAGAGGCACTCCTCAGCGCGGTTCGTGACGATGCGAATAATCCGGAGTACCTTGCGAAACTTGCCTCGGTCTACCTGGCGATGGGTGACGCGGATGCGGCGATCGAATGCCTAAGAGGTGTGGAAACGACAGGCCTCAGTGTGCCGACGGCCTATTACACGTTGGCGCGAGCTTACCGCAATAAAGGCGACGCTGCACGCAGTGCCGCCTACATGGAGAATTTTCGGCGGGCAACCTCCGCCGAGCGCGACCGCGAAGCACGCAAATTAGAGGCTGAGCGTCCGATCGCCCAGGCTCAAAGGGAGCTGGATCGCGGCAATTCTCAGGCGGCTCGAGTCCTGTTTGAGAAAGCCTTGCAGGTTGATCCCAGTCAATGGGAGCCGCACGCCTACATAGCTGAGATGGACCTTAATTCCGGTGACATGCAGGGGGCCTACCCTCACTTGCAAAAGTTGGAGCAAATTGACGCCGATTCCGCCACCGGGAATTTCTTGATAGCAAGATACTGGTTCATGATGATGGACTATGATCGGGCTCGATTGTACGCAGAAAAAGTGAAACTGAGCCGGCCGGCTAATTCTGAAGTCCGAGCTTTATTGGGTGAGATTTACGAGAAACTCGGTGAAAAGTACAAGGCGCGCCAGGAGTACGAAGAGGCTGTCCGCCTCGCTCCAGAACGCGCCGATTTGCGCCAACGCCTTCTCCGGGTTGGCGGAAAGCCTCAGTCCCGGTGAGCTTGAGTGATGATCGAGAAATCGTTCTTTCCCTCCGCCATTCTTGATGCTCCCGCTTATCAGCATTGGGTTAGTACAAAGCATTTCGGGCGCCCCCGGCTGGTGCTCTTCTCCATGTTCTGGTTGTTGCTCGAATTAACATTCGCGACGGCAGCGTGGTCAAAGCAACTTCCCGCTCAATACTTCCGACTGCTGGAAGCGGGAATCGCGCAGGTTGGCAAACAAATGGACACTCAGCCTGCTCCGAATCTCGAAGCCCTGTCGGCTCGTCCCGGATGGAAGCGTTTTCCCCAATCCATCTTGGCGGCTGCCGTTTTGTATGCAAAGAAACACCCCGCGAACCCCCACTATCGGGATCCGAAGATGTTGAGCCTGGCGATTCGCATCGGCGACCTGCTGGCGACCGAATGCGAGAAGAATCACTCCGAAACATGTTTTGAGGAGGAATGGGACGTGCACATGTGGCTCGAAGCCTACCGCCTCCTCGCCCCAGAGCTCGGAGAGGAGCGCCGTGTGCGCTGGAGGCGTTCCATTGAAGCGGAGGTTACGCCTCTTGCATCCGATGCAATGAAGCGGCAAGAGTTTCCCTGGTACAACACACCGTATATTGGAACCTCGCCGAACCACTTTGCCTCATGGGCCGCTCTTATGTTGCTTTTCGGTCGTGTGTTCGGAAACAAGAATTGGGAAAATCTTGGGGCGCGGATTCTACATCGTTTCGCCGCCGAAGAGCAGGCACCGGACGGATATTGGGGTGAACACAGCCGCAATGGTCCAACCACCGGATACAATCACATCACCTTTACGCAGGTAGCGTTCTACTGGGAATACTCGAAGGACCCTGCGGCTCTCAAAGCCCTGCGGCGTGCGACAGATTTCCACGAGCACTTTACCTATCCCGACGGCGCGCCGGTGGAAACCATCAACGACCGCAACCGCTACTGGAGAGTGGACTCCTGGGGTCACTTCGGGTTTTCACATTTCCCTGACGGCCGGCGATATGCAGAGTTCCTGACCGATTTTTTTCGCGGAGACAATCTGACAATGGATGATCTGGGACGGCTGGCTCAGGACGCTCTCTACTATCACGAAGGACCAACAGAGCCCATCCCTCAGGACCAGCCGCGCTATTCGTATCAGATGAGCGTTCCGGCAGGAATCCGCAAGACGGGGCCCTGGGTGGTCTGCTTGTCCGGCCTTATCAGCACCCAGGCAGTCAACAGTCGGTTTTATCTTGATCGCCAAGGAAACCTATCTGTTTTTCATAACAAGCTCGGGTTAATTGTCACCGGGGCAGGGTCAAAACGGCAGCCAGACCTGGCAACCTTTTTCGAGAAACTGCAGGGGCAGACCTTTCACATGCCGATCAGCAGCCGTCTTCAGATGAGTGACAACAGCGGTGACCGACTTTCACTCGCTTACAATACGTTTTTCACAGACCTCTACGTTCCGCGTCCTTCTGAAGATCATCTGCAATTGCGCTTCGTCATGACGGGGAGAGGAGAACCTCCTCCGGAAGCGCAACTGAACCTGCAACTCTGCCTGAAAGCGGGAGAAACGCTGGAAACCGCCGCAGGGCGAAGGATCGTGCTAGGAACCGAGCTGGTTAAACTGGGACCAGATGAGTTGGGAGGCTGGATCCACCATCATGGGTGGCGGTTGAAGACAGACCCGATGGCACGGCTGACCTGGCCAGCCTATCCTCATAACCCTTACGCGGATGCTCCTGAGACCGCGCTGGAGCACGCGGTTGGTGTTGTTTCGGTGCCTCTGAAACTTGGCGCAAAGGGCGGCAAGTACATTCGCCCGAATGCGCAGGAGATTTCCTTTACTCTGACGCCCGACTAAGTCGGCACGCCGATTGCCTCTGTCTTTGTTGAGAGGAACTATCTTTCTTGGTTCGCGGTGAGCGGATTTTGCCAGGGCATCTCATTCCGACGAGAAGTCCACATACCCGTGCTTTCTTAGGAAGCGGAAATAGCCAACAAAATCGAAATCCGTGGGGCCAAGTTCCATGCGCGTCAAGTGGATAACCTCGGCAAGGTTTCGATGTCCGTCGCACCAGTAAAGAGCCGTTATGGGAATACTCTCCCAAGCCCCCGAAGGATACCCTTCGCGCTGGTCGGTCGGCATGTCGTCCAAAGGCAGGGTTCCGAAGCGTTTTCGCTTCACAACGATTCTTGCTGCCTTATCCCGCTGAGTATCGAGGACCGCAATTGGTTGCACAAACGTCTGGAGTCCAAGCTCCCGGGCGCGACGATCAATGGCACGGCGCACTCTGCTCGTCTGCTCTTCCCCGAAGCGACGCAAACCCTCAATCATCGGAGCGAGACTCGCTGCCGCATCCTTCTGATTCGATTCCGGGACCAGGCTAAGGACCGAGAGAACGGCCTGCGACTCCCGCCCAACAGAGTAAGAGACGTGATCGAGTGCATCCTGGAGCAGCCGTCCCAGATCTTGAGCGTTACTTGCGGCGGCGGCGCGTTCCAGGAACGGCGCAGAGGACTGCAGAATCTTCTCGTAGCCTCGTGTTTGGCTGAGCTCCGCAAGCCATATCTCCTCGGACTCACTCGCGTTGGCCAGATAATAGAGATAAGCGGCATTTACGGTGGCGACGTCCCGCAGCGAGCGAGGGTCTACACGATCAGGGGTGTCCTCGCTGTTATGGTGAGTCTCCACTCCGCTGCCGCTGTAGGCCCACACCGTGGGGACATTAATCATAGGTTCGCTCAAGTAAGTGTCCGTGCCGCTCATGGATTGGTGCTCATGCCAGGGCCGATGCACCTGGGAAAAGTACTCCTGGGCAACGCGCAAGATGAACGCATCGGTGTAGGACCTCGCTGCGTGGGGATTCATGTAAAACGTGTACTCTGTTCCCGCCAAGTCGTACGAGGCGGCCGGTGTGTCCATGCACATCGCGGCAACCGTGCGACGAATGCGCTCTGGATGCGTCTCGATGTAATACATCGATCCGTAGAGCTCACCCATGGTCAGCAGACGGATGCTCCTCTTGGGCCGGGGTAGCTTACCGGAGAGGATGAGGCGATTGAGAGTCGCGAGGGATTCCAACATTGCAGCGACGCCCGTGGCATTGTCCTGGGCTCCCTGCTCGAATGAATGCCCGAGAGTCAATACTTCCTCAGGCCCCGATCCTCGGATCAGACCGGTCACGTAAGGATATGCACCGGAATAATACCGGCTATCGACAGTAGCCCTGACGCGGACGACGCCTCGCTCGGCCAGGAGTTTGCGCACCAGCGCACCCTCCCGTGGGCTTATCGAAAACGAGAGCAGCGGTGTGCTGCCTTTGGTGAAACCCCACCCTTGATCGCCCCATGCATTGATCCATTGACGGCCATTTTCAAGGCTCGGATTCTCGCTGAAGGTATTGATCGCTCCGAGGGCTCCAGACTTTACAAGTGCCCACTTGAAGCCAGCAGGGTTTTGATTTAAGAGCACGAGTTTGCCCGTGAGATGCATCTCGCCAAGCCTCGGCAGATCCGCATCGGAAAGGCTCACTACCTCCGCCATGACCCCTTCAGGAGGCGTTGCCCCACTCCACATTCCAAGCGATGCGGGAATTTTCTGATAGTCCGTCAGTGTGGCGATGTCACTGGGGACCGGCGGATCAACAATCTCTAGACGCGCAGACTTCACGTCCCAGGCCAGGGGCATCGTCCAGAAACCGAACTGGCTTGAACCGTCCGCCGGCGCTCCCGACAGCTCGACGTCTTCCAGGCCAATTCCTTTCATGGATTTTTTCAGATATTCCGCGGTCTCTTGAAATTTTGGAAATGTGAACCAGCGGTCAGTCGAATACACTTGCTGCATGAAGCTCATTGCCTGTTCGGGCTGTATTTCGAGATGGATCGCTTGAATCAGTTGGGCGAGACGGGTTGGTGCCGGTGTCACATCATGCGTGAATAAAACCAGGACGGAAAAAACAATGCATGCCGTTGACACGTGGCTAATAGGATTGTGCATCGGTCTGATCATTTCGCCCCCTTGACACCCACTAGTGCTGATTCAAGTCACAGCTGCAACTACAAGCGTCACCAGGTCTATGTCAAATTCGAGCCGGGATCAAGTCTCCGCGCCGGATATGCTTTCCAAAGCCGGCTCTCGCCTGGCATGATACGATACCAACCTTGTCATCAAACAATGGGGCTTGAGTCCACGCCGGTCGTCAGCAAGAAATCTCTTTGCCGCGGTTTTGTCCTCCTCATAGGCGCCTTGCCGTTCACCGGGGCGCCAGTCCTCACTCAGAGCTCATCCCCACTCGTATCTAAGGGTTATGCCGTTCTGCCTGTTCCGCAACAGGTGACATTGACTGGTAAGGACTTTGCGTTGGACGGCCGCTGGAAGCTGGAGCTCGAAGGGGACGTGAAAGAGAATGACGTAGCCGTCGAAAGCCTGAAGGCCAGTTTGGCATCGAGGTTGCATCTGAGCCTCGCTGAGACCGGTTCCAACCGGTTGGCGTCCGGAGTAATCCAGTTGGATTTAAGGCCGAAATCGGTTTCAATCGGTCAGGCTATTGATAAGAACAAGCCTGCGCTAGCCGAACAGGCATATCGCCTGACCCTGGGCCCGAGGAGTTTGATGATCGCTGCCAACGCTCCTCCCGGACTCTTTTACGGTGTGCAAACTCTCCTCCAACTCGTTCGTCTTCGAGACAGTCGTCTCTGGCTTCCCGAAGGCGAGATAACAGACTGGCCCGATGTTGAACTGCGCGTCATATATTGGGACGACGCCCATCATCTCGAGCACCTTGAAGCGCTGAAGAGCGCTCTGCGGCAAGCGGCATCTTTTAAGATCAACGGTTTCGCCCTCAAGCTTGAGGGGCACTTTCAGTACAAGAGCACCCCGGCCATCGTTGAACCTTATGCGCTGGCGCTCTCCGAGCTACAAGAGCTCACTGACTTTGCGCTACGCTCTCACGTGCAGCTTATCCCCTACCTGGACGCGCCGTCGCATGTCGCCTTCGTTCTGAAGCACCCGCAATATGCCCCGCTTCGGGCCTTCCCCAGCAGCAATTACGAATTCTGTGTGACAAATCCCGAAACCTACAAGCTACTGTTCGGCATGTATGACGATCTCCTTGAAGCTACGAAGGGAAGCAAGTATTTCGTGCTATCCACCGATGAGCCCTATTACGTTGGCTTAGCTGGGAACTCCCAGTGCGACGAAGTGACGCGTGCGCACACACTCGGGTCCGTCGGAAGACTACTGGCGGAATTCATCACCAAGAGCGCTGACTATCTCCATGAGCGCGGCCGCACGGTCTCGTTCTGGGGGGAATACCCTCTGAAATCTGAGGAGATTAGCGCACTTCCGAGTCATGTGGTCAACGGTGAGGTCTATGGTCCCGAATTTGATTCTGTCTACAAGAAGCACGGAATTCGTCAGCTCGTTTATACCTCGACTCAGGGCGAGGAGCCGCTGTTCCCCAATTATTACACCCTGCCTTCGACTCGCCGTCTGCACGCGAAGTCCGCTAGGAATGGGCGTGTCACCGATATGTTCAACCTCATATCGCTTACCCCGGCGCGCCAAAACGCCGACTTGATGGGAGCGTTCGTGGCCGGATGGGCCGACGCTGGCCTGCACCCTCAAACGTTTTGGCTGGGATACGCGACAGGTCCTGCCACTGCCTGGCACCCTGCATCGGCGAGCCCCGCGGAGCTCATGAGTTCATTCTACGATTTGTTCTATGGACCTGGTGCTCAAAACATGGGTCGCCTCTATCAGCTCTTGAGCGAGCAAGCGCAAATTTGGGATGACACGTGGGAAACCTCGCCTTCGAGCGCCCGAACTCCCATTTGGGGCAACTCGGACAGAATCTTCGATCCACCAAAACCGGCAATTGATCAAACACTTCCGCCTTTGCCGGTACCGTCTGCGGCCAACCTGGCAATCAGCCGCGATTGGATGAAAGAGAATGCGAGACGTCTTGAGATCGCGGCGACTGCACTCACGGAGAACGACGAGTTGCTCGACTTGCTGTATGCCAACCTCAAAAACGTTAGCCACAACCAATACAACCTCGAAGTGTTCCTCTCCATCGCCGGTCTGTGTCGGCAAAACCTTGAGATGATCCTTGAGCTAGGTCAAATGAGCGAGCTGCTGAAGGCGGCTCAGGCAGCAGTCAGCCAAGGAAACGCCAGCGAGGCAATAGAGTCCCTTGATGAAGCGCTGAACACTGCGGCAGGAATTCAGCGGCGACGCAACCGAGCTCTTCAGGATGCGACGACCACGTGGTATCGGACATGGTTTCCGCGGGTCCCAGAGGCTAATGGGCGACGCTATCTCAACCAGGTGGACGACGTGAAGGACCACAGGCCAGTCCGCACCGTCGACATGACCTACCTGATATACCGTGAACTCCTTTACCCTCTGGGTGACTGGGCAGCCGGGACACTTGCGGCGAGGAACGCGTATGCGCGCGCGCACCAATTGCCTGAGTGTGAGGGTGGGCTGAACTGGAAAGACACAACAATTTAGGCTAATTAATAGCCATTCGATGCATGCGTGAATCTCTTCGGTTGCCGCACGCGGGGATTTTTCTCGGGAGGATTGAAATGATGACCGATTCCAACATCACGAGACGCTCTTTCATTTCTGGCGGCGCCGCCCTTGCCGTTACAGCTAGTTCTGTTGTGGGCGCTCCGCGGGCCGGCGAGCGACGGCTCCGGATGGCTCTCGTCGGTACCGGCGCTCGCGGCTCCCTTACCTGGGGACAGGACGTCGTGGAAGGCTATAGCGATGTCGTGGAAATCGTAGGGCTTTGCGATATCAACTCCAAGCGGGTGGAGGCGGCTAAGAAGCTGATTGGGACGAACGCACCTTCTTTTGTGGATTTCGACCGGATGATCAAGGAGACTCGTCCCGACACGGTGATGGTAACTACTGTGGATGCCACTCACGCGCGTTACATTGTTCGTGCATTGGAGCTGGGCTGCGATGTGATGACCGAAAAGCCGCTCTGCACCGACGAGGAACAGTGCGTGTCCATTCTGGATGCCCAGAAGAAGTCTGGCAAGAAAGTCACCGTAGCCTTCAATGCCCGACACGATCCGGAGGCAAAAAAAATAAAGGGACTCCTAATGGAGAAAGCCGTTGGCGACGTTATCTCCGTGGACTTTCACGAATATCTGGATACCAGTCACGGCGCTGACTACTTCCGGCGCTGGCACCGGCTGAAACAAAACTCCGGCACGCTGTTGGTCCACAAGGCCTCTCACCATTTTGACTTGGCCAACTGGTGGCTGGATTCCGCGCCCGTGGAAGTGACGGCCTTCGGAGACTTGAAATTCTACGGGCGTAACAACTCCTTTCGTAACACGCACTGCCGTGTTTGCCCGTTCACACAACAGTGTAAGTTCTATTGGGATGTTACGCAGAACCAGAGCTACGTAAAACTTTACGTCGACTGTGAATCTGAGGATGGCTACTTGCGCGATGGCTGCGTCTGGCGCGCAGACATCAACATCTACGACACCATGTCGGTAGTAGTGAAGTACGAAAATGGAGTCTTCCTAAACTATACGGCCAACACCTATTTGCCTTTCGAAGGCCAGGCCATTTCGATCAACGGCCGTGCGGGACGGCTCGATTACAACGAATTCGGTGGCGGAGGATTCGAGAACAAAGGACTGCGCCTGACACGCAGCTTCGGCAAGTCCGAAGTGATGCAGGACCTGGAAGCGCGCCGCGCAGGGGGACACGGAGGAGCTGACACCTCGTTGCATGATCTGATCTTCCGAGGATCGCAAGGCTCTGATCCGTTAGGTTTGCGAGCAGATCTTCGCGCCGGCGCTCGCTCAAGTCTGATTGGCATTGCGGCCTATCGGAGCATCGAACGCGGCGGTCAGACGATCAGGATCAAGGATCTGGTCAAACTGTAGCCGAATGGAAGCCAACCGCTCGTCGAATCTCTGCAAATTTACGGGATCGCGGACGGCTCATTCGGTAATCTGCCTTACGGATTCCGCCGCGCACCAGGGGGCAAGTTTTGACAGGCTCATGAATTCGGTTCCGACCGGAAGGAGCACAAGAATGCTACGCGTATACATAGCTTGCTTCCTGGCTTGCCTGTTTTCAGTACCCGCTATAGCACAGCAATCCGATGATCTGAACTTCACCTCCGGACTGGAGCAGTTTCACAGTATTCGCCGGATGTTACCGTCGTACTTGAACAACATTGGATTCCGTATGCTCGGTGAGCGGAAGCGTGGAGTGGAGCATTTGGCCACAATCGAAGATGTGAACAAACGAAGGTCTTACGTACGCGAACAGATTCTGAAGGACCTCGGAGGCTTCCCTGACAGAACGCCGCTGAACGCGCAAGTGGTCGGGGTCTTGGAGCGGCCTGGGTACAGAATCGAGAAAGTCATCTTCGAGAGTCAACCTCACTTCTACGTGACCGCGAACCTTTATCTGCCGAAAACCGGGCATCCGCCCTACCCAGCGATCCTGTATCCCTTGGGGCATGAGCGTGGAGGCAAGACCAACCCGACCTGGCAACAGATGCTTGGTTCCCTCGCCACAAAGGGCTTCGTGGCACTGGCATGGGACCCGGTGGGGCAAGGCGAAAGACTGCAGATTTTTGACGAGGATCTGCGAGAGTCCAAAGTCGGTAACTCAACCACTGAGCATACGGTCGTCGGCACACAGTGCATGCTAGTGGGCGATCATTTGGCCCGCTATACCATTTGGGACGGCATGCGGGCTCTCGATTATCTTCTCTCGCGCAAGGAAGTAGATCCCGCGCGCATTGGCTTGACGGGAAATTCGGGAGGCGGCACCCACACGGCCTACATCGCGGCCTTGGATGACCGCATCCAAGTTGCGGCACCTTCGTGCTATATCACTTCCTGGCACTTGATGCTCGACACGATTGGTCCACAGGACGCAGAGCAAACGTTTCCCCTCTGGCTGCAGGAAGGGCTCGATTATCCGGATTATCTATACGCATTTGCCCCCAAACCCTACATCCTCCTTTCAGCCATCCGCGACTTCTTCCCCATCGCCGGGGCTCGCGAGACTTTTGCAGAAGCCGAGAAAGTCTATTCGGCAATCGGCGCAAGAGAAAAGCTAGGCATCTTTGAAGCGGATGATGGCCATGGATACAACAAGACGCGTCGTCTTGCCGCGTACGATTGGTTTGGCCGGTGGCTGAAGGGAACCCGAGATACGGATCCGGAGCCGCAGATCGAAATGGCCACACCGGAAGAACTGCGCTGCACTGCTACGGGCCAGGTTTCTACTTCGCTTGGGGGCGAGAGTGTATTCACCTTGAACCAAAAGCGACTGGCGCAGTTGAAGACAAGTCGCTTGACTCGGCCGGCAGACCTACCTGGTAAAGTCCGGGAAGTGATCCGCTACGAGCCACTAAGCGGGCCATTACAGGTCACATCTTACGGTGCGATCACCCGGTCAGGCTACCGTATCGAAAAATTGATTTATGAGAGCGAGCCCGGCATCTTCGTTCCATCGCTGCTGTATGTTCCCGATGCGGGCGCTAGCAAGAAGGCTGCAGTCCTTATGGTCACCGGTGATGGCAAAGCGGCTTCAGCGTCGGAGGCGGAGCAGTTCGCGGCCTCGGGGACGGTTGTACTTTCCATCGACATGAGGGGAACGGGAGAAACCAGAGTAGACACGGACGTGAACAGTAGAGAATTCGACCACTATTTTGGGGATTTCAACGACCTTATGACGGCTCTTCTTGTCGGTAGGACCATGGCCGGGATGCGCGCTTTAGATATCTCGCGCGGCGTCGATGTTCTCACCTCGCGCAAGGAGGTCGATCCAAATCAAGTTTACGGTTACGGAAAGGACGAGGGCGCCTTGCCGTTGCTGTACGCCGCAGTACTTGATGGCAAGATCCGAAGGGTAATGTTGGACGGCATGCTGGTTTCCTACGAGTCAGTTGTAAACAGCAGGGTCAGCCGTCGCATCCTAGAAGGCGTTGCTCCCGGGATGTTGAAGTACTACGATTTGCAGGATTTGGTAGCCGCCATGGCGCCGCGCGATGTCTGGATTGTGAATGGGACGGACCCAATGGGGCATGAACTGCCTGCCAGTGAGGTCTCGAAGGAATACCGCCGCGCGCTCGAAGCGTTCAGCCAACAGGGGGCAGCTCAAGCCATCCACATAAGAGATCGCAGACCTGGTCAGGACACCACTCCGTTCTATCGTGAATTCACAGCAGCAGTCAGATAGAGCGCGGCAGCGGCGCAGCTGAGCGCTCTTCACAAAGGGTAGGGACTCTCGTCAGATTGAGTTTTTCCCCGAAGTGTGGAAGCCAGATATAGTGCTGTTTCGAAATAGAAGGAGAGAATCATGTCCATAGAACTCTCGCGGCGAGACTTTATTGGCACATGCTCTGCCGCGGCGTGCTCTGTATCTCTTGGTATGGCCGAAGCCTCAGTATTCCATCCTGGCGGTGGTTATACCGGAACGCTTTGCCTCTTCTCGAAGCCACTCCCAGGCATGGGCTGGCGGCGACTGGCTCAGGCTGCCAAGAGTGTGGGATTCGGCGGAATTGACCTGACGGTACGCAGGGGCGGACATGTACAGCCGGAGCGTGCTACCGAAGATCTGCCCAAAGCAGTGGAAGCGATACGCGAAGAAGGGTTAGATGTTCCTATGATCACTACAGAGGTCACCTCAGCGGACGACCCGGCAGCGCGCGCAATCCTCTCGACAGCGGCCAAGCTTTCGATTCCATTCTTCAAGCCGGGTTATTACCAATATAAGATGATCAACGTGCGGCGTGAACTTGAATCGGCGGCCAGTCAATTCCGCGGTCTCGTCGCCCTCAGCAAACAATATGGAATTCAAGCGGGTTACCATAACCACGAGGAGTACATCGGAGCGCCGGTTTGGGACATAGCCTCGGTTATAGACATGCTTGATTCCAAGTGGGCTGGCTTCTACTTCGACGCGCGTCATGCCGTGGCAGAAGGCGGGGTGGGCGGTTGGAAGATTGCAGTTAACCTGGTAATGCCTCGACTGAAGATGGTTGCCGCCAAAGATTTTCTATGGCAGAAAACGGAGACGGGCTGGGCGGCGAGGAACTGTCCACTAGGAGAAGGCATGGTGGACTGGAAGTATTTTGTGAATGCGCTGGCGGCTGGCGGTTTTCAAGGCCCCATCTCGCTGCACCTCGAATACGACGTCGCGGGGGAAACTGCGGCGGCAAGAGAGAAGAACATTGTCGCCGCACTCCAGCGAGATCTCCAATTCCTTAAGACACGCTTGCGTGAAGGCTACGGAGCGATCGCAGGTGAGCGCTAAGAACCAGCGGCGACTCCAGAAACGCAAGCAACTCGGCCGGCGAGAATTCTTGTGCACCGCGCCTTTGGCCGCGCTTTCAGTCCCCCTTGCGTTTCGGCGCTGGAATGCGTTCCACACTCTAACAGCAAAGCCAATCGAAATGCGAATTGATGACCTGTCCTACGACTATGAAGAGTTTCGGTATCGAACTCCGTACAAGTTCGCCGGCAAGGAAGTGGACCGCGCCACAATCTTGAACGTGCGGTGCGTCGCGCATCTCACAAATGGCCGTTCGGCTCATGGCTTTGGCTCTATGCCGATGGGGAACGTCTGGTCATTTCCTTCGGAGCGAATGTCTTACGACAAGACGCTTGGAGCAATGAAAGCCCTGGCCGAGCGCGTTCGAAATATTACAGCGGACTTCAAGGAGACCGGCCACCCGATCGACATCAATGTGGCCTTGGAACCGGATTACTTGAAGGCAGCAGATGAAGTTTCCCGTCGCCTGCAACTCGAAGAGCCTATTCCGAAACTGTGCGTGCTGGTTACAGCCAGCGCCTTTGATGCGGCCCTTCACGATGCCTTCGGAAAAGTTCATGGCCTCAGCTCTTACGGTACCTATGGACGTGATTTCATGACGCACGATCTGTCGCATTATCTGGGGCCGGAATTCAAAGGCGAACACCTGGATCAATATCTGTTGAAGGAGCCGAGCGCACGACTGGCTCTCTATCATTCGGTCGGAGCCTCGGATGCTATCGAAGACTCGGATCTCCTAAAATGGATGGACGACGGCTTACCTGAGACTTTGTCGGGTTGGATTCGTTACAACGGCCTGACCCACATTAAGATCAAATTGGCCGGCGACGATTTGGCTTGGGATCTGGACCGCGTCGTACGGATCGACCACACAGCGAGTGAAGTCCAAGCCGAGCGCAGGGTAAGAACTTGGGTATACTCTCTCGACTTTAACGAGCGATGCCCCAACGTAGGCTATTTGCTGGAATTTCTGCGTCGTCTGAAGGAGAAGACGCCGCGAGGCTTCGAAAGGATTCGATACATCGAACAACCCACTGCGCGAGATTTGGAGAAGCACCGAGAGAATACCATGCACGAAGCCGCTAAGTTGAGACCGGTCGTGATTGACGAATCGCTGACAGGACTCGACAGGCTGATTCTGGCACGGGAGCTGGGCTATACGGGAGTGGCGCTTAAAGCTTGCAAGGGACAAAGCCAGGCGCTACTCATGGCCGCTGCTGCGCAGAAATACAAGATGTTTCGCTGCGTTCAAGATCTGACCTGTCCCGGCGCATCCCTTGTACATTCCGTCGGCCTGGCAGCGCGCGTGCCGGGTGTAACTGCAGTCGAGGCCAATGCCCGCCAGTACGTGCCAATAGCGAACAAGCCTTGGGAGCAGAAGTTTCCTGGAATCTTCCTCGTCAAGGATGGAATGATGCGCACCGCGGACCTGAATGGACCAGGTCTGGGAGCAGTGACATAGTCGCCCGCAACGCGATTCGTTTGCGATCGCTTTCGTCATCAGGAAATAGGGAGGATACCGAGGGTTGATGAAGGCTCCGATTAACGCAAAGGTGGAATGCTCTTGCCAGCACTCGTCCGCATGTCGAATTGCGAGATTCTTGATCGTCGCGCTTGCTTTGGGCGCGACGCCGGTGCTCGGGCAGACTCCTCCAACAACGGCGCCAAATCTGACGGAAGGCACAAGAATATACGCACAACGGTGCGCCGGTTGCCACGGCGCTGATGCCCATGGGACGGACAAAGCCCCTGGGCTTGCCGGAAACCAAAGGTTACGCGACGGTTCTGTTCAGGACTTGCGGGACGTGATCCGCAAAGGCGTTCCGGGATCGGGCATGCCTGCCTTCGACTCGCCGCCTCAGGAACTCGACTCCCTCGTTGTATTGGTGCGCTCCCTGAATGCTCCGTCCGCGGAAAGCACCATCGGCGGTGACGCGACAGCAGGAGAGTCATTTTTCTTTGGTAAGGGACAGTGCGCTTCGTGTCACATGGTTTCCGGCGCCGGAGCGGCGATAGGTCCTGACTTATCAAACGTAGGTCGGGAAATGACGGGCGACGAAATTCAAGCGAAACTGGTGAATCCGAATTCGCGAATCGCGCCCGGTTACGAACTTGCTACCGCTCAACTGCGTAACGGAAACACGATTCGGGGATTTGTGAGGAATCGCAGTAATTTTGATATCCGGCTGCAGGATCTAACCGGACAGTTCCACCTTATTCAACAGGGAGAGATCTCAGCAATCACGGAAGAAAAACAATCGATAATGCCGT
>WNGH01006425.1_pt1 | contig 17051 bp, 18 predicted proteins | sample 5400631 | NCBI WGS metagenome assembly WNGH01 (sample SAMN13153373, study PRJNA577476) | soil metagenome | isolation source: 115 cm soil or saprolite under Garry oak tree replicate 1 | place: USA:California | collected 2016-06-15
ATCGTGCCGGCGAAAGACAAGGTCGCCTCGGCGGAGTTCTTCGCCGAGGTCTTCGGCTTGACGGTCAAGCCGGATCACGACCACTTCGCACAAGTACAAGTTAACGAAAGCCTGACCTTTGATTTCGCCGACGAATCAGAACCATGGGGAGGTCCAGGCTTCGACCCCAGGACAGGCCACAGCCATCACTACGCCTTCCATATCAGCGAGGCCGAATTTGAAGGAGTATTCAACCGCGTGAAGGCCAAAGGGATCCCCTACGGCAGCGGGCCATACAATCACACCGACGGCCGGATCTACACTCGTCGGGGTGGGCGTGGCCTCTACTTCGAGGATCCCAACGGCCACCTGCTGGAAGTGATGACAGTGCCCGAGACGGGAAGCTAAAACGAAAGCTGAACACGATGGTCTGGCGCCTATCGGAGTTTCAGGAAGGCCGGCTCTTCACGTGGGAGACGCGAGGCGCCGGAGTTTTCGTCATAGCCCGTCATGCGATTCGGGCTGGCGAACGCGGTTCCATCGTCACCCTCACGATCAACCAAACCGGCTGGATGGCACCGCTTCTAACACTGTTGTCCGGGAAATCCGGAACGTGTCGATGCCCCTTTGATGTCTGTCCAAAATGAAAGAACCCAAGATTGCATTTCTGCTTTTGTGAGCATCGATAACGCTTTCTGAATCGGGCTGACCGAACGATAACCTCTGCCCTTGCGCAGGAACAAAATGTATTCGACATCGTTCTTAACGACAGCGCCGGGCTGGTAGGGCTTCCCGTAGAATCCTGCTCCGTTGCCCTCTGATTCCGTCACTCCGTTGGCGATTTGTGCCAAAGAATCGGGGTGAGACAGTCCAAATCTAGAGCGCGGGCGCGAACTTGGATGTCCGCGTGGAGCGGCATAATGAAGTGCCGCCCGGCCTTCTTTCGTGGAATACATACGTCGCCGACAACGCAGCAGATTCGCCCACCTGGAACGAGTACGCGATGGCATTCCGCCCAAACCGTGTCGCGTTCATCGAGAAAATGCTCGTAACTCTCAATGTGTCCCATTTGTCCCGCTGTATGGTTATATTCCTTGAGGGTCCAATACGGTGGGGAAGTCACGACGAGGTGAACCGATTCATCAGGAATCCAAGAGAGATTCCTTGCATCACCAAGATGCAGCTTGTGTGTGGTTGTATCAAAGGGTGCCGGCCATGGTTCCGCCGGTATCGAATATTTGCTTCCAGGAGCGTTGCCAAAAGCTTCGGGCGTGTTGTCCGCAATCGGTAGCTGGACAGATGTCGTTTTCTTAAATGATCCCTGAATAAAGCTCAACGTATAGGTGCCCTCCGGGACAGAAGAGGTCCGAACGGCCACTGGAATCAGCTCACGGCTCTGTTGCTTGTTGAGAGGTTCGGAACGCAGCCGAGTACTGATCAGCCGTCATTCACAAATCGGTACGGACCGATACAGAAAGATTCGAGGATCATTAAAAGCGGCGTGCGAGAAAGCGAAAGTTCCTTACATCACGCATCATTGCTTTGAGGCATTTCTTCGGGAATGCGCTCAAGGATCAGAAGCTGAGTATCGGGAAGAATCTTAAAAATGGCCCTTTTGGCCATGGGTGGTGTAGGGTCAAGTCTTTGGTTTTCGATTCGCCTGGGTGGCGGAACTGGCAGACGCACCGGACTTAAAATCCGGAGCCCCGCAAGGGGCGTACGGGTTCGACCCCCGTCCCGGGCATTGAAGAAACTGCACTTGCAGCAACGAAGTGATTCGGCTCCGATATGTCCACAGCTAGGGCTACGGCGCAGGCTCGATTCGAAGCAAAGCGCCGTCGTCCTCTTCCGTAAGCACATACAAAAGACCATCGGGACCTTGCCGGACGTCGCGAATGCGTTGCCGTAAATCGGTCAGCAACGATTCGCGGCGCAGCTCTTCGAATTTCGCGTTGAAGACAATCCGTTCGAGGTGTCCCGTGTAATTGAGTTCTCCCACGCGCATCGAGCCGACGAATGCATTCCCTTTCCATGACGGAAACCGGTCGCCCGAGTAAATCGTCAGTCCTGAAATACCGATCGACGGAAGCCACACGACCAGAGGCTCCTCCATTCCTTCTTTCCACGCATGATCCGACACGCGCGGACCCGGATAGTTTCTACCGTAACTCACCACAGGCCAGCCGTAATTCCGTCCCGGCAGGATAACGTTGAGTTCGTCTCCTCCATTCGGACCATTCTCGTTCTCCCAAACCACGCGTGTTTCCGGATGAATCGCCAGTCCCAACGCGTTGCGATGACCGAGAGAAAAGATCTCCGGCTTGTAACCGGATCGGCCAACGAACGGATTATCGGGCGGCGCCGTTCCGTCGTCGCGAAGGCGGAGAACTTTACCGCCATGATTCATTGGATCCTGCGCGCGCTGATCGAAAGTGCCTCCCACCGTCATGAACAGATTTCCATCCGGCGCAAACACGATTCTCGATGCGGCTGCACGCCCATCGTCTACGGAGTCGGCGACAAAGATATCGCGAATATCGGCGAGCGCATGACCATCGAACCGCCCTCGCGCGAGCGCCGTCGTGACGCCCTTCTCCAGAGGCTGGGTATACGTGAAGTAGACCAGCTTGTTGTTCGAGAACCGCGGATGCAGCGCAATGTCCATGAGTCCGGACAATTGCTGCGCAAACACTTTGGGCACGCCCGGAATCGGATTTGGATCAAGCACGCCGTCTTTTACTAGACGGATTCGCCCGGCACGCTCCGTCACCAGCATCGATCCATCAGGCAGAAACGCGAGGCCCCATGGATGAGAGAGTCCTTTCGTGACAACTACGACGCGTATCTTGTGCTGCTCCGCAGTGTCGAACGTGAAAGGCCCATCACCGAAAGGCGGCCGCGGTATTGTTGGAGCGCCACGCTGTTGAGCCAGGGCGGTTGCTGCGATGCTGATTATGCAAAGAAGAAGAATACGGCGCATGACGGCGGATTATAACTCACGCTGATCAGCGGGAACATGGTCACAATCTTAAGTCTTGTAAAGTTTGAACCTGCCTGTATCCTTCCGATCTATTATTTCCCCGATCTCGTGCACAAGCCGAAGGAGGAAAAATGATCCGGCGCGCAGGCCGGACGGCCGAAGAATAGGAGACAGACAATGATTCAAGTGTCACGTGGGTCCAACGAACCGAAATCGGCAGCAGCAGTCAAACGATGGATCGAGAAGCACACCCGATCATCAGATCGCTTCGCATATGTCGCGGACAAGTATGAACCCCATCGAAAGGAGCACGGATGTTACGACGTGTATTCTTTCGAGAACGGACCTTTGCTAGGCGCCTTAGCGGCTGCGGCAAAATCCAAACGGCTGCCGATCGCGGCGATCGGCGAGCCCTTCGGAATCTTCAGCATCTTCGGAAACGTATAGAAGTACTGCCATCGAAAATCCCACTTCGGAATTTTGACCAGAGGAATGGTCTTTCCATCCGGAGTCACCGCGAATGCCTCGAAGGATTTTCCAAGCAGATGCATGTGCGGGTTTCATCATCTCGAACGGGATTTCTTCAATGGAGCGTGCGAAGTGCGCGTGCTCTGTCCCATGCGGGAATGGTCGCCATTTCGTACGGTTCGCCTTCCGTTTGCGATAACATGAATCAATTCCGACGGAATACGCAACGTTTGAAGGTAATTTCGTTCTCGATCTCGGTTCCGTGGATATCGGGCAAAGCCGACCGCAGGCAAGTGGGAAGGAGATACGCTGGTGGTCGATGAAGCACATCAGTGGATCGCAGGCCGGGACTTGAAGGGGGAACGCGAACTGATCAAACCGTACTGGTATCCGTATTCGAGGTACAACAGAACATGAAGGCCAACATCATGAAAACCTATCCCAACTACGTAAACAACGAGTGGGTGAGTTCGCAGAAAACCCGCGAAGTCATTAACCCATTTAATGGGGAGACCATCGCGCTTGTGCCGGAGGCGAGCAAGAAAGACGTGGACGAAGCGATCGGTGGGGCGCGCCAGGCATTCGATCGAGGCCCGTGGAAAGAATCCACCGCCCAGCAGCGCGGGCGCATTCTATTCGCAATGGCGGACATCGTCCGGAAGAATGCTGCGATGCTGGCCGAACTGGAGACGCTCAACAGCGGCAAGCCCATCGTCGAAAGCGAATTCGACATGAACGACACCGCAAGCTGCTTCGAGTACTACGGCGGGCTTGCGACGAAGATTCACGGCGAAACGCTTCCAGTTCCCGACAACGCTCTGAATTTGACGCTTCGCGAGCCCGTCGGGGTGGCTGGCTTGATCGTCCCCTGGAATTATCCGCTGATGCTTGCCGCCTGGAAACTGGGGCCGGCGCTCGCTGCCGGCTGCACTGTGGTCCTCAAGCCGGCCGAGCAAACGCCACTGACCACGCTGGAATTCGCACGGCTGGTGCAGGAAGGAATTTCCGATCTGCCGCCGGGAGTACTCAACGTTGTTACGGGAGACGGACCCACAGCCGGCCGCGCCATCGTTGAGTCGATGCAGGTCGATAAGGTAGCGTTCACCGGCGGTACCGAGACAGGGCGCGAGGTTCTCCGCGGCGTCGCCGATTCAAATCTTAAAAAAGTCTCTCTAGAGCTTGGCGGCAAATCGCCAAACATCTTTTTTTCGGACGCGGATCTTGAAGCCGCAACCGACGGCGCCCTCTTCGGCATTTTCATCAATCAAGGCGAAGTCTGTTCCGCCGGCTCCCGCATTCTCATTCAGCAGGATCTCTTCAAGAAACTTGTCGGCCGGATGAAAGAGATGATGCCGAAAATCCGCCTCGGCAATCCGATGAGCCGCGAGACGAAGATGGGACCACTTGTTAGTAAGGAGCACCTGGAAAAGGTGGAAGGCTACATTGAAATCGGACGCAAAGAAGCGAGGCTCGTCGCGGGTGGCCGCCGGCCGTCATTGGAGGAACTGAAGAATGGGTACTTCGTGGAGCCCACCATCTTCGAGGCGGACAACAAGGCCCGAATCGCCCGCGAGGAAATCTTCGGGCCCGTGGTGGCCTGCATTCCCTTCAAGGATGAGGAGGAAGCGCTCCAAATCGCCAACGACACTCCATATGGTCTTGCCGCCGCGGTCTGGTCGCGCGATATCTTCCGATGCCTGCGTGTGGTCAAGAGTCTGCGGGCGGGCATCGTGTGGGTGAACACGATGCAGCCGTGCTATGTCGAATCGCCCTGGGGCGGATACAAGCAAAGCGGCCACGGACGAGAATTAAGCCTGCATGGCGTCGAAGAGTTTCTTGAGACCAAGCAAGTCCACATCAATCTCAGCGAGCGGCCTATCGGATGGTACTGAGCAGAACCGGGCCGCGCTTCGCGGTTCTCGGCGGCGCGGGCGCGATCGGCCGTATCATCGTTCGCGATCTCTTCGAATCGAGTTCGAAGTATTCAATCCTGATCGCGGATTTCGATGGCGAATCAGCCCGCAGTTTGGCAAGGAGCTACCGCAGCGGACGCGTCTCATACACCCGCGCGGACGCCAGGAAGCCATCAGACCTTGCCGCAGTTCTTCGCGGATATTCGGTTGTCATCAACTGCACTCGTCACCAATTCAATCTCAATGTGATGAGAGCCGCGCTTCAGGCGCGAGTCGCATATCTTGATCTCGGAGGACTGTTTGTCTGGACATGCCGCCAATTGCGGCTAAGGAGGCGTTTTGCGGAAGCAGGGATAACGGCGGTGATCGGAATGGGTTGCGCGCCCGGCCTGACGAATGTGATGGCTGGCGCTGCGGCGACAAAACTGGAACGAATCGATTCCATCCGCATTCGCGTTGGTGGAATCGACTTCAGTGAACGTAGAGGCGATTTTGCGTTTCCCTACTCCGCGGAGACGATTATCGAAGAACTGACACTGCCGGCCTGGAAATGGAGCCGCGGGCGTTTCGTTCAGGTGAAGCCACGGTCGGGTTGGGAACGCGTGGAGTTTGGTCCGCCTGTGGGAGCAGTGTGGGCCGTCACCACGCGGCATAGCGAAATCGCTACGCTCCCGATCCGTTTCAAGAGGCAAGGCCTTCAGTTTGCGGACTTCAAGGTGGGCTTCGAACGCGCGTTCGTTCGGGAAATCATGAAGCGTCTTCGCGCCGGCTGGACGGTTCGGGAGTTCGAGGCCCTGCCCGCGCCAAGAGAGGCGCCCAATGATTGTGAAATCGTGCGGGTCATTGTTTGCGGCGTTGGCCGGAAGATTACGCTTGACTGCCACGCACGGTCGAAGCCCAAGTGGCGGGCGAGCGCCAGCGATGTCGATACTGCCTGCCCCGCGTCGATTGTGGCTCAAATGCTCGCCGGCGGCTTGATCCACAAACCGGGAGTTTGGGCTCCAGAAGACGTTGTCCCCACTCAGAGTTTCTTCGAGGAATGCCGGCGAAGAGAGCTGACCTTTAGCGAAAAAAGCCAATTGCGGCGATCATTAGAAACGGCTGACCACAGCTAACGACAGATCCCCTGATCTCCGAGGACACCAGCGCTCATTCTGTTCTCTTTGACGAGTGGGAATTCCCAGGCGACATCAGAAGATTTGAACGAACTCAGGCAAGATAGCAGGCGCGTTACGGCTTATGCGGCCATTCGAAACCGGGTCTGAAATTCGCAGAAAAACAGCTCCGCTTCCTTCTCAGCTCGCCTTTTGACGTAACCGTATCGGTATTGGAGTACGTCGATCAGCCTCGACCTGTCGAAGCAGCACTCATCCACGTCGGACGCGGTCAGGTGTTCCCAACGGCTCATGATTTCGCCGCGGAGAAGATGAAGGGGATCCTTGTTCGCATGCGCCATAAACGGTTCCTCATGTAGGTCTCAGGAGTCAGCCGACTTTGCAAGCAGGCGAGGCAATTTGAGTATGAAACTACCCTTTGACCGAACGCAACAGGTTTTTCCCGCGTTTGGTGGACAATTCCCCACCATAAGTCCGGTTTCCCGGATCAGTTCTTCCGTTTTATGAATTTATTTCACAAGGGCTGCCGACAAGCTATTGAATCCGTTGGCTGTGGCTTTGGTCACCTGGGTGCTAAAAAAGGAGAGACAGCAGCCGTGCTCGGTCTCGGTAGTGGGGGGATCCGTTGTAGTCCACCGCGAGATTTGGATAACGCAGGTGGGAAGGCAGGATGGTGGAGGTTGAGATTTCGGTTGGGCAAAAACGCCGGCAGGTTGGCCGGCGTTTTTGCTTTTTGGGAGATTGCCAAGCAAACGTAATGTGGAAAGGAGAATCAGCGAACCGTCAGGACTTCGAGCAAAAGGTTTACAAACAGGGCGATGTCGAAAGCGATCAGGAAGAGTGTCGCCATCCCAAACTCATTGCCGCTGCGCGAGAAAATGTTGGCGGTTTTCCAATAAACGTCTTCGGCATTCTTGATCAGAAGGTATTCGGCGACCATACGGTCATAGGTGGGCGCCGGGATGGAAAGCTGAAGGCAGGCGTAAGCAACGCAACGGCCGGAGAAGCAATCTCGGATCTCGGTCTGGGAGTAGGGTGAGATCACATACGTTCCCCGTTTTCCGGGCAGCTGGATGACTCCCTTTTCCTCGAGTTCTGACCATGCGCTTTCAGGCAGGATGGTGCGCAACAACTGACGTGCTTTGTCCTTGGCACGCTCGTAATCGTCTTGCGTGGGATGCGGAAACACATCGGCCCGCGGCAGTGGAAAATTTTCCTGAATTCGCGTGGCCATGAGCATTTACCCAATCTTTCTCAGGTGAACCGAAGCCGCGTCGCGATCACAGGCCGCCTTGGACTCTGGGAATCAATAGGATTTCCGCATCCGGGTCGAATTCGCGAATCAGAACGTCGTGTTTGTCCGATATATCAGCCGCGAACCAACCCTGAGCCACCTTATCGTTGAACTCTTTTTCGATCTCGACGAGACGCTGTGGGCTCACGGTATCCGTATCCCATTCCGCGAGCGTCTTGTCTCCGCCGGCACAAATCATTCGAAGTTTCTTTAATGCCATGGTTTGTCCCTTTCCCTCTCCCTCGAGCCGGTTCTCTTCATCGAGGCGTACGCAAACCACTGTAGCAATTATGCTACCGGAGCAAGGTTCTAGTGAGTCGACACAGTTCAAAGGGTTTGTCCAGCGAGAGTAATCCCCTAAGACGGGGAGAAACAGGGCGGCTAGCCCTTGACGGGTTCTTTGAAGCAATCCGGGAGGAAATGCACTACCAACCGTGCCGATCTGGAACCTCGCTTCAAATACGGCGGGCCTGGAAACCCGGGACAGCGTTCCAGCGCTTTCCGGTAGCAATCCTCCTCGGCCTCATGGATCGTCCTTCCTTGCGATCTCACCACGACGACGGATTTCGCAGGGTTACCGTCTCTGGCCATTTTCAGCAGACAATCGTATCGGTTGTACTTCCGCGATAACTCCACATAGAAATAATCGCCATTCGGAAAAGTTCGGACGGGGTGAGAGATCACAACTACATCTTTAGCAAGGCGCGCCATAATACCTCCCTCCTTGCAAAAGCTTGGCATTGGACCATATCCAATGTATGTTTGTAAATAGGCGTGAAACCCCCGCCAGACGTGGGTCTTGGCAGTCTCCCCGATCAAACCAGCGTCACTTGTGGCCGGAAGCTTCGACGTTCTGTTACGATAGCTGTGGCATTACTGTTTAACGCGACATTCTCATGAAACACGCGGCTCAGTTGCGTTTGGCCATGGCCCAAATAAATGTCGTTGTCGGCGACATTGATGGAAATGCACAAAAGGTTGTGGAGTGGATCGATCGTGCCCGCGATATGGATGCCGACATCGTCACTTTTCCGGAGCTGGCACTCACGGGTTATCCACCTGAGGATCTGCTGCTCAAACCTCAATTTATCGATTCCAATCTCTCAGCTCTCGAAACAGTCATCGGTCGAACGCACGACATCACGGCCATCATCGGGTTCGTCGATTGGCAGGATGACATCTTCAATGCTGCCGCCGTCGCCCAGAATGGGAAGATCGTCACGACCTACCACAAGATGTACCTGCCAAACTACGGCGTGTTCGACGAGTTTCGCTACTTCCAGCCGGGCAACCGGTGCCCGGTCCTCCAGATAGGTGACGCCACCGTGGGCGTCAGTATCTGTGAGGATATCTGGTATCCCGATGGCCCGGTATTCCTCCAAGCCCTCTCGGGTGGAGCCGAACTGATCATTAATATTTCGTCCTCGCCATACCACGCGGGGAAACGGCGGTGGCGCGAGCGTATGCTGGCAACTCGAGCGGCCGACAATACGGTCATTGTGGCATACAACAACCTTGTCGGCGGCCAGGACGAGTTGGTCTTCGACGGGGACAGCCTCGTTTTCGATGAGAACGGCGATATCATCGTGCGCGGCAGACAATTCGAAGAGGACCTCATCGTTGTCGACCTCGATGTCGAATCCGTTTTTCGAAAAAGACTGCATGATCCCCGCCGGCGCCAGCAGAAATGGAATGCCGCAACGGTGCCGGAAATTTTTCCAGTCACATCGCGCGGCGGGCGTCGCAGCCGGTTACCCGCCATCGAACAATCCGAACCACTTTCGGATGATGCGGAGATCTACCAGGCCCTTGTTCTCGGAACGAGGGACTACGTTGTAAAAAATGGGTTCAAAAAGGTTGTGCTCGGGCTGAGCGGCGGCATCGATTCAGCGCTAACGGCATGCATCGCGGTGGATGCTTTGGGCAGTGAAAACGTCGTCGGGGTGTTGATGCCGTCGGAGTTCTCATCGCGAGGAAGCATTGAAGATTCGGAGCAGCTCGGAAAGAACCTCGGCATCGAGCTGCTGACCATTCCCATCACCCAGGTCTTTAACGCTTACAACGGCTCCCTAAAAACAGCATTCAAGCATGCGAAGCCGGATGTAACTGAAGAGAACCTCCAGGCAAGGATTCGTGGAAACTACCTGATGTCTCTATCGAACAAGTTCGGCTGGCTGGTTTTGAGTACCGGGAACAAGAGCGAGGTCAGCAGCGGCTACTGCACTCTCTACGGCGATATGGCCGGCGGCTTCGCCTTGCTAAAGGATGTGATGAAGACGACCGTGTTTCGCCTGGCGGAGCACGGCAATCGCGTTGCAGGCCGTGAACGTATTCCACGGACGATTATCCAGAAGCCACCGTCTGCGGAACTGCGCCCGAACCAGCTCGACACCGATTCGCTTCCACCTTACGAAGTATTGGATCCCATCCTCAAAGCGTACGTCGAGGAAGACCGAAGCCTTTCCGAAATCGTCGATATGGGTTTCGATGAGCAGCTTGTTCGCCGCGTCATTCGCATGGTAGACACCAATGAATACAAGCGCCGCCAGGCCGCGCCGGGCGTGAAGATCACACCGCGCGCGTTCGGGCGGGATCGGCGCATGCCGATTACCAATCGATTCCGGTAAGCGTCTAAGGGGCTGGGTGTCAAATTAAGGTCATTCATCATGAATAGGCCATTCGCAATACTCGAACAATGGGTCAGGCAAGGACGCATTCATTTGGCAGCCGTGCCCGCGCTCGATGCACCTTCAGGTGAAACCGAAAGTGCTAACGGTGAAACCCGGGACTTTTCTGTGGAAACTCTTCCAGCGGGCCTTTCCGATGACGAACTGTTTGAGTATGCAATGAAAGATGTGCGGTCGCTCGGATGGAGCGCGGTTCCGCTTCACAATCGTCCTCCGATGGAGATCCAAGCTCAGGATGACGAACAGGATGCCCTGCGCGCGCTCGAAGAGTTTGTGCGTGACGGCAACGTCGCGTTTGAGCAGACCGCCGAATACATCGAAGGCTCCGTGCATCCGCACGGACGCCTCTATCTCGATGACCTGCGATCCGGACGCTTCTCCATTCAGGCGCATCTGGATTTACACGGTCTGAATCTTCAAAACGCCCGCTTCATTCTTGGGGAGTTCTTGCTGGAATCCGTCCGGGCCGGCTTTTCCTGTGTTCGTGTGATTCACGGCCGTGGCCGTCACTCCCACAAACATCATCCGATTCTGAAAGAAAACATCCAACGCTGGTTGTGCACCCGCCGCATGAGCCGACATGTTATCGCTTACACCTCCGCACGCCGATGCGATGGGGGCGGAGGCGCCGTTTACATCCTTCTGAGAAAGTGAACGCGGTCGGCTGAAGCGCACAGAGAAGCCATGAAATGAGAGCGCGTGCCCAAGTCCTTGGAAAGCCGCTGGCGGCCGATGATCTGTTCCAGTTCGAAACAGTTCCGTGCTTGTGACGCGTCGATGAGAACGGGTTTGTCCTCGCCGGTAATCATATCCATCACTGACGCAACGGCCGCGTCGTCAATCGGATCATCAGTGACGTAGACGATCAATTGACCGGTGTCTGCTGCTGTGATCATTTCTTCATCACGCGAAGCACCCCCACAACGCGTCCGATGATGCTCAACGTTGCCGCTTCGCTCCTTTCAATCTCAATGGGATCAAATTTCGGATTTTCGGCTTTCAATGTGACGCCACGATCGGTGCGATAGAACCGCTTGACCGTCGCTTCCTCACCAATCAATGCGACGACGATTTCACCATTCGAAGCGGATTGTTGAGGATGTACCAGGACGTAGTCACCATCCAGAATGTGTGCGCCCTCCATACTGTTACCCCGGACCTTGAGCAGAAAGGCTCCCGGTGGAGCCCAATCCTTGGGAAGGTGAATCACATCTTGCACATTTTCCTGTGCCAGGAGCGGCAAACCGGCCGCGACTCTGCCGACGATCGGAATGCCGCCTTCCCGGCGCGAAGACGCTGGAATGGAAAGACTTCGCGATTGAAATCGCTTTTTCTGAAGGTAGCCCTTCCGCTCCAGAGCTGAAATGTGATCCTGAACTGTCGCAGGATAAACTCCGAACTGCCGCCCGATCTCACGTACGGAAGGAGGAAAGCCGTTGTCTTCCACATATTTATTGATGAAATTCAAAATGGCTTGCTGACGGTCCGTTAGCATGACCCCGTATACCGTACAAATGTTCGGTAGTCAACAGAAATACGATGAGTGCTTGCTCGAAATTAGTCACCGCGGTATGGTTCGGCCAGGCCCAAGGAAGGAGTTCGCATGAAGTCCGTCCGCGGGGCCGCTCTTATCCTCGCACTGTTGTTCCTTTCTTTCCTCACCGTCCTAGGCGGTGCTCTTCTCACGACATCAACGATCGACGTCTGGATCAGCGATAATTACAAAACCAACACGCAGTGTCTGTATTTGGCAGAGGCAGGAATCGAGCAGGCACGTGAACTTGTGCGCGTGTCCAGCAGGACGCCCACACAGTTGCTGACTTCTGCCGCTGGCCCGGACGACACCCTATCGACGTCTACGGATTTAGTCACGCTGTTGGCGAGTGACGACCAGCCCCTGATCCCTTCGGATACGCCCCTTCGAGTCACGGGCCAACCCTTGATCGACAGTTCGGGACGAATCATCGGCAGGTACCACGTTTGGCTCCGCAACGACAATGCAGAAAGCATGGCGGCGCCGATGGATCACAATCAGGTCTTGACCTTATTGAGCTTCGGCGTCATGCGGGGCACTCGAAAGGTGATCGAAGTCACAATCAAGAAGGCAAAATTCCCCAAGTTGCCCGCGGCGGTGACGTTCGACGGGCCCGCCAGCGGGTTTGATTACGCCAACTCCACGCTGGCTGGGATCGACGGAAATGACGCCGGTGCCGCTCGGGAAGACGAAAACGCCGTTGGCGTCGTTGACGACAACGACGTACGCCGTATCGTGAATGCCCTGATCGGGCCGCCGGACTTGAGAGCCACTTACTCTGGCGTATCCGGCATTCATCCGGACGTCGCAAATACCGAAGGCGAAATGGAGCCCGCGTTGAAGAGGGTAAGCGGTCTCGAAAGCCTGGTATCGGCGATCACGGCCAATGCTTCAGATGTGTACAGCCCACCCTTTGGCGCTGTTATGGCGATCGGAAACTACGGAATGGCGGCGAACTATCGAATCGCAGTCGTTAACGGCGATGTCAATCTGGGTCCTGGCTTTGGCTACGGGATCTTGCTTGCGCGCGGCGATCTGAGGGTGACCGGCAGCTTCACCTGGAATGGCCTGATCCTGATCATTGGCCAGGGAGCGCTTCACTGGAACGGCGCCGGTGATGGGTCCATTAACGGCGGACTATTTCTCGCGCGTACCCGAGCCAATGACCGCAGTTCAGAAAACCCGCTTGGCACTCTTCTCAGCTCACGTGGCGAAATCACTGCGGATTTCAACGGAGCTCGCGGCAGCGGAATCCACTACAACACATCCTTAATCGAAGCCGCGAACCAGGCACTCCCGTACAATCCGATTGCTATTCGAGAACGTTAGTCTAGCCGCGAATTACGCCAATTACGCCAATGGGCGCAGTAACGCTTGATGCGCGTCATGGCGTCATTGGCGTAATTCGCGGCTAATTTCTACTCTTACGCCCTCGTTGTTCGAGTTCGGTTATTACCTGCGGGATCTTCGTAGAGATACTTCACGCGATTCTTGTAAATGAAAAGGTTCGGCTGTGTGTCACGCGTGATTCGGATGATATCCTTGTCGTAATATTCGATCCATCCGTGCACCTCTTCGCCATCGATAAGTTTCACGACTACAGGTGTGCGATTTTTGGAAAGACGATCGATGTATTCAGCTTCCCGGAAAGTCGTTTCGGGCGCGGCTTGCCGGCGATCTCTCCTACTGATGTATTCATTTGGGATTCGTGTTGCCATGTTCCGAAGTATTCAGTTTTCGATGTTAAGATTCAAGAGTGAAGATTCAAGCGTTACTTTTCGACCTTGGAAAGGTCCTCATCGATTTCAACTTCGATACGGGTGTTCAGGCCCTGCACGCTTGTTGCTCCATATCGCGAGACCGGTTTGAAGAAGTCCTCTGGGATGAGACGTGGATCCAACGGTATGAGCGCGGAGAGATCTCGACTGGTGAATTCCACACATATCTCTGCAAAACGGCAAATCTGAAAATGGAGCTGACGCAGTTCTGTCAGACGTGGTCCTCTGTTTTCTTGCCGGATCTGATTGTGTCGGAGAAGTTATTGGTGTTACTGAAGCGGAAATACCCGCTGATCTTGGTTTCCAACACGAATGAGGCCCATGCCGAGTTCATCCGCACAAAATATCGAATCTTCGATTATTTTGACCACCATGTTCTTTCTTACCGGGTCGGTTCCTTAAAGCCGGATATGAAGATCTTTGAGCATGCCATCCTTGCATCAGGCTGTCCGCCTGAAACGCTCTTCTTCACGGACGACCGCGAAGAAAATGTTCGTGCCGCCGAGCAGTTGGGGATTCACTCTCATCGTTTTGTGTCGGAGTCGAAGCTGATCGAGGCGCTACGGCAGGCTGGGGTCGAAATTGGCGGTAACGGAAACCACACATGAATGACGAAAAGCCGCACCTTTCCACCTACTGCGCGCACGCCGGAGCCGCAGACCTGCCTTCCCAGAACGCGCCTGCAGTAATGCCGATCTACCAGACGTCGGTATACGAGTTTGGGGACCTCGAAGAACTGGACGCGGTGTGGGAAGGGAAGAAGCCCGGATTCATTTACGGACGCTACGCACTGCCAAATCATGCTGCCCTGGAAAACATCGTAGCCAAGTTGGAACAAGGTGAGGGCGCCATCGCAAGCGCGTCAGGCATGGCCTCCATTGTGGTTGCGCTCTGGGCCCTGCTCCAAAGCGGCGATGAAGTGGTGGTCGCCAATGACTCCTACGGCGGTACTCTGAGTCTCGCCGCGCGTGATTTCCCCCGGTTTGGGATAACCAGCCGATTTGTTCCGACAACAAAGATGGCGGAGATCGAAGCTGCATTTTCATCGAGAACGAAGGTATTGCTCGTGGAAACGCTCTCTAATCCGCTGTGGAATGTTATCGATGTTAGCGGCGTTGCGAAATTATGCCGGCGAAAGGGCGTGAAGTTGCTTGTGGACAATACCGTGGCGACGCCGTATCTGGTCTGTCCACTGGCATTGGGAGCTGACGCTGTGATCCACAGCGCGACGAAGTTCCTCGGTGGTCATCACGATGTGACAGCGGGAATACTCGTCGGCTCCGGCGAATTCATCGCAGGCGCTCGCGAATCGGCTATCCGGCTGGGCGCCTGCCTGGCGCCATTCGAGGCGTGGCTGACGGTCCGGGGCATCAAGACATTCGCGCTCCGAATGGGCCGCGTCTGCTCGAGTGCACGGGAAGTGGCGAATCACCTGGAGAAGCATTCCAAGGTGCGCACGGTTTTTTACCCCGGCCTCGAGAGCCATCCCCAACGCGATATCGTCCGGCGGACCATGAAGGGACTGGGCGGCGGCATGCTTTCATTTGAGTTGAAAGAAGGAAGTGTCCGATCCGCCGAGAATTTCGTGAAGAACCTGGAGCTCATTCGCCTTGCCCCGAGTTTGGGTGGCGTCACGACAACCATTTCGCATCCCGCGAAGACCTCGCACCGTTCCCTAACGCCGGCCCAACGCGCCGAGGCTGGTATTTCAGACACGCTGCTGCGGCTTTCTATTGGCATAGAGGAACCCGAGGACATCGTGGCGGAACTCGATCGTGTGCTCGATGTCATTTAGCCGCGTCATTCGCGGCTGACGCGGGGAACCTATGGAGCGAAAAATCTTCGTCGTCTCCGACGCTACAGGAGCTACAGCCGAGCACGTATTGCAGGCTGCGCTGGCACAGTTTGAAGCGGAGAACGTCGAGATCGAGCGGCGGCCGCAGACGCGAACCATCGAACAGATCCGGCAGGTGATCGACGAAGCGCGGGAAAGTGGTGCGATGGTTGTGCACACCATGGCGTCAACGGGACTGCGCCGGGAAGTCTATTTGCGTGCGACGGAGCGGAGTGTGCGCTCGGTCGATCTGCTGGGCAATGTACTGTCAGATTTAAGCACGTTTCTTGGGGCTCCTCCGGGCGGTGTTCCCGGCGGACTGCATCGTCTTGACGAGAACTACTATCGGAGAACGGACGCTCTCGCGTTCGTCGTCAAGCACGATGACGGGCTTGGTCTGGAGGACCTTGGGCGGGCCGATATCGTTCTGGTCGGAATTTCCCGCACATCGAAAACACCCCTTTCCATCTATCTGGCCGTTCGAGGCTATTTCGTCGCCAACGTGCCCATCTTGAATGGGGTTGAACCGCGGCCCGAGCTATTCAAGATCGATCAGCGGCGAGTGGTGGCCCTGCGGATGGATCCGATTCGTTTGCGGCACATTCGTGAGCAGCGCCTGAAGTCTTTTCCGGAGGACGCGCGGCAATCCTATACGGATGCCCGAATGATTCAACAGGAAGTGGCTTACGCCGACGACATTTTCAGGCGCGCGTCATGGCCGGTCGTCGATATGAGCCTGAAGTCTCTCGAAGAGGTGGCCATCGAGGTTATCAGCCTGGCTACAGACCTGCCGTACGTGCGTACGCCGGACGGGCTCCGTTGCAGTCTGCCGGCCACAGGCGATCCCGCAAAGTAACCCAAGTCCCTGATTTAACGTATGGAAGTTTTGGCTCGTTTCCAAGTAGAATGGAGGCCGCTTGCCGATCCCAGCGGAAACTCATAGCGAAAAGGCCGGCGCTTTGGCTTGCACTGATTCTGGCTTCGGCCCGGTCCACGCAACAAAATTCGGAGTAGTCCAACGTATCCTTAAATGAGAATTTTCGAATTTTTCTTCAAATACAAACCTATCGTTTATGAAAAGGGCCGCCTGGCGTTCCAGCTCTTCAAATACAAACCTATCGTTTATGAAAAGGGCCGCCTGGCGTTCCAGCTTGTAGGCTCGCCTGCGTGGTTTATCCTTTTCATTATCGCCGCTGCCGCGGGCGCCTACTACGCCTACCGGAACGTTGCTCGCGATAAATACTCTATTGGCTTGGTCGTGCTCCGCGCCGTCACGTTCAGCGTGCTGGCGTTCATCTTCCTCCGGCCGGTCCTCAATATCTCTACTGTCCTGCCCCAGGAAAGCTACGTTGCGGTTGTTATCGACAACTCGGAAAGCATGAAAATCAAAGATGACGGCCAGGTGTCGCGATCTGAACAGCTCGAAAAACAGTTAGAAACAACGAATTTCTTCAAGCGGCTCAGCGACA
>WNGH01018577.1_pt1 | contig 17046 bp, 12 predicted proteins | sample 5400631 | NCBI WGS metagenome assembly WNGH01 (sample SAMN13153373, study PRJNA577476) | soil metagenome | isolation source: 115 cm soil or saprolite under Garry oak tree replicate 1 | place: USA:California | collected 2016-06-15
GTAAGCGATCGTTGCCGTGGAGATGACAAAACCAAGCACCAGGGCGAAAAGGGTGGTAATGTTCCCGGAGGCAAATTTGGTGACTAAAACCGCCGCCACCATCGCGATTGTCGCCATGATGCCAGACATGAGGTTGACAGCGATAGGGGTGCCATACCTTGCACTGAAGCGACCAAAAATGAGGGGGGCAGTGCGGTCGAGCGCTGAAATTGCATAGGTACGGTCAGCGCCCATGATCCAGGTGCCACCACTGGAGGCCAGAGCGAGCGCGAAGGCCAGCGCAACTAACCAGCCCACGGGTGTGGCGAGAGGTCCCAGCACAACATCAACAGCTTTGAAAGCAGTTAAGAAGCTCCCTACATTTGAAAGTTGATCCTTGGGAAGCACGAGCAGGATCGTAATGAGGAAAGCAGCGTAGGCAACGACTGCCACGGCCCCTGCTCGGATGATCGAACGTGGCACATCGCGCTGCGGGTTCACCATCTCTTCGCCCGCGCCGTTCTGCACTTCAAACCCTTGCCACTGAAAAATCAGCACGGGGATAATGAGACTGACAACGATGCCGAAGTGGGCAGGAATCAGATCGGCAAAGTTGAGACTCCCGCCATGGGAATGACCGCCTATTAGGTAGAGCATCGCCAGGAGCACGAAGACAGCCAGAAGGCCAAGTTTGAGATACGAGCCAAAGATAGAGAGGTATTTCCCAACACGCAGGGACAGGATGGCGCACCAGATTGTTCCCCAAACGAAGAAAATGGCAATTACTATTTCGACAGCGGCATCGGTCCCGGCGGTTCCACCAAATTGGTAGCTGAGGCTACCGAACCAGAAGGCCTTGATCGCAGCGATGGCGCTAACCGCGAGCGTCCCGCCAAGCCAGAGGGGGTTGGAGACCCAGTACATCATAGCACCAAGGGCGCCAAAGAAGCGCCCCCCTGCCAATCTGCACCACACGTACATGCCGCCTTCCTGCGTAAAAGTGCTGCCGAGTTCCGAGGTGAGCAAAGCATAGGGTACAAGAAAGGTGATGGCTGAGATGACCAGCCATGTGAGTGCTTGCGCCCCGTTGGCAGCAAAGGCGCCAATGGTATCTAGCCCGATGAGTGCAGCGAGCGTATAGAAGATCATGTCGAGGTAGCCAAACTCTCTTTTGAGTTTCTTTTTTTCCTCAAGAACTGCTGAGCTTGTGACTTCGCGTAAATTGATGTCCATGAGAGGTCTCCTTCTTGTCACATCGACGTGACAGATATTCAAGATACCATGAAGCGGGAACATCCGCCATCAATAAAACAAAACAAACGAAGAATGCTCGTCGATACTCTGGGAAAATACTTGCAGTGTTCTCGTCTCTTGCTTAACCTCCTGTTTCACCTCCTTGTGCGAATAATGTAGGGCAACGATCTAAGAGAAAATAGTGAGAATTACTTTGCAGTATTATACAACATACCGTCTTGCACCCGACAGTCTACCATAAGAGCGGCGTGAAGAAGTCATGGCCCGGCAATAGCTACTCTCCTCTCCAATGGCTACCCCCTTGCAACCCCCCTCACGTACTGGTACAATCGATCTAAACAAATAGGGCACACCACGTAGGGTGCTTCGTCGTAGGGGCGACCCTTGGGTCGCCCTGTCATGGTCGCCCACCAAAACACCTTAAACTGAGAGGGACAACCAATGTACATTGGGAAAATCGTCAAATCGGACTCGCATATCAACTACGTCTGCCAGATCTATGGCCCTCGTGAAGTTGAGGTCGAACCCGGCCCATCTGACTACGCCTTTGGCCGCTTCGTACGCGTCGCCGTCCGCTCTGGCCTCTCCGACGATCCCAATGCCAGGCTGGACCTCGCCCTCGGAAAAAGCCAGGAACCCGTCACCTACGCTATCGGTGTTATCTACGACACCATCCTGCTCAATCCCGCCTTTGGCTCGCTGGGGCCGCGCCTCTCCAACGAGACACAGGTCGAACTCTTCTCACCCGACTACATCTCAGAGAAGGCCGTCCTCATCTACGTCATGGTCCTCGGCATGGTCGAGCAGCGCACAAACTCCCAGGGCAAGGCCGAAATTCTCTCGACCATGCACGGCGTTCCCTTGCTCTCGCTCGAACTCGGCAGCGAAATCGAGATAATGGACGACGAGGAGGTGCGCGCTTTCCATTTCTTCAGCGACCCCGATCGCGCCGGCGTCGATGGTCAGAAAGCATACCTGCACATGGGTTATCTCCCACACATCATCGCGCAGCGCAACAGCCTGCTGCCCATGGTCACCCTGCGCATTATCGACCAGTTAGAACGGCTCTTCCCACAGAATAGCTCATTACTCTCAATAGTGAAACGCAACTTCGCCTGGCGACTAAAAGTAGAAACAACAGGTTAACGGAGGCACCCACGCATGATTGACCCAAAGAACAATACAACTTCTCCCTCGCGCCCAACCCGCAGACCTGTTGGCATTACCAAGGGACCCGGCGAGACCACCCACGAATATACCTTTGTCTCGCGCGACGATGAGCAGGTTCTCAAGAACGGCGAATATGTCTATTACGAACTCTCGGAACTGGGAGAGCCAGGCTTAAACGGCAACACCACCCTCTCGCGGCGCGTGCTTGGCCGCATTATCAAGCGTGTGCCCTTGCGACTCTATCCCGACACCTTCCTCGCGGAACCAGAGATCTCTCCGGCCCAGGTCGCCGCCATGGTAGGTTACGATTCGCTGACCAACGAGCTATTCGAATTGCATGTCGCCATCATGGGCTACTACGAGCAGGCCACCGGCTCCTTCATCAACCCCTGGATTCCGCCGCAATCGGGCAAGCAGATTTTTCTTGCCGATGACGAGATGCTCGCCAGCATTCTGAGCCTCAAACGAGCAGGACAAAACGGCTCGGCCACCATCGGCTCACTGCTGACTCGCCCGCCCGATGCTGTGCCTGTCGTCCTCTCTGTCAAGGACCTGGTAAGCACCCATCTCGCCATCATCGCCAGCACAGGCGCAGGCAAAAGCTACCTCGCCAGCGTCATCATCGAGGAACTTATGCAGCCCTATAACAAAGCCTGCGTCCTCATACTCGATCCGCACGGCGAATATGGTACCCTGACCGAGATCCCCAACGCAGCACAATTCTCCGAGGATGGCCACGGGCGTGGCAGTGGTTATCGTGCGCAGGTCCGCGTCTACAAACCCGATGAAGTCAAGGTGCGTATCTCCTCCCTCAATATGGGCGATATGCGCCACCTCCTCTCCGAAATGACCGAAAAGCAGCAGTACCTCTTAAACCGCGCATTGCGCAAGGTGAACGAAACGAAAAGGGGCACACCCTGGGGCTCAGAGGACCTGAAGACAGCCATCAAATCTGTCGCCAAACAAAAAGGCGAAGAGGACAGCGAGGGCGCAGACGATTCGAGCACTGTTCATGCCCTCATGTGGCGTATCGCGGACCGTTTCGATAACAGCTTTACCTTTGATGACATCCAGCACCTGGACCTGCCGGAAATATTCAAACCGGGTCAATGTACCGTGCTGCAACTCAACGATATTGATGAGCGCGACCAGCAGGTCGTCGTCGCCTCACTGTTGCGCCGCCTCTACAGAGCGCGTATGGATACCGAGCGCGGCAAAGCCCACTCGGGCGAATCCTACCTGCCCTATCCCGTCTTCGTGCTCCTGGAAGAGGCACACCACTTCGCTCCTGGCGGCACCGATGTCGTCTCGACCTCCATTCTCAAACAGGTACTGGCCGAAGGCCGTAAATTCGGCATCGGCGTCGGCCTCATCAGCCAGCGCCCCGGCAAGCTCAACGCCGACGTCCTCAGCCAGTGCCAGACCCAGTGCATCATGCGCATCGTCAACGAAATCGACCAGAAGAGTGTCGCCGCCGCCATCGAAGGCGTTGGCCGCGACCTGCTCGACAACCTGCCTGCCCTCTCCAAAGGCCAGGTCATTGTCGCGGGAGCCGCCGTCAACACCCCCATCATCTGCCGCGTTCGCACCCGCTTCACCCGTCACGGAGGCGAAAGCAAAGACGCACCCGACATGTGGCAGCAATACTTCAGCCCTGAAGCCCAGGACAGTCGCCGCCGCAGCGAAGCCCCCCTCAACAACAACAACAAACCCTTCAACTTATTGAGGTAATTACAAACAAAAAAATGCTAAAATTAACCAATCGCGCCACACTCTACATCCTCTTACTACTCGCTCCATTCCTCTGGGGCGGGCTACTCCTCTTCACCCGCTTCATCCCCCCCCACACCATCCTGGCCTTCATCGCCTTCTTCGTATTAATAGGAATCGCCATCACCAGCACCTTCGCCCCTATCGCCTACTTCATCAGCCTGCGCTTCCTCTCCTCCCGCCTCTCCAGAACCACCGTCCGCCACGCCCTGCGCCAGGGTGCCCTGCTCTCCCTCTGCGTCATCCTTAACCTTATTCTCCTCTCACTCCACAGCTGGAACATCTTCGCCGCCATCATCATCTTCGCCTCCGCCAGCGTCATAGAAGTGGTTTCCCTGGCCAAAAAATAATTGCTTATCCCAAAAACACAACCACCCGGCGTTCAACCTTTGGAAAAATATGCTATTATTCTCAAATAGACATGTCTCACCCATCCTGGAGCACCAACAGGAGCAACCAATGAGCACAACACGAGCGCGCGCTACACACGTATTCATATCCTACTCGCGCGCCAACATCTCATTCGTCCAGCGCCTCGTCGCTGACCTGCAAAGAAGCGGCATCACCGTCTGGATAGACCAGTCCGGCCTCACACCAGGCACCCCCGACTGGGAAACCGCCTTGCGTAACGCCATCGGCAAAGCGCACGCCGTCATCCTCATTGCCTCCGAAGAAGCCCGCAAATCCCCCTACGTCAAGGATGAACTTCGCCTGGCCCACGACGTACATCACCTGCCCATTTACCCGCTCTGGGTCGCGGGCACCCAATGGATCAACTGCATCCCCCTCGGCTGGGGTGGCACACAATATATCGACGCCCGCGGTGGCGAAGCACAATACCAGGCCGCCCTCCATCAACTTATCGCCGTCCTCAGTGGCGCCAATCCCGTCGCCTCCCTATCCCCCACAAGCACCCTAACCCATCCCGCCACCTACACCAATCAATTTCCAAACTACACACCCACTCCTGTAAGCGCCTCTTACCCTATCCAAACTCAACCAACCCGTAAAGGTTCAAGGCGCACTACCACCACCTGCCTTATCGCTACCCTCCTCACCCTCCTCCTTGTCGGCGTACTCTTCTTCGTTGCCGCCGTCCCCCTCTACAGCGCCATATCCCACCTCTTCAACTCATTTTCAGGACCCAGTATCCCCTTACCTGGGTCCTCCACTGGTCAAATCAGCGTCACCCCCACAAACATCAACACGACGCGCACTGAAGGTATCTCTAACGGCTGCTCTTACTTCAACAGTAGTGGTTGGGACTGTACCGTCACCCTCAAAAACGTCCTCTTACTTCAACGGTAGTGGTTGGGACTGTACCGTCACCCTCAAAAACGTCTCCAATTCAGGAAATCTCACCTGGACCACCGACACCTCACCCACTAGCGTCACCGTCTCCCCCGCTTCCTTTGAACTGCCTGCCCAACAAAATATGGAAGTAACTATCAAAATACCCGACAACGTCTGCGGTCAGAGCACCATCACCTTCAAAGGCCCACAAAACACCGTAAACGTAACCATCAGTTGCAGCGGCTAATTGCAAATGAACAAACTAATCCATACATGGCTTACGCGTCACCATCATCGAACGCAGCGAAGTGGCCTCGGGCACAACAGGGCGCAACCATTGCCTGCTCCACTCCGGCGGTCGCTACTGTGTCACGGATCAGGAATCCGCCATCGAGTGCATCGATGAAAACATGATCCTGCGGCGTATCATGCTAGATCTTCTGGAATTGAACGATGGCTTGTTCGTCGCTATCACGGAAGCAGACCTTGCCTTCAAAGAGCACTTTCTGGAGGGGTGCGCGGCTCGCCACATCACCACACGCGACGTTGTTAATGCTCGGCCTCCACTTCATCGCCAAAGGAGGGTTGCGTGATTTCGCGGATGTGGTGGCGTACCTGCGCAATCCCATCATTCTCGTGCTCGAAGTGTTATTCCTGGTCGTCGTGGCCACCCACGCGATGCTCGGCGTACGCGCGATTCTAACGGATTTCGGGCTTTCCGATCAAGCTGAAAAGCGGCTGAGTCAAGCGCTCACAATAGTGGGAGTGCTGACGGTCGGCTATGGCCTGTGGCTGACGTGGGTCATCATCCACTGAAATCAATATGTTTTCATCGGCTCGCATTCCCCGCAATGTATTGCGCTTCGCGCGCTCTGCAAGGTTTCTCCTCTAGAAGTTGAGCAGGAGCAGAGTGCTATAATATGTTCTGGTAGAAGCTATGAAAGCTGATGAAACCTGGCTCGTGCAGGAGTAAGACAAGCATCGAAGGAGTTTCATATTGAATGAGCAACTGGAACGCAACAAACAAACGGTGATGCAGTTCTATGATCTGATGTTCAACCAGTGCCAGCCCGCCGAAGCGATCGAGCGATATGCAGGGGAGGTGTATATCCAGCATAATCCCGCTGTTGCTGATGGCAAGGAAGCCTTCATTGCGTACTTCACGCGGATGGCAAAGGAGTATCCAGGCAAGCGCGTCCACTTTAAGCGTGCGATTGCCGAAGGAAACTACGTGGTCTTGCACTGTTATCAGCAGTGGCCAGGTGAGAGAGATTGGGCAGGCATTGATATTTTTCGGCTCGATGACAACGGGAAAGTCGTCGAGCATTGGGATGTCCTCCAACCCATCCCTGAGCAATCGGCCAACGACAATACCATGTTCTAGTCAGGGCTGGTGTCTGCTCTCAAAGAAAGTCTAGTGCCGCTATTGAGGAACATTTTTATGCTTCCGATAGTAGGATGATGTCATTCATGTTTGACACAAAATTGGTTAGCGCTAAAACCTCTTCTGTTACTCCTAAAATTTCACGAATCAGTTGGTACACATGGCCATATTGCCCCCTTATTGCCGCTCTCATGCTTGCTCTTTTGCTACGCGTCATCCTGTTCATTCACGCCGGCGGAGTCATGGACGGCGATGAGGCATTGGTCGGAATCCAGGCCGAGCACATATTACACGGTGAGCGCCCAATCTATTTCTATGGTCAAGCCGTTATGGGGAGCTTAGAAGCATATCTCATAGCCAGTCTGTTTGCTATTTTTGGTCCTTCTGTATGGGCGTTACGTGCCGAGCCAGCCCTGCTTTCGCTCGTTATTGTCTGGGCTACCTGGAAGTTTGCGGATGTGCTGGCGCTTCATGCACATTTACCACAGCACCAACGGTATTATTTCCGTATCAGTGCTACACTCTTTGCAGCAGTTGCTCCACTGTACGATACTGTTCTAGAACTACGGACATTAGGTGGATATGTCGAAACATTTGTATTGATGATCTTGTTGCTCCTTTCTACGCTGAGCCTGATGCAACGCTGGCAGCTGGCAACACCATTAAAAGAACTTGCCTGGCGTTGGGCAGGAATCGGAGCCATCCTTGGCCTGGGATTTTGGATAAATCCGTTATTGATATCGGCAGTCAGTGCTGCTTCTGCCTGGATTATCGGATCATGCCTTCTGTATGTACTGTACTGGCACGATTATGCCAACTCACTGAGACAGGCTATCGCGTTGATTTTACGTGGCAGCCTCACAGCATTAGCAGCTCTACCTGCATTCTGCCTCGGTGCGTGGCCCGCGCTGGAGTATGGAGCGACACACAATTGGAGCAATGTCACGATGATACTAGGGCGGGCTGGTCAGTCAACACCAGCTACGCGTACAGCACTTGTCGCGCTTTATTTACATTGTGTGGCTCCCCGCGTGGTGAGCGGTGCGCTGCCAGGTGAGAACGCTACAAGCGCTGCATTCCATATCCTGCCATTGTACGTCGGAGTGATTTGTATTGTGGCCGCCGGTGGCTTAACGGCGCTTTCCTTGTTCTGGCGACAGCAACACCTGGTGCAAGTGCGCCGATTAACCTTATTACCGCTGCTCTTCGCCACTGCCACAGCTCTCTTCTTCTTGATTAGCTCGCCAATCCCAGTCTTTTGTAATGACCGTGATATCACTGGGCGCCATGCTACTCCATTGACGCTCGTACTGCCGATCTTTCTAGCGGCTATGCTGGTCTTTGCCGATACCCTTTTGCGTAAGGTTTCAGCATATTTCTTCGAGAAGAGGAGTAATTTCAAGTCACCTGACTCAAGGCGTTCAGTTTCTTTCATCGTCACCTCCTTGTATCTGTGTGGACTGTATCTCTTGCTCGCGCTGCAAGCCATACTAGTAATAACTCAAGCCAGTTCGTATCCCCTAGCTCATCCTGGATTGACTTTCCAGACACCATACTGTCGTGATGCGCCTTCCAATAATGACCAGGTCATCGCCTATATGCGTCGTGAGCACATTCAATATGCCTGGGCAAGCTCCTGGATAGGATTCCCTATTATTTTTAAGACACAAGAACAAATCATTGTTGCAGATCCGAGTGATGTGATGAAACTTGGGGATCTAGTACGAGCTGGCAAGGCTTCAATGAGTAACTATGCTGCTATTCATACATACTTAGCGGATGAAAACCGTATGCCGCAATATATTGAGCAGGTCTTATACGCAGATCGCCCCAGTTTTCTCATCTTCGTATGGCACAATGATCTGCATCCTCCGTTTTTACACTATCTTGACATGCACCAGGTCATGTATCGGTTCGTGCGTTTTCCCTCGGAGCCTGGAATGGACATCTTGCTTGTTACACCGCTCAGCCGAACCGTTTCTCCCGCTGAGTCAGACACCTTTCAACAGATCAATTTGACGAGCTGCCCTACACGTTTTGGACTGGATTACCAGGCGAGCGATTTCAGCGACAGATTTTGACCCTTTTAGACTTCTCTCCTGCTGTCTATCTCCAATTGGTGGACGATTCTTGAAATCCACCCCCAATTTAAGCGAACGATGAGTATTTATTTTTGTCCAATTTGTTCATAGATAACCTCCCTACCTCTATGCTCAATAACGATAGGTAGGGCTTTACAGCCTTTCCCCCGTTCCAAACGCAGCAGGCGGGTCTCCTCGCACGGCGCTTTGGGTGTATGAATTGTTTGTTGGCAATCAACCAACCGGGAGCGGGTGGCGAAAGCGAAACAGATGGGCCGTAGGGGCCGGTTCACCGTCACCTACTCCAACTAAATGACTCCCGGCTCTTTTTTGGTCTTCTTGGAAGTACAAGAACGGGTTTCATTGGTTTTATGGGCATAATGTGGCTCTCGGATCCAAACCAGATCGGCAGGGAGAGGAGTGATCTCTTGCCAGTCAATGTCGGGAACCACTCGCCGGATGCGCGTACTGGGTCGGATGAGCTTGAGAGCGACTCCGACCGCCTTGATGACCTCAAGCAAGGGTTGGCCTTGCGTGGCCGAGAGCTGGGACAATTCGGGCAGATAGCGCCAGAGCAACTCCAGAGAGACATCAAACGTCTCCACTCCCGACTCGACGGCCACCTGGACCTGTAAGGCATGCAAGATCTGAGCCAGGATCACGGTGGCCCAGAGTTGGGCTCCAATGACCTGCATCTTCGCACTCCACAGCAAACGGAGTCCCAGATGATCTTTGAGCAGGCGAAATCCTAACTCAATATCCCAGCGACGCGCATACAGCGCCACGATCTGAGCTCCACTGAGCTGACAAGGATCGGTGATATTGCTAATATAACTGTACCATTGTCCTCGATAGCGCACCCGGATCAATCGCATGAGATAGGCAGCCTGATCCGAACGATAGGCTCCTAAGAAAATGAGGGCCTCGAAGTAGCCATCGCGTTGCAGCAGGATATGTTCCATCGTGTAGGAGCCATTGCTGCGCAGACGAGCGACCCACCAGATCCCGTGTTGCGTCAAGGTATCAAACCACGCGAAGTTGTAATACCCCAGGTCAAAGAGCAACAAGGTTCCGACTTGCAGCCCGCTCAGCATCTTTTCGGCGTAGGCCTGACAATTGGCCACGGCCTCGGGGAGCCAGTCGAGGCGCACCCACTGTTGACGCCTCACCTCAAAGAGACCGATGAGTCGGCCTGCCAGCAAGCAGGGATCGCCCACCGGCACCTCGCGCAGTTCCTTGAGCCAGCGATTGACCGCATCCAGCGTACTTTCGTCGAGTGCTAAGATCTGCTGGGCAAAAGGCGCCAGACGATGCTCTTCATAGGGAGCCATCCAGTGCCACAACCACGTACTGATCTGGGCACACAGCTGCTGCATCACGGCCGTTCCGTGCTTAGCCAGCCGATTGTAGATCGCTTGATCACAGACCGGGACGGCCGCCAACGAGCCAACCCCAAAGCAACTGATGCGCCTCCACAGATCCCATTGCGAGACCCATCCATGCAGCAGACACCACAGGATGCCCGCTGCCAGCAGCTGATTGCTCATGCGGGCTGGCCGTCCGCGCTTCTTCCTGACGGCGGTTTCGCTCGGTTCCTCGATCGCTTGCATCAGCAAGGTTTCCATCAACGCGGCTGGGGTCTCGATCATTGGCAAATTCCGTTGTCCAGGGGTATCATACGACATAGGGAGGTCTCCTTTTTCTCTTTCAAAGATTCTTTTGAAAAAGATTGTTTTCCCTTTTGGCAACCCTTTCTGCAATTAGTTGGAGTAGGTGGTTCACCGTGCCCACCGCCGATTTATCGGCCTCAATAGGCATCAACCTAAGAAAACCCTATCCAGACAGACCCTTCGCTGCACTCAGGGTGACAAGGGAACCCTGTCATGCTGAGCGCAACGAAGCATCTCGAGGCCCATCGGGACAGACCCTTCGCTGTGCTCAGGGTGACAAGGGAACCCTCAGGGTGACAAGAAGGGGTCGCCCTCGCCCTCTGGAATCCTGGACCTGTGTCTTAGGTTGATGCCTATCGGGGCCGATAAATCGGCGGTGGGCACGATAAATCGGCCCCTACACTGTCCTTACGCTCCTTTTCCAACAACTAATTCATACACCCCTGCGCTTTCCAGTACTTGACATGACCTATCCGGTCCTTGCGTTTCAGGAAGTGGAAGAGGTTTCCCCTGAAGACGCACCCAAGTCAAGCACAGCATAACCTGTTGCATGGCTACCCCCGCTATGCGGAGAACATGAAGCCACTACTCATCGTCGCCATCTGCATTCCCTCCTTATTCCATTGTTCCTCTCGCCAAGCGTCTTTCCCTGGCATGCCTTCACCTTATCCACGCCATTACAGCATGGCGTTTGATTGACTCAGCCGCCTCTGCCCGCTCTCCCACACGCTGGCATTCTCGCGTCCTCTTTTCAGGGAAAGTGGTGTGAGCGTTCCCCAGTTCCCATGTGAAAGCTGAAAGGACCCCGTAGCTGCCTGCTTTACGCCGGGTGGATCGGAGACACCATCTGCACGGTTGATAGCCCGGCAGACCCCCCACCGTCCCTTTTGGGCCAGGTGTTTTAGCCACTTTCACCTGTTTGATGTCACGACGCCTGAAGCGCAGGTTCCCCGCGTCAGCATAGGACGCAGGACTGGTCGGTCAACCGCGTGTGGTTGGCAGTAGCCGAACTTTTGTCCGAGGCTTCAGACCCCAACGAGTGCCGCTCGTTGACGCCTGCTGCGTGGTCCTCGTCCCGTTGTCCAAGAACGGCTCCTTTTGGAGCAATCTTTCACACTGTTAAAGGGCGCACTCTCAAAGCATCAGCCATACCTGCACCGTTGTATCACTACCCGCCGAGGCTATGTGATATCCATCCGGCGACCACGCCACACTCACCACTATATCATTGTGGCCTGTGTAGGTGAGCAGATGGGTCCCACTGCTGGCTTCCCACACCTGCACCGTCTTATCATAACTCGCTGAAGCCAGTCGTTTCCCATCTCGCGACCACGCCACACTCAGCACTGTATCACTTTGGCCTGTGTAGGTGAGCAGATGGGTCCCACTGCTGGCTTCCCACACCTGCACTGTCTTATCCCCACTCGCTGAGGCCAGTCGCTGCCCATCCGGCGACCACGCCACACTGTACACTCCACCACGGTGGCCTTTGTAGGTGAACAGAGGGGCTCCACTGCCTGCATCCCATACCTGCACCGTCCCATCAAAATTTGCTGAGGCCAATCGTTTCCCATCCGGCGACCACGCCACACTGCTCACGATATCACGGTGACCTGTGTAGGTGAACAGATGGGTCCCGCTGCTGGCTTCCCACACCTGCACCGTCCGATCCACGCTCGCTGAGGCCAGTCGTTTCCCATCCGGCGACCACGCCACACTCTCCACTGCATCACTGTGGCCTTTGTAGGTAAGCAGGAGGGTCCCACCGCTGGCTTCCCACATCTGCACCGTCTTATCATAACTCGCTGAGGCCAGGCGCTTCCCATCCGGCGACCACGCCACACTGTTCACTGTACTACTGTGGCCTTTGTAAGTGAGAAGGTGGGTCCCACTTCTGGCATCCCACACCCGCACTGTCTTATCATCGCTCGCTGAGGCCAGTCGCTTCCCGTCAGGGGACCACGCCACACTGTTCACTGCATAATTGTGGCCTGTGTAGGTGAGCAGGAGGGTCCCGCTGCTAGCGTCCCACACCTGCACTGTCTTATCATCACTCGCTGAGGCCAGTCGCTTCCCATCCGGGGACCACGCCACACTCTTCACATAATTACTGTGGCCTGTGTAGGTGAACAGGAGGGTCCCGCTGCTGGCTTCCCATACCTGCACCGTCTTATCATCACTCGCTGAGGCCAAGCGCTTCCCATCCGGGGACCACGCCACACTGTTCACTGTACTACTGTGGCCTTTGTAGGTGAGTAGGAGGGTTCCACTGCCTGCATCCCATACCTGCACCGTCTTATCATAACTCGCTGAGGCCAGTCGCTGCCCATCAGGGGACCACGCCACACTCAACACATCACCGCGGTGACCTGTGTAGGTGAGCAAAAAGGCTCCACTGCCTGCATCCCATACCTGCACCGTCTTATCATGACTCGCTGAGGCCAGTCGTTTCCCATCCGGGGACCACGCCACACTGTACACATCACCGCGGTGGCCTGTGTAGGTGAGCAGAGGGGTCCCACTGCTGGCGTCCCACACCTGCACCGTCCGATCCAGGCTCGCTGAGGCCAGTCGTTTCCCATCCGGCGACCACGTCACACTGAGCACTCCATCACGGTGGCCTTTATAGGTGAGTAGAAGGGTCCCACTGCTGGCATCCCACACCTGCACCGTCCCATCCTCGCTCGCTGAGGCCAGTCGCTTCCCATCCGGCGACCACGCCACACTCCACACTGCACTACTGTGGCCTTGATAAGGATAGGGAAGGCTTTTGGGTGGATTGATCACTACTGGCACTTCTTGTGGTTTTCGTGACAGAAAATAGCCGCTTACTGCTGCCACAGTTGCTATTGCCAGCCCTACTACTCCCGCAGCCAGAACCATCCGCCGTGTATATTTCTTCTGTTGCTCTTCTTCCTGTGTTTGGCGTTCCTGCTCTGCTGTTTTTTGCCGCTCACGCTCGCCAATACTGGCAAACAAAAAGGCGTCCTCGTCGATACTCGGGCTATTACGCTCTCGCCAGGCTAACGCCTCGCTAAGCTGTGAACCCCGGTAGAGCCGGTCAAGAGGATACCCTCGTCGTTTCCACTCCACTGCATCTTCGCTGATCGCCTTTCGCTGTTGGATGTCCTCGCGAGATTCATGAATCCATTTAGAAAGATGCTTCCATTCCCGCATGAGTGCCTCGTGGCTTACCTCCACTGTTGAGACCCCGGCAACCGTATTCGTGACCAGCAAACGCGCTGTGGTAAATATCTTCACGACTTCTCTCAAGGTAGCTGTCTCCTGGGGATCAGGCAGCTCCAATTCGGAGAAAACCGCCCGGCGGCGTGTCATATCCTGTTCCGTCGTTCCTGGATCAACCAGCCGTAGGAAGAGGGCACGCGCCAGTCTTCGATGGTCTTCAGAGGCCAAAGAAGCATAGGTCGCCTCGGCATGATTGGCCAGAGCCCCTTTGACGCCCCCTATCTCTCGATAGGCCTGGGTGGTCAATTGCCGGCCTTGGCGTCTTTGAAACAGTTGATCAAGGGTAAATTGCAGTAAAGGCAATGCACCAACTAATGCACCAACTTGCCCTTGCACTTCAAACAGCAGATCACCGACCAGGTCACCTTCAAACGTCAGCCTCACATCGGGCAAATGAGCCGGTTTTTCAATCACCTCGCGCAGGTCGCTCATCTCCATCGGAAAGACTGCCATGTGGTGTGACTCGATCAGTTGGCCCAATTCCGGGTAGGAGAGCGGTCGGTCATAAAAGTCCGCTCGAAACGTGAGGATGGCAATGGCCGGGCCTTGCGGTTCAGTGATGGCGGTGATCAGCAGGTCGATAAACCGTTTTCGCTCGTTCTCATCCACCGTCTGCGTAAATACCTCTTCAAACTGATCGATCAGGAGGAGGACCTTGTCGTCTGGTTTTGCTATGAGAGTCGTCATAAGTAGATGCAACCCACGAGCAGTATCGTCTTCTACGTCTTCACGAAGAGCTTTGAGGCTGCGCGCTGGGAAACTGGGAGAGAGTGCCAGGGTCAGAGCCTCGATGGGATGTTGCCCTGGCACCATCGGTTCAATGTAGACCCACCCCTGGCTTCCGGGAAGAACTCCTCGCTGTAACTGGGGCAGCAGACCTGCCATCACGACACTGGATTTGCCCGAGCCACTCGATCCAATAACGGTGAGGAGGCGAGCCCTTGAAGCTCCTTGCTCTTCTGTCGCCAATTGTTTCTGTAGAGCTTCTACAAGGGCGTTGATAAAGTGGCTGCGCCCAAAGAAATCACCGGCATCCTCGCGGCGAAACGCACGCAGGCCCTTGTATGGGTTACGGGGCGGTTCACTTTGAAGAAAGCTTGGCTCTGGTCTGGCAACCGCTGCATCCGCGGGGGCATTGAGCTTCTCAAGAATCATTACCATTTCATGTATGGCTTCCTGGTACCGTTCTTCGCGAGCATCGATATACTGCGTTCCCCCCCAGCCAATCGGCACAGCATCCATCCACTCATTTCCCATAGCCCACAGCGGATACACAGGACGCTGGTACATCTCAGCAATCCGCAATTCATCCTTGACATAGCGGGAACTCCGCGCACTTGGAGAAGCCACCAGCACCACCGCGGAGGCCTGACGGATCGCCTTGCGCAGCGAATCTTCCCAATCGGGGGTACCGGGCTGAATATCTTCATGGTCGATCCAGACAGCAATACCTCCTGCTTGAAGATCGGATTGTAGCCGTGAGACAAATGAACCATCAGTACGCGCGTAAGACAGGAAAACATGCGATGAGTGCGATACGGTCATAGACTGCCTCCATCAAAATACAAATCAGGCGTAGGACACTCATTTATGAGAGATAGAAGTATAAATATCAATGTTCAGCTACCCATATTAACACATGTAATGTCAAGCAAGCCTTACAAATCCAAATAGGCTACCAATAAAAGAATAGAAGCCTTAGTACAGCGTATCACAAGTGCTTTCCGAGTTTGACAAAGTCAACGAGAGAAGATAGACTGGGAGTGGGAGGTGAAAGCACATGCGAGGTCCCAAACCCGCTTATCCAATTCAATTGACCGCTGAAGAAGCCAAGCGCCTTCAGCATCTCATCCGAGCCCACACCACACCGCAGACACTGGCGGTGCGTGCTCGGATCATTCTGACGGCCCATACCCATCCCGAGCAGAGCAATCAGCAGATTGCCTCGGTCGTGGGCACCACTGATCGCACCGTCCGCACCTGGCGCGGACGCTGGGTCAAGACTCGTTCTCTGGCTGACGCGCCTCGCAGTGGGGCGCCGAGGCGTTTTTCCCCCTCAGGTGCGGGCGCAAGTCACCGCCATCGCTTGTAGCTTGCCCAGGCAGTGCCAGGTGCCGCTCGCGCGGCTTCTGTCGAGCCGAACTGGCCCGCCGCGTGGCCCAAGATCGCAGCCTTCCTCGCATCTCGGCCAGCACGGTGGGTCGCTGGCTCAAAGCCGAACGCCTTCGCCCGTGGCGCTACCACGCCTGGCAGCACATCCATGATCCCCACGTCTTCTTAGAACGGGCTCGCCCGGTGTTGCAGGCCTATGCACAAGCGCGAGGCCTCTTGCGCGAAGGGACCTGGCTGGTCTGCCTCGACGAGAAAACCTCCATTCAAGCACGAGAGGGCGAGCAGCCTCCTCGTCCAGCGTGCCCAGGCAAGCCGATGCTGCACGAAGCCCGCTATCATCGTCGCGGCGCACGGCATCTGTTTGCCGGGCTCTCCGTTGCTGATGGCCAGGTCTACGGCACCTGCCGCCAGCGCAAATGCTTTGTCGATTTCCAAGCCTTTGTTCAGCAGGAGATCATTCCCGAAGCACTACGACGGCGCGTCCACACGGTGACCTTGATCCTGGACAATGGCACCACACATGCACCTAAACAGCTCGAAGGCTGGCTCCGTGAGCAGGAACGCGGATGTTCCGGGCGGCTGCACTTTCAGGTGCTCTGGTTGCCTCCCAATGCGTCCTGGCTTGATCAGATCGAAATTTGGTTCAGTGTGCTTCAGCGCAAACACTTGCAACCCAATCACTTTCTCAGCACGCAGGACCTCGAACGCTCTCTCCACGAGTTCATCGCTTATCACAACCAGGCTGCCAAACCCATCAATTGGACCTATACCGTGGAGAAGCTTGAACAGAAACTCGGAAATCATTTATGATAGCCTGTACTAAGCCAAATACCCCCTTGACAGATCACGTACCTTTGTACTAACCTACAAAAACCAACACGAAAATTCTTTCTAAACCTAGAAAAAGAGATGCATGGCACTATCTTCTACCCTCTTTTGCGATAGATGTGGCGTGGCCAACCGGGCACAGGCAATGTTCTGCTCCGCCTGTGGGCGCTCTTTGCACAATTCCGCCCATGGCCCAATCAGCAATACCCTCACAGGCCTGCTCGTACAGCAGCACATCCTCAAAAGGCGCTATCGCATC
>WNGH01019087.1_pt1 | contig 17042 bp, 23 predicted proteins | sample 5400631 | NCBI WGS metagenome assembly WNGH01 (sample SAMN13153373, study PRJNA577476) | soil metagenome | isolation source: 115 cm soil or saprolite under Garry oak tree replicate 1 | place: USA:California | collected 2016-06-15
TGAAAGAGAATATTGAATTTTTGAGGAAAACGAAGCTGTTGCGATGGAAGATGTTTGCCGACGGTCTACAGCTTCCATCGAGGTTCGATCTAGACAAGCTAGAGCTTCTGGACGGGACATTATTCTACATGCCCTTCTTTATAGCAAAACTTGTTCGCGGTGGAGAGAGACGATACATTGTGTGGAACCGCGAAGGCAAAGAAGACGACACGATTGCTGATGAGCTTACGAAGAACCACAAATTCCGAGACCTCATTGAGACACACGCTCTCTCCTAAACCCTCACAGTGATATAGAGGAAGATACTCTCACCATCTGTAGCTGATAGGATTGGCTTACTGCTGGAGGTGCGGCGCACAGCTTTACGACAACTCCTCCTACTGCCATAGCTGCGGGGCCTCAGCCAAACCTTCCACCACCCCCGCCATAGGAGCCCAAACCGGGTTCGAACGCCTGAAAGACGACAAAGAATTTCAGGACCAATGGGTGAAACGCATTGTCGCCTACGTAATTGACGTAGTCGCGGTATCGGCTGTGGCCTATCTTCTCCTGCTTGTCGTAGCCTTCCCCGTTGTTCCAGCGGTCTTCTTTGGCCAGACATTCCCCTTTGTTTGGTTCTGGGGATTCTGGCTAGGCGGAATCGCATCCTTGATCGTTCTAGCCTACTTTGTTCTAGCAGAGGCAGTGTTCCAGCGGACCCTCGGGAAGGAGCTGCTGGGCTTGAAAGTGACAAGGCTGGACGGTAAGCACGTGGACCTGTGGTCCTCATTTGTCAGGAACATCTCCAAGATCTCTTTCTTGCTACTGGTCATCGACCTGGCAGCAGGTCTCGGAACCCATGGGGATGGCCGGCAAAAATACAGCGACCGCTACATCGGAACCACAGTCGAAACCACGAACAAGAGTAGAATCATTCCCGACCGAATATAGATCGCGCTCCCCCAGCAAAGCCTGGGTCATCCGTGGTGGATGCTCAACAGATATAGTGAGACACCATTTGCGGCCTGCCGGGTCAGAGACTCGAACAGGGTCTAGATAGCCAACAGAGATAACCAAACCAGCCCTGAGCAGGTCCTACCCCGAGGGCAATGGGGACGGGGCTGACCAATGAATGGGAGTTTCCTGCTATTTCGATCTTATAGCGTGCCGTCCTGTGGTGTCCTGACCGGTGCTCTCAAACCAGTCCTCTTTCGCTTCATCTCCTGGGCGTGAAGGAGAGGCTGGCGTTGAAGTGCTATGCTTTCCCTTTCGAGCTGGCTGCTGCTTCTCCGGTTTCTCGGTTTCCTTGTGATTGTTTTGTCTCCTCGTCTTCTTTTCTGATGGTGGAGTCGTCTTCTTCGGTTTTTCTGAAGTCTGATTCTTCTTACTCTCGGGCGGGGTCAATCCCGGGCCTGGTATTTTGGCTCCGCAGTTGGGGCAGTTCTTTACTTGCTCGTCCTTGGTTTCGAAGGCTCTGTTGCATCCGAAGCAGACTATGAGGCCGAAGCCTGTGTTTGCATTGTCCGTTAGCTGTCTTAGCTCGCTGTTATCGGCGAGGTTCTGGTCTAGCGGGATCTCGGCTATCATATGTTCTACCAAGAGGCCGGCGTCGAGGATCTCCTTCGCAAGCTCGTCTTGCCCGGCATTTTCGGCATCGAGCCATTTCTCAAGTGTTATGTCTTCAATGTCAGTGAAGAGCCTTACTCTCGCAAACGTGCTACTTGTCAACGCATCTCAACAAAACCAGTTATGCCGGGACTCTCGGATTTAAAAACAGAGTAACCAGTACTACGGCTCTACCGGCGCAAAACCGGGCGATGTCGATGTGACTCAGCGTGGAACGAGGAACAATTGAATAGATAAGGCTGCATCTCAGAAGAAATTTTCATTCTTTCACTCCACCAAATCAGTGGATGCGGAGACACGAAAACGAGCTTATTATCCCGAGAAGCGTTCCTTCATTTTGGAAGATTCCAGTTTTGAAAAGCAGGATAGGTAAAGGAAGAGAAGCAGGATCTCGCGAGGGTCGGATGAACAGCGAGACTCTTCACGACAATCTCGAGAACTCGATTCTTGGCAACCCTATAGACGAGAACACACTTACGAAATAACAAGGTCAACCATCCTGGCATTTGAAGACTTGAAGACTTGTCGAGGCTTATCCAGATTCGCCCAGAATGAACCCTGTTTGGGCGTCGCGTGTTCGGCCTTTCCCCTAAGGCAAACATGTCATGAAGTCTTGCGCATACATCTTACGACGCGGTCCGTTCCTCCCGGACTCTGACGCGCTCTACAATTTGACAGGGGTTCTATAGGAACTCAAGCCTACTCCTCTAAGCCGATTACCGATCTTCGCGATCACTCCAGGAGCATCAGTGCCAATCTTGCACAGAAGGGATTGGACAAAGAGGGAGAGGCTTTCCACCTTCACGATATCGCTCTGGAGTCCCGCGGCTCTCACAGCGGTCTCTGCTTGTGTCTTGTCGGCTCCGACTACTATTACCCTGTCAAAGGGATATTTTCTCCATGAGACAAGACGGTCTCTCGCCTCATCGTTCAGTTCTACCGAGATCTTCTCACCCTTCCTGTGAAGCGGGTAAAGAGCGTCTTTGGGCGCAGGTTCCTGGATTCCAATGTCGATGTAGACCCCGTAACCAATTCGACCAGCACCTGTTACGAAGCCGTTAACGACGTCCCACTTTTCTAGCTTCGAACGGGAGATTGGCGGCTCACCATATTCTTGTCTGAGGAGGTTGAGAAATGCGTCCGCATCTTCACCCTTGGCCCTGATATGAAGCCAATATCCTTCGAGGCTGAACTCGGACTCTACATTGAGGCCTTTAGCTTGCTTCACCAGATTGTTTCGCAGGAAATGTGAGCCTTGCTTGAGAGCTTGTGGCGGAATTTTCTCGGCGAGGGTGGCGAGCTGCCACTCCTCTACCACTTGTTGATGCCCCAGAAAATCCGGTCACATCAGGGTGCGAACGCCGCTGGCCTTTCTTGGAGTTCTGACTCTATCTTTTTCGAAAGATCCTCTAGCACTTGGACAGTTCTCGTGTTGTCCTCGCTGATTAGTTGGCCGTTGCAGCTACTGCACCGGAAGGCCGACTCCATGGCCTCTTCGAAAGTCACTCTAACGGTGAGGCAGCCTTTGCACATGAAGAAGCTGTGTCCCTTCTCGTATTCGAGGCGCGAACGCATCTTCTCCAACGCTTTCTTCTTCCGGCTTCGAACGAACGCGTCTAGCTGGTCAGGCTGTAGCTTCCAGTGGTAGATGAACCAGCCCGTCTTCTCATCCCGACTCCGGACAACCGTGACTAGGGCGTGGTTGTAGAGCTTGTAGAGGACCCTGCGGGCAGCATTCAGCTTAACGTTCGCATTGACCGCGATAACATCATCGGTAGTCGTTCCAGCGTCGGATAGGGCCTGGACGACGCTGAGAGCTTCCTGCCCACCGAAGAAGCTTGCCAGTCGTGCAAGATCATCATGATTAGACCCCATACTCTCAAAAATCCCTCGTTAACACCCTATATTGTGCGCTTCTCCAATTTAATCTATTAGGCCTCCGAGACCCCAATCTCGTTATGGGAAGGGTTGTGGTTCTTCGGATAGGGCACCGGTTCTTCAGGGATTCACGGGTTACCACTCACGTGTGTCTCACAGCTCGTGCGCTCGGGGCTGACGGGGTTATCATAGCGGATAGGGAGGATAAGACGGTTGAAGCTACTATCAGAGAGGTTGGAAAGCGGTTTGGGGGGCACTTCTCTATCGAGTCTGGGAAGCCATGGAGGAAGAGTATTCGAGAATGGAGGCATAACGGTGGGAAGGTCGTCCATCTAACGGCCTATGGCTTGCCATTGCCCGACGTGATTCACGAGATCCGGCAGGCTTCAGGAGATCTTCTTGTCGTAGTGGGGTCCGAGAAGATGCCCGGAGAGATGTTCAAATTGGCGTCTTGGAATGTTAGCATAACGTCTCAGCCTATGAGCGAGATCGGGGCTCTCGCGGTCTTCCTCGACTGGTACTTTGAACATCGCGCCCTTGACGTGATCTTTCCAAATGCACAGATCCGAATCATGCCATCTCATGATCGAAAAAACGTGGAGCAAGTTGTGCCAGAGGAAGGCTGAACCGCTGTGGAAAAGAGAGAAGATGCGAGGCTCTTCAAAATGCAGTTATGACATCCTGAGAAGCATCGTAACCCGCTCTATCGAAACGTTTACTCTCATCACCTGTTGAGAGCCCATTGTTTTTGAATATCTCCAAGACATAGAAAACAAAAAGGCCCCCGATTGAAATGAAGCTTGCAGTACTAAGCGACTTTGATGGCACAGTTACCCTCAATGACACGTTCCAGAATGTTGTGGAGAAATTCGGTCAGGGCAACTGGAGAGCTGTTGACGACCAATACGTCAAAGGGGAGATCACACTTGAGGAATGCCTCCGAAGACAGGGTGGGATGGTAAGAGCGTCAAAATCCCAGCTCTTGGACGAGCTGGATCAAGTCACCAGGTTCAGGCCCGGCTTCGACAACCTAGCCGAATATTGCAGGACAAACCACTACCCTCTTGTGTTGGTCAGTGCAGGTCTGGATTTCGTCATCAAATACTTTCTAACGCGGGAGAATTTGATGGACAAGGTGGAAGTGTTCGCGGCAGTGGCGAAATGCACGCCGATGGGTATCAAGTTCGACTTTCTCAAACTAAAGGACAAGCGGTCCATGAACTTCAAAGACGACACAGTCAGGTACTATAAGACGAGGGCTGAGACAGTCGCCTACATCGGGGATGGACGATGGGATCTACAGGCCCTAAGAAACTCAGACTTGAGGTTCGCGATAAAGAACTCTAAGCTCGCTGAGCTCTGCAAAGCGCAGGAGATTCAAGCAACTACTGTTGCCGATTTCACAGAAGTGGTCACCTCTCTTCAGAAAAAAATGTCCGAACGAGATTCACAGCAGGGAGAGAGTGAATAGTAAACGTCTCCTTTCGGTCCTTTCTATTGCGTGTTCAGATGGGATCTATCGAAGTTCAACTACCCCGATCCCAACCAAACCGCAGGGATACGAGTCAGGTTTGCATCAGAAGGCGAAATAGGATCTGCAGCTGAAGTATGGTACGAGGGTCTGAGAGAGGAGGAGGGTTTTCCATGGGAGAATTATCTAAAGAAATGGACACCAAGCAGCGCCGCAAGATGGTTTCTGGACTCTAAGAAACGACTGGGCGCGAAGATGTTGGTCGCAGAGAAGGAGGAGAAAATTGTTGGAATCAACGGGATAATCTCGGAGAGAAACTCAGGCAAAGGACGGTTTTTCACCGGAATAGTGGTCTCGCCTAAGTGTCGAAGGCAAGGAATCGGTTCTCTACTACTTCACCGGACGCTCTTGGACCTGAAGAAGGAAGGCCTTCGAAGCGCCGAAGTGGAAACCATTCAAGGAATACCGGCGGCGAAATATCTCTATTCTAAATATGGGGGAGAGAGCATCAAGGTTCCTGCGTAGGAGAATCCTGATCCTACTGGCTACGACTCAGATTGCAATTCTTGCTTTGTCTTGTTGGCCTTGTCTGTTAGGATGTCTATCGCGTCTTCCAACCTCTTGCATTTCTCCTTTTCAGAGAAAAGCGCTGCCAGTAGCTCGTTGATCTTGCTAAGCGCATAATCCATACTCCGGTTTATCTGTCCCAACGGAACATAGTCCAGGCGGCGTGGCATAGTGGCGAACAATTGTCGTTGGGCCGCGTTGATCTCGCTCATCTTGGCGGAGTCTGTGGCGCCGAGCCAAGTCACTTCTCGCGCAGTCTTCAAGCTCTCATACAATTGATTTTGTAGGTCGATGTAAGCGTTCCAGTAGACAAGCCAGGACTCGTTGAACTCGTCGAAGGTCTGTTCTACCCGCTTGCTCTTCTCCGCGTCCGAACTGGCTGACAATGCTAACATGTTGAACGAGACCGCGCCCCGGTAAATGTGTTGCGGGGTAAGCTAGCGACTGTTTATCAGTAGCGATGCTTAACCCAGCTTCTGGTAATCTTAGTGGAACATGTCTGCGATAGATGCGGCGGTCAGTTCGAATCCAGCGAGCTCAACACTCAGGACAAGCAGATACTTGACTCGTCTGGCAAATGGATGAGAGAGCGGACCTATAGATGCTATGATTGCGAGAAAGAAGCTCTACTAGGACAGGGTGCACCCTAGAAAATACTGGAGCAGATTTGGGCTTGTTATCGAGCCTATTTCTTCTTCAGAGCCGCGGACTCGACCTTACCATGGACCCTCACAGTCCCGACTCGCAGAGATGAAGTTGCGAGTTCCATGGTCACGTCGAAATTGAAAGCATACTCTTTCTCAGCCATTTTCTCCAAGACCTCTGCAAGAGAGGACGGTGAGGATTCAGTCTTCTGGGGCATATGACCTAGCTTCGCTACTCATCTCTCAAGTATAAAGTTCTCTGGAAGGCGCGTTGTTTCGTAGGTCTTAGCTAAGCTTGTAGAGTCTGTAACCTGCGAGGATGCTCCAGATAACGAGTAAGACGAAGCCGCCTATGTTGAAAAGTCCTGATAGCATGGAGCCGAGGGCGAAAGTTGGGATGAACAAGAGACCGAGGACCCCGCTGGCCATTCCAATGTAGGCTGCGCTCTTCTTGAACGTCTGGCTCTGCAACATTGCATAGCTCGCAAGGACTATCGCAGAAAACTGGAGAAACGTAGCGACAAGCGCGGTAAGGTTTGCCAGGTCCATCGTCAGTTGTCCCGTAGCTGAGTAGGCTGCTGCTCGCGCATCGCCGTTTGTTGAAAGGTACGAGTTGCTCAAGCCGATGAGGGAAAGACGTAGAGGAATGTCAACGCCGACATCGACGGCCACGAAAACCATATTGAAAATCGCGGCGATCAACGTGACAGTGCGATTGGCTTGTCTGAGAGCGAAATAGAGGGCAGGGAACGCTATGAGATAGAGAAGGTCGCTTACCAAGTAGATTCCCCAGGTCATGCCGAAGAGGAGACTTTGAGATTGGATGGACGTAAGGCCCGACTGTACGGATGACGGGGCCAAGCTTGGAATAAGAACAGGTATCAGCGGCAGCGTGATGAGCACTAAGATGCCGGCTATGATGATGCTTATTGCGCCTGCTTTGTAGTACCCGCTCCATCTCTTGTCAGGGCCTCTCTCGAGTGCAGGAGTCGTCATGAGCGGTTCAATGTGCAAAGTTTGTGGGTTTCTAACAGTTATGGAAAATCGGCGAATAGCCGCTCGTGCATTAAGGGCATTCTGACTGGATGGGTTCCGAGAATAGATCCTCTAGGCCAAGGCGTCGTTGTATAATGCGTCCAATACCGAATAGGCTTCCTCGGGCGTCGAAGGATTCGCAGGAAGAATATCCTCGGCGATTGACCGTTCAAGGATCTGCCGGATGCAATATCGGAGCTTTGTTGGTGTCATGCTCGCCTCGATGTTCCACATCGGATGGTCCATGTTGACGAAGACAGTGCGGACACCATTCTTGTCCGTCTCAACGTACGCCTGACCCCTGTCTCCACCGTGGGCAATATCGAAGGCTAGGACCTGGTCCTTTAGATGTATGACGCTGCGGGTGGCATCTCGAGGATGGATCTTTGACTTCCGGTCTTTCCGGTGTCCCGACCTGTTTTCTTTCTTCGCCATGTGATGTGCACCCTGACTAGTCTTTGACGGTGTCTTTGCCTTGATCATGGCCTTGGAGAGAATCTCGATGTTTCGCCGGAGACTACGGCGCAACCTCTCCGCAATCTCCCGGTTCAGGTATTGAATGCTGCGAAGTTCTCTGCGGCTGGCAGTCTGTCTGAGAAACTTGTAGACCCTGTTCCGGACAAAGCCGCGCATAGCCTTCTCGAACACTCTCCATTGCGCGCTGTCTCGTTCGAACTCGTTACCACCGGGCAATCGACGGAGGAAGTCCGCATTGACCCAGCCTTGTATCCGGCTCAGACCATGAATACGATACTGATCAAGACCGAAGAACTGGTGTTGGAGACAGGTGATATGTTTCTGCTGGACGCTCATACCGGCTTCAGAGATTCCAGCGCGTGTTTTCGAGATGGGAAGGATCAAGACTTCGCCGGTAATCTTCCCGTACTCCGTGGCAATATTGACGGGGAGGAGGGTTGCGCCGCGGAGTTGTTCCGGCTTCACAGCTTCCCCGTTGACGAAGACTTCGAACGGTCCGTATCCCCGCAATGCAAGAACGTTCGCTCTTGCCAGTAAAGCTCTACGAACCTCTCCAGGATCAGTCTTCTTCGTCAACGATCGAATCCTGATTCTCAAACCATCATGATCCAGTGGCGCCTGAATCACTCGTAAGGGCTTCCAGGTCGACTGATCCGTCGCAGCCCAATGACGATCGATAAGGCTCTCGGTGAGCATTATGGTCCGGTCGAAACGTCCCTTGTGGACTTGCATTTCCAGCTCGCGCCCAAGAGTCAGCCAGGCGAGGCTGCCCATCCCATACGACTCGCGTATCGGCCGCTTGTACTTTGGCGAGAAACCTTCACCAGTTGTCTTTCCTTTGGTGAGAAAATCACGTAGACCGTCAAGGTCCATTCCGTGGCCCCACTCTTCGTACTCGATTTGGGAGCCAGAGTCGGGGACTTTTATCTCGACCCTCGTTGCTTCGCCCCACATCCAAGCGTTGACGACGAGCTCGACGAAGAATTGGGATGCATCGGTGTATCGAAGGTCTTCGTCAACGGTCGCGTGAAGTACCCTCAGTGAATGGGTAGGACGCCTAGTCGCCAAGGGCTTTGTCGCATGTCGTATGGAAAGTCGGCCGGATAATGAAGTGCTGTAACCGCCATCGTCTAAGACGGGGAAATAATCGTGCGGTACTAGTTTCGTCCCGCAGCTTTCCTAGTCTTCTCGTTCCCTGTTTCGGGAGTCTCGGGGAAGAGGTCTTTTGGCATCCCTGATAGGACATCGGACAAGGAGTCTCGGCCCATCGATCCTGGACCACCAGTCTGGAATGGCCGGACCCTGTTGAACAAGTCATCAATCTTGTTGGCCATCTTCATCTTGTCATTGATAGTAGAATCCAGCTCTTGTCCATTTGCCTCCAGCTGCTGTACCCTAGGAGCCAATCCCTCGATTCCCTTCGACACTTCGAGCATTCCGTTGATGGTGGCAAGGGAGGATCTCAAACCTGTGATCTCTTTTTGCATGGCTTCCCGGTAGATGCGCAGCCTGTCAAGTATTGGCTGGTAGAGACGCAGAAAGTCTACCATGAGATTCTCGAACTGTCTGATAGCAAGTGTGAACCTTTCTTCTCTCTTCTTTTCCGCAAACTGTTTCGCGGTACCCAACAGTTTCTCGCGAAGCGACACTCTCTCGATAACATCGTCCAATACTTCTCGGACATTGTACGACTCGTCAAAACTTGTCTCGCGCATTAGCTGTCGATATTCCGCACAAAGAACCTGAGCCTTAAGAGACACGTCACTCTCAACCCCACAGTGCGGTACCGAACTCTAGGAAGATGCAAGTATCTCGGGAGTAACATTCGTCGAATCCCAAATCAACAGGCAAGCACAAGGTTGTCGATTTAACAGCCTATAATCGAGACCTTGACAAAGGGAATCGGGGTAGGTCTCTGCTTCTCGATCTTGTTCCCCGACTAGTGGCCCAAGCCTAACGTCATCATGATCGGTCGAGGCATCTAGGTCATAGAACTCGCATCAGTCAGCCTGAGTCACCCCCACTCTAGCCATTCTCCGTGTGAGTGGCACCGTGCCAAGATTTTCTCTGTCTTGATGGTATTGGTGAATTTCGCAAGACCTAGGAGAGGAGTTTCTGATTCCGTGGGCCACTCTATCCAGACGAGGAAGAGGTCTCTCTTCTTGGATGCTTTCGTTAGGAGGGAGTGAAGTTTTTCCCGTGGTTCCCTATTGGCGAGGGTGAGTGTGAACGAGTGGTAGATGCACAATGGTGCTTTTTCGGGGATCTTATCGATGAGGCTTGGAAGAAGGTCCAGGGCATTTCCAGTGATGATTCTCGGAGGAGCTTGCTCGACAAGCCGGATTGCAGGCTCCAGTTGTCTAGCTCGTTTCTGGTTGTCAGGCCAAACGAGAGCGCGTAACCATTGAACGTTCTCGGGGTTGCTAACGTCGATCGGAGAAAGGTCGATACCCGAGCGAGAGGCGACCTTCGGCAATTGCCCTGGTATCGGAGGACGGACTTCTCCGCGCGGGGAACACCTGATCTTTACCGGCGAGTTCGGGTCTCCGCACTCTAGGCCTTCCCCGTACCGGTAGTGGTATCGGTCCCAAAGCAATGTCAGTCCAGCGCTAGAACCAATCTCAATCATGGTTAACGGCTGACGTTTCGCTTGGGCCGCTACGAGGTCAAAGGCTGGGACGAGCACAGCGCAGCGTCCCACTTCATTCGTCTGGACAGAATGAGTCATCATGATCTCGCGTATCTCTTCCATGTGCTCAAGTACGAAGCTGCGGAAGTACGGGTAAACGTAGTCGTAGTGACGGGAGGAGTTGTTGAGGCTGGGGTAGAAAGCTGCGAGCTGGTGGTTCTCCCCTTTGAGCAGCAATAGATGCACGGCGGCAAAGAACAGGTTGGGAAGGGCGGCTTTCTCTTGAGCGATGGCCGCTAACTTGAGGAGTTCAGGGTCCTCTGCGACTCTGAGAGCGAGATTCGTATAGAGCGGTGACTGATTGGCATAGGTCTTGCCAGCAAAGTAGCGGAATCTTGCGGCTGTCTTGTCTAGAAGTAAAAGAGAGCCTGTTGATTCGCTCAAGGGCCCATAATTTCTGTAAGTTGTCAGTGGTAAACTTTCGTCGCCCGCTTTCTGGTGGTTATTGCGTCTGGGCTACCTGTCGTAATGCGTCGTAAGCCGTGTGCCCGTCAGGCTCGTTTACGACTATTATGATGTCTCCGTGGCCGAGGAAGGCGTCGATTATGTTGACACCGTTCCGATAGAGAAGTTCTGTGATGTAAGATGCTATTCCGGGAGTGTCCCAGGCGTTAGTGGGCAGGTACAGTGAGAGCTTGGCTACGTTCGGTTGTACAGTGACGATATTGAGATGGCTCAGTTTCTTCTTGATCAGCTCGTAGTCCTCTGATGGCAATATGATCTTGATCGAGTTGGCTAGTGGGAATATGTGCGGAAACTCTCCCAGTGTTACGGATATTTCTGAGAGTTCGTTGAGTATTTTGGGAAATTCGGCGCGGGGAGCTCTTACCGTTACGTCTGCTATTCCGTTTGAAAGGGAGATTCTAGTGTTTTCCAGTGCTCTTACAGGGTCCAAGGATTTCATTTCTTCTAATGTATCTGAGAATCTCTTGATCGCTACGACTAGCGTGTTGATGGTAGGTTTTCGGCCTGTTAGTTGTTGGACGTGGGGCTGGATTAGATCGGCGATGGAGTGGAAGTTTGTGAGTTTCATCTTGAGGCATTGGTAGATGGGGTAGTTCTTGGTGAGAATCTGTCGTACGGCTTCTGGAACTGTCATGTTCTTCTGGGTGAGAGCTGGCATTCTTGGTTGCGCCTCTGACTGTAATAATGTGGGTTCCGAGTTAAAAGGTTTATATAGAAAGTAACATGTGTTACTCAGTTGCAATAAGATGATATCTATGCAAAACACAAACTATCCCGCCTACGTCTTCGCAACCGTCAATCACGGCATGACGAAGAACGTGGTCGAGGAGCTAAAGAACAACCCGAACATCGACCTCATCGCACCAGTCACCGGACGCTTCGACCTAGCACTACGACTAAAGCAGAACACCCCAGAACAAATCCTACAACTCGTAAGCCAGATCCGCAAAGTACAAGGCATCCAGACTACTCAGACACTCTTCGGTTTCAACGGCATCAACGGCGCCCACTTCCAGAACCAGATGCCACTCGGCATCAGCCTCTTCAACGTCACCAGCCCAATCGAGACATTCATCAACCAACTCAAGACCTTCCCAGGCCTCATCGAGGCATGGACAACCCCAGGCCAGTTCGACATCGTAGCTCTCTGGCAGGCCAGGACCTCTGACGAGATCGTCAAGTCCGCCTTCGAGAAGTTCCCAACACTACAAGGCATCGCCCGCAGCGAGACACTTCTCGCACCCACACCCCTCTTCAAACAGTAAGCATACCAGTTAGCTCCAAGACCAACCTCCCTTTTTCTTTCCCTGTCCAAGGGACCTTCTGCAGAAGGACCGAGCGTTCGATCGCGCTACCATTCGAGCCTTTCGAGATCTAAGAAACGTTACGATCTAACGGGTGAAGCGTTTCATCTGGCTGCTTACAATTCTCGATCCTAGTGACATGTATGGTTGTCCGAGCAGGCCGGTTAAGACTTCTTTGTGGTCAGCCGGTTGTCCGGGTAAGAGTTCGATGATTCGCTGCATTTCGCGGAAGAGCTTCTCGTAGTACTCCAGTCGGTGTTTCCTTTGATCCACGAGTTGCCAGTCTAGCTGCGTGTACATTGTCTCTCGTCTATCACCATTTCCATCATGTATGACCGCTTCCGCTTCGAACATGAAGTCTTGATTCTGTCTACGAAGGGCGAGATAAAGGGCGAAAGGAATCCTTGAAGGTGGAGAGAAGGCGATGTAGCCGCTTTCGTGACGGTCGAATCTCCGGCGAAGATTTGCTCTGTGGCCTCCGCTACAAGATGAGAATGTCTTGTATCCCTTGTTGTTCAGTGATGATACAATTTCTCGTATGGCCGGGTCGATGCGAGAAGCGTTTCTTCCTATCTCTAGATCTTTCCAGTTTGAAGCGTCGAGTTCCCCCAAGCTCTTGGAGTGGGCGCGTGGCAAGAATTCGGTGGGCAATGTCTAGACTCCTAATCAGCCTACTTGTTTTATCTTATGCTCAAAAACGGTCTCGTAGACGAGTCTGTGGAACCAGTGGGGTCCTGCTTCTTCATTTGGAGCGAACCGTCCGCGGAGTGCAAATCCGGACTTTGCTCCGGTGCTCACGAGGCTGATCGCTTCTATGTCTTCAGCATCGACTTGCTCGCTCAGCCAGGTGCTGTTTCGATGCTGGAATTTTTCTTCGTCTGTGGCATATTGAAACCATAGAAAGAGCGTCTTGTCAGGCTTCCCGGGAATCGGCATGTACACGTTGACTGACAGGCCCCATGGATAGAAGTTCAGTGTCATGTTAGGAAAGATAAACCACCATAGGGCAAACACTCTCTTCGAAGGGTTCTTTGGGTCCCGAAACCGGTCAGCTAGGAGCTGTTGCGCGAATCCGTTCTCTTCGTCCCATGAATACGCCCACTGCAGAGCGCTGAACTTGTACAGCTCCGTCCGGTAGGACGACAAGTCGATAGCGTCGGCTAGTCCGCCGGGCCCCTTGTGAACGAATCTGATGTGGAAGTTGTCCAGGTAGTTCCAGGCGTGTTGTTTCCAGTTTCCCTCAACCTCTCGAACTTCACCCTCAATGTGTTGCCTTCTCAACGACTCTAGTTTGATCCCAGGTATGGATTGCTGAACCTTCTCCACGAACTCGCGGAATGGAGCCAGCGGCTGGCCGGTGGAGACGAATATCCATTGGCCCCAATTATCGACGTGAACATTTCTTAGATGGTCTGATTCCCGTGGAAAGCTCTCCATCTTCTCAAACCCTGCCTGCGCGACGAACCTCCCTTCGTTGTCAAATTGGCGCCCGTGCTGCGGACAGATTATCGCTCCTCCAACGCTCGACGATTCAACGAGTGGATGCCAAGCGTGGGTGCAGATGTTGGGAAAACAACTCAACCTTCCTTGATTGCCTCGTTGGAGGAAGAATGGCTTTCCTAGAATATTGAATGGGACTCGAGAACCAGCCTTCTCTAGGGAACCTGTTAGAGTGGCGGGATCATCCTTGGAATTACTTTCTTGGGGTGCCAGTAGCCAGGTCTGAGCAAAAATAGTTCCAAGTTCCAGTTCGAGAAATTCCGGGTCCACAAACGCTGAAGCCGGTAAGGATTCGGCTCGACCAATATTTGGATCTACGAAGAATTCTTTCATCGAGAGAATTGTCAATGGGCTCAGATTCTTTCTCCCGTTCCTGCCTAGAATGTCAACTCTTCGGACGTTAGCTCAGGTCGGTGGGACAAGAGCTTAAGGAAGTCGCCCGTACATCTCTCTTGGAATGTCGCCCGCAACTTTCACTGTAGAAGTCGTCGTAGAGAACAAGCCTCTGGCTCGGGACCCTGAGGGAGAGACGATTCACCACAATCTAATCCTGAAGGGAGGCTACTCACAGGTAACAAATGTTCGGGCGGGCAAGCTCTTGCGAATGAGTGTTGAAGCCAGCTCCCCAGAGGATGCTAAACAACTTGTTCGGAAGCTCTGTGATGATCTTCGGATTTACAATCCCGCAGCGCACGTCTGCCAGGTCAGGGTCGTAAGCTAGGCAGGGCGCACTATCAAGGTCTGGATTCCACACCAGTAGAGTCTCGACCACCGGCACCGTAGTCCAAGTTTATAGGAAACCGAAACGAAACCTGACTTTCAGTCATTTCTGTCTCGACCTTCAACCCACGAAGTCTTTCAATCGCCAATCTTACCCATTCTCCGTAGTGGATAGACCATTTCATTCCTCTCCCGTGCTTCAGGAGAACACTTCTGATGCGGCCGCTCGTTGATTCTTCATACTCAAAGTGACCTCCGTAGTCCGCAAGAAGTTTCAGCCCTTTCAGAAGCGTGGGGAGAGTGAATTCTCTGAAGAAGAAGGTGACAAAGTCTCTCACCGAGTTTTCGGCAACCCAATGGGCGTTCCACTCTAACCTTCTCAGCAGTTTTTGGGGTTCGAGTCTTAGAGTTGCGCAAATACGGAACATTATGACCTGTTTGATGGCAATTGCGAACCGCGCGAAGAGGGAGTCGATGGCAACTTCAACTTCTTGGAGGCTCGCCGAGTCGATGTTCCTGATACCGTCTTTCCGCTGAATGAAAGTGAGGAATAGGTCTAGGTAATCGTCTCCTATCATCTGAATGGTTTCAAGGGTCGAGGTTTTGACTACTTGATCGAATTCTTCCCTGTCAATCTGTGGGCTGTTTTTAGCCGGTTTGACCAACTTCGTTTCCGGACTTACCATGAGGCTTCTTCTAGGGCTCGGCTCTATGGTCCCTGAGGGTAAAACACCCCGATACTCTTGGTGCCAACTTGGGCCAATGCGAGAATGACTATTGTTCTTTGTCAAACGGCCTTGAACCCGGCGAAACTTTTCACCTGCGACAAGTGAAGATTTGAACAGTTTGTTTGTGACTCCTCGCCTATCCGCCTTCTCACGGACCTTTAGCAATCTTCGCAATTGACACATACCTGTCAAAAAAGGGCTTAATAGGTATCGAAATTCACTACTTTAGGAAACCCGGATAATGGTAAAGGTCGCCCTCATACAGTTCCCAGGAAGCAACTGCGACCTAGACACACTAGAGATTCTCCAGAAAACCGTTAAGGTCCCAACAGACCTCGTATGGCACAAAGACTTGAAAAAGGATCAATATGACGCGTACGTTTTACCCGGAGGATTCTCCTACGGCGACTATCTCCGCGCTGGCGCCATAGCAGCCACCAGCCCAAGCCTAGAAACCATCAGAGCAGCAACAGACGGGGGCAAGCCAGTCCTTGGAATATGCAATGGCTTCCAGATACTAGTCGAGGCCGGAATCCTACCTGGCGCCGTCCTCCGAAACACTGGGCTACGATTCGTCTGCAAATGGACACGCCTTCGAGTAGAATCCACCAAGACACACTTCACAAAACTAGCGAGCAAGGGTCAGACGCTGCGGATTCCGATCGCCCACAACGAAGGCCGATACTATCTCGACAAAGACCAGATCGTTGAACTAGATAAGAACGAACAGATCGTTTTACGATACGTAGACGAGACCAATACTCCTACGGAGGATTCAAACCCCAACGGCTCCATGGACAACATCGCCGGAATCTGCAACAGCGAAGGAAACGTGATGGGGCTCATGCCACACCCTGAACGCGCCTCTCTTCCAGTTCTGTCTCCAGATAATCATCCAGAGGGAAGAATCATATTCGATTCAATGGTTGAGTCCCTCGAAGGGTCCATCGGAGGAAAATAGTTGGCCCAGAAAGCTCCGGAGAAGTCGCGGTCGTGGGTCGGCGTCTTCATATTCGCATCGAGAATCGGTGGTTACGGGCATCAATACGGCCGACTATCGAGTTGGACTAATCTTCAGCTTCTTCGGCGCTCCTGGTCGCAACAGGACTCTACGTGCTAATATCCGGAGGGAAGAAATAGAATCATGACGGAACAAACCCGCTCGATTCGTCGACTGATTCTGGGCATATTCTCAATCGCCCTCGGCATCGTCTCTCTAGTGGCATTCTTCTCCATCACCTACATCGCTGGTGTCGGTTTTCTCGGCGGCTTCTACGGCTTCATATTGATAGCACTGGGGGTGGGCTTGATCCTTCCGAAAAGAGAGCAAAAGAAAGATGAGAATCGATAACATTTGACAGAAGCATCTACGCCCGAAAAGAGAACGTATTCCCGCGCAACCGCCATTGTGGCAGGACTTATCGCCGGCCTTGTCGCTGGGCTTATCGCCTATCTCCTCGCAGGCCTTGTCGGGTTCATCATAGCCTTCATCATAGGAGCAATCACAGGCTCGCGCGCAACCCTCCTTGTCAATCGGGCGAGAGAACAGCAATCATGACCCGATCCGTCATCGAGGAGCCTCAAAGCTTGACCCTGGTTGAGGTTCAGAAGCCCAATCTCACCGATGAGGAGATCCGATACGCGGTCAAGAAGCTCCAGCGCGAACCCAACGAGGTTGAATGGGCTATGCTCGAAGCACAATGGTCCGAACACTGCAGCTACAAATCCAGCAAAACGCTCCTCAAACAACTCCCCAGCAAAGGATCTCGAGTTCTAGTCGGACCAGGGTTCGACGCCGGCGTCATTGACATCGGCGATGGCTGGGTTGTAACCCTCCACATCGAATCGCACAACCACCCTAGCGCCATCGACCCCTATGGTGGAGCGGCAACAGGCGTGGGCGGTGTGATCCGTGACATCCTCAGCGTAGGAACACGTCCCATCGCTCTCCTCGACCCA
>WNGH01006518.1_pt1 | contig 17040 bp, 18 predicted proteins | sample 5400631 | NCBI WGS metagenome assembly WNGH01 (sample SAMN13153373, study PRJNA577476) | soil metagenome | isolation source: 115 cm soil or saprolite under Garry oak tree replicate 1 | place: USA:California | collected 2016-06-15
TTCACGTCGTAAGGGACCCCTTAAAGTTCGCTTTACTCACCCGGCCAGAAGTTAGGGATCATGCTGCAAGCCATTCTGTCCCGGGTTCACTACAACCTGATGCATCCAAAAACGCCGATGGCGATTATGCCGTTGGTCGAAGAGCAAATTCGAAGACAGCGGAGCAAAGCAGCCGTCCCGCAGCAAGAATGGCAGATGACTGAACGGCTGAAATGCCAGCCCGATCCGCCCGACCTGCTACTAACAATTGTTCAAGGCTTGGAACAGTTCGCCCATGATTATGAGCACCATTGCGAGATTGCGCGAAGCCGAGGACTGCAACCAATCTCTTCCAAGAGGGCCTGTGAAGCATTGCGGAAAATAGAAGAAGCAATTGAACGCCTGTGAAGTTTCATGTGCGCCAAATACGTCCGATTTCGCCGCACTTCAAAGCCCTCGCGAAAAGTAGTCCGGAACCCATTGGTCCGCCAGGGCGTGACGGGAAAGATTGCGCCTCATTGTTGCGGTTGGCAAATCAATCTGCTGCTTCCTCCGCATTCTTCCGCCACTAATTCTTCGATCCGATCCCGCAATCCAGTCTGTTACTTGCAAAGTTTCCCGCGGGCCATTACGGTGTCAACTGTCATTCACTAACCCGTCAGTACAAAGTAACACTGACACTTCACTCCACGGAGGGTCACCAGGGGGCAAGTTTTGTGCGCCCCGCACCTCGGGCAGACTTGCCCCCTCCGTTCGCGGCTGGCTATCGCCGCCGGACATCGGCTAGGTGTTGCGACTGGTTTCCCGCCGCTTTGTGACGCGCACTGCCGGCCGGATGTTTAGGCCGAGGACAAATCAATTTAGCTCTGAGCAAAACTCGAGCGCCTCCGTGCACGTGGACTCTTGACCGATGCCATGAAAACGTTGCTAGAGGAAGGGCGCAGCCAGGAAGATTTCCCGGTTCGTGCCCAAGGCCGAGTTTACGGGCGTACCGGAAAACGAAACGAAAACGCCGGCACCGTCGATCGCCGGATTCATCCCCCCCGTGGGGCTGCCATTGGCTCCGTTGGAGACCAGCACCGGCAGGGATAAGGTCGAGCACGTCGCAAACGGCGAGAAGCAAAAGCCCGTGGCGGCGACGACCAACTGATCGGCGGCGTTCGAGGAGGGCCCAAGCACGGCGCCAAACGCTACACGATTGCCGAAGGAAATCACAGGATTCGAGTTTGGAACAAGCTGCGAAGCGGTGCCCGCATTGGCCACAGGGATGAAGTCTGTTTGCGGCGTACAACCCGGCAGTTGCAAAAAGCCCGAGCTGCACGTGGCACGCAGGAAAATCCGCGAGCCGGAAGTTCCGCCGGAAACGAGATTCGTCGCGGTCGACGCAAAGGCGACTACAGCGCCAAGGGCTGCCGCCGACGGCGTGATGCTATCGCCGCCCGTGACCAGCTTCCCTTGCGCGTCCACGGAAACGGCGATCGTGGCGTTAGCACCACAGGGCGGAGCTCCGCCGGCAGTAGCTGGTATTGGCAGATTCAGGCACAGACTGCGGAGATAGACTTGATGGAAGACATTGCCCGGCATATTGCCCACGATATTATACGCGAGAGACTCGAAAGCAACACTGAGGCCGATTAGATCCAGCGACGGGTTGATGGAATCCTTGTCTCCCGGCTTGCCGCTAGAGTCGAGCGACGCCACGCTCGTCGTAGGCGTACAGCCCGGGAACATACCGCCGGTCTGACCCAAGCCTGGAAAGGAATTCGCCGGACAGTTCTGATAGAGATAAACCTGTTGAACGCCAACGGGAACGGCCATGCTCGTCAGATTCGTTGCTGTGGATTGGTACGCAACAAACAAGCCAAAACCAGAAACGGCGGGATTGCCACTCGGCGCGTTTCCAGGCTTGCCATCCACTCCCATCGAGACGAGACTTGTCTGCGGCGTGCAACTCGGTATCGGCCCAAAGACGCTGTTGCATGTATCGCGTAGATAAATCTGACCTATGGCCGGCGTGACGCCCGCTACGAGATTGGTGTCGTCCGATTCAAACGCCACGAGTCGACCGTCAGGAGAGACGACCGGCCGCTGGCTGCCCGTTGTGCCTCCCGCGCCGGCGCTGCCGTCGGCTGCGACTGAAATCAGCGTAGTTTGTGGCGTGCAATTGGGAATGACGCCAAAGCAATTCCTGCGCTCGTAAATCTGCGAAAGGCTGCTCGTAGCCTGCTGATCCAGATTCGTCGCCACGGAATCGAACACCACGAGTTCCCCACCCGCAGACACCGAGGAGCTTGTAACTCGCACCGTTGCCTGCCACTGGGGGACTTGCGTTGTTCACGGAGTCCTCGATCGGGAATTGGCTCATATTGATTACCAGGAAGCACTGTGGAGCCGAAGTACCACCCGAAGCTCCGGGATTCGTGATCGAGACTGGTACGGCCTGTGAACTGGCAATGGCTGAAGATGGAACTTGCACCTGAAGCACACAAGCGGAAACAGCAACACAGGGAGTCGGCTCTGTGGGCGTGAGCGTTTGCGAACCGAAAGTGACCGTCGCACCGGAAGCTACGTTGAGCGCAGCAATCGTCAGCGGGAAAGAGGTACCTCCCGCGGGTGCCGCCATCGGAGAAAAATTGATGATGGCTGGGGCGCCGGATCCGGTTGTTGAGGTCATAACCGTGAAAGTCGCACTGTTTGAAACAACCGACGCATTGGCAACGGAAACACTAATGGTTCCTGAGGAAGAGACGTCCTTCGAGGGCACGATTACCGACATCGTCTCGCATTGTGCCATGCTGGCCATGCTGGCTGGGCAATGGACTGGCGCTGAAACCGATGAAGGTGAAAGCGTGTCGTTGCCAAAACGCACGATCTACGTCACAAGCAGGCCCGTAATCCCGAGCGTGAAATTGCCGCTGCCCGCGGGAACGCTTGTGGGCGAAATCGAGAGAATGGCCGTAGTAGTATCCGAAGGCGGGACTGCGGTGCCACCGCCGGATCCAAGGAAAGAAATCGCGATCCCGGCGAGGGCCCAAAGAAGAACCACCTTGCCCAGCATGTTCCACCGCCCGCCGGCTTGGCTGCGGGACTCCACCGCGCCGGCATCCGCGAGGTCGCGATCCTCAATGATTGAGGAAAGGGAGGCTGGGTGCACAACCCGAAATATGCGATGCCGGACAATCCGCTTTGGTTGCCATCGGTCGACGGCTTGGCTTGAGGTTACTCGGCGTTTTATATTTTGGCTTTACGGAGAGACAAAATTCAGGTATCAGGGTTGTGGCGCTACCGGAGCGATGCGCGAGAACCCCTTTAGCATTGGAAAAATCAACGGCCCAAGAGCCAAGTCCTTCAGAATAAAAGCGGCTGGGAATCCACCCTCTCCGCCAGAAAGATCCTTTCCTGAACCTTAATGATCCTTCGCACCGTTGTGCAGGTCCGCCGCATCTTCCTGATCCTTGTTGGGTTCACGTTACTGCTCCTGGGAATTATGATGATCTTTACGCCGGGTCCGGGCACGCCTGTGATCTTGATGGGCTTGGGTTTGCTCGCTGCCGAGTTTGTCTGGGCAAGGCGCATTGTGGATCGCATTAAGCGCGAAAGCGCGCGCTTGAAGGATATTTTATTGCCCCCGGAGAAATAGGAGTCATCCACTTCGTTATTCCTTGGAACTTGAGGAGGCTGATTTTGTCAATTCACAAATCGTCTGTGGGAGAGGCCTGGTCCGGAAAGTGGGCGCTGGTCACCGGAGCCAGCGCAGGCATTGGAGTGGCTCTTGCAGAGGAGCTGGCAAACGGAGGAACGCATCTTGTGCTGACGGCGCGCCGCAAAGACCGCCTCGAGGCGCTCGCCGAAGGGCTGACCTCGACCTACAAAATCCGAACAGAGGTTCTTCCCGCCGATCTGGCCGATCCGGCGGCTCGGGAAGGGATCTATGCTTTCACGCGAGAAAAAGGAATTGAAGTCGACCTGCTTATCAACAATGCCGGCTTCGGCAAATTCGGCGAATTCCCATTCGTTGATAAGCAGCGCCTCCTCCAAATGGTTCAGGTAAATTGCGCTGCAGTGGTTCATCTCACCCATCTCTATTTGCGTGAGATGACCGCGCGACGGCGCGGCGATATTCTGATACTGGCCTCCACTGCCTCTTTCCAGGCGGTGCCCTACATTTCCACGTACGCGGCGACGAAGGCTTTTGATCTTTTATTTGCCGAGGGGTTGGCCGAAGAAATGAAGCCTTACGGCATCCGCGTTTGCGCACTTTGCCCCGGCTCGACCCAATCCGAGTTTCATGCCGTCGCGGGGCAGGAGAAATTTATTCATCGAGCGGAGACCGCGCAAAAGGTCGCGCGAACCGGGTTGCGGGCTCTCGCCGCCGGAAAAAGCTACGTCATCTCCGGGCTCGGGAATTATCTGGGCGCGCACGGCGAACGGCTGGTTCCCCGTCGCTTGGTTACGCGCACCGCCGCCCGCATGTTCAAGCCGAAAGAGAAAAACCAGGCAGGCAACTGACAGTTGGATCCGAGCAGACTCGAGCCGCATGAGGTGCGACGACCTAGCTCACTTGATTCAGCAGCTAGACTGACTGATTTGATACATGGCCAGTTAGCGGTGCGATGACACCGCCTGATACATCTAACTCATTGTAATAGAAGGACTTCCGGTAGCCCGTGACCTGGATTGACAGCGGGGAACTTATCCACTACGCCGCAGGAATGTACATTTGGGGCCGGGCAGAACGTCTTACCCAGGAGAGATGAGCATCGCCGACCAAGAAAGAGACGACGTGCTGCTCCGGCGGGCTGCAAAGGGCGACGAGGAGGCCTTTACGCTCCTTTATCGGCGCCATCAGGCGGCGCTCTACCGCTTTGCCTTGCGCATGACCGGAAGCACGTGGGCGGCCGAGGAGATTGTCCAGGATGTCTTTATGATGCTGATGCGAGATCCGAGGAAGTATGACGCCACACGCGGCACGCTCGGTGGCTTCCTCTACGGCGTGACTCGCAACCGGGTGTTGAAGCATCTCGAACGCCTACCGCGAGAGGTGCCTCTCGAGGAACAACATGACAACGGAACGGGACTGGGAATCGTTTTAAGGGGTGCCTCCACTCCGGCGATGCAAGCCGAAGAGCACGAGCGCGTCGAACGAGTTTGGGCGGCAGTCCTGGATTTGCCTGCAGAGTTTAGGGAAGCCGTGGTTCTCTGCGAACTCGAGGAGCGCAGTTACGAAGAAGCCGCGCAGATGATCGGCTGCCCTATTGGCACGGTTCGCTCGCGGCTGCATCGCGGACGAGCCTTGCTAATGGCCCGGCTGGAAATGCTGCGTGGTGGGCCCCGGCGCGCAAACGCCGCAGCCGTGAATGGTTTTGAAAGTAAGAAGGAAGTGCGCAATGACCTGCGATGAATTTGAAGCAATTGGATGGGATGCGCAGGGCAGCGCATCCTCGACGGATGCCCAGCGTGCTGCCGCTGCGGAGCACGCGGTTTCGTGCGCTCGCTGCGGAGCACTACGGAATTCCTGGGAAGCCACGCGCCTGGAATTGCGCTCTCTTGCCCAACTGACCACCTCAGTAGAGGCCCCAGCGCGTGTGGAGATGCGCCTCCGACAGCAATTCCGCACGGAGTATCACACCCCAAAAGTACGCCGCACGGCTGTCGTGACCGCCTGGACCTTGGCAGCAGCCGCTGTTTTGGTCGGCGCTGCAAGCTGGGTCAACTGGCGAGCGAGTCGGAACCGGAACATCGCGGTCCGGCCAGACACTCGCGTTTTGAATGGGAGTCCAACGGGACAAAACGCTGCAGCAGAGTCTCAGAGCGTCATGGCCGACAGTGAATTGAGCGATTTCACGTTGTTGCCGGGAGTTTTGCCAGCCGATACGGATGACGCCGCCATCCTTCGCGTTCGCCTGCAGCGTGGCGCACTTGGCGCGCTTGGCCTGCCCGTGAATGAAGACCGCGCCAATGAATGGATTCAGGTGGACTTGCTCGTCGGGAACGATGGATTGCCCGAGGCTGTTCGCATGCGCGAGTAAGCACAAGCTTTTTTGGCAGGTCGGGAGAGAAGAGAGGAGAAGAAAGCATGAACCTGAGATTAACCGTGAGCGTGACCGTTGGGTGCGCTCTTGTGCTCTGTGCGGGAATGGCCGGAGCGCAACAGGCGCCGTCTTCGCCCCCGCCGCCCGAGGTAATGATGCAAGCCGGACCGGAAGGCGATTTTGTTCCGCCTCCTTTCGGAGAGGGGATGGAGCTGCTTGGCTTCGGTGGAGTGCACGGCGGCAAAATCGTCACTGGCGCGCCGTTCAGCGCGGTAGCCGTATCGGAAACCGCCCAGACGCTGGCCGATGGCAATCACCTCTCGCGAAAAACACAGAGTAATCTTTACCGCGATAGCCAGGGCCGGGTTCGCAGAGAGATAACGCTTACGGGCTTTGGGCCATTGGCGGCTTCCGGACAACGAAAGTCGTTCGTGGTTATTAACGATCCGGTTGCGGGCGTCACCTATCTGCTGCATCCCGACCAGAAAACCGCCGAAAAAATGGGAAAGCCTTTCGCCAAGATGGGAGGGGCTATGCGGGATGCCATGAGGAATAAGAGGAGCGCCCGGGAGCAGCAGGAGATCGCCAACGGGAATCTGCAAGAGGAAGACCTCGGCACGCAAACCATCGCGGGAGTAACCGCCCAAGGAACGCGCTTGACGCGCACCATCCCTGCGGGACAAATAGGAAATGAAAAGCCGATTACCATCGTTCACGAAAGATGGTATTCCAATGACTTGCAAATGGTGGTTATGAGCAAACGCAGCGACCCGTGGTCCGGCGAGACCACTTACACGCTTACCAATATTAACCGCACGGAGCCGGATGCATCGCTGTTTACCGTGCCCTCGGCCTACACCGTAACGCAAGGTCACCGGGGGATACCAAGAAGGGGCCGCAACCAGGCGCCTGCGGAACAGTGATTTTTAGCGACGTTCCTCGTAACCACGGTCTTCTCTCCTGAAGACGGCACGCCCTTTTCGCGGCAACCCCCATCGCTGCGGGAAGGGCGCTGCCGTTTTTGGACGAAAATGGCAAGAAAGAAACGGACGGATATAAAATTGTACGCATGGACGAGAAAAAGCTGTCCGCAGAACTGCAACGCCAAGGATTCTTGCAAACGTGCGTCTGGCAAGATGCTCCCGGCACGTTTTATCCAGAACATACGCACCGAACCGAGACAGCGCACATCGTTCTGGAGCGGCGAGATGAGCTTGACGATGCATGGCCGCACGGTGACCTATGGCGCGGGAGGCCGCTGCGATGTACCCGCCGGAACGGTACACTCGGCAAGGATGGGGCCACAGGGCTGCCGCTATTTGATTGGGGAGCGGTGAAGCAAGGCGATCTATGGCGCTATCGCGCAGCAGGATTCTCGTGTGGCGCGAGAGCGCGGTCAAGTAGCTCAACGACATGCAGGACGTCTTGGTTCGTTCGGTGGAGGGAAGTTCCGGCGCGCAGTTGCAAGATACAGCCAGGGTTGGCAGTGGCAACGATCTGAGCCCCGGTCGACTGGGCGTGGCGCATTTTCTCGGCGAGTAACTCGAGCGACGCTTCGGTCTGGGTAATGTTGTAGGTTCCCGCTGAACCGCAGCAAACCTCCGAGTACGGCAGTTCCACAAGGTCGAGATGTGGAATAGCCCGCAGCAGTTTGCGCGGAGCTTCGCGAATTTTTTGCCCATGCAAGAGATGGCAGGAGTCCTGGTAGGTGACGCAATGGCGCAGCGGATAAAGTTTGGCGGTTAGTCCGAGATTCGCAAGGAACTCGGTCACGTCGCGGGTTTTTGCGGCAAACGCCCGGGCCTGCTCGCATTCGGGTTCCATTGGCAAAAAGAGGCGACCGTATTCCTTGAGCGCAGAGCCACAACCCGCGGCATTCGTGACGATCGCGTCGAAATCCTCCAGCCGAAATGCAGCCAGATTCCTTCGCGCCAGGTCGCGCGTCGCCTCGTGAAATCCCGCGTGCACGGAAAGAGCGCCACAGCAGGTTTGTTCCGGTGGCACGACCACTTCGCAGCCGTTGGCGGTGAGCACCCGGATGGTAGCTTCCTGCAGTCCGGAAAAAGCCACGTTGGCAACGCAGCCGGCAAAAAAGGCAACGCGTGCACGCCGCCCTCCCACGGGCGCAAACGTCGACCCAATGCGACTAAAGAAAAAATCATCGTCGATGCGCGGGAGGAAGCAGTCTCGTTCGGCAAGGCCAAACAGCTTGAGAATCCCGATGCCGCGTGCGATCGCTTGCAAGCCGGACCGTTGGTAGAGGCGGAAAAGACGGGCCGCATCTTCGATAAAATGGGGAGCCGAGAAAAACTCCTTGAAAAAGAAGTCACGTGTGGCGCGAGCGAGCCAGGAGCGCTCGTAACTGCGTTCGATACGCGCGCGGGCGTGTTCGACCAGCCTCCCGTATTCGACGCCGGATGGGCAGGCGGTTTCACACGCGCGGCAGTCAAGACACTTTTCGATGTGCTCGACGAACCCATCGCTGATGCGCGCTTCCGCAACTCCCTGGCCGGTGAGTTCGCCTTGAAAGACGTGGAACATCTGCTGGATGCGGCCACGCGGCGAATCCGCCTCGAGATTCCACAGTCGATAGGTGGGGCAGGCATTGAGGCAAAGGCCGCAGCGGATGCAGCGAGTGTAGTCCTCGTAGACCGGCGTCGGGCCAGGGATAGAGTTTACAGGCATGCTGTCCGCTGCTAAGCAGCATCATTCTACGGAAGTTTAAGGGAAGGTACGAGGCCTAGCTAGAGTTCCGTTCCCCTCGAGGACGCCAATTCCACGGCAATTTCTACTGCTGTTGCGGGTTCTGCGGATTTTGAGGAGGCGGCGCGCCTGGAGACCCGCCCGACGGCCCCGCTGGCTGGCCGATAGGCTGACCAATTGGCTGACCAAGACCGGTGCCTGTCTGCATGCCCGGTTGCCCTACGCCCAACATATCTTTCGACGGGTCCCAGATAAATTCGAAAAGGCGGTAGTTCTTCGCGTGATCGTAAACGATTACAGACTTCCTGTTGATCTTGCTCCCGACTCCAATGATGTTTCCGCCTATGATCGGCGAAGCATCGTCGCTAGGAATGGGAGGATCGGCGTCCGAGCTCGTATCCGTTCCCTGATCTGCGGAAACGGGATTTCCGCTTGTAGCCGGAGGATTGCCAGGACTTGCCGGCTGCGTCCCCGCTGGTCCTTGCGGAGTGAGTCCGCCAACCTGTCCCGCCACCTGCCCGACAGCCGTGCCAAAACCGCTGTTTGGAGCACCCGGCGCTGCCAAGGCAGCTGCGGGCGTGCCCATTCCGGGAACACGGCCAAACTGAAGATTCGGGCGGGGCTTCAAGCTACCGATGAGCTGCCCGCCCGGACCGACATAGATGAGTCTCCATGAACCATCCTGCGTGTTCATCGGATCTTTGTAAGCCTGGCGCAGGAAACGCAGGGAGCCGATTTTTGGTTTGGTTAGGTCCTCCAAGCTGGTGGGGAAACGGCCCATCTTCCTGTAATACTGCTTCACGGCCCGCGCATACTGCCGGCCGCGCCAAATCATTTCTTTCTCTTTTTCGCGCTGACCTTCTGTCTTAATGTTTGGCGCTGCCATCGTGGCAAAGACGAGCAGAATGGTGGCCACGAAAATCACCAGCAGCAAGGCATACCCCTGCTGCCCCGCCTTTCGCCGAGCAAACCCACGCCTTGCCGTCATCATGGCGAACCTCCAGCCTGCTCCTCGAGAGGCGCCGTGGCGGTGCGTCCGGAGGAAACTTCTTCAAATTCCACACTGGCGTTCCCAATTCTCAGAATGCGGAAGCGCTGCAGCAAGACTTCGCCTTCGGCTACGACGTAGACCTCTTGTCCATCGCTAAAAAAGGCGAGGCGCGAAGTGCCGTTGGGCACAGTGCCAAAACCATAGAACTTCACACCGCTCGGCAGGGTCAAAGGAGGCGGGGGCGGGGGTGGAGGTGGAAGCTGGGGACCTGGAATTTCGCGTTTCTTGTCGGGACGAGGGACACGCGGCGGAGGAGCTTGTATCGAGCTAAACGGATTGCGGCCGGAACTCTTGTATTCCGTCTTGCGGGCACGTGCGATCTCATCCATGCGAATCTGCGGATTGTCGACGCTGAGCACGGGGTCGTCGTCCTTGACGGGGGTATCTGCAACAACTGCGCGCGGCTTGCTGTGGAAATTCCATAGCCACACAACGAGCGCGATGAGCACCAGCGCAAAGAGAATTCCGATTTGTCGCTTTTGCTTCACGCGGACGTCCGGAAATAAGTCTTGAGGTGTAAACCAACCTTTATGACGTTGGCAGGCCCCTTATTGTCCTTCTGTGGGGCCAGCGTCAAAGACTCTACCTCATAGATATTGGCGGAACGCTGCAAGCCATTCAAGAAAAGAATTACGTTTTTATAGTCGCCCTCTATGGTCGACTCCATGGCCACTTCCGTCAGTCGGCGCTCGGGAATCGATGTTCGCTTGAAGGATACACCCTGCAGGCTGACACCGCTTTTCTTTGCAATTTCCCCCAGTTCGGAGGAAACCGAGGAAGATCCCGACCTAGCCAGCAAAAGCATGCGTTCGAACTGCTCGCATTCCCGCTGCGTATTCGGCATTTCTTCTCGGATCTTCCGCGCCCGCGCAATGGGAGCCTCCAGCTTCTTGAGCCCCATTTCCTGCTTCGAAAATTGCTCCGGAGTCGTCAGTGTTTCCGCGGCCAACTGCGAGTTGTAGTAAGCCAGCGCCAAGTCGGCGAGGACCAGGCAAATTATTCCGCCCAGGATGGCCCTTTTGCGGATTGTGAAATCGCGTGACATCAAGCCCCCGAATAAAAAGTCGACAAGTGAACGACTCTCTTGTCGCTGCCCGGGCCGTTTCCCGTCGCCGGCGGAACATCGCTGTCGACTTGAACATCCGAAAACTGCTTTGAAGTTTCCAGGGCGCGCAAGAACTTTAACTTCACGTCGTCATCGGCGGCACCAAAGGTCAGATTCAGCTCGACGTGCCCAGATACCTGCTTGGGCTCGATACTGATAATGCGCACGCCGCCTGGCAGAATGTGCTCCAAGTCCATGAACATTTTCGTCCAGTTGAAACTGCAATGATGCCGTTAATGAAAGCGGCGCGGTCACTGAGGCCCTTGATGCTTTTTTGATCGAAGAAGCGCTTCAGATCGTTGCGCTCCTCCTCATATCTGGCGTACTCCTCGCGTATCCTTTCCGTACGGGCGCGGACCTCGGTCGCGGCTTTGCGAACCGAGTAAACGTGCCAGCCGAGCATGACAAAAGAGACTGCGGCGACGAAGGCGGAAAGGCCGGCACCCACAAGGAAGCGACGGTGCGATTCCAGCGGCTTGGTCGCCAAGTTAAGACGAACTCTCATTCCTTACTGCTGCTCCATTTCACAAAAACCGTTCTCAATTGCGGTGCAGCATCCAGCCGACCAGGCCTTCCAGATCACGGTCGGCAAGCTGCCTCGCATCGTCTTTGATGCGCCCCTCAGAATGCGCGGAGTTCAACAACGACTTTACCTCACAGCGCAATTCCTGTTCTAAGGGACGGGCAAACTCATCGAAGCGGGCGCCGAGACCGGCAATCCGCACCGAAGAAATTCCCGCCTGCCAGGTGTCTTGATAGTAGGCTGCGACGGGAAAAATTTCTTCCAAAAGCATCTGAGGCATGAGGCTCGCGCCGTACGCCGGGAGCTCGGTCGAACGGTAACCGCAGAGCAGTCCGGAACAAACAATGGCGGTCGTCAGCGCAGAACCGGAAATGCGTGCGAACAAAACCGGCTTTTCGCCATCCAGCAACGAAAGGGCCGCCAGGGAGGAACTCAGGACGACACCCGGCTGCAGCCCGACACGCTCGGCCAGAGACTCGTATTCTCGAATGATGCGGAGCCGCGCGACCGCGGTAACGATATCCACCCCGGCTTCGCGCGGCGCCTGGCGAAAATAGGAAATGATGGTTTCATCCGCTTCAAACGGCACGCTCTTCTTCAGCTTCCAGCGCAACAACGGAATCGCTTCTTCGGAAGAGCGGGGGAAATCCTCGAAGTGCTGGACAAACACGCGGATCACCGGGTCGGGAAGAATCAAAGCTGCCTCTTCGGGCCCCGTTCGGAGACGCTCGCAGGCTTTGGCAACGGCCGCCTTCGCCTCGGCAGAGTTCACCAGATTGGTTTCCACGGCGGATGGAATGACCGTCCCCGGCGGCAACACCTCGACGGCGAATGCGTCGAGCGCTCCGGAACGGCCCCACCGCGCGACCGCAACCCGATCCGAGGCAATCTCCATGGCCACCGGCGGATGCGGGATGGCGTCGAGCCAACGGGCCATGCGGCGCGCGAGCCCGCTCTTATAAATCCCCTGATGGACAAACGTCGCGCTACTCAACGAAAGTCACCTTATTGATTTCTTTGACGGTCGTAATGCCGGCCCGGACCTTAGCCAGCCCGCTCTCGCGAAGCGTTGCCATTCCTTCTTCCCGCGCAGCTCGTTTGACTTCGGAAGTCGGGCGCCGGTCCACAATCATTTCGCGGATGCGATCGCTCAGGTCCATCAATTCGCAAATCGCCGTCCGCCCGTGGTATCCCGTGCCCGAGCACTCCAAACATCCCACACCTTCGACCAAGGCACCGTTTCCCCACACCGCCGGATCGAGACCGGCTTCTTTCAAATCTTCCGGCGTGTAATGCTTGGGGCGCTTGCAATTCGGGCAGATCACGCGAACCAGGCGTTGCGCCATGATGCAGTTTAATGCAGAGACAAAGTTGTACGGCTCGACGCCCATATTGACGAAACGGCCGATCACATCCGTCACGTTGTTGGCGTGAACGGTAGTAAAAACCAGGTGTCCCGTGAGCGCCGATTGGATAGCGATTTGAGCTGTCTCCTGGTCACGAATTTCGCCGACCATGATCTTGTCCGGGTCGTGCCGCAGAATGGAACGCAAGCCTCTGGCGAAAGTGAGGCCTTTTTTCTCGTTCACGGGAATCTGCGTAATGCCTCGAACCTGATACTCAACAGGATCTTCAATGGTAATGAATTTGTCCTCGTCGCTCTTGATTTCATTGATAGCCGCGTACAAGGTCGTGGTTTTGCCGGAGCCTGTGGGGCCGGTGACCAGCACCATGCCATAAGGTTCATGAATGTACCGACGGAGACGATGGAGCTCCTCGGGAGAGAAGCCCACCACATCCAAAGTCAAATTCGCGAATTTCTCGGAAAGCGTTTCTTTGTCGAGGACGCGAAGAACCGCGTCCTCCCCGTGACTGGCGGGCATGATCGATACGCGCAAGTCGATGAAGCGGCCTTTGTATTTGACACGGAAGCGGCCATCCTGCGGGACGCGGCGCTCGGCAATATCCAGTTCGCTCAAAACCTTGATGCGCGAAAGGACCGAGGAATGGTGCTCCTTAGCGATAGGCTGCATGGCGTGCTGGAGAACGCCGTCAATGCGATACTTGACGGCAACTTCTGTGTCGCGGGCCTCGATGTGGATGTCGCTGGCGCGCCTTTCGAGCGCCGTGAAAATGATGGTCTCCACCAGGCGAACCACCGGGCTGGCCGTGCTATCGCGTGTCAGGCGATCGCCGGAAATGGTCTCTTCGCTTTCCTCTTCTTCCTTGGGGGCCTGGAGGGCAAACGCTTCCGTGGCCTGTTCGAGAACGCGCTGCGACTGCTCGGTGCGTTTCAGCACATCGGCGATCTGGCGTGCGGTGGCAACTCGAATCAGAAGTTTCTTTCCGAGTAACAGCGGCAGTTCGTCGCTGCTCTGAACGAGGCCGGGATCGGCCGCGGCGATGGTCAAAACGTTGTTATGCGTCTCGAGGGGTACGAAGTTGTAGCGGAACATGAGGTCTGCAGAGATCGTGCGAATCAATTCCGGGTTAATGCGCTGTTCTCGCAGGTCGATAAACGCATACCGGTATCTTTCCGCAAGCTTGCGGGCAACCTCGCGCTCTTGTTGCTCTTCGGCGGCGGTAGTTCCGGTTGTGATGATGTTCGCGTGTTGGTCGGTCGTGGCCATAATTCCTACCTTGCTCATTTAACAGAAAACGAGAAGATCGGCAGATAAAGTGAAATCAGAATGAAAGCAACGAACATTCCCATGATGATGAGCAAGACCGGTTCGATGATGGCGACCATTGCGCCCAAGCGCAAATTCACTTCTTCCTCGTAGAACTCGGCGACGCTGTTCAGCATCGGCGAAATGGCGCCGCTCGATTCGCCGACCTCGATCATATCGACGGCCATCTTTGGCATAACGCCTTTGGAAGCAAGCGCCGCGTGCAGGGACTCGCCTTCGCGAACCATTTGTGTGGCCTCGGCAACCGTGGACTGCAACAACTTGCTGGTAATGGCCTCGGTGGCCGTTTGCAGCCCGGCCACGAGCGGAGTGCCGCCGGTCAAAAGAGTTGACAGCGTGCGGGAAAACTGTGCGACCTGAAATTTCAGCAGCGTATCGCCAACGAGCGGCAAGCGAAACTTAAAGCGATCGAGAGCGGTTCCGCCTTCATCCGTGCGAGACCACAGGAAAACCCCCATGGCTATCAACGCCAACAGGGCAACAAATCCTAAGAATAGGAAACGATAGTCGACCGTCACGGCGATCAAAACGCGCGTGGGCGTCGGAAGCTCCACGTTCATATCCCTATAAAGAAGCGCAAACCTGGGGACTACACCCGTCACCAGGTACGTGACGATGATGATGGCCACCGTAATCAGCAAGACCGGGTAAACCAGCGTGGCAGCAATTTTCTTCTTCACGCCCGTGCTTACGCGTTGATAGGCAATGTAGTAGTCCAAGACGCCTGGCAGGTTTCCGCTCTTCTCTCCCGCCAAAATAGCGGTTGAATAAACTTTGGAAAAGACGCCCGCTTCGTCAACTGCTTCGGAGAGGGACTTCCCTTCCCGGACGTGATCCCGGATCTGCTCAACGACCGGGCGAAGCCGGGAAGAACTTGCCCTGGTCGCAAGAAGATCGAGCGCCCGCAGGATGGGCAAACCCGCTTTGATCAGCGTATTGAACTGTTGATTCAGAATAAGGAAATCCGAACCGCCTATCTGTCGCCCGGTTCGGCGGCGAAGCAGACTACCGACCCGCCCGCCGCGCGCTTCAACGGAGTAAACAAACAAACCCCGTTCCGCGAGCTTCTGGCGGGCTTCGTCAAGAGTGTTCGCAGCCTCGACGTGCGAGAAGACACGCCCGTCGGCATCGGCCACGCGACAAACAAATTCACTCATACACTTTCAGTTTACCTCATCTAGATGATATGCGTAGGGGGTCCTGGGGGTCGACCGTTCCTGGCTGGAAAGGGCGCCATTCCTACGGGGGAGTTGGACTTGCCATCTTCTGGGCTGCTCCCAGGTCCCCATTCACGATGGCAACACCGGGAGGAACCTGGAAGCGAAAAAACGAATCGTCGAGCTGAGGATGCAATTGCCAGTTAGCGAAACGGAATTCGATCCCGACGCCGCCCGGATCGCTCAGCAGGACGCGGACCAGTTCTCCTGAACTTTCCTGGACTTCCAGGTAAACCATGTCCCGCCCCTCAGGCGAATCTGCTTTCCTACTGGAATCCCCTCCTTCCCTAACGTTAGACGCACCGCGCGGCTCACAGTAAAGCATAACATCTGCGGAATATCCCGGGGCCTGAGGTTCCGCAAGTGCTATTTTATTACAAATTCGCGAAACCTTCATTGTCCCAACCAGAAGGGACAGGGGCGTGCGCCAGTCGGTGCTCCTCTTTGCAGGGACACGGGTGACGGTGTGGTCAGCCGGAACGTAAAACCAAGCATTCTTGCCATCCACCAGGAAAACATTCTTTTCCGGGGACTCGTAGTCCCAGCGCATCTTCCCCGGGCGCTCGAAGTAGACTTTGCCGGCCTCCAACCTAGTCAACCTCCCGTTCTCCGTATAGCGCTCGAGAAAGCTAGCCTCGAGACGGGTGGCACTCCGGTACCTCGCCTCCAATCGGCCTACGATGGCCCGAACGTCAACCCTCGCGGGAGAGGCCGGTAGACGCGCGGGGAGGGTGTTCTGGCCGAGCAAAACCTGGCAAAGGGAGAGAATCAGGAAGCCGCAAATGGCGAATTGGAGGTGTGCCCGCAACCATAGAAGTATAACAAGCGCCGCGTTCAATCGAGACGCTGACGGTCGGCGATTTCGGCCACCCTGACCATCTTCAAGGGGCCGGAAGAAGAGCTTGAGAGGGCTAGTTGCCCACGATCAGCGTTAGGACCACAGCACAGGTTCCCGGAGCCGTTCCGATTGCCACGCCAGTCGTGTTTGCGCGAAGCACGCCGGTCTGATCCGAGCAGAATGCCCGTTTGCCGGTCACGTCCACAACGCTCGGCGTAGCGTTCGCTTCAAACCCGTTGTTGACCCCTCCAACGGCGGTGTTGCCGATCGCCACAAAGCTGTAGCCGCTTTTGGAATAGGGGGCGACACTTAGGCCGGAGTCAACAATGCATGCCGTGGCCGCGGTCGCGGGGCCGCACGGCGTCGCTCCGCCCAAATTATCCACCGTGGCCGCGTAACCCGAGCCCCAACTCGAGGAATAGGTGACCTCCGCGGTATTGATGGTTCGGAGAGAGGAGACTGCAGAAGACTCGTTGGCCGCGATTTTCGCGCGCAGCAAGTTAGGAATGGCGATGGCAGCGATGATCAGAATGATCGCCACGACGATCAGCAATTCTATAAGGGAGAAGCCTCGTTGTTTGTTCATGGTCTTTGGCACGAGAGAATCCACGTCCATAAGCGTCCTAGCCGCGGGTACACACCAGGTAGTGCATGCACGATGCCACGGGAAGAACCGTCCGTACTACCGTTTCCATGTTCTACTACCGCCAGGTCCCAGCGGAGAGCTTCAGGGCGCAGAGGCGGTTACAAACCTGCTCAGGGAGGGGATTAAAACAAAACCTCCGGTGGAAACCTGAGAGTTAGTTGCCGACAGCGCCGCAAACCCCGGCTACCGTCGCGACTCCGGCACAAGATCCCGGAGCTACTGGCATGGTAGCAGGGGATGGGCTAACGAACTTGAG
>WNGH01003929.1_pt1 | contig 17039 bp, 16 predicted proteins | sample 5400631 | NCBI WGS metagenome assembly WNGH01 (sample SAMN13153373, study PRJNA577476) | soil metagenome | isolation source: 115 cm soil or saprolite under Garry oak tree replicate 1 | place: USA:California | collected 2016-06-15
GAAAGTGGCTTGTTCCCCGGAGGCGGGCATGGCAGCAATGGATTTGAGGCCGCTCAACTTGGGTGAATTGCTCGACCGGACCTTTACGGTGTACCGCAATCATTTCTGGATGTTTGTCGGGATCATGGCGCTGCCGGAAGTCATCCTGGTGATTTCCGGGATTGGTCTGCAGGCGATTTGGCGGCCCATGATGGCTCCTCCGGGCTCTGCGACCCCCGCGCAAACGGTGGCGCAATTTCAGCAGTTTTTTGGAACCTTTATCCTGAGTTTCGGCATACTGTTTCTGGTCACGTATGTTCTGTACACGATTGCCCTGGGAGCGACCACGTTCGCCGTTTCGGATGTTTACTTGGGACGGCCCGCAACGATTGCGAGCTCCTATTCGAAGGTGACTCCCCGGATCGGGGCTCTTCTCGGCTTGAACTTGATGATTTTCCTGTGCCTATTTGCCTGTTACCTACTGGCAGCGATTTTCGTTGGGGTTCTGGTCGCCGTCTCCGCATTCGCATCTCCGATTCTCGCCATAGTGGGCGGGATCATTGGGTCTGGCGCCGGAATCGCTGCGATCATTTGGCTCTTCCTGGGATTCTCCGTTTCCGCGCAATCTCTGCTACTGGAGCGTTCGGGAATCATTCAGGCTTTGAAGCGCAGCCTGGAACTGGTGCGCCGGAATCGTGGGCGCGTCTTCGTTGTTCTGTTTTTGATGACATTGATGACGTACATCGTGATCATCGTCCTGCAAATGCCATTCTGGATTCTTTCCGGCGTAATGACGGCAAAAAGCCAGGAAGTGCCTCTGTGGATTACCGGACTCTCTTCCATCGTCGGCGGGGCAGGAGCCGCGTTGAGCACGCCGCTGCTGATGGTTGCCCTGGCGCTGTTTTACTATGACGTTCGGGTGCGCAAAGAAGCCTTCGATTTGCAGGTGATGGTGGCAAACCTGGACGCGCGGCCGGGCGCGCTCCCTCCCGGGGCTGCGCCGCCTCCTGCCGCCATCGGATAATGTCCCGCCTCTGTCTGCTCCTCAGCGTAATGGCACTGACCGGCCTGCAAACTGCCCGGGCGTCCCGTTCCGGTGAAGCACAGCAAGGGACGGCGGGTTCGGCGGCACTCATCAAAGAAACGGACGCGCGGGGCTATATCGCGGAGTTGGATCACGTCTCGACAGCCGTCTCCGGCCTTGCGGAGAACCCAAGCCGGATTGCACCGCTAAGAGATTCGTTGCCGGAGATGTGGCTTGTTCGCGCCGAAGGTCAAACTTTCAGCGTTTCGACGGAGTGGCTGGTGTCCACTCTTGCCACTATGGACAGCACTCCGAAACTCCGTGCGTCGCTGGAAAAGGACTTGTTGGCGCGTCTGGGCATCTTGCGGGAAGAAGCAGCGGGCTTTGAGAAACCGAGCGCCGAACCAGACGCCGCCGTGGCGCGGGCTCGCGTGACAGAGATTCTCAAGCGGCGCGAATTCGAGAGCGTCAGCCCGCCCGGATGGTTCCAGAAACTTGCGCAGCGAGTCACAAGCTGGATCCTACGGACGCTTCGGCGGATCCTGCGTCCTATCCTGGCCATTCCGCATTCGAGTGAGGTTCTGATTTGGGGCGTTGTCGCGATTCTGTTTTTGCTCCTTGCACTCCTGGTTGCGCGGGTGCTGCTGCGGACGGCTCGAACCGCGAATTTGAGTCTGGATTCACCAATCCCCCCGGGGAAGACCTGGCGCGATTGGGCGCGCGAAGCGCTTGAGGCCGCAGCACGGCGCGATTATCGCGACGCGGTGCACCGCGGCTACTGGGCCGGGATATTTCGTCTATGGGATTTGGGTGCGTTGCAGCTCGAACGCGACCGCACGCCACGAGAGTATTTGCGAATGCTTGCAGGAAGCCACGCTGAGCGGAGTGAGCCCGCGCCGCCGAGCGATCGCCCGCTTGCGAATCTTCTCGAGCAGCGCACGGCGCTCGCCACACTCACGCGGCGCCTCGAAGTTACCTGGTACGGATATCAGGTGACAACGCACGAAGACTTCCGCGCAACCATTGAGAACCTGGAGGTACTGGGATGCCGGTTTCCCTCGATCCTGCCGACCGCCGAATCCTGATTCTTTTCGGCGGCCTTCTTTTGGTCGTGCTGGCCATCGGCGCATTCGTATTCCCGAGCAATTCGGCGAAGGGCCCCAGTTTCCCGACGACGCGCTCCTCGGCCTCAGAAGGAGCCAAGGCCGCCTATCTACTGCTGACGGACCTGGGATATACGGTGGAGCGCTGGGCTCTCCCTCCCACCGAATTGCCCCAGCCTGCTTCCGATACGCTCTTGATATTGGCGGAACCGCTCTTGCCGGCCAGCGCCGAAGAGATAAGCGCATTGGCCCGTTTTGTGAATTCCGGAGGGCGTGTTCTGGCGATCGGACAGGAAGCCGCGAGGATGGTTCCGCAAGGCGGTCTGCTGAAGGTGGAAGCGAACGAAGCCGAATGGAAGATTTATCGGGCGGTGGCGCCCAGCCCGCTCACGCGCGGCGCAGACGAAATCCTGGTAGCACCCGGCACGCGCTGGGAGATGAAACACTTCGGGCACCTCGCCGTTTACGCCGAAGGCTCCCAAGCAGCGGTGGTCACCTACCGCGTGGGACAGGGCCGGATCATCTGGTGGGCCGCTCCCACGCCGCTGACAAACGCGGGAATCACGCTTTCAGGGAACTTGCAGCTCTTCCTGAATTCCGTCGGCCCGGTCCGGGGGGTTCGAGTCCTCTGGGACGAGTACTATCACGGAGAGCGCGGAACACTGAGGTCGTACCTGCAAAAAACCCCTGTGCCGCCGGCGTTTGCGCAACTCGGCGTTCTGGCGCTGGCCCTGCTCCTCACCTTCGCGCGGCGTTCGGGCCCAGTGCGCCCGCCGCAGGTGGCCGCGAGGCTTTCTCCCCTGGAATTTGTAGAAACGCTCGGCGACCTCTATCACCGCGGGCATGCCGGCGCCGCAGCGGCGTCCATCAGCGTGCAGCACTTTCGCGCGCTGCTGACGCGGCGCCTGGGATTGCCGGCAGGCGCGCCCATCGCGCAGCTCCATCAGGCGGCGCGGGACCGCCTGGGCTGGACGGAGCCGGGTTTTTACGAAGCGCTGCAGACGCAGGAATGGCCGAACAGGTAAACAAGCTTGCGGAACACGTGCGCCGGGAAATGGCGCGGGCCATTGTGGGGCAGCGCGAGGCGCTCGACCAATTACTGCTGGTGCTGCTCTGCAGCGGCCACGCGTTGCTCGAAGGCGTCCCCGGACTGGCGAAGACGCTTGCGGTCAAGGCGCTTGCACAAATCGGGCAGCTCAAGTTCCGCCGCGTCCAGTGCACGCCGGATCTGATGCCCGCGGACGTCACCGGCACAAATGTTTTCAATCAGGCCGCCAGCAAGTTCTCGTTTCACGAAGGGCCCATCTTCACGGACCTTTTGCTGGTGGACGAAATCAACCGCACGCCGCCGCGCACGCAGTCGGCGCTGCTGGAAGCCATGGAGGAGCGCCAGGTGACCATTGAAGGCACCAGCCACGCGCTTTCGCGCTTTTTCACGGTTCTCGCGACGCAGAATCCCATCGAGTTCGAGGGAACGTATCCGCTGCCCGAAGCGCAACTCGACCGCTTCCTGATGAAGATCCGCATAGGGTATCCGCCGGCGGAACACGAGACACAGATCCTCGAGCGCTATCACGAAGGTTACGACGCCCATCACCTTGAACGACTCGGGCTGGAGCCGCTTCCGGGCGGGTGGCTCGAGGGGGCACGCGAAGAAGTGCGGCAGGTGCGCGTCGAGCCGCAACTATTCCGCTACGTCTCGACGATTGTGAGGCGCAGCCGCGATTGGCCCTCCCTCAGCCTCGGGGCCAGCCCCCGGGCGGCGCTCAACCTTCTCTTTGTCGCCAAGGCCACAGCAGCGCTGGAAGGGCGCGATTTTTTGATCCCGGACGACGTCAAAGGCGTCGCGCCGGCTGTATTGCGGCATCGTCTGTTGTTGAAACCGGAAGCCGATCTCGACGGCATTACGGCCGATCAGGTGATCGCTGAAGTGGTCGCCGCGGTCGAGGTGCCGAAGTAGCCCCGGCGAAACAGCCCGCATTTATTCGATGAAGGACCCGAGCCATCTCGTCCCACCCACTGCGAGCGCGCGAGCCCGCCCGCTGGATCGCAGCAAAAGCGTTTGGCGAAAGATATTCCCCAGCGGGGCCTTCGGGCCGCGAGGTTTCCTCCTTTTTATTTTGGGCCTGGTATGGATTGGGCCGGCGTGGTGGGATATGCGGTTTTTATGGGCTATGGCCGTTTGGGACGTGATGGCGGTGCTCCTTTGGGTTTGGGATTTCGTCCAGCTTCCCGCGCCCGGCGATATTGAGCTCCGGCGAATCTGGACGGCTGCGGCCGCATTCGGGACCGGTTCGTCAGTCGAAGTGGGCCTCGTCAACCACGGCAAAATAGCGATCACCGCAGTTGCCGTGGACGATGTCCCCACACAGTTTCGCTCCGAGCCGCCTGAATTGGAATTGCGCGCCGCAGCTCGAGGAACCGGCGCGGCGCGCTACGCCATTTTCCCGGCCGAACGGGGCGACGCGCGCCTCGGCCGCGTGTTTGTGAAGTATCAAAGCATTTTTCGAATTGCGGAGCGCTGGGCGGAGGCCGATCTCGCGCAGGTCGTCCGCGTCTATCCGAATCTCGAAGAAGCGCGGCGGCAGACCATTTATCTGATGCGCACCCGCCAGGTCCAACTGGAAAAGCGGCTGAAGCGGCAACGCGGCCAAGGGCGCGACTTCGAGAGTTTGCGCGATTATCGCCCGGGCGATCCGTGGCGGGACATCTGCTGGACGGCTTCGGCGAGGCGCAGCCGCCTGGTGAGCAAAATCTATCAGGTCGAGCGGAGCCAGGTGATTTGGCTAGTCCTGGATGCGGGAAGACTCCTGCGGGCGCGAGTGAAGGGCCCCAGCAAACTCGATTACGCCGTGAATGCGGCGCTGGCGCTGGCGCAGGTGGCGCTCTATTCGGGCGATCGCGTTGGCCTGCTGGCGTACGGGAGGAAACCCCAGCAGCAGATTCCCGCGGGGCGCGGCCCGCTGCACCTCCGCGCACTGGTGGAAAGCCTGGCGCAGGTACAGACCGAACCCTACGAAGCGAACCATGTGCGCGCCGCGGAAACTTTGCTCACGACGCAGAGCCGCCGCAGCCTGATCGTCTGGCTGACGGACCTGGCGGAAACGCCGGCCACGCCCGAGGTCATTGAAAGCGCTATGCAGATGACCTCACGTCATCTGGTCTTGTTTGGCGTCATCAAGCAGCCGGAGCTTGCTGAGTTAGCCGGACGAAGCCCCGAAACGGCCCGCGAAATGTATCACCATGTCGCCGCGCAGGAGATGCTGGACCGCCGCGAGCTTTTGCTGCGGCGGTTGCAGCAGCAGGGAGCCATGGCCATGGAATTCGACCCTGCGCACTTCACGCCTATGCTCGTGAATCGCTATCTGGAGATCAAAGAGCGGAGCCTGCTCTGAACCGGACTCGTGCCGTTCCAACTTTTTGAGCCAAATGGTGCGGAGCTTCGATGAACTATTCTTACGTTTTGCTGATCGAGAAGGATAGAACTCGGAGCAACAAGTTGGAACGGCACTAGTCTTCACTCACAAGCGCGGGTGCGCGACGTCCCGCGGTCCCCAGGTAAAGGGCGAACAAGCTGCCGAGAACCGCGGCGAAGATAAATTTCAACAACGCCGGGATCGCTGTCGGCGAAACGAAGGCTTCGATGACGCCTGCGACAATCAACATGGGAATGGTCCCAAGCATCAGGCGGACCGCCTGCTTGCCTGCTTGCGCCAGCGAGTCGCGCCGCGAGAGAAGCCCTGGGAAGAGCAGCCCCCGCGCAATCAGCAACCCTCCTCCGCCGGCGATGAAAATGGCGGGGAGCTCGAGCACGCCGTGGCCGGCGACAAACGCGAGAACCTTTGGGAGCATGCCCGCCTGCCAGCAGGCGGCGAGCACGACTCCAAACAACAGGCCATTGAAAGCGAGCAGGTAGAGGGTTCCGAGACCCGCGGTGATGCCGAGAGCGAACGTGGTGATCGAAACCGTGAGGTTGTTGGTCATGATGCCGCTCGCGGCCAGCGGCTTGATGGCGACGATGGAGTCGGTCCACATTTTGCGGCGCTCGATCGTTTCGCTCATCCGCGGGCCGAGCAGGAATCGCGAAAACGCGGGATCGGCCAGTGTGGCGAGGAGACCCGCAACAGCGCTGGCAAGGAACACGGAGAATGCCAGGACGGTGTACGGCAGTGTCGCGCGGAATATTTGCGGGTAGGTGGAGGCATAAAACCGCAAGATGCTGCCGGGGCTTCCGCGGCGGCCCATGTAAATGAGGTTATGCGCGCGGCCCAGGAGCGGATTCAGGTATTGCTGGAGAGACTGGCTCTTGGGATCTTCACGAACGGTGGCGAGGTCTGCGGCCGTCTGACGGTATAATAGCCCGAGTTCTTGCAGTTCTGTGTGGGACAGCACGGCGACGCCGTGTTTCGAGGCACGCTCGAGAAGGCCGGTCAGACGTGTCCAGTGCGGTTTTCGCTTTGCAATCCAGCGCGCGGAGAGCATCGGTGGCCTTTGTGGAACAACCTCCGGACCCGCCTGCGGGGCAGGGCGGCGACACCTTCGCCGATAAGCTTACCATTCAAACGCCGGAGCAGACCCTGGTCGATTTCCATCTTGCGGGAATCGGCAGCCGCTTCCTGGCCTGTTTTATTGACACCATGATACAGGCGCTGGCCATGATCGTCATCGTTGTCATTACGCTGATTGGTGCGGCCGGGGCGGGGACAACGATCCCCTGGGGAACTCCCTGGGTCACGGCGGTTGGGGTATTCCTGTGGTTTGCGCTTTACAACGGATACTTCGCGTTTTTTGAAGCGGTCTGGAACGGCCAGACACCGGGGAAACGCCTGATGCAGCTTCGCGTGATTCAGCAGTCGGGCCGCCCGATCAGCGTATTCCAGGCGATTGCGCGCAACCTGCTCCGCGCAGTGGATGAGCTTCCGGTCCTCTATGGGATTGGCTGCCTGACGGTTCTGCTCAACCGGCAAAATAAGCGCCTGGGTGACTTTGTCGCCGGCACCGTGGTGGTTCGAGAAAAATCGCTCGAGGAGATCCATGCGGACTGGGGGAACGTCCCGGCGGAGTCGGGCAAAAAATATAATTTGCGTCTTCTGGGGGACAATGAGTTTCAGCTCATCGAAGCATTTCTGCAGCGCCGCTCCTTCCTCGACGCGTCCGTGCGCCAGAAAATGGCTTGGCAAATTGCCGGGAAGGTGGGCGACAAGCTGGCGCTTTCGTCTGAGGAAATGGCCGCAGCCTGTGCAGGAGGGCGCGAACGATTCCTCGAGGAGTTGCTCCAACAATACCGCGCCACCGGGCACCTGCATTCTTGACGGGAGCTCGCGGCGTGGAAATTCGTCGGGCGGGCTTCAGACGAACGTCACGCCTGCGGCGGCGCCGGCATTCCCCGGAGGCGGGTCAGTTCTCCCATTACCTGGTCCAGGCGCTTCAGGAGCTCTTGATGGCGCGATTCTTCCGGCGCCGGCTTCTTGGCGATGAACGAAATCGTCCCGCCGGGTTCGAGCACGGCTCGCTCAACATCGTCGAGCGACGCAAATCCCTGGCGATGAGCGGCGGCTTCAAGCTCCGGAAGCGAGATCAGGTCTTTGCGGAGCAGATTCCTACGAATACGCCCTCCCTCGATCAGCACGTCCGGCTGCCCCTCGACGACTTGCTCCAGTTTCCTGCGACCGTAGAGAAACCGAACGACAAGATAATTGATTGCCAGCAGCGTGGCAGCACCGATGATCCCGCCGGTAACGGAATTATCGTTGCCGATGATGGCATTTTGGACGGTGTTGGAAAGTGTGAGCAATACAACCAGGTCAAAGGGGTTCAACTGCGCTAGTTCGCGTTTACCCGCCAGGCGCAGGCCTATCACCAGGAACAAATAGACGACCACGGACCGCAGGATTTTCTCCCAGATGGGCAAAGTCAATACGAACATGTCTGTCCAAGGTTTTGCGTGCAAGGTGTCCTCCTGGAGCGCCAATTATCGCGCAGCAGAGGGGCGAGATGCTGCCGCTGGCTCTCTGGCTGGCGGAGCGTAACACGCGCCCTGCGCGATTTCCAACCGCGGCGCTGGCGACACACCACGTGCCACAATGGCGGCCGGTTGTAGATTCAGGGAATTTCGGATAACGCATTCGTTACACCTGGACTCAGTTTCGGCCCAAAGCTGCCAGGGCGCAGCTAGAATGGAATGTGTGTGGTGAGCGGGTGCGCCCGATCTTCCGGGTAGAGTAGTCGAGTCTAGTCAAGTACGGGGTCTGCCCGTCCGCCGGCCCCGTTCATTGGAAACCGGCCGCATGGGTAACAGCGCTGTAGACCAGCCCCGTATCGCTGTCGGCGCGCGGCAGTTGCGCGCGCTGCTGGAAAACTCCGACGAGATGTACGCGCTGCTCAGCGCGGATTCCACCTATCTTTTCGCCAACGCCGCAGCAGCCAAAATTCTCGGCTACACCACGGAGGAACTCATCGGACGAGACGGATTGGAGTTGGTCCACCCCGAGGATCAGCCGATGTGCCGGGAACGCTTAGGCGAGCTCGTGGCAAACCCCGGAGGCACGGTTCACGTGCAATGCCGGATGGTTGGGCGGGACGGTTCGTCCCGGTGGGTCGAAGCTGCGGCACAGAATCTTCTGGGCGACCCGGAGATGCGGGCATTGGTGGTCAACTATCGGGACGTCTCCGACCGTGTCCGCGCCGAGGCCGAGCGGCAGGTCATTTCCGAAGTGATCCACGCACTCACCCTGACAAACAACCTGGATGAACTGCTGGGGAAAATTCACCTGGCGCTGAAAAAGGTGCTGCCGGCAGAGAACTGCTTTGTCGCGCTCTACGACCGCGTCACCGGGATGTTTCATTTTCCTTTTTTCGCCGACCAATACGATAGCGCACCGCCGCCGGTAAAGGCCGGGCGAAGCTGCACGGCCTATGTGTTCCGCATGGGCCGCCCGATGTTGATCCCCCAGGATGTCTTCGACCAATTGGCCGCACAGGGTGAGGTCGAGCTGGTAGGCTCTCCTTCGCCTGCATGGCTTGGCGTGCCGCTGCAAACGCCATCGGAGACCATCGGAGTCCTGGCCGTGCAGCACTACGAGGACAAGAACGCCTACAGCGAACGCGACGTGCAGTTCCTGGCGTCCGTCGGCGAACAGATCGCGCTGGCCATCGAACGCAAACGCACGGAAGAAGCCCTTCGGAAGAGCGAGTCGGTGTTTCGTTTGCTCTTCTCCCACAATCCGCTGCCTACTTGGCTTTTTGACAAAGAGACACTGCAATTCCTCGAGGTCAACGACAAAGCCGTCGAACAATACGGCTATTCTCGCGAGGAGTTTCTTCAGCTTCGGTTGACCGACGTGCGCCCGGAATCCGATATCCCCCTCCTGAAAAAAAGGGTGGAGCGGCCGTGGGGAGCAGTGATACCGCCTGCCGTTTGGAGGCACAAACGCAAAGACGGCCGCGTGTTCGAAGCCGAGATCACCTCGCACGACCTGGAATTCGGCGGGCGCCGGGCGACGCTCGTCGTGGCGCAGGATGTTACCGAGCGCAAGCACCTCGAAGACCAACTGCGTCAGGCGCAGAAGATGGAGGCGGTCGGCCGGTTAGCCGGCGGCGTGGCCCACGATTTCAATAACCTGCTGATGATCGTGAAGGGCCATTCCGAGCTACTCTTGCAGGAATCGGTCACCAACGAAAAGGTGCGCCGCAAGGCGGAGCAAATTGACAAGGCCGCCGACCGCGCGACTGCGCTCACACGCCAATTACTGGCCTTCAGCCGCATGCAGGTGTTGCAGCCCAAGGTGATTTCCCTGAATTCGATTGTCAAAGAACTGGGGCACTTGCTGCCCCGACTGATCGGCGAGGACGTGGAACTGCTGATTCGGACCGGCGATCTCTTGGGGCCCGTGCGCGCCGACGCCAACCAAATCGAACAGGTCATCATGAATCTTGCCGTCAATGCCCGCGACGCGATGCCCAATGGCGGCCGCTTATGCATCGAGACGTCGAACGCCGACCTGGATTCCTCGTGCCGAACCACCCACCGAGTGCTTACGCCCGGCCCGTACGTTCTCCTCACCGTGACCGACACGGGCACGGGAATGGACGCCGAAACCCAAGCGCACATTTTTGAGCCATTCTTCACAACCAAGGAGAAGGGGAAGGGAACCGGCCTCGGACTAGCGACGGTCTACGGGGTGGTCAAACAAAGCGGCGGATTCATCTGGGTGTACAGCGAACCCGGGAAAGGGACTTCCTTCAAAATCTATTTGCCGCGCGTGGAAGAAGCCGTGGAAGCACCCAGTCCCACCAGCATCCCTGCCGAACTGCCTCACGGCTCCGAAACGATCTTGCTGGCCGAAGATGAGCAGGACGTCCGCGAGATCACCCGCGAGTTCTTGGCGTTAAGCGGCTATACGGTCCTGGAAGCCAAAGACGGAATCGAAGCGCTGGAAGCCGCCCGAAACCACATGGGGAAGATTGACGTTCTCCTGACCGACATGGTCATGCCGGGCATGTCCGGCCGGGACCTCGCCGCGCACCTCGCGCTGTTGCGCCGCGGCATAAAAGTTATCTTCATGTCGGGGTACACCGAGTATTCCACAACGCACTACGGCGGTTGGGACCCCTCCACGGTCTTGCTGACGAAACCTTTCACGCGCGCCGCGCTGGTTCACATGATCCGCGACGTCCTCCGCAGCGGGCAACAATCCTAGGAGACGGCATGCTTAAGCACGCTCACCGATTCGATGACTGGAGACAGACATGAAAGACTCAAGCAGTCCCAAATTGTGGTTTTCGTTCCTGATCTGTTGTTTGCTTGTTGCGCCCTCGGTATCGGCTCAGACTGCGGCCGCCAAGAAGGAGACTGTCAGACAAGCGCGTCAGGCCTATTACAACCTCAGAAACGAAGGGTTGGTCGAATTTCAGTGCAGCTCCTGGCCGAATTGGGAGGCGATGATTGCGGACTTGCGGAAAACGAATCCCGCCGCCGCGGATGAAGGATTGAAAACGCTGAACCAGATTCGCTTCTCGGTTTCCCTGGGACCCGATGGCGCCGTTGCGGTCACGCACAACGACGTTCCTGCCGGGAACGACGAGATGGTCAAGAGTCTGAATCAGATTTATAGCGGAATGGAGCAAACCCTCACAGGGTTTTATCAGACGGCATCGATTTTCCTGCTCATGCCGCCCTTCCCGGAAGTTGACAGTGAATACCAATTGGAAGAGCAAGAGACTCAATATCGCCTCCTTTATAAGGAAGGCGCGGCGGATGTCGTAATCACCATGAGCAAAGACCTTGCCATTACATCATTGAGAATCAAGACTGCGGAGTTTGACAGTACCATCGAGCCCCGATTCACCAAGACGGCAAAAGGTTTCTTGCTGGCCGGCTATGTGGGTGATTATCAGTCCAAGTCGTCGGCCGAGAGCACCCATTTGAATGTCCGCATTGACTATCTGGAGGCAAGCGGACTGCAGTTGCCGCAGAAGCTGAACCTGACCGGCACCTATGGTGGCAATCCCGTCGCTGGGGAGGTCAGCTTTTCCGATTACAAGGTGAAGAAGCGCTGATGAATTGGCCACTCTAGTACGGCGGATTACCAGTCGCGGATCACGAAATTTGCGGCCGTCTCAAGTGCCAGTTTGTGTGCTGCTGGAAGGCGCGAGCGGCTGCGACCACAGCGCGATCATTTCCGGCGCGCGCCATGAATTGCAACCCCACCGGCAGCTTCTTGTCCGTGAAGCCGCAAGGAACGCTAATTGCCGGTAGTCCGCAAAGGTTGCCGATGGCACCCTGCGGGTCCGCGAAGGAGAGGCCCTTCTCGAGGTCGAAATCGAGCGGTGTGGCAGCCAAAGGTTGAGAAGGGGCGATCAGCACGTCGAACGTTTCGTAAAGCTCAGCCATCTTCTTCTGCAGAATGCCGCGAACGCGCAGCGCATGGAGATAGTCGGTTCCGGAAATCTGCTGATTGACGTAGCCGGCAATCTTGCCAAGCGGGTCGGTCAGGTCGGCGCAGCGCCCGCTCTCGATGAGCGATTCGAAAGCGGAGGCTCCTTCGACGGCTACGATCACGTTTGCGGCTTCATCAAACGGCCCTTCCGGAAGTTTCGCGCCGGCAACCTTCCCGGCATATTTCCTGACCACACGCATGGCTTCATCCACGGCCTTCGCAAGACTTGGTTCAACGTTGTTCCAGGCGTTCGCGAGCCAGCCAAAGCGAAGAGATTTGGTGCTGAGGTCCTGCGACGGGCTGTTGATAAACGTTGCCTGATCAAGCGTAAGGGTTCCGCGATCCTGGGGATCGTGGCCCGAAATGACCGCAAGGACCATCGCACAATCCTCCGCCGTCCGGGCGAGAGGGCCGATTTTGTCCATGGAATAAGCCAGCGCCATGGCGCCGTACCTGCTGACGCGGCCGAATGTCGGGCGCAGCCCGGTCACGCCGCAGAACGCCGCGGGGCAAATAATCGAGCCCCACGTCTCTGTGCCTATTGCGAATGGCGCGAGGGCCGCCGCCACGATGGCCCCAGACCCGGAGGACGACCCGCAAGTCCAGCAGTCCTGGTTCCAGGGGTTCTTTGCCGCCGCCGAAATCGAAGCGGAAGCGAAGCGATACCCCATGCCTCCGGCAAGCTCGATCATCGCGGCTTTACCGAGCAGCACCGCACCTGCACGATTCAAGTTTCCGATGATCGCCGCGTTGTAATCGAATTTCCGGTCGGCGAAGGGCTTTGCCCCCCAGCTTGTTGGATAACCCTTCACCGCAAGCAAATCCTTTGCGGCGTAAGGAATTCCGTGAAGCCGCCCGCGATAGTGGCCCGCCTTGATTTCGCTCTCCGCTTTGCGGGCCTGCTGCAGCGCGAGATCGGCAGTCAGGGTTGCATAGGCATTGAGTTTCGGCCCAAGCTTTTCGCTCCGCGCGAGATAGCTTTCGGTCAATTCGACCGGAGAAATCTTTCGCGATTCGATGCGCCTGGCAAGTTCGGAGACGGGAAGGTAAAGGATGTCGGGGCCCAGCATGCTGCTCCTTTTTTACGTCTTTGGCTTTTTTGCCGGGGTGGACGCAGGCTGGCCTGCAGGGCGCGCCGGGCGTTCCATCAGCGGCTTTAGAACCGTCGCCGGCTGGTCGGAGTTGTCCAGGGCATAGGAACGAAGTTTGTCTATAGACTTCTGGGTTTCCGCTGCCAGGCGGCGGACATCAGATTTTTGCTCGTTATTGAGCCGAGAACCATACTTGCTGAGGATAGCGTGAACTCTTAGGTCCACTTCAGCCTGGCTCGATGGGGATAATGGAGTGGCACTGGTAGTCCGTTCAATATGCGTTGTTCCGGGAGCCGCTGCCGCCGCTTCGCCGAGCAAAGCCCCAGGCCATGCCGCGGCTGCCGCCGTTGCCATGGCCGTGCGACGCGCAAATTCGCGCCGCGAGACCCCGCCGCGCCTGGCAGGCTTCCTATCGGAAAGGGAGTTCTTGGAAGACATGACTCCTCCATGGACTGCCGGTTACCGCAGACTTGCGGCATTAGACCATGAACAAACCAAACGGAAAGCCTACTGGAAGGAGCGCAGACTAGTCAACTTAATGACCATTATTCCTTTCCAGTTTACAGGAAAAGGCGATCGCCCACAAAGAAGCCCGGCCGGGAAGAGCGCAACTCCGGAACGTTACTTCACTTCTTGCAGAGTACGGATATGGAGCTCGAGCGACGCACAATACTGCTTTTCGATGCTCAATTCCGTCTGCAGCTTTTTCACCAGCAATTCCAGCCGCATGATTTCGTTGCGCAGTTTTTGCAGCTCCGCGGCGTTTGCGCCGCTGGGCCGCGTCGGAGCCGGCGGCGCAACGGGCCGCTGCGGCATCGGAGGCTGCGCCGCGGGTCGCGGCGTGAGGGCCTCGGCCAGCGCGCGCGGCCAGGCATATTCCGGCGGCGCGGAGGGAGGAGGAGGCGCAAAAATAGTGCTGAGCGGTTTCGATCCCAGACGCTGTTCCTCGGCTTCCGAAGTTTCGGCGGGTTTCGGGTGGATCAATGCCCGCACGCGAGAGACGAGCTCCTGTGGTTGGAACGGCTTGCGAATCAATTCATCGGCGTGAACGGAAATGGCTTTTTCCGCCACCGACTTGTTCACCACGCCGGACATCAGAATTACCGGGGTTTGGCCAAATTGCGGATGCTGCTTGATGTGCTGGCAGACCTCGTAGCCATCCTTGTCCGGCATGATGACGTCGGTGATGACCGCGTCGGGCGGCGTCTGACTGAATTGCGCGAGCGCCGCGGATGCGGCGGCGCAGGTCACCACGTTGATATTTTCCCGGCGGAAAGCAATCTTGATCACTTCGCGCATCGTGGCGCTGTCGTCAATAAAATAGACCGTGGGGACGCGCGGACTGGACATTTCGTCAGCCACACGGGTGGGCTCAAGAAGTTCGCTCATGAGGGTTCCTTCTCCGCAGAGTTCCGGACCGCTTCGTCGAACTCGTGCATAGCGTCGAGCATCAGATCCGTGGCGGAGCGCAGCACGGTGCGCTGCGCTGCGGTGGTTCCGTACATGAATTTGTACACGCCGCTCTCTGCTGTCTTGCAGGATATGAGAATGCGGATGACTGCTTCATCGCCGAAAAAGGTTCCGCATTCGGCGTGGGCAATTTCTCCGCCGTCGAAAAAAATGATCCCGTCGGTGTCCGCGGCGTTGATGTGCAGTGCGCCCGTCTGCCGCGCCTGGCCCAGCATCTGGATTACATCGGGCAAGTCGTGATGCGAGAGGCTTCCGCTCAGGCTGGTGTCGGCGCTGGCCAGCATCTGCGTGGTTTGGAAACCCTCTTTGCGGCTGACGAGAATGGATTTGATGTGCGAGGCAATGACGGAGGGGCTGCGCCTGCGATCCACGTAGTCGTCGCAGCCGGCGTGGAACGCTTCCATAAGGGCCTTTTGACTGCCATCGCCGATGGCGATGATGGGCAAGTTGGCGTTCTTGGAATCGGCGTGGAGAATCCGCGCAATCTCAAGCGCATTCATCTCGCGCAGATTCGTGGCGCAAAGAATCGCTGCGGGCGTGTCATATTCGAGCATGGTCAGCGCAAACGCGGCCTGCGCGCAAGGCACAACGTCGAACCCTTCCTTCTGAAGCGCGTCGCCAAGCCGCTTGGCAAAATAGACATTGCTGTCAATCAGCATAATTTTCGGCAATGAAGAAGAGCCGCTCATACGTGTTCCTGGTGGCCGGCGCCGACCGCTTCGGCTGAGGCCAGCGCTTCCGGCCCGGGAGCCAGGCGCTCGAGATCAAGAACTTCGACCACTTGGCCGTCGTGCGAAAGCCAGCCGGCAACATGGGGCGGATGCTCGCCAGTGGCTGGAAGCATCTCGGAAGCGATCAGCTCGCATTCGCCCGTAACGGGCAGCGCGGTCCACTCGGTCCCGGTGTCGTAGTGCCGCCGCGCAATCAGGTAATACCTCCGCGCGGGAAGCCGGTCCTTCAGCAGGACTTGCGCGAAATCGCATACCGGCACAATGTGGCCGCGGCGCACCAAAACGCCTTCGATGCGCGGCGTCGTATGCGGAAACGTATAAATGCGTCCCAAGGGTACGAGTTCTGCCACGATATTCGCCGGCAGAGCAAAACGCCGCTCGCCCATGTGCAGCAGGACAAACGATTGCGCGTCGAGTTCGAGCACGCGGGTCATACCGGGATGCTTCCTTCCACGGGCGTGATTTGCTCGGCCGCGATTGCGGCGTACTCATCGAGCCGCTGTACGTCCTTGTCGGAAAGGAACCCGGACGGATTGACGACGGGCACGACACGGTCCTCAATCAAAGCCAGGCCGCGATACCACTGCCGCTCATCTCCAGAAAATGCCCGGGGCAGCGCGTAGAGCCGCGAAATCGTGGCCATGCGGTCGATGGCGTCCACCAAGACGGCGACACGCGAGTCGCGGAGCACCAGAACCAGCGTCGGGCGCGCGGCCGGCAACTGAAAGTGGTCGCCGCCATGCACGACAAAGTAGGTGCGCTTTCCCCGGTGAATCATGTGCTGCACGTGGGGCAGTTCTGTCTGGGCGAGTGCCGCAGCCGCTCCCGCCAGGCTGTCGGTGCTGCGAATCTCGTGTACCGCGCTGGCAGCAATGGCGAACCGATGCGCGCCCACGTTGAACAAAATCAGTTGTTCCGTGCGGCGCACCTTGCGCGGTTTGCTGTTCGATCCAACTTGGGGCTTCATCGCACACCTGCCGGAGTCGCCCGGCAAATACTTAGAACACGCTTCTCGATCGCCGGATAAATTTCATCAATCCCAAGCACGTGATCTACGGCGCCGGTCTTGATCGCTTCCGCGGGCATTCCGAAAATGACGGAGGTCGCCTCGTCTTGCGCAAGGACCAATCCACCGGCGGCCTTGATTGCCTGGACGCCCTTCGCGCCATCCTTGCCCATTCCCGTGAGCACCGCGCCGATAGACATTGCGCCGGCATAAGCCGCCACGGTCTCCATGGTGACATCAATTCGCGGCAAATAGCCGCCGATGCGCCCGGTGTCGTCGAGCTGAATGCGGCCCGCCGGCGTAATTCGCAAATGTTGCGACCCGGGGCATACGTACAGGCATCCCGGTTGCAGCGACTCATTCTGCTCGGCGTCTTTGACGCGTATGTTGGTGAACTCCGCCAATTGCACGGCGAACTGGCTGGTAAAGCTGGGAGGCATGTGCTGCACAAGCAGCACTGCCGCGGGAAAATCTTTGGTGAATCCGGGTACCAGGCGCATGACTGTGGCGGGTCCGCCCGTGGAGGCGGCGAGGACAACTATGGGGAAGCGCATGTCAGGCGGCACACTGCGCGGCACCGCTTGCGCACCGGCGTTCTTCGCTGGGGTGCGCGGCAAAGCTGCCTTGGGGCGCGAAGCGGTTCGCACGACATGCACCTTCGCCGCCATCTTGAGTTTCCTGCACAGGTCTTCGCGTA
>WNGH01004910.1_pt1 | contig 17037 bp, 25 predicted proteins | sample 5400631 | NCBI WGS metagenome assembly WNGH01 (sample SAMN13153373, study PRJNA577476) | soil metagenome | isolation source: 115 cm soil or saprolite under Garry oak tree replicate 1 | place: USA:California | collected 2016-06-15
TAGAGGGATTGCGCCTCGGCAAGAGCCTTGTTGGTTTCCAGCCGGAGCAGCGGAAGCCGCCGTCCCCGCGCGAGCTCTTCGAGATAGTGCAGGATTCGGGTTCCAAGGCCGAGACCACGGACCGAGGTCGCGACCCACATACGCTTGATCTCACCATACGCCGCATGACACTTCAAGGCGCCGCATCCCACCGGCTCTCCGTTCAGGGTGGCCAGAACGAAGTAGCCTTGCGGCGACGTGAGCTGCGCCGGCACGACCGGGATACTGCGCGCCGGATCGAAGCCGGTTTCGAAACGGGCCGTCAGCTCCTCGAAGTAGCGTTCCAGACAATACCGGGCGGCCGGACTGTCAGGAGGCTCCACCGAGAGGCGGACGGCGCTGCTGTTCAACGGGCGCTCAATCGTGCCCATGGCTGACAGGCGGCCGCGCTCAGGACCGCGGTACGGGATGGTCGGTGAGCACCGGCAGAAACGGTACCCACGGCCCGACCTCATCTTGGTATTGCTTCGCCATCACCCTCGCTACCTGCGCCAGATGTCCGAGGTCGTGTACCACCCATGCTGCCAATAACTGACGCAGCGTCACGCGGCCCAAACTTGGGTGCTCGCCGGGGAGATCGAGCTCCGTCGCGGTGAGCTTCCATGACTCGAGTTGCTGTAGGTTCGCAGCCCGCAACCGCGCAAACTCGGCGAGGAGCGACTCCGGGGAACGCCCCGTGTTGCGCGCCCGGTGGCGGAAGCGATCGTACGGCTCGAAGCGGAGACTCGGACCTCGGGCGAGAATGATGCGCGCTCGCGGGATCCAATCGGTTTCCTCGCCGTCGATGAGATGTCCGACCACATCGAACGGACTGAACGTTTCGGGACCCTCGGTGCCTCGGATCCAAGGCTCGCTGAGACCGTCGAGCAGCGCCCGCAGCGTGGCGGGCGACCGTCGCAGCACGTCGGTCGCTAGGATCAGGTCGAAATCCATAGTTCAGCGATGGTCAGCGCCACGCGCTCACGATGATCGGTATCACCAGCAGCTTAACGAGCCAGTCGCCGGCATGGATCGCGGCCACCCTCCACGGAACGTTGTCCCACAAGACCGATCCCGTGAGCAGGATCACCGGAAACCCGATCCACAAGGAGAGGCCGACGTGCACCGCGCTCAGCCAGCTGCTGACGCCGAGCAGTGCCACGAGGCGCGCGATCACGCAGGCGAGAACGAAGCACCGCACCAACTCGATGAGCAGCTTCCCTGTGGGCATCTTCGCGCCGGCCATCGCCGCGACGGGGTCCAGGCCGCGCAGCCGCATCCACGGCTTGTAGAACAACAGGGGACTGTACCAGAGCCAGCCCAGCACGAACACGGCGACAGCGGCCACGAGGACCGCCAGGTAGTTCAGGTGCACCATCGTTCACCCTCTCCCTTCATGGGGGACGACCGCAGGCCGCCTTCGCATCGATAAGCTGCGGGCGACTCGCCCGCCCGCGGAAGAGCGAGTTGCGCTATTCGAACCTACGGCGGATGATGAAGAACCACCGAACACTCAGCACGCTGCACGCGAGACCATACATGAGACTCACCGTGTCGACGAAAGTGCGTGACGCGCGATATCGTACTGGATTCTCATCGTTGGCACGAGAGGGTGCGAGAAGACACTCAGTGGCCGTGCGGCACTCCTCGAACGTGTTCGCGCAACAGATCCTCTCCGAAGTCGCCATTGAAGTCACGCCACACGGAGTGAATGTGGTTCGCGTCGTTCTGCGTGTTGTCGTACTCGATCAGGAAGGTTGGTCCCTGCACACGATAGTAGTGCTTCTGTCCCCGCTCGACTGATCCAGCCCAGGCGAACGCGATCCGATCCCATCCCGCCTGCTCGATCCGCGTCACACGATCGGCCGCGATGTCGTCTGCCATGTAGCCGGTGTAAACCTCGATCAGCTTTCTCAGGAGCGCGCGCTGGCTGGCGGTCAGCACGGACGCCGGAATGCCCGCCGGCGACAGCGGATCGATCTTCACGTTCGCCATGGTGACGATGTCGTTCGGGGCGTTTGCGTTGATGATTGCCAGCTCGCGCTGAGAGGCGTCCAGCGACTCGACGAGCGCGCGCGCCACGTCTTCTTCGGGGCCGAGGACCCGAGTGCCTTGCTTCGGACCGGCTCGCACCTCCGCCGGGTTGGCCCCGAAGAATGACGGCGCCCCGGCGACCAGCGACCCGTCGACGACCGTGAAGTGCAGCGACACGTGATGCCCCTCGACGCGCCAACCCCACGAACTGTGCGTCGAGGGCATACCGAAGACCGAGAAGAAGTAGCGTTCGGGATCGCGCACGAAGCGATTGGCTCGTGGCGGCTGCGCGGCTTCGAGGGCAGCGAGCACGCTCTCGAGCTCCATGATCTGCGTCGCCGTCATATAGCCGCGTTGGCTGAGGCCGGCTTGCAACAAGTGGAACGCGAGCGTGCGCTGCGATGGGCTCATCTGCTTGATCGTCAGGCCGCTCCGCGGAAAGGTCTCGGTCGGAATGAAATGCCAGTGTGTCCGCTCAGCGCCGTCGAAGTCGAACGTCGCTTGCTGCCGTTGCTCCGGCGTGAGGCTCTCCAGAAATCGCGTCGCCGCCCTCGTCATGGCGGTCGCAGACGGTTCGGCGGAGGCCGACAGGCCTAACGTCGACACGGCGAAGATCGCGGTAGCGATCCGGCGCGTCGTCATCTTCCGCTCCATGATCGGGACATGATCGTACCCGAGGGGAGTATAGATACGGCCTTGGTCCCCGGCCAGGCAGGTGGGAACGCTAGCGCTGCGGGCCTACTCGAGGTGACTCCGGTCTCTGCGCCAGCATCCGTTCGGTGAAGTCCAGGCGCTCCTGCACCTCGCTCACCTCCTGCCGCAGCTTGGTCACCTCGGCTGCGAGCGCGTCGAGCTCCTCGGACGCTACGAGCGGAGCCGGGAGCTGGCCGTCGCCCGGAGCGCGCCGCAGGCGCTGGGCCCATAGCCCGAACACCAGCGCGAGCGCCGCGTGAGTCGCCGCATGCAGCGACTCGCCCGGGCCGACCGCGAACCCGACTCCGACCAGGTTGATGGCGCTCAGCGCGACGGCGATCGGAAACCAAATCGCAGGTTTGAAGGTCATGGTGTGATCCTATCAACAATATGGAACCGCTCGACATACACCACGAGGCCCACGAGTGCGATGTTTCAGCAGAGTACGTGGCCCCGAACCCGCGCACCGGACTCATATTTGTGGCGACGCATTCCACCAGACGGGGTCTATGAACGAACGAGACCTGACGCGGCGTGGCTTCGTAACACAGGTGGCTGCAAGCGCGCTGCCGCTGGTGTCGGCACCAGCCGAGCCCGAGGCGACACGCCTGACCGTCGTTTGTGTCGGCGCGCATCCGGACGACCCGGAGTCCGGGTGCGGCGGGACGCTGGCGCGTTATGCGGCGCTCGGGCACGCGGTGACGATCATCTATCTCACGCGGGGCGAGCGCGGCATCTCAGGCAAGTCGCTGGAGCAAGCGGCGCAGATTCGCTCCGCCGAGTGTGAGACCGCCTGCAAGATCATCGGCGCGAAGCCAGCGTTCTTCGGCCAAATCGACGGCGCGACCGAAGTGACCCGAGCGCAGGTAGACGCGATGAGTCGAGTCCTCGCCGCCGCCAATCCCGACGTGGTGTTCACGCACTGGCCGGTGGACACGCACATGGACCATCAGGTCGCGAGCGTGCTCACGATCCGCGCGTGGATGGGGGGAGGCCGGCCCACGGCGCGGCTCTACTTCTTCGAAGTCAACAGCGGCAGTCAAACGGAAGGCTTTCTCCCGAACACCTACGTGGACATCTCGTCAGTGGTCGAACAGAAAAAGGCCGCCCTGTTCGCGCATGGCAGCCAGGACGGCCAAGGCATCTGGCGGCAGCACCACGAGATCATGGCGCAGTGGCGCGGACGTGAGGTCGGTGTGCTCGCCGCCGAAGCGTTCGTTCATCTCACCCGCGACCGTCACACCGGCGACCTGCCGGGCTTGTAAGCCTACCACACCTCGCCACGCCGCCACTCCATCGATAGGGGCAAGTCCAAGTCGAGTGACGGTGTGCCATAGGCAGCATCGCACAGGGCGTAGACCGCCGCGGCCAAGGTGTCCGTCAGGTCGCTGGAGCGGCAACGTTCAATGGTCAGCGTGGGTGCTCAAGCTGCTGATCGGGGTCAGGGAAAGCTTCCGAAATTCGACCTCGGACCCTTCCGACTGCAACGCAATCTGGCCGCGATCAGCGGTGGCGTCCGAGCCGTCATTCACCAGATCGCCGTTGACCCAGACTCTGATGGCCTCTTGCCCTCCGTAGTCCCCCACTGCGCCGGAGGTCCGCGCCGCTTCTCCATGTCGGGCACGCGGATGTCTTCCACGATACACCAGAAATCGCCGGCATTTCCGTGCTCCATCTGCACCTCGATGGAGCGCGGGAACATCCCGTAGAGGGCGCGTGGAGTCGACGCGTGCACCAGCACACCGGCGTTCCCGGGCGCCGCGGCGAAGCGGTATTCGACTTCCAGTCGGTAGTCGTGGTAACTGGAATCGGTGATGAGATGCCCGCGGGGCTCACCCAGGCTCACGAGCATCCCGTTGCGCACGAGGAACGGACTGCGCAGCCGCACGTTGGTGTCGGCGGCGGGGACGTCGGCGTGCCAGCCCGTGAGGTCTCTCCCGTCGAAGAGCTGCCGTGTCGGGGGCTGCTTCGTCCCAGGAGGGGTCATCCGCATGCGCCCCTCCCGCCCTTGAGAGTCCACGCAGCTGCCCTCGTAGACCCCATCGGTCTGCCGCACCAACTTGCAGGAGACTCGCGACCCTTGGGCCCCACCGGCCCACTTGAATGTGAGGGTATCGGCCAACAGGTGAACGTCGGCAAAAGCCACGGGCCTTACCCCGGGAGGTTCCGACAGCGTGATGGACAGGGAGTCCGGAGGACCGGCGACGCTATAGCTGACCGGCTTGGAATGACCATACGGGTCGGTGACAGCACCTGACCAGCTGCCCGCGACCAGGGACTGGGCGCGTACGGGGGCGGGGAGCTGCAGGGTGGTGAGAGCGAGAGTCACACCAGCGAAGGCGCAGCGCATGTTCACCTCCCGGCTGCTTCCCTGAATGTTGAGACGCACGACTGAGTCTGTGGGCTCAACGGAAGTGCTTCCAGTTGGCTCCGGCAAATACGAGCGCGACAAACAAGAGGAATGATCCTCGTGCACTCTCGTGATTGAGGACCAGCACGAGTGTCGGCAACGCCCATGCGAGGAGCATCACTAACACGCCGAGTCGCCGCTGACGGCGAATCAAGAGCGCCGCTAGGCACACCGCTCCGCCAGCGACGAGATTCACGGCCACGAAGAAAACATTTCCGCCGGCTGAGATGACCGGAATGCCAACGGCAACGTTAACGAGGATGGTGAGGACACCGACGATCCAGCAGAGCGTTGAGGCGACACGAACACCAATTGGTGCCGCAGCGGACGCAGCACCGGGCGCCGTCGGCCGAGACGAAGCTGGAGTGGTCATGGTAGTTCCCCTCCCCGCTGCCTCACGGACCGCTGTTCCCGTGCCTTGCTGAGTAAGCGCTCCGTGAAATCGAGACGCTCCTGTGTCTCTCCTAGTTCGTGTTGGAGGTCTTGGACAGTACGTTCAAGTGCCTCAAGCCGGCTCGTGACGTCGACCGACGGTGATTCTGTACGAGCGGCACGCAGACGAGCGACCTTGATCACCGTGAAAGCAGGGATCCCCACGAATATCAGGAGTGCGGCAAGAAACACAGGAGGTTCCATGTAACCTTCCTCTTGGTTCACCACCAGTGCAATTCTACCCTAAACGCCGGGCGGGCCGTTCTTGGCGTCACCTTCTGGGGACGAAGGTCCAAACTGCGGAATGGGCGCTGCACGCGCTAGGGCGACGAAAGGAGAGCCATGGCGGTCCTCAAAGCATTGAGCATTGCCGCGCTCATCTCTTGCTGTTCAGGCCTTCGCGCCAATGACGGCAAGCCAGCGTTTAGGGTCATTGCGTTCTATACCGCCAAGCAGGATCAGGCACATATCAGCTTTGTACAGGAAGCCGAGCGATGGTTTCCGGAAATCGCGGCGAAATACAAGTTCCGCTATGACACCACATCCAACTGGCACAATCTGAATGCCGGCTTTCTTGCTTCGTATCAGGTCGTGGTTTTTCTCGATACGCGTCCAGAAGACCCCGCACAACGCGCCGCGTTTCAGGCGTACATGGAGCATGGCGGAGCTTGGATGGGCTTTCATTTTGCGGGTTTTGCTTTGACACCTTCAGCGGTTCCGGCAAACTGGGACTGGTATCACAATATCTTTCTCGGCTCAGGATCATACGTTAGTAACACCTGGCGACCGACGTCGGCCATTCTCCGTGTCGAAGATCGTAAACATCCGGCGACCTATCATCTGCCTGAGACTTTCAAGTCCTCGCCAAATGAGTGGTACCGATGGGACAAAGATCTGAGACAGAATCCTGACATCGACATTCTGGTCTCCATAGACTCAACCAGCTTTCCGCTGGGCACCGGGCCCAAACCACACGAGATCTGGCACAGTGGGTACTATCCCGTGGTTTGGACAAACAAGAACTACAAGATGATCTACCTCAACATGGGTCACAATGACATTGACTATGAGCACAAGTACGGTGCTACGAACAAGACGTTGTCCTATACGCTGGATAACACGATTCAGGATCAACTGATCATCGATGGCTTGTTGTGGTTGGGGGACAGCGAGCAGAAGGCACCGGGGGCCGCAAGGTAAGGAGCGTCTTGTTAGGCGGCCACTTGAGGGGTTCTTGACGACGGGCGGGGAATATGCGGGAGTCACGAAACGTCTGGCGAGAGCGTCCCCATGTCCAAGAGCCAATGGCTTCAGCGGAGTGTCGCAGTCGTCGTGATGAGTGGTCAGCTCAGCAGCTGTACCGGCTGGCGTGCCGAGAGCCTGTCCCCCGTGGATGTCATCGAAGATCAGCATCCAGGTGAGCTCCGTGTTCAACGTGGGGATGGACGCTCCGAAGTGCTATACCGTCCGGAAGTCAATGGCGACAGTCTCGTGGGGCGGCGGGACTGGAGTGCGAAGCAGCCTGATCGAGCCGTGCCTCTCACGGACGTGAAGGGAGTGGCGACTCGTCACGTGAGCGTGGGGCGGACAGCGGCACTGGTTCTGGGTATCGGCGCTCTTGTAGGCGTCTTCATTGGACTGGGAAGTATGCAGGGGCCGCTCGACAACTGGGGCCAGTGAGGGCGCGCGCGTCAGCCATCCTCTATCCCCGCCCGTTGTAGAAGTTCGGTAAACCTCGAATCGCTAAGATGGCGTGAACCGCAAGCTCGACTCCGATGAGCAGGAGACCTCCGGACCACCATAACCCGAGCGGCGGGGCTTGGATCGGGAGGGCTCGCGCCGTGGCGGCCATGCTTCCATAAAGCAGGACGCCACCACTGAGCCACACCAGGAGTCGAGCTATCACTTGTGGAAGGCGTCCCGGTGGGATTCGGGCCCGGAGGCCGTTCAGGAATGCGAGTTCGATGTAGTGCCCGCCAAGCGAGAACCACAAGGCAAGGGCCGCGAGGGGGAGGAGCAGCCCGAGGTTATGTCTCTGGAGCGCGAGCACCGCGCCCGCGACGGCGGCAAGCGCCACGTTTCTCGCCAACGCGCGGCGAAACGGCTCTGCGAATCGGGGCCAACTGGAGCTCGATTGCATGCTGCCTCAGGGATCGCGCTTACGCTGCGGGCGATCAGCGCCGGTCAGCTTCAAGCGCTGGTTAGGCGTTCGCGACCTGTGGGTCCGGTAGTCGGTGGCGGAGCAACACGACGCCGAAAACGATCATCCACAACGGCAGCAGATGAGAGGCAAGAACGCATACAGCGCCCACGCCGCACGCCCGGGATTGCCGGTGGCTAGTAGCCGTGGCAGCACAGTGGTCGCTGGACCGTCCAGTATGGCGGGGTAGTTGAAGCGGGCTGCGAGGAACGAGAACACCGCCACGAAGGCAATGGCGCCGAAAACGAGAGCCAGCCCGCCGACTCGTACGGTCGTAATGGGTTTCACTGGATCACTGCTAGGGAATCCAAATCGCTCTCGCGTGCCTCGGCCATGGCTGGAGCTCCTATGGCTGCAGTTGCAAGCGCTTGTTAGGCAGCACTTCCCAAGACATTACTGGGTAGAACACTCCGCTTCCCTTATCTCTAGTTGCCGATCCGACGCTCTTCCCGTGCCTTGCTGAGCAGACGCTCTGCGAAATCCAGCCGTTCCTGTGTTCTGATAGCTCCTGTTGGAGGTCCTGGACAACCCGTTCAAGGGCCTCAAACCGAGCAGCCTTTCCTCATCTAGGCACGAGAGCCAATCATCCTTTGACGTAGGTTCACGCGCTTGTTAGGCAGCAACCCCATCCGTGTGCAGGACCACGTCGAATGCCGAGGGCGGGCGCAGGCGTCCAAAGTAGTACTCCTCGGCAAGATCCCAGCGGGCGTGCCACTGCCGGAGGAACTCCGGCGCCTCACGCGCTGCAAGCCTTGCATCGCGCGTGGTCGCGGCCGCCTCGACCAGCACGCTGAGGTCAAGGACGTCTGCGAGCTCCGGCCTCGCGGAATATGCGCCGTCGAGCAGCACGACAGGTTTCGGGGCAAGCTCGGTCGGAGTCCGTCGCAAGGGATAGGTGCCGTCGCCGCGTGGACCAGCCAGGAAATCGAAGGCATACCAACGCGCGGGGCGACCAGTCCGCAATGGCTCTATCGCTTCGCGTTTCAGCCGGCGCCAGTCTATGGCATCTGCCGCTCGTTGTTCCGGCGTGCGGCGGTCCCATTCCGCATTGCTCACGCTAGCAGCAAAGAAATCATCGCATGGCACGATGACCGCGCCGATGGCCTGAGCGACCGCTGCGGCGACGGTGGTCTTGCCAGAACCACTCCGTCCATCAATGGCCACGACCAGTCGTTGTGGGCTGACCGGGCAGGCACGAATCGCGGTGACTACGGTGTCCACGGCTAGGATCGGCATGCTCGGTGTTGGGTTGCTGCCTAACGGATCGCGCCCAGGCTACGGGCGACCCGCCCGCCAGCTTCAAGCGCTTGTTAGGCGGCTACCCACCCTAATTGCTGGGGTGCCATTCGAACCGATCTCGCGCGTTGTACAAGATCTCTCCGCTCCCACTGCGAACTGTCACGACGGCAGTCACGACCGCGGCATCAAGTCGCGTCGAGGCAGGAAGCGACGCGTTGCGGCAGGCCCAGTTCAAACGCTTGTTAGGCCGCACCCTCCCTCACGGTGCCGGCAAGCGCGTAGACTGCCAGGCGATCAGCTCCCAGCCGCGAGCGTCGCGGCGGTACACGGCCAGATACCTAATCCGGAACACGTGGGCTTGGCCTTCAGCTTCGACTCGCATCGCCGAGCGGCCCGTGACGACTGCGTTTGAGCCGAAGACCCGGACCTCGCGTGCCTCAGGAGTGATCGACGCGTACCGCAAAGCGCCGCTACCCACAATCCGCAGCAACTCCGCCCTAGTGTTCTGGGCACCGTCGGTATGGGTGTACGTGAGATCGGGGGCGAGGAGGTGCGCGAGCGCACCGGTATCGGCATGCACCATGGCCGCGAACCGCCGATCCTCGGTAGCGAGGACTTGCCGGACAGACGCGCTATCCGCTTGTGCCCCGCCGAGACGTGGCAACAGCGCGCACGCAGCAACAAGCAGAGGCGAGCGAACGGTCATGTGATAGTGCGGCGCTCGGGTCACCACAGGATGGGTGCTTGGCCGCGAGCTCCGCCGTCCGGCTAGGCCGGGACTTGCAGTGCCAAAGGAAAATCAGGGTTCATAAGGGAGCTTCCTCCGTCGACGGAGACGGTTTGCCCCGCTCGCTCGAACTCCTTAACGTCTCGCGGTGAGGGATAGAGAACAACGAGTTTCGCGCTGGCCATGGTCTCCTCCTCTTCCAGGTCCGATCAAGGTGCCGCCTAACGGATCGCGCTTAAGCTGCGGCCTGCGGCGGCCGCAGACAAGACAGATCCGCTCCCTATCACGCGGCCGCCGCGGGCCGACAGCTTCAAGCGCGGGTTAGGCTGCGCCCATGCAACCACCAGAGTCTACTCCTCTTCAGCCTCGCGCTCACCCGGATTGTGTGACCGTCCGGATGCCGGATGTGGCATTCCCGGACATTCCACGGCATATCAGTCGGCGGCCACGGAGCCTGTACACCGAGCTTCAAGGCAAGCGCGTAGACCGTATCGACCTCTGCTGGTGAACGCAGCCACCAGGTCATCCAGGTACTCCCTGCTTGGTTGTCCCAGGCCTCGCGAGGCGATGGGCCACCCCGAGCGCCCTGCCCGCCCTGGCAGAGGAAGATCTCCGAGGTGCCGGAGATGACAGCGCCGAAGGTGGGCGGCTCACCGTGCTCCCAGTGTTTCTTCCACCCGAGCTGCTCGAACCAAGCGAAGGTGTCAGTGAGGCTGGAGACGTTAAGGATTGGAGTCACATCTTGGACGTTCATGGTGCCAGGCTCTACCAGGTAAGAGTGGGTGCAGCCCGACGGATCGCCCTTAAGCTGCGGGCGACTCGCCCGCCGCGCGCGCGCTCAACTCGACCGCCGAGTTGGTAAGCGGACCTGGACGCCCATGAGCAGATTCACGCCGACGGCGGACTCACGATCGAGGATGTCAACCAGATACAGGTCGGCGAACGGGCGAACGTAGGGGGTGGGAGCTTCCAGACCCAGCACGATTGCGTCAGTGAAGTTGCTGCCGGACGTGTCGAGCTGGAGGCTCGTGTTGCGCAAGCTGCTGTGTATTAGGACGAAGCCATAGCCAACCGACGCGAATGACACCGAGCCTCGAGGCCTAACCCGCATCGTCCAATAGGCCTGCCAGGCTGAGCCGGTGAAGCCGGTGGCTCCCGGCCAGTTGGTAAAGATGCTGAGCGCTCCGGCGGTCTCCAGTGGACCGATGACGTGAACAGAGGCCTGCGCGCCGAGCCGCTCGTCCTCCCAGTGACCGTTACTGAGGTTGACGCCGAAGTGAGCGCCAACACGACCGGTTTGAGCCGTGGCGGTGCATGCAACCAGGGGCACGAGATCGAGGAGAAGTGTGACCGCGAGACGGTAGGTCATAGGGCCTCCGAGCGCATCGGCCTAGCCGGATCGCGCTTAAGCTGCGGGCGACCCGTCCGTCGGCGCAAGGGTAGTGGACGTCAGACCGTGCCCGCCAGGGCACAACACTCCGGTTCCGTCAAAGGCGGTAACCGCCCGTCAGCTTCAAGCGCTTGGTAGGCAGCCGCCTGATCACCGTGTGGGGGGCTGCACGCCCAGCATGGATGCAACCTGATGTTCTCGGAGCAAGGAGTCGAGCGCCACACTGCGGCGGTAGCTGCTCAGCTTGAGGAGAGTGAGACACTGAGCGACAAGTTGTGCGGTTCGTGTCCGAGGGTACTGCGCAACCAAGTGCTCGTAGCTAGTCCGAACCTGGGGCTCCAACGTGCCGCTATCAGTGAACACTCTCGAATTGTCCATCCCGGTCAGATACGTAGAGAGATAGGTGTTGTACCAGAAACGGGCGGCGTCCTTCCAGGTAAAATCGGGATAGCTGTCGGCGAACTGCTCCCATGTGACGGCGCGCCCCGCTAATTCATCCCACGAGATCTGGAGCGCGGCGTCTTCAGAAAACCGCGTCCGCTGCTCCGTGGCTCGAAGGCCGAGGTACCTCCGCATAGCGGGCGTCAGAGCCCCCTCGAAGAAACGGGTCCAGTAAGCAATGTCTTCATCAGCGTAGGCGTTTCCTTCAGTGTACGCGAGTGCGAACCCGTGCTTTGCCAGGAGTGTGGTTAGCTGGCGTGAAGTAGATGTGTCTTCCAAGACGGTCGATTGAATGCTGGTGGCCTGGTCCAGTCGGTCGGTGATCTGCTCGCCCACCTTCAAGAAGCGATTCCGAAAGCTGAGGAAGAGGGAGTCAGCCCTTGGGGTCGCGGCGAAAGCGCGGGCTTGCTGGCGTGCGGCCTCGGCGTCCGAGTCGAACCCTGCTAGGAGGGAGGGGATTTCATCGAGAGGCCCACCAGTCGAGAAAGAATCAGGTGCGCCGAGTGCAGCAGGCTCGGGCGCGCGGCTTTGGACGGAGTCCTTTAGTACGTTGGCTGAACGCTCTCCCTTTGTACATGTCAGAAGGGCCAGGAAGACTAGAGCACACGCTCGATTCATAACGTCCCCACGCTCTGCAGCGGCGTGAAGTTCATCGCGTGAAACGAAGCACTGTGCCCGAATCGCCGACTGCCCAGACTTCGCCAGACAAGCTGCCCCACGCCGAACGTAAGGTTCGCGTAGTGGGAGTGACGCTCTTGGACCACTCGGAGCCGTCAAAATGGAGGATGAGGCCGCTATCTCCGACGGCCCACCCATCATTCGCCGCCGTGCCCCAGACGCCATGGAGCGTCGCGGTCGTGGGCGAGTTGGGTATCAGCGACCACGCGCTTCCGTTATAGTGGACGATGGCGCCGGCGCAAGCGTGGTGGACGAAGTCTAGGTCGTCACACGCAAGCTGCTTGGCCATGGTGAGTCCTCCCTTAAACGGTGGTCGGGCGCGTGGCACCGCGTTTCCCCCTTGGCGGCTTCGTCGCTTGACGTTCGTGGAGCAGCATCCAGGACGTGCCGAACTTGTCCCGGAGCATCGCAAAGCGAGAGGCGAAAAAGGTCTCCTCCATCTTCATGAAGATCTGACCGCCATCAGAAAGGAGCGCGTAGAGGCGTTCCGCTTCCTCGGCGCTGTCGACGGTTAGAGTCAGATAGGCGCTGCGCATGGGCTCAGCCCCCGGTATGTCGGCTCCCATGAGCACCGTCTTACCAATCTCGATGCGGGCGTGGAGGATGGCCTTCTTCCAATTGGCCGGTACGTTGGCTTGATTCGGCTGTTGCTCGTGCGTCATCATCATGCTGATCTTGCCGCCAAGGTGCTGCTCGTAGAAGCGGAACGCCTCCTCGCACTTCCCGGGGTAGTTGACATAGATGTCGAGTTTCATCGGATGCTCGTCGTAATGAGATGAGTTCGTCGAAAACCAGAGATCCCTGGGGAGCGATGGGCGCAGCCTAACGGATTGTGGCCTAAGCTGTGGCGCCAAGCTGGAATGATCACAAATGGAATTCTACCATAGACGCCGGGCGCCGTCAGCTTCAGGCGCGTGTTAGGCTGCAGCGTCACGTGCTGCACCATACCACATGGCGCGTCTTACCATTGCGATCCGTCCGTTTGCTCGTTTCCCGACCCGCTTCGGCGCGCTCAAACGCCTCGATTGTCGTGGCCAAATCAGCTCCATCAACTGGGCCGGCGATTAAGCGGCCATTCGGCTCCACAAAGTGATCAACCAACCGGCGCACCAACGATGGTCGCCGTGCAGCTGGAACGTACTCCAGTCCGGTGTGGACGAACGTAAAGCGATGAGGAGGTGACCAGTCGAGGACATTGCCCTCGAATATCTGATCCGCCGATCCAGGCAGCCGCCTGCGGGCTGTTGCAACAAGGGCGCTGCTCAACTCAAGACCAAACATCGAGAGACGTCGTCCGCGCTCCACGGCCCATGACTGCAGACACTCCATCAAGTAACCAGTGGCGCAGCCGATGTCGAGGAACGTCCCATCCCGATGCACCGGCGCGAGGATCAGTTCCCTCGCATCACGCCACAATTGTGAATCACCATCGAAACCGGATTGCCATCGCGGATCATCATCGCGGAGGTAGGCGGAAGCAAGTGCATCGGCGATTGCTCTTGACCAGGCAGCGTCATCAAGAATACCACGCACCAGACCCAGCGAAGCGGCATCGATTGCCGCCTGCGTTTCGATCTTCGCTCGTTGACGTTCTATAGGATTGAGTGACAAGCTGCCATCACGCCCGCCAGTTTCAAGCGCTTGTTAGGCGGCCAGCTACCTTGCTGGCACTAAGTAGTCGTGTGCGGCGACGATCTGCCAACGCTGGTTCCGCCGGACCCAGGTATCCGTGAACCGGTATCGGCGACTGAACGGTCCCTTGGGCCCGTGGCCGCCGACCACCAACCATCCTGTGACGATGGCCGTCGTGCCGAAGCGATGGACCTTCATATCCTCGTTGTGCGCTGTCTCGACCGTGTCCGGTCCTGCGACGATATCGCGCAACACGTCGTCGCGACTGACCGTCCGATCGTCTTCGCTGTAAACAAATCCGTCCGCCAGCAACCGCCGAAACAGAGCGCCGTCACGGCGCGTCAGACCGAGAGCCCAATCGTCCTCACGCCGGAGGAGCACCTGCGCCTCGGTATCCTGCACGCTGGGCGCCTGAGCGTCGACGGCTGTGGGCTCCGCACCGGGGGTCGCCATCGCCGAGTGCCCTGCACGAGAGTCCGGAGCCTGCGTGGCGAGCAGCAGGGCGACGAGTAGCCAATCCATTTGTGGACTCCGGCAACCTGGAAGTGTCTGGCCGCCTAACGGACCGCGCTCAAGGTGCGGGCGACGCGCCCGCCGGCGCAAGGGTAGTGGACGACAGTTAGGCGCCCACTCAGTGAACGCCACCGGGCATTGCCTCATGGCCAGCGGCGTGATGCGCGGTGCGTTGGAAGGCTAGGAATGCGTGGATCGCCGCTACGGCCAAGGAGTCTGTGGTCCGAATGCGGACTTCGGCGCCGCGCGGACGATCAGTGGCCTCATACGTGATCGTGGTGCGGCGAGCTGCCATGCCTGCTGTGCCTGGGACTACCTGGCCGTGCACCTGGAACGGTCTGGCAAAGTCTCCGGCTCGAAACGCTGTCGCGATGTCCCGCATGTGGTGTCGGATCGCGACGATCCCAGCGGTGTCAGAGAGATTCTCTGCATCAAGGACGATGCGCCCGCCATCCTCAAGGTCCTCAAACACGTGCGCCGACGCGTATTGGTCCACGCCCATGACAGTTTGACCGCGTACCTGCATGGCCGCGAATGCACTGTCCGACTGGTGCCCGGCGGACTCGCGCCCGCGCCCGCACGCGACGAAGGGAATCATAAGGGCGAAGGTGAAGATCTTCACAGCGTGCTGTCGAGTCATGGATGGCTCGGGGGCGCCTAACGGATCGCTATTTAAGCTGCGGGCATCCCGGCCCATGGGCGCAGCAGTAGGTGAACGATAGTGGATGCCCACGGGCGCACGACACAACGATTCCTTTGAAACGATCACGCCCGCCAGCTTCAAGCGCGTGTTAGGCAGCACCCCCACGCACCTCATCAATGAACCCTTTCAGAAGCGCCCCGTCCGTTGAACACGTTGTCGATGTATCGAGCGACCGCTCTCTCAGGCGGACGAGGCCACGCCCCCGTCGGACGCTAGAGTGGTCGCCCGAAGTACAAAACGTACCCGTCCGCATCCATGATTTCGAACCCGCGCAGTTGGTCCGAGTTGTTGCCAAGAGGCTCCCGGAACGAAACGCCACGGGATGTGAACTCTTCGGCCAGCGCGTCCGGATCAGGAGTATAGACGTACGCGTCCCACCTGGCCCAGTGATGCCGGCTGGGATTCGGTGTCGGCTGCACCTCAGGCGTGATGGCCTTGAGCATGAGCCGAACGCCGTCTCGCTTCAGCATGGCGAAGTATGGATCATCCTCGGGGCCGAGAAACGTTACTTCGAAGCCTAGACGATCTTTGTAGAACGCGATGGCTGCCATGACATCGCGTACAATGAAGAACGGGGCGATGTAGCCGAGTTGTGCCTGAGTCGTTGTCGCAGTCATTGGACCTCAACCCTCGAGTTGCGACGGTCCTGAACGAGCCGGCGTACGTTCATCAGCACTCACTAAGAGCGGCAAGCGGGGGGCTGCCCTAACGGATCGCGCTTAGCTGCGGGCGACTCGCTCGCCGGCGCAAGATGACGTGGACGACAGTCCGTGCCCGCCAGGGCACAAACACTCCGCTTCCCTTCAAGCGATCACCGCCCGCCAGCTGCTAGCGCTTGTTAGGCCGCGCCTCCGCGATCTTGGTCAGGCAGGAACTTCCTTCATCGCTGCTCGTACCTTGGCGAGTAGTTCGGGGCTGATCTCTTTGACGGCATGCGCTTGTGCGGCGTGCGAGGCTACTTTTTTCAAGAGTTCCTGTTCATTGGATGCCTTGGCGATGAACTTGCAGCCCTTCATTAGGTCATCGCACGCAAGCTGCTTGGCCATGGTGAGGTCCTCCTTTAAACGGTGGTCGCTGCGCGGCCTAACGGATCCCGCTTAAGCTGCGGGCGACCCGCCCGCCAGCGCAAGAGCAGTGGACGACAGTCCGTGCCCGCCAGGGCACAACACTCCGCTTCCTTTAGAGCGATCACCACCCGTCACCTTCAAGCGCTTGTTAGGCCGCGCTGACACTGCATGCTCATCTATCACCAACGAGTACCCACGCCACGAGAGACGCCAACACAACCGCAAAGGTAGTTGCGACGGACCCGACGAAAATGGCGACACCGACCGCGCTCGTGGTTCTCCAGTGCTTCCGATACGCCAGCTCCAAAACTGTTGAGTAGGCGACGAGCGGAATCCCTACGAGCACCAGAAAGACAGGAGTGGATCTAGGGATCTGGGCGCGCTCTGGCAGGACAATACGCTGACCTACGCCGATGCAAGCGCCCAGAGCCGCAAGCATCCCTGCCCAGAGCGCGAGCGGCCCGCCGCGCTTGCGCAGTGGCCAGCCGAGGCCTGCGAACGCCAAAACGGGTACCGCTAGGAGCCAGATTGGGGTCATTGGGGTGACAGCGCGGCCTGACGGATCGCGCTTAAGCTGCGGCGCCGACCCTCGTCGGCACACCGTTGATTGAGACTACCACAAGAGCTCAATTGGCGCACAACGCAATTCTTCCCAAGACCGGGCGCCGTCAGCTTCAAGCGCTTGTTAGGCGGCACACCACACCGCAAAGCCCGTCACGCCATCGCTTCGGGGCGATAGGTCGCAATCACAACGCCATTGGAGGTCGCCGTGCTACCGATCAGCGATAGCTTGGCGCGCGCCGACGTTTCGTCAAAAAAACGAGTTCCCGAACCCAGAACGAGCGGGTGAATCAGTAAGA
>WNGH01002622.1_pt1 | contig 17029 bp, 17 predicted proteins | sample 5400631 | NCBI WGS metagenome assembly WNGH01 (sample SAMN13153373, study PRJNA577476) | soil metagenome | isolation source: 115 cm soil or saprolite under Garry oak tree replicate 1 | place: USA:California | collected 2016-06-15
GCCGTATGTCCTCCTTGCGCAACAGAGCCTATTTGACGCATCTCGCGCTCCGCAAGGTAAACATACGGCCTGGGCGTACTGCCATGTACCGCGGGGTTCGAAAGTGGACATGACCGAACGTATCGAGTCCCAGATTGAACGCTTCGCGCCGGGCTTTCGCGATTGCGTTATGTCCCGGCACACGATGACGCCTCTCGATTTTGAGAACTACAATCCAAACTATATCGGTGGCGATATCACCGGCGGGATTCAGAACATACTGCAAACCGTCGCGCGGCCGTCGCTTCGTATCAGTCCGTATTCGACTCCAGTAGACAATCTTTTCATCTGTTCATCGTCGACTCCGCCGGTGGCGGGGGTTCACGGGATGTGCGGTTACTACGCAGCCCGTGCTGCGCTACAAAGACTTGGGTATAATCGGCACACTCGAGGCTAAGCGGAGAATATATGACTCGTTTACGAATCATCGGAGCTTCTTTTGTCTTGTTGGTGGCAGTCCCAATTCTGGCGCAGATATCCCAGGAGCCGGTAGACCTCGATGGGATATACCGAATCAAGGACGAGGGTCTCAATCGATCACAGGTGATGGAAACGCTGAGCTATCTCACGGACGTTTATGGGCCTCGCCTGACCGGCTCGCCTCAAATCAAGGCCGCGGCAGAATGGACAAAGAAAAAGCTCATGGAGTGGGAGCTTGCGAATGTGAATCTTGAATCGTGGGGACCCTTCGGACGCGGTTGGTCAAATGAAAGATTTAATGCGCGAGCGGTCTCGCCGGACACGAGTTTCCCATTAATTGCTTATCCCAAAGCCTGGACTCCGGGCACGGACGGCGCGGTGGAAGCGGATGTTGCTACTGCCATCATTAATAACGATGAAGACTTTGAAAAGTTCCGCGGACAACTCCGCGGGAAGTTCGTCATGATTACGGCAATGCGCGACGTTCCGGCCGAGTTCCAGGCCCCCGGACGCAGGTTCACCGACGAGGATTTGACCAACCTCTCGAATCAACCGGTCCAGCCTCCACGTGGCGGCGGGCCTGGACAACGTGGCGCCGCACCTGGCGCAGGCCGTGGAAACAATCCTCAGAATTTCAATCAACGGCGCCTGAAGTTTTTTCTGGATGAGGGTGTGATCGCCACCATCGAAGCCGGACAAGGCAGCGGCGGCACCGTATTCGTTCAGGGTGGCGGTGGCCGGAATGCGAACGATCCGCCCGTTCCAGCGCAAGTCGTTATGGCCGTGGAGCACTATGGCCGGATCTGGAGAATGCTGGACAAGAAGATTCCGGTTCGAATCGAAATGAATATCCAGAACAAGTTCTACGATGATGATTTGAATTCGTTCAACATCATCGGCGAAATTCCCGGAACCGACAAAGCCGACGAACTCGTCATGCTCGGCGCACATTTCGATTCCTGGCATTCCGGAACCGGCGCTACCGATAATGCGGCAGGCTCGGCGGTTATGCTCGAAGCCATCCGAATTCTAAAAGCGACACACCTCAAGATGCGCCGCACGGTTCGCCTTGCCCTATGGACCGGCGAAGAGGAAGGCATTCTCGGATCGCGCGCTTACGTGACGCAGCACTTTGCCGATCGCGCGGATATGAAACTCAAACCGGATCACGCGAAAGTTTCCGGTTATTTCAACGTCGATAACGGCACCGGTGCGATTCGAGGGGTCTACCTCCAGGGCAACGAAGCGGTTGTGCCGATTTTTCAAGCCTGGATGCAGCCGTTCAAAAATCTGGGCATGACCACGTTAGCTATTCGCAATACGGGTGGAACGGATCATCTTTCATTTGATGCCGTGGGTCTGCCCGGTTTTCAGTTCATTCAGGACCCTGTAGAGTACGGCAGCCGAACGCACCACTCGAACATGGATGTGTACGAACGGATCCAGGCGCCCGATATGATGAAGAACGCCATTGTCGTCGCTTCGTTCGTCTATCTGACGGCGAGCCGTAACGAAAAGCTGCCGCGCAAACCGTTACCGGCACCGCAGAAATAATTCGGGGTCAGACGGGTGAATTCCCTATTTTCCTTTAACGATCCTTTGACTGGAAAATAGGGAATTCACCCGTCTGACCCCGAATTACTTCGCCGCAAAATATCCGTTACGAGCGCGGACATTGAGCCTGGTCATGCCCGGAGGCGGTGTGACCTTGACGCGGAGCTTACGGAACTTCCCGTCCTTATCGCGATTGGTGGATTCATATCCAATGACATATTGATTCTTCAATTCGAGAGCGATTTTTTCGCACGTCTCTTCCAAATCGTTCACGGTGACCCGATACAAATGCCCTCCCGTCATTTCCGCCAGATCCCCAATCAAAGCACGTCCCAGATCGATCACATAAATCTGCGCATCCGACTCCCGGACGATTTCTCGAAGATCACCACGGCTATAACGGCTGTGATTGTCTTCGCCATCGGTAATCAGCAGGAGCGCTTTTTTCGGATGCTGACCGCTCTTCAGTTTGGAGATTCCAAGGTACACGGCGTCGTATAGGGCAGTCGCACCTTGGGCCGGCGTGAGCGACAACCGATCGCGCAGGCGCCGGATATCACTGGTGAATCCTTCGGCAAGCTTTGCACTGGTCGAAAATTCGACAAGAAAGTATTCGTCGTCAGGCGTTCCCTTTTCGAGGAACTTCATGGCGGCATCCTTGGCGAAGTCGAGTTTCCTTTCCATGCTATGGCTGATGTCAAAAACGATGCCTAAGGTCATCGGCGCCGCTTCCATGGAGAAGTACCGAATCTGCTGCTCCACTTTGTCTTCGAAGATTTGAAAATTTTCGGCTTTCAGGTCGGTGACCGGCCGGTTATCCGAATCCGTCACCGCGACATTGACCATCACGAGCTCGACATCGACTTTAAGCGACTTCTGCGCCGGATATACGTCGCGCACAAGAAGAAACACGAGCGCAAAAATGAAAATAAATATGGTCCGATGTCGATCCATGAGGTGATGCGACTTTATCATTCGCTTGTTCACGGTTCAAGGGGTTCAATCGTCTGAAACCCACGCCACACCTGCGAAGCAGCAGAGCGTAAAAATTTCCGCCGAGCCGGGACGAGTGCGATTCAATGGCGTTTGCTAAAGCGGTTTTAACCGATTCTTAGTGAAGTACTTGCGATTAACGAATGGATGCTGGAATAAGACCTGCACCTTCGGAGGAAGAGGTTTCTATAAGGAGGAGACTAATGAATGTTTTGGGACCGATTGGTTTTCGAGCCGATGTCCGAGGCCGAACCATCCCAAACTTCTTCCGGCAAACCATCAATTGGCCCGAAGTGACCGGAGGATTGTTGCTCAGTTGGAGCGAACGCTAGCGGAGAAAGAGCAGAACGGGGACTGTTCAGTGGGGCATCCCCTGCCCCACTGATTACCAGGCGCGCTGCATCGCGTTGACCCAGCACGTCGCCAGAAAAACAATCGTGATGACCAAGCCGATGATCAGTGTTTTCATTTCTGCCTCCATGAACCCGCCCGCTAAAGGCACTCGGTTTGCCAAAGGCCAAATGCAATACGATCTGTACTTTAGCTGCAATAAATGGAGCTAAACAAAGATTGTTGACGGATCCATCAAGCAATTTGGTTACAGCAAAAGCTGACGACAAAGAACACCCCCCTTTTAGTACAAGTTTTTTAAGAAATCCCTTTTTTGTCGCAAGTCTCGTCAAATCTTGAAACCCTCACCGTTTTCTTGAGGCTTCGCCCTATCGGGCTCGCGCTTCGCGCCCTCTCCCAGAGGGAGAGGGTGATCCTCATTTTGAAACCACACTCTACCAGCCCGAGGGAGCGGCGATTTCAATTTATTCCCAAGCCCCCTCACCATCGGACTTTTTGGCCCGTCCTATTAAAATAGGAGGTCACCTATGCTAGTTTCCAGGCAACTTAATACAGCATATTGGGTACCACGAGCCGCCTTTGGATTTGGGCCTTTACTGGCCGGCTTAGATAAATTCACGAACATTTTGGTCAACTGGGACAATGGGATCGTATATTGAGAACCTCACGCGATGCGAATTCTGGTTGTCGAAGACGAAAAGAAAGTTGCGAACTTTATCAAAAAGGGTCTCCAACAGGAGGGTTATGCCGTTGACATGGTCCATGATGGACAAGAAGCCCTCGTGAATGCCGCCGCATTCGACTACGACCTCCTTATCCTCGATCTCATGTTACCAAAGCTCGCCGGGCTGGAAGTGTTGCGAGAAATCCGGTCCAAAAAACGCAATTTGCCAGTCCTCGTACTGACGGCCAAAGGCGCTGTGGACGACAAAGTCGCCGGCCTTGATGCAGGCGCCGATGATTATCTGATCAAGCCATTTGCTTTCGCTGAGCTTTCCGCCCGGATCCGCGCTTTGCTCCGGCGGGGCACCCAGGAAACTCCGCGGCTCCGGGTCGCCGATCTGGAACTGGATACGGCATCGCGTCAGGTACGGCGTGCGGGGCAGATCATTGACCTCAAGATGAAGGAGTACGCGCTTCTCGAGTTTCTTCTCCGTAATGCGCATCGCGCCGTGACGCGCACGATGATCGTTGAACATGTATGGGACATCCATTTCGACAGCATCAGCAATGTCGTCGATGTACATATCAACTCACTTCGTAACAAAATCGACAAAGGCTTCGATCCGCAGCTGATTCACACGATACGAGGTGTCGGCTATATGTTAAGCGACCGTCCTCAATGAAACCGCTTACTCTACGGACCAAACTGACGCTTTTTTACTCCATTACCGTCAGCGTGCTACTGACCGGATTTGCCCTTGTGTACTACCGCGTTCTCAGTGTCGGTTTGGACCAGGCTCTAACTCAAGAGTTGATCGACAGGACCTCGGGACTGCGAGGCTATCTACGCTTCGAGGAAGGTCAGCCGGTTTTCGCGTACGATCCAACCGATCCCGACGAAGTGTCGTTCATCAATACTGCCACCCGGTATTACCAGGTATATGAAATCGGCAACGGAACTTTGCTCGCCGAATCCGATGAGCTGCGGGCACTGGGTGTTGAGTATTCGGCGGAAGACCTTTCACGTTACATCCAGGCACCCCCTTCGTTGATCGATCTTCAGACCGATCAAGGCAAGCTTCGCTTACGGAATGAAGCGCTGGCCGCCGAGGGCGGAGTTTACCTGCTTGTGGTCGGAACATCGCTGCAGCCAATGGAAGACACGCTGACTTCTTTCATCAAGGCGCTTGCGTGGTTGCTACCCTCCGGAGTGCTTCTTGCAGCGCTTGCGGCGTGGTTCATGGCTGGTAAAGCCCTGGAACCCGTTGCGGCCCTGGGCAAGGCGGCAGGTCAGATTGCCGTCTCGAGTCTTGATCGCCGCCTGCCAGTGCGCGGCACCAACGACGAACTCGATCAACTTGCCTCTCAATTCAACGACACGCTGGCGAGGCTGGAAAAGGCAGTAGCGGAAATGAAGCAATTCACCGCCAGCATTTCGCACGAATTGCGCACACCGCTTGCCGTGCTGCGAGGGGAAGCCGAAGTGGCTCTGATGCAGGCGAACTCCGCTGAACAATATCGCCGTGTACTGGCAAGTCAACTGGAAGAATTCGAAAAACTAACCCGTATGATCAATCAACTGCTGACTCTTGCCCGCGCCGAATCGGGCGATGTCGCCATCGCACACGAGCCGGTGAATATCTCGAGCATGACGGAATCCCTGGCCGAACAGCTCGAGCCCGTGGCTGCCTCGAAGGATGTTTCCATCTCATGCAAATGCGATTCTGATGTGATACTTCGAGGAGACGCAGCCTGGGTCGAGCGTATCATTCTTAACCTCGCAGATAACGCGATCAAATTTACGCCCACCGGAGGGCACGTTCAAATCAAGCTTTCTCGCGCTGACTCCTCCGCGATTCTCGATATCGCAGATGACGGCATAGGGATCTCGCCGGACGATGTCCCCCACATTTTTGAACGGTTTTATCGCGCCGATCCCTCACGCAGCAATCGCGCTGACGGCGCCGGCCTGGGCCTGAGTCTCGTCAAGTGGGCGGTAGATCAACATCGCGGATCGATTCAGGTCGAAAGCACTCCCGGTCACGGGACGCGGTTCACCGTCCGGCTTCCCCTCTCCCAGTGGGACAAGGTGGCGCGTCAGCCAGCGGGCTGACGCGCCGGGTGGGGGTCACAGGTCTTTCCAAATCCTGACACCCTCACCCGCCGCCCCTTTTCTTGAGGCTTCGCCCTAACGGGCTCGCGCTTCGCTGCGGCCTCTCCCACAATGATTAATTTCATTTAATTTCCTGTTAATCACGCCTTAATCCCATCCGGATGTAATTCCTACCTATGATTGGCGCCACGAAGGAAATTGCAATGAAATTTATATTTCAGCGATTCGTTTTGATTGCTGGTGTCGCCGCGACCCTTTATGCCGTGGCTCTCAACGGCCAGCACTCCAAGGCGAATTCAGACCCACCCGCCATTCCCCAGGCGAAAACAATCCAACCCGCAACGCATTTCACCCAGGGTACGATCACTTCGATCGACGCGAACCAACTGGTGATCACCAAAAAAGTTCGCCGTAAGGCGAAGCAGGAGAGCTTCACGTTGGACTCTCAAACACAGCGGAACGGAAATTTGCCCGCCGGCACTCGCGTCTCTGTTCAATACCGCGAGCAAAACGGCGAAAAGATCGCCGCTGCTGTGCGGGAAGTAACCGTGAAGAATGCTCGAAAGCCCGCCAAGGCCGCGTTTCGGTGGCGATCGAAGAGTTAGGGTCCCCCTTCCTCCTCCCAAAAGGGACGCCGCCATTTGGCGTCCCTTATTTTCTTAAATGACAAGCGACCATTGAACAACGACAAGGTATTTGTCATTTCAATAAGGAAAACGTCCAACATAAAAGAACCCTGCCGCTGGAGGAAATAAGACGGGCGAACTCTGACGTCCTGGCCTTCGCTGCGTACCGATATTCGGAATGCGGGCGGGAATTGGGTCGACGAAGAAGTCGTCACCGACATGGGACTCGTCACGAGCCGCAAGCCCGATGACATCCGGGCATTCAACAAAAAGATGATCGAAGAATTTCGAGAGGGGGAACATAGGGCGCGTTATGGGGAGCGCAAGGTAGCGTAACTACTCCAGCATCGGACGGAAATCGTCGAGAGGGCGTTCCTCAAGGCGGCCGGCCATGATCGCTCGCGCGCATGTATTCCACCGCAGCAGGGCTTCATCATTCCCGTGCGGCCGGACCCTTTCGGCCTTTTCATATAAGCGCATTGCTTCACGGAAAAGATCGTACGCGGAAAAGTGCGATCCCGGAGCGGCCCGCCGCATGTATACGCGCGCCTGGCGTTCGAAGAGGATGCCTTGATAGTAAGCCTGCAGGTATTCGTCGTTAAGGCGCGACAACAGAGACCAGGCATGGTCGAGATTATCTACGATGTTCTCGATGAACTGATCGGATAAGGCGAGAATCAGAAGCGCAATCGCCTGACGGTTGTCCGGTTCGACCACGAGGATATCCTGGCAAATGCTTTCCGCCAACGCGGGTTCGTTGAGCAAACGATACCGCTCCGCGCGGCCCAGCGCGGCCGGAATCGCAGCCTTCGAAAGTTTCTTCAGTTCAAATTCCATAGGAGCCCCCGAATTCCTTAACGCCGAAGTCTTCGAAACAATCTCTTGATTGGATCATAAAATTCATCTACGACCCGTTCCTTCAGCGGAATGATGGCGTTGTCGGTAATCGTAATGCTTTCCGGGCACACTTTCGTGCAACACTTTGTGATATTGCAATAGCCGATTCCTTTTGCTTTCGCAAGTTCTTCAACCCGATTCTCCATATCGAGCGGATGCATCTCGAGCGCCGCCACGTAAACAAAAAAGCGCGGCCCAATGAACTCCTCGTGCTTGTGGTGTTCGCGCAATACGTGACAGACGTCCTGACACAAAAAACATTCAATACATTTTCGAAATTCTTGGACGCGATCCACGTCCTCTTGTTGCATACGCCAGCTTCCATCGGGGACATCGGGCGGACGCGGCTTGAATTGTTTGATCTGTTTTTTGACGCGAAAATTCCACGACACGTCGGTCACCAGATCCTTGATCAATGGAAAGCTCTTCATGGGCTCGATTGTCACCGGCCGCTCCAATGGAAGCTGGTTGAGTCTCGTCATACACATCAGCCGCGGCATCCCATTGATCTCGGCTGAACACGAGCCGCATTTGCCGGCCTTACAGTTCCAACGAACCGCCATGTCGTTGGCCTGTTCGGCCTGGATTTTGTGGACAGCATCGAGGACGACCATTCCTTCGGAAATTTCGGTCGTGTAGTTGAAAAACTTCCCTTGCTCCGCAGTCCCACGCCAAATGGAAAAGGTTGCCGACGCCATTATTTTTGCTGCTCCTCGATAATCTGCTTCAATTCCGCCGGCAACGGCGGGATGTTCTCCCGCACAACCTTCATTTCGCCGGCCGGACCGCGGCGCACGATGACATTGAAGTCGCCGAAAGCCTTGTCCTTGTTCGGATAATCTTCCCGGAAATGACCCCCCCGGCTTTCACGGCGCTCCCGTGCCGATCGCGTGATGGCTTCCGAGACCGTAAGCAGATTAGGCAGATCAAGCGCGGTATGCCAACCACTGTTGTATTCGCGATTCCCGTGCACGGCGACTTCGCGCGCGCGTTTTTGAAATTTTCCGATTTCCTCCAGCGCCATCAACATTTCGGATTCGGTCCGCACGATCCCGACAAGCTCCTGCATTTTTGCCTGCAGCTCATGTTGTATTTGATACGGACCCTGGGCATCAGTCGAACGCGTTCCCCTTTCGAATGGCTCCAAGGCTCGCCGTGCGATGCTGTCCACCTGATCTGTATTGATGCTTCCTGCCGGATGCTCCTTTGCGAAAGCTGCAGCAAACTTTCCGGCGCGTTTTCCGAAGACGAGCAGATCTGACAGGGAATTACCGCCGAGACGGTTTGCTCCATGGAGTCCACAACCGCATTCACCGGCAGCGAACAAGCCGGGAACAGTAGACATCTGAGTCTCCGGATGAACACGGATGCCGCCCATGATGTAGTGCATCGTCGGTCCAACCTCCATCGCAGTTGTGGTAATGTCGACATCGGCGAGCTGCTTGAATTGATGGTACATACTCGGCAGCTTTTTCTTGATGTGGTCCGGAGCGTTCGGGATTTTTTCTTTGATCCAGGAGATGTCGAGGAAAACACCGCCGTGCGGACCTCCCCGGCCTTCCTTGATTTCGCGGACGATGCAACGTGCGACATGATCTCGCGTCAGAAGTTCCGGAGGGCGGCGCGCTTGCCTGTCACCCTGGCAGTATTTCCAGCCTTCTTCTTCGTTGTCGGCTGTCTGATGCCGATAAGCTTCCGGAATATCATCAAACATAAAACGCCGGCCCTTACTGTTTCGCAGAACGCCGCCTTCTCCGCGCACGCCTTCGGTGACCAGGATACCCGCAACGCTTGGGGGCCAAATCATTCCGGTGGGATGGAATTGCACGAACTCCATATCCATGAGATCCGCGCCCGCATTGTATGCCAGCGCGTGGCCATCACCGGTATACTCCCAACTGTTACTTGTGATCTTGTAGGCGCGCCCCACTCCGCCTGTTGCTAGAACGACCGCGCGTGCATGAAACAACAGGAAACGCCCGCGCTGCCGGTCATATCCGAAAGCTCCGACGACGCGGTCTGCATCTTTGAGTAATGAGAGGATGGTGCACTCCATGTGAACGTCGATTCCCTGATGGACACCGTGATCCTGAAGCGTGCGGATCATTTCCAGACCCGTGCGGTCGCCAACATGGGCCAGTCGCGGATATCGGTGGCCTCCGAAGTTTCGTTGAAGAATATCTCCTCCTGGAGTCCGGTCGAAAACGGCGCCCCACGCTTCCAGCTCACGGACGCACGTCGGGGCCTCTTTCGCGTGGATTTCGGCCATACGCCAGACGTTCAGGTATTGGCCCCCGCGCATCGTATCCGCGAAATGAACTTTCCAATTGTCGGCCGAGTTGACCGTGCCCAGCGCTGCCGCGATGCCGCCCTCGGCCATGACCGTGTGCGCTTTTCCGAGAAGGGATTTGCAGACCAGCCCCACAGTGACTCCGGCGGCCGATGCTTCGATCGCCGCCCGCAGTCCGGCGCCTCCGGCGCCAATAACAAGCACGTCGTGTTCGAATTTCTGGTACTCCGGCATTAAATGATTCTCCAGTCCGTCCAGACACCCATGGAGCAAAGCCGAACGTACACGTCGGAAAAGGCAACCCAGAATAAGCTGAACCATGCCCAGCGCATATGATTACGATTGAGCACGGTGACGCAGTTGTAGCAATTCCGTCCGAAGATCGCATTCTTCAATTCGTCGTGGCGTCCACCGATCAGATGGCGCATCGAGTGGCAACCCAGCGCATAACTTCCAAGCAATATCACATTGACCGCCAGAACGATTGTGCCGACTCCAATTCCGAAGTGCACGGCTCCTGCTGCATCCGTGAACCAGAGAGCCTTCCAGACATCGTAGGCAAGGAAAAACAAGAAAAGGACAGCGAGATAAAGAAAATATCGATGAACATTCTGAATGATCAGCGGAAACGATCGCTCGCCGCGATAGCCGCCGCGAGGCTCGCCTACGGCGCATGCTGGAGGATCGGCCCATAGTGCTTTGTAATAGCTTCCGCGGTAGTAGTAGCAGGTGAGGCGGAATCCGCCGGGCGCCCACAGGATCAGAAGCGCCGGGGAAAATGGCAAAAATGCAGGCCACCATGCGGGGACCGGCCCGAACCAGCTGTGTTGCGAATCACCAAATACTTCCGGAGAATAGAACGGAGATATGTAGGGCCCGAAGTAATAATGATTTCCCTGAAAAGCCGCCCAGGTCGCATAAGTAATGAAGCCCAACAAACCCAAACCCACCGCGAGTGGTTCCACCCACCACAAGTCGCGGCGCGCGGTTGTTCCTAACCCTCTTTTCGTTGAAGCTGCTGCTTGCGCCACAATTCACTCCTGCGCGAGTTTCTCGGATCAAAACGGTTGACAATATAGCCGACAATTCAGCCAGCGTTCAACACCACTTTCAGAATGCCGCGTTCCGCGGCTCGCTGAAAGGCGCGCGGGGCCTGGGAGAGAGGAAAGCTGTCGGAAATCATGTCAAGTACATTGATGCTCCTCGCTCGCAACAAATTCAGCGCTGGTTCAAAACGGCCGCACCGCGATCCAATGAGAGCGATTTCGTTGACGATGACACGTGCCGTGTCGAGTGAAGGGGTTCCATGAATGGTGGATTTCATGAAGACCGATCCTCGCGGCCGGACCATCCGGATCGCCTGACTTAATCCATGCGGCAAACCCGTCGCCTCGACAACCCAATCGTAGGCGGAAGAGGGAAGCCGCTTCGTGGCTAGGAACGTTTCCACGCCGGCGCGAGCGGCAATCTTCAATTTATTTGGATGCCGGCCATAAAGATGGACGTTCATACAACGCGCAGTCAGGACTTGTGCGATGAGCAGCCCGAGTTTGCCATCACCAAGTACGGCAATACCCGCTCCCTCTGGAATGGTCGCCTGATCGAGAATCTCACATGCCGCCGCGAGCGGCTCAACGAAAACAGCTTCCTCATTGGAAATCGAATTGGGAACCACATGCAGATTCACCTCAGGCAACGTCAGCAATTCCCGAAACGCGCCGGGGTACCGCACGATTCCAAGAACGGTTCGTTTCGGGCAATGCCGCCCTAGTCCTCTTTGGCACCACTCGCATTGGCGGCACGCCAAGTTGATCTCGCCGACAACTCTGCGGCCCAGCAGGTTTGCGTGATCCGCTTCGACAACTTCTCCGACAAATTCGTGTCCGGGAATACCAGAAAAACCATAATATCCGCGCTGGAGCTCGAGATCGGTGTTACAAATTCCGCCAACCAACAGCCGAATCAGAGCGTATCCCTCGGGCCTTTTGGGCCGCCGGACATCACGGACATAGACACGCCTCTTATCCATCTGAACAGCCCGCATGAGAGCCATTCTAGCGCGATTTCCGGGGAGAACTTCCCTGCCGGATAGGACCCAAACAGTGGCGACGCCTTCCCCAACGTTCTCTTTATCTAGTGAATCGCATCACTTACAGCACCCCCCGCTAACGGAAGTGCCGTTGCATTCTCTCTATTGCATAGGAGGGAAAGGTGTCTATGAGAGCTATGCTGGCATTGATGCTGACGGCCCTATTGAGCGTTGCCGCTTGCAGCAAAGCGAACGCAGACGTCGATCCAAAAGCCATCGAGCAGAAATATGGGCTTTCCGGCGGCTATGTCGATGAGATCAGTACCGAAGACGGAAAAGTCAAAGCTACCATTATCCCGACAACTCTGGATGACGGCCGAAGAGTCCAGTTAGTGATTCCGCACCAACCCATCGGCAATCACCAGGTTTACATGCGCGAAGGGATCACGATCACTCCTCTCGAGTTATCCGATTCCAAGTTGTCCAAGCAGCAATTCGTCCAGTCGCAGCCGCGGATCGTCGAACGGCGGCCGACACCCACTTCGGCACCAGCACAAGCTGAGCCCAAGAAAAAACGTTCGTTGGAAAAAGAAGTTTTGATCGTCGGAGGCAGCGCAGGCGCAGGTGCAGCCATTGGTGGCCTGGCCGGTGGCGGCAAAGGCGCGGGAATTGGAGCGCTGTCGGGCGGCGTGGCCGGACTGGTCTACGATCTCGCAACAAGGAACAAGAAATAAAAGACTGCGCTCAAACAGGAGATGCGCACAGCCGGGCAGGATAAACTGCTGGTGAGGACCTCCCGGCTGGCTTATCGGCCCATTCGAAACGTCAGGGTGCGTAAAAGTCAATCTCTTGTGTTTCTCATGCCTTTTGTGAATCCGCATTGAACTCGACGAGAAAGCAAAACAAATTATCCTCAAACCGATCAGGCGCGAGACCATACCAGCTCTCCGCGGGAAGTACCGCGACGTAGCCAGTCTCAAAGCACTCATCGAGGACCGTAAATGGGAAAAAGACGGTAGCCAGCATTGATGACTGCCGTCAATGCTGGAGAAGTCTGGTACAACATCGCCCGTAAGCGTACCGAAGAAAAGGCAGATCAGAGCATTTGGGACGTCGGTAACCTTGGCATTCGAATAATCGATGCAGATTGGAGGCTGACCAGGGCAGCCGCCGGATTTAAGAAAAGAGGGCGCATCGCGTATGCCGATTGTTTTGCGGCCACCCTTGCCAAACGCGAACGCGCGTCGCTTGTCACCGGCGACCCGTAATTCCAACCTCTCGAAAATGAAATCACGGTCATTTGGGTTTGATTTTGGGAGAGCCGGATTTTGGGAGGAGCGCTCATTTTTTCAACTTGCCAGTGCTGGCGCGGAAGTCACATTTTCGCCAATGTGACGCCGGAGGAAGTGACCAGAAAAGGCTGCGGTGTGATCGGATAAGCAGACGTGTGATGGTCGCGCTGGATTTGGCGGAGCACATGGTCGAACAATGAGTTATCGCCCGCCGAAAAAGCAACCAGGGTGTTGGCGTTCGGGACACCCGCATAGAAGGGGCTGCCAAGGGGCCCGGACAGGAGCCGGTGCAGTTCCGGGTGCAAAAGGCGGCTCGCATCGAGACTATCGTTGGTATCGACCATGATCAGCCGGCCGCCCGCTTGACGCGCGCCTTCCATGCGTTCCGGCCACGGCAGCCGGGCCAGGTTACGGATCGCCACCTCGTGCAAAACCCCATGCCTCATGCTCCAACGGTTGAGATCCCAGTCGGTGAGCAGCCGGAACACCTTCTCCGTACGGATCGCGTAGCAGATAATGACATCGCCCAACCATTCCGTGCGCACGAGGCGTTCGGTGGCCGTCTCAGGTTCGATATAAGCGCTTGGTTTTAGGACAGGCAAGATGTTGTCGCGCACGTCATCGAGTTCCTCCCGGCCCGGGGGATGATCCACGAAGGATGCCAAACCTTCGACAAATCGCTCGAGGATCTCCTCGATCCGTTCTGGCGACGCGGCAACTTGCTGGTATACGTTGGCTAGTGAAATCCTATGATCACGGCCACGGATCCCGTCTTCCTCCAACCGGTAGTCTTGGTCCGGGTGCAGCTCTCGAAGGCGTTTATACACATGGTCGGCTGTCTTGCGCAGCAAGAGTTCACGGTGGCGAGTGATTTCGAGGCGTCCTCACCTTTGGCGATATCGGCTATAAGTCCGAAATGCCGCAGCGTAGGATCACGGCGCACATTTGTACTCTCATCGCTGATCGCCTGCCGAAATATTTTTGGTAAATCTTGCTCGAGCCTCTCGCTGTCGATGCTGACCGGCAGGATCGTGATCCACAGGCCGACGTCGTCACGATCGCGAGGTCCGAAGCCCCAGGAGCGGCCATCATCCTTTTCGAGATGTTCCCAATGCGCAGGGTACTGCAGCCGGTATGCCTTGGCAGGATGGATAAAGGTCGCCAGTTGGATTGGCGGCATAAACCGAATTATGCCGGACACCAGAAGTTCTGTCGAATTACGGAAAACCGGCAGGAGCTGCTCAAGATCGTTCACGGGGATCCGATGAACCTGAGGTCAGCCGGCTGTCACCGGATATCGACAATGGCAACGCCTCCTATTGAGTCGGCCAGTTTCGAGCGAGGATGCGTGCCGCCTACGCAGGCCGGTCAATGCATCCGTATTGGATGGAGGCGTTGGACAACTGTGTTTGCCGGTCTTCGAGGTTTAGCCCGAGGCTCGCGAACGTAGTTGTGGGAGGTCGTACTGACAAGATAGGATGTCGGAGCATTAAGCGTTGCGGAGGATGAAATGAATGCATGGGGACGAATGACGTTTGTGGTTGCGCTGTTGTTGTGGAATCTCTGCGCGGCCTCTGCGAAAGATATTGATCTGGATGCAGCGACGATTGCTGACCTCAATGCCGCTTTCAACGCCGGCACACTGACCTCCGAAAAACTTGTCCAACTGTGCATCGCCCGTATCCAGGCGTACGATCGCGAAGGCCCCTCCCTTCACGCGGTGATGACGCTCAATCCGAAAGCAATTGAGACGGCGCGTGCTCTTGATGCCGAGCGAAAGACAAAAGGGCCACGGTCTCCGCTACACGGCATCCCTGTCGTGCTCAAAGATAACTATGACACGTTCGACATGCCGACCACCGGCGGCTCCGTTCTGCTCGAAGGTTCGATTCCGCCGCACGATGCATTCCTTGTGAAGAAGCTTCGCGATTCCGGCGGAATCATTCTGGCAAAGGTGAACATGTCGGAGTTCGCCTCGGCGGGCGCATACAGTTCACTTGGAGGCCAGTCGAGAAATCCACACGACCTGTCGCGATCGCCGGCAGGATCGTCCGGCGGCACAGGTGTCGCGATTGCAGCCGGATATGCCCCTCTTGGAATGGGCACCGACACAGGCGGGTCCATCCGGGGACCGTCAACAGCCAACGGTATTGTGGGCTTGAAGCCCACGCACGGTCTGCTGAGTCGAAACGGGATCATTCCGCTGGCTCTGAGCTTCGACACCGGCGGACCGATGGCGCGCAATGTTTACGACCTCGCGGCTGCGCTTGGCGTGATGACCGGCGTCGACCCGGCTGACGCGGCAACAAAGAAGAGCGAAGGCAAGTTCGTCACCGACTATAGGAAAGGTTTGAATGTTGGCGCGCTGAAAGGCGCTCGTATCGGTGTCGCGCGCGACTTCTTCGGTGTGGATCCGGATGTGGACTGGGTGATCGAAGCAGCACTGGAGGCGATGCGTCAGGCAGGCGCAACTGTCGTGGACCTCCGATATCCGAAATGGTTACTCGACGCCAAGGGCGAGTTCTATAACGCGATTCGTTATCCGGAGTTCACGGCGCAGATCGCGGGTTATCTCGCTACGATCGGTCCGGACTACCCGAAAAGCCTCGATCAAATGATCGAGCGTACCAATCGCTTCAATGCCACGCGTGCGGATGGTGCGCGTCCAAACCCGAGCCGCTGGAGTTTGTTTAAACGCGAAGCCGACAGCGGCACGCTGAACGACTACCGCTACAGGTCCGTCCGCGATTACGGGCTGCCATTGGTTCGTTCTGCAATTGAAGGCATTTTTGAATCGCAAAAACTGGACGTCATCGTGTATCCGACGTCGCCGCGCCGTCCGCTCTTGATCACTGCCGCTCCCGACCCTCCCGGCGGAGGGCCGAGTTCGCCGGCGACTATCGCGAATCTCACCGGGTTTCCGGATCTCATCGTACCTGCAGGATTCACCGGCGACACCCTGCCGGTCGGAATCTCTTTCCTCGGCACAGCTTTCAGCGAACAAAAACTGCTGTCGCTCGGGTACAGCTTCGAACAAGCCACACATGCGCGGCGCCTTCCTGTTCAGACGCCACCGCTGAAAGGAGAATCGATTTCCGTGCCCTTGCGATGAACAACCGGTATTGTGAACAATACAGCGGTTATTGCAATGTAGCGTGTGTCTATGTCCAGCCATTATGACGATGTCTATGCGCGTTCAATCGATGATCCAATAGGTTTTTGGGCCGAAGCAGCCGAAGAAATCCATTGGTACAAGAAGTGGAAGAAGATCCTCGACGACTCGAATAAGCCGTTCTACCGATGGTTCGCCGGCGCGGAAGTCAATACGTGCTATAACGCCGTCGACCGGCACGTCGCAAATGGCCACGGCGACCGGATAGCGCTGATTTATGACAGTCCTGTAACGCAGACGATCCAATCCTTCACATTCAGCGAACTCGGAATAAGCGTTGCGAAGTGCGCCGGTGCTCTCGCGTTGCTCGGCGTCTCGAAAGGTGATCGCGTGATCATCTACATGCCCATGATTCCCGAGGCCGTCATTGCAATGCTTGCAACTGCGCGGCTCGGCGCCATCCACTCGGTTGTGTTTGGTGGTTTTGCATCGCATGAATTGGCCGTTCGCATCGATGATGCCCGGCCGAAGGTCGTGCTGACGGCATCGTGCGGCGTTGAGCCCGGACGACTCGTTGCCTATAAACCGCTCGTCGATACGGCCATTGGAATGGCAAAACACAAGCCCGAGAAGTGTGTGGTGTATCAACG
>WNGH01004068.1_pt1 | contig 17019 bp, 16 predicted proteins | sample 5400631 | NCBI WGS metagenome assembly WNGH01 (sample SAMN13153373, study PRJNA577476) | soil metagenome | isolation source: 115 cm soil or saprolite under Garry oak tree replicate 1 | place: USA:California | collected 2016-06-15
TACGCGCGTCCTCCTTCCACCGTCGCGGAGTACGCGGGGGAGCAGGAGATCGAGGCCGACCTCCTCTCTCTCCTGCGGGCGTTCCAGGCGATCCTGAAGCGCCTGGGAAGCGACCCGGGGGCGCGCCTCGCCCGCGAGAGGATGACGCTGGTGGAACGGATCCGGTGGCTGGTGGAGACGCTTCAGCGGGAGGGTCGGGTCGGCTTCCGCTCCCTCTTCGCGGACGCGCAGAACCGCATGACCTGCATCCTGACGTTCCTGGCTCTTCTGGAGGTGATGCGCCTGCGGCTGGCGCGCGCCTACCAGAGCCATCGCGAGGAGGACATCGTGATCGTGCTCGGTGCCGAGCCGCCGGGACCGCCGGTCTCCCCCGAGGAGACGATCCATGCCTGAGGGTCCCGCGCGTCCCCCGGACGACCCCACGATGCGCGCCATCGTGGAGGCCCTGATCTTCGCGGCCGAGGAACCGTTGACCCTGGAGGATCTTGTCGAGCTGTTCCCCGACGCGGACCGGGACGGCCTGGGCGCCGTAATCGACGAGGTGGCGCGACTGCAGGTGATCCGGGTGGCCGGTGGATACCGCATGACCACGCGGAGCGACCTGGGCGAATGGGTCCGGGCGCTGTTCCGGTCCCGCAATCGGCGCCGCCTCTCGGGCGCCGCCCTCGAGACGCTGGCGATCGTCGCCTATCGCCAGCCGGTGACGACGCCGGAGATCCAGACGTTGCGCGGGACCGACCCCACGGGGGTCCTTCAGAGCCTCCTCGAGAAGAAGCTCGTACGCGTCCTGGGCCGGAAGAAAGTGGTCGGGAAGCCGTTTCTCTACGGAACCACCCGCGAGTTCCTGGCTCACTTCGGCCTGAACTCGATCGCGGACCTGCCGAGCGTCGAGGAGTTCGGCGAGCTGGCCGCGACCATCGGCGTCGCGGCGCCCGATCCCGCCCCGGGGACCTCGTTCGAAGAGGGGAACGGCGGTGACGACGAGGACGGGGAGCTGGACGATGAGAGCGAGGACGAGAGCGAGCGCCAGGACGACGGCGACGACTCCTGAGCGCGGCGGCGTCCGCCTCCAGAAATTCCTGGCCGCCGCCGGCGTCGCCTCGCGACGCGAGTCGGAACGGATGATCCAGGCGGGTCGTGTCGAGGTCAACGGACGCGTCGAGACCGTCCTCGGCAGGCGCGTCGATCCGGAGCGCGACGTGATCCAGGTCGACGGCCGGAGAGCCCGCCCCTCCGGGCGGCGGATCGCGTACCTCCTGAACAAGCCAAAGGGGATCATCACCTCGGCCTCCGACCCGGAGGGCCGCCCGACCGTCATGGACCTCCTGGGGAGCGTCGGCGAACGGGTCTTCCCCGTCGGCCGCCTGGACTGGAACAGCGAGGGGCTCCTGATCCTGACGAACGACGGCGACCTGGCGAACCGGCTCACCCACCCGGCCAACCACGTCCCCAAGGTGTATCGCGTCAAGGTCAAGGGTCTCGTGCCAGGACGGGCCCTCGACTCGGTCCGGCGCGGGCTCTACCTCGATGGGCGCAGGAGTCTGCCGGCGCAGGTGACGCGGATCTCGTCCCAGGCCAATACCTGGCTCGAGGTCACTCTTTACGAGGGACGGAAGAACCAGATCCGCAGACTGTTCGAGCGACTCGGGCACCCTGTCTTGAAGCTGCGCCGGATCGCGATCGGGCCGATCACCGACCGCCTCCTGAAGCCGGGGGAGTTCCGCAGGCTCTCCGAGGCGGAGATGGCGCGGCTGCGGGAGGGGGCGTGACGATCCGCATCCCCCGCCACCTGCGATCCTTCACGGCGTACGTCCCGGGCAAGCCGATCGAGGAGGTCGAGAGGCAGCTCGGTATCCGCGACGCGGTCAAGCTTGCCAGCAACGAGAACCCACTGGGCCCTTCGCCGAAGGCGGCTGAAGCGATCCGGCAGGTGGCCGGCCGGGTCCATCGCTACCCGGACGGGAACGGCTACGCCCTGCGGCAGGCCCTCGCCGCGAGGCTTGCCGTCCCGGCAGCGCAGATCGTCCTGGGAAATGGGTCCACGGAGCTCGTGGAGCTTCTGGCCAAGGCCTTTCTGGCCGACGGAGACGGGGCTGTCGTCGCCGATCAAGCGTTCATCATGTACCGCATTGCTGTCGCGGCCATGGCGGCGCCCCTGACGCTGGTCCCGCTCAGGGACGACCGACACGACCTGCGGGCGATGGCGGAAGCCTGCGACGGTCGCACCTCCTTGGTCTACGTCGCCAACCCGAACAATCCGACCGGCACGTACGTGACGCGGCTCGAGATGGAGGATTACTTCCGGAGAGTGCCCCCGCACGTCCTGACCGTCCTCGACGAGGCCTACCTGGACTATGTGGAGGCGGCCGACTTTCCGGACGGCCTGGAGCTCCTGAAGGGAGGCAAGAGTCTCGCCGTGCTCCGCACGTTCTCGAAGATCCACGGGCTCGCCGGCATGCGGATCGGGTACGCCGCCACCCTCAAGGATGTGGCGGCCGCGCTGGAATCCGTCCGCTCTCCCTTCAACACGTCGGTCCCCGCACAGGCCGCCGCCCTCGCAGCTCTCGGGGACACCGCCCATGTCGCCCGGTCGCGGACAGAGAACGCCCGGGGAGCACGCTTCCTTCAGGAGGAGCTGAGTAGGCGGGGAGTCGGCTTCGTGCCGACCGTCGCCAACTTCCTCCTGGTCCGGACGGGAGTGAGCGGGGAGGATATGCATCAGAGACTCCTTCGGCTGGGCGTCATCGTCCGTCCGATGGAGGCCTACGGGTATCCCGACGGCATCAGGGTCTCCATCGGCACCGGGGAAGAGCTGCGCAAGTTCCTTGAAGCCCTGGATCGGGTGCTCGCGTCGCCAGGCAGCCCGGGCAGCGCGACGGGCCGGCTCGCGTAATCCAATGAAAACAAAGTTTTTCTTATTGACAGAACGCCGCACGGCCAGTATAGTTCTCGAATCCCGTCACGGGAGGTGATCCCGGGAGACTGCGCGCAGGTCTTGCGGTGCCCCTCGAGGCGGAAGAGATCAGCGGCCGACCTCGCCTCAGGGCGCGGCGGACCGGACGATAAGGAGGCACCTGACTGCATGGATGTGCAGAAAATGAAGGACGACCCCACCGTGGGACAGCTCGATGTCACTCCCCAGAGCGTGTCCCAATCCCCCAGGACCAAGCGAACACAACCCCTCAGACCGATGGACGGCGTTGACGCCGAGTTCTCCGACGGCGAGTATCAGGAGCTGCTGGATATGTACGACCAGTCGCTTCGCACCCTCGCGGAGGGGGAGGTGGTGCGGGGTCGTGTCCTCCGGGTCGGCTCCAACGAAGTGATCGTCGATGTCGGCTACAAATCGGAAGGCATCATCGATCTGGACGAGTTCATCGGCCCCGATGGCAAGCCGCATGTAAACGTCGGCGACGAAATTGACGTCCTCCTGGAGAAGACCGAGAACCGCGACGGCTACGTCGTCCTCTCCAAGGAAAAAGCCGAGAAGATGAAGATCTGGGAGGAGGTCGAGCGGGCCTACGCCGACAGCCGGCCGGTTACCGGAATCGTCAAGGAGAGGATCAAGGGGGGGTTGGCCGTCGACATCGGCGTGCGCGCTTTCCTGCCAGGATCTCTGGTCGACATCCGGCCGGTTCGAAATCTGGACGCGCTCAAGGGCAAGGAGCTCCAGATGCGCGTCATCAAGGTCAACCGCAAGCGCGGCAACATCGTGCTGTCGCGGAAGGCTGTGCTCGAGGAGGAGAACGCCCACAAGAAGCGCAAGACCCTGGACGGCCTGACGGAGGGGAAGGTGGTTCGGGGTGTTGTGAAAAACATCACGGAATACGGCGCGTTCATCGACCTCGGAGGGATCGACGGGTTGCTCCACAAGACCGACATGTCGTGGGGACGGATCAACCATCCGAGCGAGCTCTTCGTCGTGGGGGACGAGGTCGAGGTGACGGTCCTCAAATTCGATCCCGAGAAGGAGCGCGTCTCACTCGGATACAAGCAGCGCACCCCCGATCCATGGGAGAACGTCGAATCGAAATACCCGCGTGAGTCGCGGATCCACGGGAAGGTGGTCAGCCTGACCGACTACGGGGCCTTCATCGAACTGGAGCCGGGCGTCGAGGGGCTGATTCACGTCTCCGAGATGTCGTGGACAAAGCGCGTGAAGCATCCTTCCAAGCTGGTCGCCGTCGGCGACACGGTCGAGGCGGTCGTCCTCGACGTCGACAAGACGGCGCGGCGGCTCTCGCTCGGCCTGAGGCAGACGGAGCCGAACCCCTGGCAGACGATCGGCGAGAAGTACCACGAGGGAGACAGGATCACGGGCAAGGTGAGGAATCTCACCGATTTCGGGGCCTTCATCGAGGTTGAAGAAGGGATCGACGGTCTGGTGCACATCTCCGACATGTCGTGGACCAAGAGGCTGAAGCATCCGTCGGAGATGCTCAAGAAGGGAGACGATGTCGAAGCGGTCATCCTCAAGATCGACTCCGAGAACCAACGGCTCTCGCTCGGCATCAAACAGCTTCAGCCGAACATCTGGGAGGAGTTCTTCAAGAGTCACACGATCGGCGATCTGGTGACCGGCCGTGTCGTCCGCCTGACCGACTTCGGAGCGTTCGTCGAGATCCAGGAGGGCATCGAGGGTCTGGTCCACGTGTCGGAAATCGCGGATGAGAGAGTCGAGAAGCCCTCCGACAAGCTGTCGCTCGACGAGACGGTCACTGCCAAGATCATCAAGATGGACATCGCCGAGCAGAAGATCGGTCTGTCGATCAAGGCCGGTCTCCAGGATCAGGGCCGCGAGGACCTGCGCAGCTACATGCGGTCGCAGGGCGGCGGCGGGGTCAACCTGGGGGAGGCGATCGGCCACTCCAGCGGCCGGCGGGCCCGCGAGGAGAAGCGCAAGCGGGGTCGTGACTCGTTCGAGGACGGTGAAGACGAATAGCCGGGATGGCACCCGCGGCGCAGCGCCCCGGGCGGGCGGCGGCGCGGTGACCGGGGGCGCGTCGATGACCAAGGCCGAGCTGGTGGAAGAGGTGGCGCGGGTTTCCGAACTGACGAAGAAGCACTCGGAGATCATCGTCAACACGGTCTTCGACTCGATCATCGCGGCGTTGCAGAAGGACGAGAAGATCGAGCTCCGCGGATTCGGAAGCTTCCGCATCCGCCAGCGGCGATCGCGACAGGGGCGCAACCCGAAGACGGGGGACAAGGTCGACGTGCCGGCGAAGCGGATCCCCTACTTCAAGCCGGGCAAGGAGCTCAAGGAGTTGATCAACACCGCCTCGAGCCCGATCGCCGAGGCGGCAGTCACCTCCGCCCCGAATCCCGGGGTGGAGCGCTAGCCCGGCTGGCGCTCGCGCCGCCATCATCGACTCCAGCATGGAAAAGCTCTTCAGCCCGTGGCGCCTCCGCTACGTCTCCGCCGGACGGAGGAAGGCGACGGGGTGCGTGTTCTGCCGCGCCCTGCGGGCGAACAGCGACCGGGCCAACCTCGTCCTCTACCGGGGTGCCAGGAACTTCGTCATCCTGAACAAATACCCCTACAACAACGGCCATCTGATGATCATTCCCAACGCGCACCTTCCGTCGCTCGGTCAGGCAAAGCCCGCCACGCTCGGGGAGATGATGGAGCTGACCGTGCGCTGCGAGGCGGCCTTGCGCGCGCTCTACCGCCCCGCCGGGATCAACCTCGGCATGAACCTCGGGCGAAGCGCCGGCGCCGGGATCGAAGGGCACATCCACCTGCACCTCGTTCCGCGCTGGGACGGCGATACGAACTTCATGACGGTTGTCCACGGAACCCGGGTCATCCCGGAGGCGCTGGACGTCACCTACCGTAGGCTGCGGCCCCTCATCGTCCGGGAGGCGCGCGACGCGGTGAGGGGCGATCGGGCCGCGCGCACCGCCTCCCGGAAGGGGAGACGACGATGAGGCGATTCTTGATCGAGACCTGGGGTTGCCAGATGAACGTGCACGATTCCGAGAAGATGGCGGGCCTCCTGGGAGCCCTCGGGTACGAGCCGGCATCGGATGTCTCGCAGGCGGACGTGATCCTCCTGAACACCTGCAGCGTCCGCGAAAAGGCGGCCGAGAAGGTCTTCTCGCGACTGGGACAGCTCCGCCAGATCAAGCGCGATCGTCCCGACGTTGTGCTGGGCGTGTGCGGCTGCGTCGCACAGCAGGAGGGAGAGGCGATCTTCCGGCGCGCGCCGTACGTCGACCTCGTGATGGGGCCGCGCAACATCGCGCGTCTCGGCACGCTCCTCGAGGAGGCGCGCCGCGACGGACGATCGATCAGTCTGGCGCGCGACGAAGATCCCATCGTCTTCCCCTCCAGCACCTCCGCACGCGCCGGCGGCCCCCGCGCGTTCGTCACCGTGATGGAGGGGTGCAACAAGTCGTGCACCTACTGCATCGTTCCCTACACGCGCGGCCGCGAGGTGTACAGGACACCGGAGGAGATCATCGCGGAGGTGCGGGGCCTGGCGTTGCAGGGCTACTGTGAAATCGAGCTCCTCGGCCAGAACGTCAACTCCTATCACCACGGATCGGACGATCTGGCCTCGCTGTTTCGCATGATTGACAGGGTGCCCGGGGTGAGGAGGCTTCGGTTCACGACCTCGCACCCCGGCCACCTCAAGGTCCGGATCATGGAAGCAATGCGCGACGTGCCATGCGTCTGCAACCATCTGCATCTTCCTGTCCAGTCGGGCTCGGATCGCGTACTCGGGATGATGCGCCGGGGCTACACTCGTGCCAGGTACATGGAGAAGGTCGCGCGCCTCCGGCGCATGATCCCCGGAATGGCCTTCAGCACCGACGTGATCGTCGGATTCCCTGGCGAATCGGAGGACGACTTCGAGCAGACTCTGTCGCTTCTTAGCGAGGTGGAGTTCGATCAGGTCTTCGCCTTTACGTTCTCCCCGCGGCCGGGGACCGAGGCGACGCAACTCCCCGGGGCCCTCCCGGACGATACGAAGCAGGGGAGGCTCCACGAACTCCTGCAGGTGCAGGAGGAGATCCAGACGAGAAGGAATGCGGCCCTGATCGGCCGGACATTCGAGGTCCTCCTCGATGGCCACGGTCGCGGCTCCGGAAGCGGGCTGAAAGGCCGCACCACATGCAACCGGATCGTCCACCTCTCGGCGGGCCTCTCGACTCTTTCCGCCTTCATCACCGTGCGCATCACCCGCGCGCACCCGCACTCCCTCGCGGGTGAGCCGGTCTCCGGGGCGTCAGCGGCTTGACTCCCTCTGACCGGCAGGCTATAAATGGACCACACTCGATGAGAGGTAGGCGCGGAGGCAGGAGCCGATGGAACTCGAGATGAAGATCAAGGGGCTGATGATCGATCCGATCACCAATATGCCGATCATCATACTTCGTGATCCCGCCAGCTCAGCCGTCCTCCCCATCTGGGTCGGCATCTTCGAGGCCAACGCCATCGCCCTCCAGATCGAGAAGATCGTCACGCCCCGTCCCATGACCCACGATCTCCTGAAGAGCATGATCAGCGGGCTACGCGCGACCGTGGAGAAGGTGGTGATCACGGACCTTAAGGACAACACCTTCTACGCTCTGATCTTCCTCAACTACGAGGGGAAGATCCTGCCCATCGACTCGCGACCGAGCGACGCCATCGCCCTCGCTCTCCGCACGGGTTCCCCCATCTTCGTGAACAGCGAAGTGATCGAGAAGGCAAAGAACACCGACCTCACCAAGGATGCAGGGGAATCGGAACGGATTCGCAAATGGCTCGAGAACCTCGACCCAGACGAACTGGGTAAGTACGAGATGTAGGCTGTCTAGTCCATAACTATTTGATATTCAAAGACTTATTCAATACGCCGGAAAGGAACTCCCGCTCCTCATCGCTTGACAGCCCAAGCGACACTTTTGTATAAGTACCCCAAATGGTCGCCTCCATACGGAGGGTGGCCGGCAGCGTTCCGAACGACTCCCAGGAGATCGGGAGCGCAGGCGGAGGCGACGGGATCTTGATCCTTGCCATTGCCAACCAGAAGGGCGGCGTCGGCAAGACCACCACCGCCATCAACCTCTCCGCTGCTCTGGCGCAGAGAGGACTACCGACGCTCCTCGTCGATCTCGATCCTCAGGGCAATGCCACCCTGTCATTCCTCGATCCCGAGCAACTCCACCTCTCCGTCTACGACGCACTGGTCGACGAGAACAGAACCCTCAAGGACGCCGTCCACAAGACAAACATCAAGAGTCTGGATGTGATCCCTGCACGCATCAGCCTCGCAAAATTCGAAAGCAAGCTCCTGGGGGACATCGATAGCCACTTTCGGCTCAAGGACCGACTCAAAACGCTGCTCCAGGATTACCGCTACATCGTCATCGACACGCCGCCCACGCTCGGGCTGCTCACCGTGAACGCCTTGGTCGCATCGACCCATCTCCTGGTCCCGATCCAGTCCTCCTACTTCGCGCTCGAGGGAACGGATGACCTCCTGGAGACCGTCGAAAAGATCAAGGCTCGTCCGAACCCCGGGCTCGAGTTTCTCGGTGTGGTTATTACTATCCACGACAAGCGCACGATCCTTGGTCGGGATATCAAGAACCACATCAAGGAGGTCTTCGGCTCTAAGGTCTTCAGAACGATCATCTCACGTAGTGTGAGGCTCGAGGAGAGCCCGGCGTACAAGGAACCGATCTTCAGCTTCGCCCCTCACTCGAGCGGCGCGCTCCAATACTACAAGCTTTCGGAAGAGGTCATCGGGCGTGTCTAAGCAACGAGGTCTACCGGCTCATCGAAGGATGCGGCATGACTTCCACTTTGTCGATCACCTGACGGCGGGTCCCGCCTCCGCGGTGGGACGAATGATCCCCCTGGATCTGCTCCTGCCAAATCCCGATCAGCCGCGGCGGTCATTCGGCGATATGGCCGACCTGATCTCTTCGATTAAGGAGAAGGGTGTTCTGGAGCCGGTATTGGTTCGGCCCACGGGAGAGAAGTACCAGATCATCGCCGGGGAGCGACGGTACAGGGCATCGATCGAGGCAGGACTGTCGCAGATTCCGTGCATAGAGATTGACGTCGACGACAGGGGAGTGCTGGAGATCAGCTTGATTGAAAACCTTCAGCGGCGTGACCTCAGCCCGTTCGAGGAGGCCGAGGGGCTGCAGAGGCTGGGCGAGAAATTCCTCTACACTCACGAAGAGATTGCCGTGAAGCTTGGTAAATCACGGACGTCGGTCACGGAGACGCTGGCGTTGAACAACATCCCGCTGGAGCTGCGGGAGATAGCCCGGGAGGCGGGGATCACGTCGAGGTCTACGATCCTCCAGATCGCGCGCCAGCCTTCGGTGGAGGCAATGGCGCGAATGATCGAGGAGATCAGGCGATCGGGCCTGACCCGCGACGAAGTGAGGAAGATGAAGAAGGAAGAGCGAAAGGGCCCAGGGAGACCCCGCGGCTTTGTCTTCAATTTCCGGCCACCGGACAGCAAATTCTCTCTGAACATTCGATTCAGACGGTCTGAGGTCTCGAAGGACGAGCTCATCGAAACGCTGCGGGACCTGATCGAACAACTCTCCAGATCCTAGCCAACGCTACAACATCGGAAGGTCGGCATCATCGCATATGGCCTCAGCTGCGTGCGGGGGTCAATGTCGGCGCGCCGACAATGAGCTTCAGTGCGGCCGTCTATAGGTTGACATAAGATATCTTATCGGACGCTGCAACCGGACTGAGATCAGCGCGGCGCGCCTCACCCGGGGCCTGCCGGCCTCCTGTGCGTCCCCGACGATCGCTCGTGGATCATCCCGAGCCCCCGTTGACGTCCACCACCTCCCGGCCTAACATCCCGGACATGAGAGTCTGGAAAGTCGATCTGATATGGGGCTACGTCTTTCGAGAGGTGCTGGCACCGACGCTCCTCGGGCTGGGGATCTACGTCCTCGTCTTCCTCATGAATGCTCTCTTCGATCTGGCGGAGCTCGCCATCAAGAAGGACCTGCCGATCCGCACGGTGGCCGTCATCCTCCTTCTTTACCTACCACGCGTCCTGGTGATGACCCTCCCGATGGCCGTCCTCCTGGGAGTCCTGGTCGGCATCGGCCGCATGTCGACCGACAGCGAGATTGTGGCGCTCAGGTCGTGCGGAGTGAGCTATTGGAAAATCCTCGCGCCGGTTCTTACCCTCGGCGTGGTCACATGGGCGTTCGGAAGCTACCTCATCATCGGTGTCGAGCCGCGCGCGAACTACAGGCGGCACCGCATCTATAACGAGCTTGTCTACTCGGCCGATCTGCGCCGGGAGATCAAGCCGAGGGTTTTCTTCGAGGAGATCCCCGGCATGCTTCTCTACGCCGACCGGGTGCACCAGGGGGGTGATTTCCTCGAAAAGGTCTTCATCCACCAGAGCGGCGAAGATGGGAAAGAGCTCGTGACGGTAGCCCGCCGGGCTCAGATCGACTACGACAGACACGATGGAGTGGCGCGCTTTTATCTGGAGAACGGCACGACTCACAGCACCACGCCCGATGAGGCCGAGAGCTACCAAGTGAGTAACTTCGAGCGCCAGATGATCGTCAAGGAACCCGACGAGTCGTTCCGGCTGAGGAGCAGCCTGCTGGCGCGGCCCGCCCCCAAGAACTTCCGCGAGCAGAGTCTGGGCGAGCTCGCGGAGTCGGTTGCCCGCGCGGGCGCGATCGATCACCGGGAGACGCGCGACAGGGTCGTCGGCACCATCCTGGCTGTGATGCACGAGCGGTTCTCGCTGCCTTTCGCGTCGCTCATCTTCGCCATTTTGGGGCTGCCCCTCGGGATCATGAACCGGCGAGGGGGTAAGGCCTCCGGGTTCAGCTTGAGTATAGGGATCGCGATCGTCTATTGGATCCTGCTGACCGCGGGAGAAAACCTCGTGAGCCAGGGACGACTCTCCCCCTATGTCGGTCTATGGGCCGGAAACCTCCTGCTGGGAGCCGTGGGGATCATCCTTTTCCTCTTACGGGAGCGTTCCGAGGGGCTGCAGTTCACTCTCCTTGTACCGGCCCGTCTGCACCGGGCACTTTCGGCGTTGAGGCGACGGGACGAGGACCAGAAGGAGACACCCGCGGGTCCCGTCGGCCGGGTCCTTCGGTTGCCAGTGGCCCGGATGAGAGGCGATCCGGAGGACGAGGTCGGAGGGGTCGAGGGGCCACCGAAGGAGAGGCAGCGCAGGCTTCGCGCCACCTTGGTCGGGGGGATCGCGGCGGTGGTAGCCGGGCTGGCGTCCTTCTCCTACAGTCCATTCCTCCTCGTGGCCCTGACCCTCCTGGCGATCGTCCTGATCTTCAGCACGACCCTGGACCGGTACGTTCTCGCCCGGTTCGGGGCGATCCTGACGGGATCTCTCTGCAGTCTCTTCACCCTGTTCGGCGTCTACGAGTTCATCCAGTTGATCGACGATCTGGTCGAGCGGAACCTTCCCCTCTCGCTGGGGCTCACCTACCTCGAGTACCGGACCCCCTGGATCCTCTCGCAGGTACTACCGATGTCCTGCCTCATCGCCACGTTGATGGCGTTCGGGCTCATGGCCCGCTTCAACGAGGTGACCGCCGTGAAGGCGAGCGGCACCAGCATCTACAGACTTGCCTCGCCCGTCATCCTGGTCACCATCGCCCTCAGCACGCTGGCCTACGTGAACCAGGACTACCTGATGCCGTACGCCAACGTTAAGGCAAACCAGATCAAGGATGTCATCCGCGGCCGCGGTCCTAGGAGCTACGAGCCGCGGGAGCGACGGTGGGTCTTCGGCGAGGAGGGCCGTCTATACAACTTCAGCAATTACAATCCCTCCCCCATCCCGATCCTCCCGGTCGGTGGCGGGGGAACGTTCCAGGGCTTCTCGGCCTACCTACTCGATCAGAGCAGCTTCGAGGTGCGTCAGAGAGTCTACGCGCACACGGCGGTCTTCGAGGACGGCGCATGGACCCTGAAGGATGGCTGGGTGAGGGAGTTCAAGGATGGCCAGGAGGCGTTCGAGACCTTCGCCGAGAAGCGCTTCGGCTTTCCAGAGGGCCCCGCCTACTTCATCAAGGAGTGGAAGACTCCCGAGCAGATGACGTACGGCGAGCTCCGGACCTTCGTGAACGATCTTCGGCATCGCGGCTATGACGTGCAGGAGCTGCTAGTGGAACTTTACGGCAAGAGCGCCTTCCCGCTCGTCTCTCTCACGATGGTCGTCCTGGGGCTGCCTTTCTGCTTCCGGATGGGCCGGAGAGGGTCTCTCTACGGTGTCGGGATCGCCATCGCGCTCGTGGCGGTCTTCATCCTCACCTTCTCCACGACGAACGCCCTCGGAGGGATCGGCTTCATCCCGCCCTTCCTGGCGGCCTGGGCGCCGAACATCCTGTTCGCAGGATCGGGGGTTTACCTGCTGCTGAGAACTGGTACCTGAGCGCCGGACGGACTCCACCTTGGAGAGCGCTTCAGGGACCGTGCCTCCCGAACAGGATCCGCTGCGCCTCGTAGCGCACGGCCTGCGCCGGATCCAGGGCCGCGATCGCCTTCAGATCCTCCTCGACCTGCCTGCGCACCGGCCAGGTGGCAAGCGCGGCGACCGCTTCGACGCGCACGTCCTCGTTGGGATCGTTCCGTGCCCGCTCGAGCACCGCGGCCAGGGCCACCTCTCCCTGGTCCGGTTGGTCGTCCTGCCCGCCTCCCCCGGGCGACGCGAATACCTCGGCGACCAGGCGCAGGGCGCGCCCGCGGACGCCGGGCGCGGGGCTCCGGAGGAGAGCCACGAGCCTGCCATACAGCGAGGCGTCGGCGACCCGAAGTCGCCTCACCTCGTCGAGCGCGGCCCCGAGGAGAACCGGGTTGTCGCTTTCGAGGAGAGATGTGAGACCGTCGATCTGCGCTACAGGATCCTTGCCGGCCAGCCCGGCGAGGCGTCGAACCGCCTGGAGGATCATCGCGCTCCCCTCTTCCGGGACCGTGATTCGGCCTTCGGCACCCGGGAAGAGCTCGTAGATGTCCTTGTTCTTCTCCTTCCGGCGAATCTGGTCGTACTTGACGAGGAAAAGGACCTCCTGCTGCCCGTTCGGAAAGATAATGGGCTCAGCTCCGGGCTTGCGGTAGAAGTTGTAGTCGCGGAAGGCGACGCGGAGGCGTTGCGCGGGCGGGTCCCCCTTCAAAGCCTCCAGGACATCGACGAGGGCGAACCGGAGGCTCCCATCGTGCACCCGCACGTGGACGACGAGATCGGCCCGCGCCACCCTCTGGAAGAGGTTGAGCGCCTGCCCGGGTTCGGAGTCGAGATCGCTTGCCCGTGACTCCGCCCCGAGCGCCCCCAGAAGGAGGACGAGGAGCCCCAGGCGCCACGGCGTGGAGCTCACGGGCCACCCGTATCCTTGGGCTTCTCCGTAGGATGCTGGCCGTCCCCCTCTCCGGTCCGCAACGCCTCGATCCGCCGTCTCACCTCGGTTTGGTCCGGCTTGATCACGAGCGACCTCTCGAACGCCGCAAGCGCCTTCTCCTTCTGACCGGCCCTGAGAAGGGCCTCGCCGAGGAGGGCGGCGACTTCCGGGTCGCGCGGGGCAGCCCGTGATCCTTCATCCAGGAGGGACCCGGCCTCCTGCGTTTTCCCACGCTCCAGGAGCGAGCGACCCAAGTTGATGTAGGCGGCGGCGTATCCTCGATCGATCTGGAGGGCGCGGCGCATCTCGCTCTCGCCTTCCGTGTAGTTCCCCTGCTTGAGAAGGGCGAGCCCGAGGTTGTGGTGGACGTCGGCGTAGGCCGGATCGAGGGCCGCCGCCTTGCGGTAGGCGGCGATCTCGTCCTCGACGCGGCCCATCTTGCCGAAGACCGCGCCCAGATTGTTCTGAGCCGAGGCGTAGGTCGGATCGGCGGCCACGGCTTTATCCAGCTCGAGGAGGGCATCCTCCAGACGTCCCTGCAGGTAGAGGAGGGCGCCGTAATTGGTCCGGACGGCGGCGTTCTGCGGCTCACGCTGCAGCGCAAGACGGAACTGCTCCTCCGCCCCCCTGAAGTCGCGCAGGTCCTCGAGGACGAGCGCGAGGTTGCTGTACGAGCCGGAGAAGTCGGCGTCGGCGGCAATCGCCTTCTTGAACTCGGCGATCGCCTGCGCGGCCCTCCCCTGCTTCTTGTAGATGACGCCGATGTTGTTGTAGGCCTCCGCGTAATCCTTGTCCACCTCGATCACCTTCCGGAACTCGTGCACGGCATCCTCCTGCCGACCCTGCCGGTCGTAGAGAATACCCAGGCTGTTCCTGGCGTCGGTGAAATTCGGCTCGTACTCGAGCGCTCTCTTGAAGTGCGTCTCCGCCTCCAGCGTCCGTCCCTCCTCCATGGCGATGTTCCCAAGCAGGTTCTCGGCCTCCTTCGAGCGCGGCTGACGCCTGAGGTGCTCGTCGATCGCCGTCGTGGCCGAGCGATAGTCCTTCTTTTTGTATACCCTGCGTCAGGAGGAGCATGCCGCGGTTGTTGTGGGAATTGGCCGTGTCCTGGCGCAGGTAGCCAAGCGATCGAAGCTTCTCTTTGAGCTCCTTGTCGCCGGTCGGGTCGGTCGGCACCAGCCGCGCGGTCGTCTCCGGGCTCACCCCGGCGGTCCCCACCTGGGCTCTCTCCACATCTCCCGCCTGCACGGTTCCCTCGTAGGTGGCGACGTACCGGATCGGATGTGTTTTGAGGAAGGCCGGATCGAACGCCGCGACGATCGGCCGCCCGTCCATGTCCTCCGCCACGGGCAGCCCGAACAGGGCCAGGATCGTTGGGGTGATATCGAGGACCGACGCCTCGTCGAGATCCTTATCGCGGACGAAAGGATCCCCATGAAGGACCAGGACTCCGTATTTGCGATGCCAATCGGCGGCCTGTCCGTAGCCGATGCGTGAGTCGGTGAGCGGCCGATTCTCTCCCGTGCGGAAGCCGTGGTCCGAGCAGACGATGATCGCCGTCCCGGGATCGGCCGACTCGATGAGGTGGCCGAGAATCTCGTCCGCGTGCCGGTAGTATTCGTCGACGGTTCGCCCGAATCGCTGGGCGGCATCCCGATCCACCCCCTGCAGGAGCGGCGGCGCGTACGGCATGAAGAGGTGCGCGACGGTGTCGGTCCCCTCCAGATAGATGGCGCGGAAGTCCGGATGGTAGCGCTGGGCCAGGGCCAGCGCGATGCGCGTATACGTGTCGCCTGCGGCCAGCAGGGTCTTGAAGTCCTCGATCAGCTTGTTCTGATCGTCGGGCAGGGAGGCCGGGTCGGGCCCGATCCGGATGTAGCGTGAGATCTCCTCGAGGTTCACCGTTTCCGGGGCGATCGTCAGCGAGCTCACGAGGCCATCCAGATCCGCAGGAAAGACCTTCCCCTGGTGGGCGGGCTCGTTCCCCTGATGCGCGCCGAAGAGTTGGTAGGCCACGCGATCCGAGACGACGTAGCCGTTCACGCGCTCCGCCGGATACGTGGCCCACCAAGCGACGACGCCGACTGTGAGCTCATGCTCGCTCAGGATGTTCCAGATCGCCTTCACCTTGCGCAGGTTCGACGTGACAGGGACACGCTCTCCTTCGCGGCCGGTCGTGGCGAGAAAGTCGATGATGCCGTGGCGCGCCGGAAGGACTCCGGTGGCGATGCTCGTCCAGACGACCGGAGAGAGCATCGGCGTGATCGTGCGGAGTCGCCCGCGGACCCCTCCGTGCAGCAACCGGGCGAGGTTCGGGAGCCTGCCGGCCTGAAGGAGGGGGTCGAGGATGTTCCAGTCGGCTCCATCCAAGCCCACCAGCAGGACCCTCATGCCTGCCACCGGGCCGCCGGCCCGGAGCGGCGCCTCCGGCTCGGATCGGATATGGATGCCGCTCACGTCGCACGAGAGGAGGATCAGCCCCGCCGCCCGGAAGCGCTCCCCCAGGCGCCGCGCCATCGTCTCCCGCAATCCCTCGGTCCTGGCTCCGGAGATCTCGCTGTAGCTCGCCCCGCCGACCACCTGTCGCAGCTCCTCCATGACCCACGGCTCGATGGCGTCACGCTCGAGGTATGGGCCCAGGGACCGATGCACGTCAAGGAGACGGTCGGGATCGACGCGGTAGCGAATCGTCCCGGTGGCCACCAGATCGGTCCCCTCGCGTGACACGAGACGGTGGGGCTCGCCGCCCGCGTCGAACGAGAAGGTCGCGGAAACCACGGGATAGGACGTCAGCCGCAGCAGGCCGGGAGGAGCGAGGTGCCATCCCGGGGCGACGGCGAGTGGTGTGATCAGGTGGAGGGGTGAGTCGAGAACCGCTGCCCCGGCCTCCCCGGTCGTCCTGTGGATGCCGAGCGCCAGCCATCCGCAGAGTAGCAGGAGGCCGAGTGCTATCGGTCTCCTGTACCGTTCAATCGATTCCAGCGTCATGACACGGGCCCTGCCGGGCCACGGATCAGGTCCCCTCCGACCAGGTCGAGAGGTAGGCCTCCTGCTCGGGCGTCAGGGCGTCGATCCGGATGCCCATCGTCTCGAGTTTGAGCCGGGCGATGTCGAGATCGATTTCGGGCGGGACGGGATGGACCTTGCGCTCGAGCGTCCTCCCCTCCCGGGCGAGGTATTCGCAGACCAGCGCCTGATTGGCGAAGGACATATCCATCACCGCCGCAGGGTGCCCCTCCGCGGCCACGAGGTTTACCAGGCGTCCTTCCCCAAGGAGATTGATTCTCCGACCGTCCCGCAGCGTGTACTGATCGACGTAGTCTCGCACGCGTTCCTTGCTGCGTGCGAGTGCCTCGAGAGCCGGGATGTCGATCTCCACGTTGAAGTGGCCCGCGTTGGCGACCACGGCTCCGTCCTTCATCATCTCGAAATGCTCGCGCCGCAGGACGTGTTTGTTGCCGGTCAGGGTCACGAGGATGTCCGCCTCCCGCGCCGCCTCCGCCATCGGGACGACTTGGTAGCCCTCCATGACCGCTTCCAGGGCCTTCACGGGCTCGACCTCGGTCACCAGGACCTGGGCACCGAGGCCGCGGGCCCGCATCGCCACGCCCCGCCCGCACCAGCCGTATCCTGCGACCGCCAGCTTGAGGC
>WNGH01002629.1_pt1 | contig 17015 bp, 16 predicted proteins | sample 5400631 | NCBI WGS metagenome assembly WNGH01 (sample SAMN13153373, study PRJNA577476) | soil metagenome | isolation source: 115 cm soil or saprolite under Garry oak tree replicate 1 | place: USA:California | collected 2016-06-15
GGCTGCCGGTCCCCGACGACGACCTGCCGCAGGTCTCGCGGTACCAGCCGGCCCTGTTCGAGCCGGAGCGCTCCGGCCTGCCGGAGGGCGAGGGCCTGGTGGCGGTGCTCGGCGAGGTCTACGCCGACCAGCAGCGCCGCCTGGCCGTCACCGAGCACCCCGAGCGGCTGCGGCTGCTGGTCGCCGCCGAGTCGGCGGGCGCGTTGGCCGCCGTGGAGATGGCCGAGGCCGGCCTGCCGTGGCGGCCGGACGTCCACGAGCAGCTCCTGACCGGCCTGCTGGGGCCGAGGCCCGCGCCGGGCACGCTGCCGCGGCGGCTCCGCGAGCTCGCCGTCCGGATCGGCGAGGCCTTCGGCGAGCCGGTCAACCCCGACTCGCCCGGCCAGGTCGTGCGAGCCTTCGCCGCCGCCGGGATCTCCGTCCCGTCCACCCGCATGCACGTGCTGCGCGAGGTCGATCACCCGGCCGTGCCGCTGCTGTTCGAGTACAAGGAGCTCTCGCGCCTGTTCAGCGCGTACGGCTGGTCGTGGCTGGATTCATGGGTGCGGGCCGGGAGGATGCGGCCGGAGTACGTGCCCGGCGGGGTGGTCTCTGGCCGCTGGGCGACCCGCGGCGGTGGCGCGCTCCAGATCCCCAGGGCAGTCCGCCAGGCGGTGGTCGCCGAGCCGGGCTGGACGCTGGTGGTGGCCGACGCCGGCCAGCTCGAGCCGAGGGTGCTGGCGGCGCTGTCGGGCGACCGTGGCCTGGAGCGCGCCGCCCGCGGCGGCGACCTCTACGGGGGCCTGGCCGCGGCGGCGTTCGGCGGTGACCGGCCACGCGCCAAGGTGGCGCTGCTCGCGGCGATGTACGGGCAGACCAGCGGCGAGGCCGGACAGCTCCTCGGGGTGCTGCGGCGCCGCTTCCCCGAGGCGGTCGGCTATGTCGAGGCCGCCGCCCGCGCCGGCGAGCAGGGCCGGCTGGTCCGCTCGCGCCTCGGCCGCACCTGCCCGCCGCCGTCGACGGGCTGGCGGGAGCGTACCGCCGCGCTCGGCAGGGCCGCGGAGGACGACGAGGAGGTCCGCGCGGCGCGGCGGAGCGCCCGCGACCGGGGGCGGTTCACGCGCAACTTCGTCGTCCAGGCCAGCGCGGCCGACTGGGCGCTGGCGCTGCTGGCGGCCCTGCGCCTGCGCCTGGACAGCTCCCGCCCCGCAGCGCCCGAGCTGGTCTTCTTCCAGCACGACGAGGTCGTGGTGCACTGCCGGCCGGTGGACGCGGACGAGGTCGTCGCCGCCATGGCCGAGGCGGCCGACGAGGCCCGCCGCCTGGTGTTCGGTGACACGCCGGTGCGGTTCCCGCTCGACAGCGCGGTGGTGTCCTGCTACGCGGACGCCAAGTGACGCTGCCACGGGCGCACGCGGGCGCCGTCCTTCCAGACCTCGCGGACCGCTCCCGGCAGGCTGGCCAAGTCGAAGGGGTCGCCGTCGACCAGCACCAGGTCGGCCCGCTTGCCCGGCTCGATGGTGCCGAGCTCGCCGTCCACGCCGAGCAGCTCCGCCGCTGAGGAGGTGGTCGCCGCCAGCACGTCCTCCGGCTTCATGCCGCCATCGGCCATGAGGCCCAGCTCGCGGAGGTTCTCGCCGTGGGCGGTGACGCCGCTGTCGGTGCCCATGGCGACCTTCACGCCGGCGGCGACCGCCCGCCGGAACGAGTCCCGGTGCGTCTCCACCACCTCGCGGGCTTTGCGCACGGCCGCCTGCTTGACGCCGAGGTCGGCGCCGCCCGCGTCCCGCACGGTGGTGATGCCACGGTCGAGCGTGCGCTCGAGATTGCGGGCGGCGGCGAAGAACTGGTAGCTGAAGGGCTGTTGCAGGTCGACGAGCAGGTCGATGGTCGAGACGACCACGTGGACGTGGCAGTCGAACATGCCGGGGAGCACGGCGCAGCCGCTGGCGTCGACCGCCTCGTCCCCGTCGAGGCCGCTGCCGACCCCCAGGATGCGGCCGCCCTCGACGACCACGTCGGCCTCGGCGAGCGCTCTCGCACGAGAACCTCTGGCGCTGCGGCAAGTCATCGCGCCGCTGCCGCTGGAGGCGGTGCGCGAGATCGAGCGGCGCGCGCCAGGGCTGGAGGTCCGCGAGGGCTACGGCTGCACCGAGTCGGGCGCGGTCATCTCCAGCACCCCGGCGGGGCGGCGCAGGCTCGGCTCGGTCGGGCTGCCGCTGCCCGGCTACGAGGTCCGCATCCTCGACGAGATGGACCAGGAGGTCCCGCTCGGCGAGCGCGGCGAGATCTGCTGCCGCGCGCCCGGCGTGATGCTCGGCTACTGGGACGCGCCGGAGACGACCGCGGACACGCTGCGCGCCGGCGCCGATGAGCTGGTCGAGTTCGCGCGCTCCCGCCTGTCCGCCTACAAGTACCCGCGCGAGGTCCACGTCCTCGACGACCTCCCTCTCACCCCCGTCGGCAAGGTGGACCGCAAAGCCCTCCGCCAGCGGTTATAGCGGGCGCGGCGGACGCGGGGCCGCGGGCGCGGCGGTGGGCGCGGCGGTCCGGCGGTCCGGCGGCGTCGCACGCGTCTGCCAGAATCCGGCATGCGCTACGCGGTGGGGATCCCGAACGTCGGCGACTACGGCGACCCGGGGCTGCTGGTCGAGCTGGCACGCGAGGCCGAGGCGGCGAGCTGGGACGCCCTTGTGGAAGAGATTCACAAATCATCTCTTCACTTGACGAGATAATCTCTTCATCTTCACACTGGTGTCATGCTGTTTCAGACCCCAGCTCTGAGCGACCGCGACAAGGCCGTCCTGCACGAACTCGCCAACTATCGGCGCAGTCTGCGGTCCGCACTGCGCCAACCCAGGCGCTGGACCGGAAACCTTCGTCGCAACCTTCAAGCGCGAGCCATCCGCGGCTCTAACACTATCGAAGGCTACGAAGTCTCCCTTGACGATGCGCTCGCAGCCGTTGACGAGGAGGAACCGCTCGACGCCGACAGGAGCACCTGGGCCGAGATCGTCGGTTATCGCAACGCCATGAGCTACATCCAGCAGCTCTCGAGTGCGCCTCACTTCGAATACAACGCCACGCTGCTGAGCAGCCTGCACTACATGATGCTCAGCCATGATCTCACCAAGCTGCCGGGCCACTTCCGTCCAGGGCCGATCTACGTTCATGACGACGAGACGGATTCAGATGTCTACGAGGGCCCGGACGCTGAGCTCGTGCCGGGCCTGATCGGTGAGCTCATCGACTGGCTCATGGCCGATCACAACGAGCCGATGTTCGTGCGCGCCGCGATGGCTCACCTGAACCTCGTGATGATTCACCCGTTCAAGGATGGCAACGGGCGCATGGCCCGCGCGCTACAGACACTTGTGCTGGCACGCTATGGCATTCTTGCGCCCGAGTTCAGCAGCATCGAGGAGTACCTCGGGAACAGGCGCAACACCCACGAGTACTACGCCGTACTGGCTGAAGTCGGTGGCGGCAGTTGGAAGCCGATGAATGACGCAAGTCCATGGGTCAGCTTCAACCTACGGGCCCACTACATCCAGGCGCAGACGGTGCTGCGTCGCGTCAAGGAGACGCGGAGGCTATGGGAGGAACTCGAGGCGCTCGCCAGTCGCGAGGGCTTGCCAGAACGGACCGTGCCAGCCTTGTACGACGCCGCTGTCGGATTCCGTGTGCGGCGCAGCAAGTACGAGGCTGATGCTGACGTCGAGCCAGCTACCGCCGGCCGTGATCTCCGCAGGATGGTTGACGCTGGCTTGCTGATCGCGCAGGGACAAACGCGAGGGCGCCGCTACATCCGCAGCGAGCGCCTACGCAAGGTCTATGAGGGCGTCCGAGCTGAGCGGCCGCAAGTGGTTGATCGCTATTGCGACGACCCGCCTTGACGAGTCCGGCGACCCGCTCCTGGTCCCCGCCAGTGACCACAGGGCTTGTGGAAGCGGCTGTCGGGGTGAGCGCGAGCCATGGCCGGAGCCCCACGCGAGCATCCGTCCCGCGGCCACGTGGCGCCACAGCGGGTCGCGCCGGGCCTGACCGCCACGCCGCGACCCAGCGCCGCGGGGTGATGAGGCGGCGGGTGAGGGGGCCGAGTGGGGTTCGGTGCGGCGGGCGGGGTCGTGGCGGGTGGCGCGCAGCCACAGCGACGCCTGGGTCGGCTGCATGGTCTGGTCCACGACGGCGAGCAGCTCGGCGGTCAGAGCCTGGAGGTCGACCTGCTGGCGCAGGCGGGCGCTGAAGGCGGCGATGGTCATGGCCGCGTCGTAGCGGCGGCGGTTGAAGCGACGGTCGACCACCTGCTGGACGCGGCGGCGGGCCGGCTGGAACACCGCGGCGAGCGCCAGGGTCGCCCCGGCCACCAGGCTGGAGTCCTGGCCGAGGAGCTGGCCGAAGCCGAGGACCACGACGGCGTAGCCGCCGCCGAGCAGCACGGTCAGCGCGCTGTAGGCCAGCGTGCGGCTGACGATGCGGGTTCAGGTCCATGGTCCTCGGCGCCAGCACGCCACCCCCGCCCCGTCACCAAGCTGCGCAGATCCTCAGGTGCCAACCAGTGTCGCCGATTCCCGTGACGGCAGCGTTACGGTCGCGAGACCCGCCGCAAGTGAACCCGGAAATGAACGGGGTCTCGGACTCCATCACCGAGTCCGAGACCCCACGGGCAGAGTGCCGTATCCGGGCCCACGACGCCCTCGGCACCCTGTTACCCGCCCCCCAGCATGGGCCATATTGCCCCCGGGCGCACCGGCCCAAACCTTGGGTCACAGCGGCAGGCCGGCCTCCAGGAGGGCCATGGCGCCGTCGATCACCGAGTAGAAGTCCGCGGACGGGTCCTCGGTCCAGGTGAGCATCGCAGCGATGCCCACGCCCACCAGCGCTCCCGCGAAGACGCGCACGGCCGGATCGCCCGGGGGACGCCCGGTCCGCTCGGCCACCAGGTCGGCGATCATCCGCAGGTTGCGGGTGTACTCGTCCATCATCTGGATGTGCAGCTCGGGGACCGCCAGGATCAACTCGTGCCGCTGTCGCTCCTGCGCGACCTCTTCAGCGGTCATCTCCGCGAACACCTGCTTGAAGGCGGCGCGCAGCGCGGCGATCGTGCTGATCTCGGGCGGCTGTGCCCGGAAGGCCGTGATGATGCGCGGGTCGTAGTCGTCCTGGAGGATCACGGCTTCCTTGTTGGGGAAGTAGCGGAAGAAGGTGCTCGGCGAGACGTCCGCCGCCTCGGCGATCTGGTCGACGGTGGTCTCCGCGAAGCCCTGCTCCCGGAAGAGCCGCATGGCATGCTCGCGGATCGCCGCCCTGGTCCTGGCCTTCTTCCGCTCGCGCAGGCTGACCTGCGACATCTCACCCTCCCGCAACGACCTCAGGCTCTGATTCTGCCCGAGCTTCATCGGCACCCACAATCGGCTCCGACCGGGATGGCAGGAACGCCAGGGTCAGCAGGATCCCGACGGCGGCCAGCCCGCCGCAGACCCACAGCATCATGTCCATCCCATGGATGAACGCCGACCTGACCAGGTCGAGCAGTGGTATGGAGCCGAGCGTATGCGCCACGGCGACCCCGGCGGAGACGCTCTCGCGCACCGCGTCGGCGGCCTGCGCCGGCAGCCCGGTCACGTCGAGCCGGCCCCGGTACGACGAGTTCAGCACGGTGCCGAGCACCGCCACGCCGATGGCGCTGCCGACCTGGCGAACCGCCTGGATGAGCCCGGACCCGACGCCACTTCGCGCGGCGGACAGGGCGCCGATCGCGGCGTCCAGCGCGGTGGGCATCGCGAACCCCGTCCCGAGGCCGACCACGGCGATCCAGATCGCCGCGAACCCGTAACCGGTGCCGTCGCCGGTGGTCGCGCCCGACAGCAGCCCGAAGACCAGCAGGGCGAAGCCCAGGGCCACGACGACCTTGGCGCCAGCCCGGGGCACCAGGCGGCCACCGACCCGCGCGCCGACCACCAGCCCGCCGATCAGCGGCAGCAGCCGCAGGCCGGTGCCCAACGCGTCCGCCCCTTTGACCGCCTGGAAGTACTGCGGTATCGCGAACAGCAGACCGAACAGCGCGAAGTTCATCACGGTCGCGAGGATGGTCCCCCAGGTGAAGCTGGCCGAGCGGAACAGGCCCAGGTCGACCAGCGGCTGCCCGGCCGGGCGCCGGGTGATCCAGCGCTGCCAGAGCACGAAGGCCCCGAGCGCGACGACCCCGGCGGCGATGGCGCCGAGCGAGGTGGAGCTGCCCCAGCCCTTCTCGCCCGCCTCGATGAACCCGTAGGTGATCCCGGCCAGGCCGAGGCTGGAGGTCAGCGCGCCGACGATGTCCAACCTGGCGGGGTGCGGGTCGCGCGACTCGGGGACCAGAAGGGACACGGCGATGAGCCCGAGCGCTATCACGGGCACGTTGATGAGGAAGACCGAGCCCCACCAGAAGTTGTCGAGCAGCCAGCCGCCGACGATCGGCCCGATCGGGAAGCTGGCCGCGGAGGCGGTCACCCAGATGCCGAGCGCCCTGGGGCGCTCCTCTGGCGTGAACAGCACCGGCAGCACGGCCATGGACAGCGGCATCAGGAAGGCCGCGCTCAGGCCGAGCACCGAGCGGGCGGCGATCAGCATCCCGGCGGTGCTGGCATAGGCGCAGGCCAGCGACGCCAGGCCGAACACCACCAGCGCCCCGAGCAGCAGTTTCTTGCGGCCGAAGCGGTCGCCGAGCAGGCCGGCGGGCAGCAGCACCGCGGCCAGCACCAGCAGGTAGGCGTCGACGAACCACTGGAGCTGGCCGGTGGAGGCGTGGAGCCGGGTGCTCAACGTCGGCAGCGCGATGCTGAGCACGGTCCCGTCGAGACCGACGACCAGCAGCGCGAGGGCGAGCGCGCCCAACGCCCACCACCTGCGAGACTCGAGAACATTCATGAGAGCTACAGCCTTTCGAGAGTGATCGTCTTTAGAGAGTAACTCTGAAGTGGTAGTTACTCCTAAATTGGAGCGGCAGTCAAGTTCTTTTTCTCGGGTCTCGTGCGGTCGCGGCGGCCCGGACACCCGGCGCTACCCTGACTCGGAGAGCCAAAGGGGAGGAGAGGCATGCGGCAACGACTGCTCGGAACCGAGAAGCTGGCCGTTTCCGCGCTCGGCCTGGGGTGCATGGGCATGAGCCAGTCCTACGGCCCGGCCGATGAGCGGGAGTCGATCGCCACCATCCACCGTGCCCTTGACCTGGGAGTGAACTTCCTGGACACGGCCGACATCTACGGGCCGTTCAGCAACGAGGGGCTGGTCGGCCGCGCCATCGCCGACCGCCGCGACCAGGTCGTGCTGGCGACCAAGTTCGGCAACCAGCGGCGCCCGGACGGGACCTGGATCGGCGTCAACGGCCGGCCGGAGTACGTGCGCGACGCCTGCGACGCCTCGCTCGAACGCCTCGGGGTCGACCACATCGACCTCTACTACCAGCACCGGGTGGACCGCACGGTGCCGGTCGAGGACACCTGGGGAGCCATGCGCGCGCTGGTCGACGCCGGCAAGGTGCGCCACCTCGGGATCTCGGAGGCGGCCCCGGCGACGATCCGCCGGGCCAACGCCGTCCACCCGATCGCCGCCCTCCAGAGCGAGTACTCGCTGTTCAGCCGGGAGCCGGAGGACGAGCTGCTCGCCACCGTGCGGGAGCTGGGGATCGGCTTCGTTGCCTACAGCCCGCTGGGCAGGGGCTTCCTGAGCGGCCAGATCACCAGCCCGGACGACTTCGGCCCGGGCGACTTCCGCCGCACCGCCCCGCGGTACCAGGGCGAGAACTTCGCGCGCAATCTCGCGGTCGTCGAGCGGATCAGCGAGCTGGCCGCCGACAAGGGCGTGACCTCGAGCCAGCTCGCGATCGCCTGGGTGCTCGCCCAGAGTGACGACATCGTGCCCATCCCGGGTACCAAGCGCCGTCGCTACCTGGAGGAGAACCTCGGCGCGCTGGACGTGAAGCTCACCCCCGGCGAGCTCGCCAGCATCGACGCGGTGGCGCCGCGCGGCGTCGCCGTCGGCGACCGCTACGGCCCCGCCCAGATGGCAACCGTCAACGGGTAAGCGGTACCAGAAGCCCTGGGCCCGGGGGCATCCCCCCGGGCCCAGGCAGGTTTACGCCCTTCCGGCGGCTTGGCGGCCGCGGCGGGAGACGGCGTCCACGGTAGCGGCCAGCAGCAGCACGCCGCCGGTGACCATGAACTTGGTCGACGACTGGACCCCGAGCAGGTCCATGCCGTTGTTGATCGAGCCGATGACGAGTGCGCCGAGCAGGGCCGACCAGGCCGACCCGCGGCCCCCGAACAGGCTGGTGCCGCCGATCACCGCCGCCGCGATCGCGTTCAGCAGCGTGTCGCTGCCGCCGGAGGACTGGTTGACGGCGAACAGCCGCGCCGCGGCCAGGATCCCGCCCGCCGCGGCCAGCGTCGAGGCGAGCATGAACACCACCAGGCGGACGTTGTTCACGCCGATGCCGGCGCGGCGCGCCGCCTCGGCGTTGCCGCCCACCGCCAGCACGTGCCGACCAAAGGTCGTCCGCCTGATGAGCAGGTCGACGGCGACCACCAGCCCGACAAAGATGACCAGCGCCAGCGGCAGCCCCCGGTCGGCGGTCAGCACCGCTGCCACCGCGAGCACCGCCACCGCCAGCACGACCACCCGGGTCACCAGGCGGGTCAGCGGCGCGACCGGCAGTCCGGCATCGCTCCGCTGGCGGCGCTCCCAGAGCTTGCTGACTGCGTAGACGGCAATCACGACCGCCGCCAGCAGCCAGGCGTCCAGCGGGATGAAGAAGGTGTTCTCCAGCCCGGTGATGGTCTTGTCGCTGAGGTTGATGGTGCCGGTGCTGCCGAGCACGAACAGCAAGGCGCCCTGCCAGGCGAGCAACCCGGCCAGCGTGACGACAAATGCCGGGATCCGGAAGCGGGTCGTCCAGAAGCCCTGGAAGGCGCCGATGGCGGTGCCTGTCGCGAGCCCGGCGAGGATGGCGAGCCAGCCGGGGACGCCGTGCTGGACGTTGAGGACCGTCATGATGGCGGCGCACAGTCCGGAGAGCGCCCCGACCGACAGGTCGATCTCGCCGAGCAGCAGCACCAGCACGACCCCCACCGCGATAGTTCCCATCGGGGCGATCTGCAGGATGAGGTTGGTGAGGTTGCCGGCGCTGAGGAAGCGGTCGTTGGCGATCCAGAAGATGAGCCAGATGATGGCGATGCCGAGGACCACCGGCAGGCCGCCCAGCTCGCCCTGCGCCAGCCGCCGGCGGAAGCCGGCGACGGCGCCGGCCAGACCGGGCTGGTCGCCGACCAGACGCGGGTCAAGGTCGGAGATGGTCATCGCTCGCTCACCTCGGCTGCCTGCTCGTCCCGGACGTTGGCGCCAGTGATGGCGGCAACGACCTCGTCGGAGTTGGTCCGCTTGGCGTCCAGCACGCCGACCTGGCGGCCCAGCCGCAGGACCACGATGACGTCGGCGACCTCGAACACGTCGGCTAGGTTGTGGCTGATCACCACCACCGCTAGGCCCTGATCCCGGAGCCTGCGGATCAGGTCGAGCACCTGCGCGGTCTGGGCGACGCCCAGCGCCGCGGTCGGCTCGTCCAGCACCGCCAGCTTGGGCTCGGCGAGCATCGACCGGGCTATGGCGACGGACTGCCGCTGGCCGCCCGAAAGCGACGCCACCTGGGTCCGGACGCTCGGGATGCGCACCGCCAGCCGTTTGAGGACCCCGCTGGCCTGCCGCTCCATGGCGGTCTCGTTCAGCAGCCGGCTGCTGCCGGTCCGTTCGTGACCGAGGTAGAGGTTGGCGACCACGTCGAGGTTGTCGCTCAGCGCCAGGTCCTGGTACACGGTCGCGATCCCCAGGGCGGTGGCCGCCTGCGGGCTGTTGACATGCACCGGGCGGCCTTCGAACTGGTACTCGCCGGAGTCGGCCGACTCGATGCCCGAGATGATTTTGACCAGAGTAGATTTCCCGGCCCCGTTGTCGCCCACGAGCGCGGTCACTTGTCCGGCTTGGGCCTCGAAGTCCACGTCGGTGAGCGCCTGCACGGCGCCGAATCGCTTGCTCACGTCGTGGAGCTCGAGCAGGGGCACGTTGTCGGGCACGTTGCCTCCTCGCAAACCAGAGCCCGACGGGGCGGCGGGCGGTGAGCGCCCGCCGCCCCGTCAGGACGCCTCTAGGTCAGACCCGCCTGCTAGGTCAGACCCGCCTGCGCGCAGACGGACGCGACTGCGCCGGTGCAGATCTGGTTGGCCGTCAAGAAGCCGTCCGAGATCATCTGCCCGATCGTCGTCTTGGCTGTGGCCTTGGTCACCGCGACTGGTGTCAGGATGATCGAGGGCACATCCTTCTGTCCATTATTGGTCTTGGTCGTCGCCAGCGCCTGGGCGGCGCTGGTGTTGCCGGTGGCGATGTCGACCGCCCACTCGGCGGCCTTCTCGGCCTCGGGCTTGATGGCCTTGTAGACCGTCATGTACTGCTCGCCGGTGAGGATGCGCTGCACGGCGGCCAGCTCGGCGTCCTGGCCGGTGACCGGCGGGAGGGGCGAGATGCCCTGTCCCTTGAGCGCGGCGATGGCGCCGCCACCGGTGCCGTCGTTGGCCGCGTACACGCCGACGAAGCCGGTCTTGCCGAGCGCCGTAATGGCCTGGTCCATCTCGGTCTGCGCCTTGTCAGGGCTCCAGTCCGGGGTGTCGTACTCCTTGGCGATCTTGAAGCCGCTGGAGTCGAGCACGCTGTGCGCGCCCTGCTTGAACAGCTTGGCGTTGTTGTCGGTCGGGGCGCCGTTGATCATCACGATCGAGCCGGACTTGCTCTCGGCCTTCAGCTTGTCGACCAGCGAACTCGCCTGCAGCTTGCCGACCTGGACGTTGTCGAACGAGATGTAGTAGTCCACGGGCGCGTTCAGGATCAGCCGGTCGTAGCTGATCACCGGCACGCTCTTGGAGTTGGCCTTGGAGACGATCGACGCGGCGGACGCCGAGTCGACCGGGTCCAGCACCAGCACCTTGGCGCCGTTGGTCAGCGCCGCGTCCGCCTGGCTCTGCTGCGCGGCGGCGTCCTGGTTGGCGTTGGAGTAGATGATCTTGCAGTCCGAGCACAAGGCCTTGACCTTGGCCTCGAACAACGGCTTGTCCTGCGCCTCGTAGCGGGTCGTCTTGGTCTCCGGCAGCAGCAGGGCGATCGTCTTGCCACCGCCGCTGTTCCCCGACGACGATTTGCTCCCGTTCGAGGTCGAGCACGCCGCCGCCACCAGGGCGATCGCGGCGACACCGGCGATCAGTCCCCCGAACGACGCAACGCGTTTGCGAAGCAACCTTCCCACCTCCTGTTCAATGGACGGGCCGCCTGACCAGGGCACCCCCCTTGGGTACCCCAACCACCTCCCAATCGCTCAGCGTTTGGTCTCGTCACCTCCCCGGCATGGTATCCAGCGTCTCGGAACCGCCTATCGCGACGTTGATCCACGAGGAGATGAAGCGCTCCGAGTCTCCCAGCACCAGCGCCAGCGCGCCAAGCAACTCGGCACGCTCGCCCAGCACTCCCGGGATGATCCGTGCGGTCTCGGCCGCCGAACGGATGGCGCTGCGCCAGACCACCTCGCGCATCGGGTCCAGCAACAGGTCGCCGGCCAGGCTCAGCTCCCCTCCGACGACGATCAGCTCCGGGTTGATCAGGTTGCACAGGTTGGCGACCGCGATGCCAATGGAGCGGCCGGCGTCGGCCACGACCCGCTGGCAGCCCGGATCGCCCTCCACCGCCAGCCGCACCACCTGGCGCAGCGTCAAGCCGTTGTCCCCCCTGGGCCGCAGCAGCTCGAGGATGGCAGGGCCGCCGGCCACCATCTCCAGGCAGCCGCGGTTGCCACAGGCGCAGACCGGCCCCCCGCTGACGATGGTGGTGTGCCCGATCTCGCCCGCCGTCCCCGAGGCGCCGGCGTAGGGCCGGCCGCCCAGCACCAGGCCGGCGCCGATGCCGGTGGCGGCCTTGATGTAGGTGAGCAGCCCGCTTCCCTGCCCAGCGCCCCACATCCACTCGGCGAGGCCGCCGAGGTTGGCGTCATTGTCGACCGCGACGTCGAGGTTGAGGCGCCCGCGCAGCTCCTCGGCCGCACGGATGCCGATCCAGCCGGGCAGCAGCGCGGAGGCGCCGACCATCCCCGTCCGCCGGTCGATCGGCCCCGGGAGGCCCATCCCCACCCCGATGACCCGGTCCCGGAACACGTCCGCCTCGGCCAGGACCTGCTCGACGAGCCGGGCCGCGCTGTCGAGGCCCTTTTCGGCGTTGCGATCGACGTCCAGCTCGTCGGTGGCCTCGGCCAGGATGTGGTGGCCGAGGTCGGAGACGGCCACGCGGAGGTGGCGGTGGCCGAAGTCGACGCCGACGGCCGCGCCGGCCGAGCGGTCGAGCGCGATCAGCACCGGAGGCCGGCCGCCCTGCTCGCTGGGGGCCGAGCGGCCGCCGTCGACCTCGGTCACCAGGCCGACCGCCTGGAGGTCCGCGACCAGGCTGGAGATGGTCGACCGGGAAAGGCCCGTGCGGCGGGCGATCTCGGCCCTGCTGACCGGGCCGGCCGCACGCAGGACGCCGATCACGCGGCCACGATTCTGCGCGCGCAACGACTCCAGCGAGCCGACACCCGGTCTCGACATCCCCGCTCCCATCATTGGGTTGCTGTGTCCCTTCACCAACCGCGGCGATCCGGGTCGAGTTTGTGCTCTTCCTGGTGGAACCCGGCGCGGCTTCGCGTCTCGCGATCGGCGGAGCCCAGCCTCGCCAGGGAAGACTCTGGCCCGCGGGGCGCAGGTATGTCAACGATCCGTCAGATCCTCATCGACCGCAGCGGCCAGTGCGTCTGGGCTCCGGTCAAACGTCGGGGCCGCGCGCGGTCGGGACGGGCGTGCCTGCTCTGCTGGTAGAGGCCCCTTTCAGTCGCGTGTCAGCGCCGTGCAAGCGCTCCGGCGCCCGCGACAGCGGGATGTCAGCTCCTGAGCAGCGGGGTCGTCCACGATGCCCACGTCCCCAATGCAAAAGGAGCTGCAATGAGCGACGCCATCCAGGCCGAAGGTCTGGTCAAGCGCTTCGGCGAGACGACCGCGCTCGCCGGGGTCGACCTTGCGGCCCGCACCGGCACGGTGCTGGCCGTCCTCGGCCCCAACGGGGCCGGCAAGACCACCGCGGTGCGGATCCTGGCCACTCTGCTGCGGCCCGACCAGGGTCACGCCAAGGTCGCCGGCTACGACGTGGTGACCCAGGCGCACCAGGTGCGCCAGATGATTGCGTTGACCGGCCAGTACGCGGCAGTCGACGAGACCCTGACCGGCGTCGAGAACCTGCTGCTGATCGGGCGCCTGCTCGGCCAGTCCAGGCAGGCGGCCCGCCGGCGCGCGGTCGAGCTGCTCGACGACTTCGCGCTCAGCGAAGCCGCAGGCCGGCCCGCCAAGACCTACTCGGGCGGCATGCGGCGTCGCCTCGACCTGGCGGCCAGCCTGGTCGGCCGTCCCCGGGTGGTCTACCTGGACGAGCCGACCACGGGCCTGGACCCCAGGGGCCGCGGCGACCTCTGGCGGGTGGTCCGGAACCTGGTGGACGACGGCGTCACCGTCCTGCTCACCACCCAGTACATGGAGGAGGCCGACCAGCTCGCCGACGACATCGTCGTGATCGACCGCGGCCGGGTCGCCGCCACCGGGACGCCCGACCAGCTCAAGGCGAAGGTCGGCGGCCAGATCCTGGTGGTCAGCCCGGTCAGCGACAGCGACCTCGACACGGTCGTCGGCGTGGTCGCGGAGCTGTCCGGCGACGAGCCCGACGTGGCGCAGGGCGCGGTGTCCGTCGCGGTCGGCGACGCCGGCCTGCCACCGGCCATCCTCCAGCGACTCACCGCCGCCGGCGTGCGGGTGGCCGAGCTGAGCCTGCGCAAGCCGAGCCTCGACGAGGTCTTCTTCACCCTCACCGGCCACCGCACCAGCGCGGAGGACGCCGGTGACGACGACGAGAACGATCGGAGCGCAGCATGACCACACTCGCCCATCCCACCAGCGCGGGCCTGCCCGCCCCGACCAGCAGCGTCAGCCCGCCGGCCGCGATCAGGCACGCGCTCACGCTGGCCTGGCGCAGCCTGGTCCAGATCAAGCACAACCCCATGGAGCTGCTCGACCTGAGCCTCCAGCCGCTGATGTTCGTGCTGCTGTTCGCCTACGTGTTCGGTGGCGCCCTCTCGGGGTCGCCCAAGGCGTTCCTCCAGTTCGGACTGGCCGGGATCATCACCCAGAACGCGCTGTTCCTGAGCATGAACACCGCGGTGGCGTTGAACACCGACATCACCAAGGGCGTGTTCGACCGCTTCCGGAGCCTGCCGATCTCGCGGTCGGCGCCGCTGGCCGGGCGGATCGCGGCCGACGTGGTCCGCCAGGTCTGGTCGGTCGCCATCCTGCTCGGGGTCGGCATGATCCTCGGCTTCCGCGTCGAGACCAGCTTCGCCGGCGCGCTCGGCGCCTTCGGGCTGCTGGTGGTGTTCACCCTCGGCTTCGCGTGGCTGCCGGTGCTGATCGGCATGCTGGTGGACGAGCCGGAGAAGGTGCAGGTCTTCGGGTTCACGGTGATCTTCCCGCTGACCTTCGCCAGCAGTGCGTTCGTCCCGACGGCGACCATGCCCGGCTGGATGCAGGCGTGGGTGAAGGTCAACCCGGTCACGCTGCTGACCGACGCCCTCCGCGGCCTGATGGTGAGCGGGGACGTGCTCCGTCCCATGCTCGGGGCGCTGGGCTGGGCCGCCGCTATCGCGGTGGTGTTCGCCCCGCTGGCGCTGCGGGCGTTCCGGCGGCGGACATGACCTCGGAGGCCAGCGCCGTCTCCACCTGGTCGCGCGGCCGCGCGGCCCTTGCCCGAGGCCCGTCCGAGCCACCATTGTGAAGGGCGGTGGGGGGCCCGAGCGGAGTGCCGCCGTGCTCCCAAGGAGGCCACGTGTCGAATCTTCGAGTGGAGGTCCAGCCGGAGGAGGTCGGGTTCGACGCCGGGCGGCTCGCCAGGATCGACCGCCACTTCGCCCGCTACGTCGACGACGGGCGCCTGCCCGGCTGGTTGGTGGTGGTGAGCCGGGATGGCAAGGTCGCGCACGTCGGCACCTACGGGCGGCGGGACATGGAGGCCGACCTGCCGGTCGAGCTCGACACCAGGTTCCGAATCTACTCCATGACCAAGCCGGTCACCGCAGTCGCGGCCATGATGCTGTACGAGGAGGGGGCGTTCCAGCTCAAGGACCCCGTCTCCGAGTTCGTCCCGTCGTTCGCCGATGCCCGCGTCTACCGCGGCGGCACGGCGCTGGCCGCCACCCAGCAGACCGAGCCGGTGACCGAGCCCGTGCGCGTCTGGCACCTGCTGACGCACACGGCCGGGCTGACCTACGGGTTCCACCACGCGCACCCGGTCGACGAGATGTACCGGGCGGCGGGGTTCGAATGGACCACGCCGGCGGGCATGGACCTGGCGGGCTGCTGCGATGCCTGGGCGGGGATCCCGCTGCTGTTCCAGCCGGGCAGCGAGTGGAACTACTCGGTGGCCACCGACGTGCTCGGGCGGGTGGTCGAGGTCGCCTCCGGACAGTCCCTGGACCAGTTTTTCTCCGAGCGCATCCTCGGGCCGCTCGGCATGACCGACACCGCCTTCTGGGTCGGCGAGGACACCGCCAAGGACCTGGCCGCGCTGTACGTTCCCGAGCCCGGCTCGCGCCGCGCGCTCCGCTACGACGCGCTCGGGCAGGTCGCGCTGCGGCCGCCGAAGGCGCTGCTCGGCGGGCAGGGGCTGATCTCGACCGCCGCCGACTACCACCGCTTCACGCAGATGCTGCTCGGCGGCGGCGAGCTGGACGGCACCCGCCTGCTCGGGAGCCGCACGCTGCGCTACATGACTCGCAACCACCTGCCCGGCAACGCGGACCTGGAGGCGTTGGGGCGGCCGCTGTTCGCGGAGACGACCTTCGACGGCGTCGGCTTCGGCCTGGGCTTCTCGGTCGTGCTCGACCCGGTCGCCAACAAGGTGCCGTCCAGTGTGGGCGAGTTCGCCTGGGGGGGCGCGGCCAGCACCGCTTTCTGGGTCGACCCGGCCGAGCGGATCACCGTGCTGTTCCTGACCCAGTTGCTCCCGTCGGCCACGCACCCGATCCGCCCCGAGCTGCGCCAGCTCGTCTACCAGGCACTGGTGGATGATTGAGCGGGATCGCGTCAGCCGGCTGACCTTCGTCCCCTTCCTGCACGACGGCAGGTGCGCGCTGATCCCGGTCGGCGATCGCCTGGCGGTGTCCTCGGGCGAGGTGCTGCCGGGCGAGGACCCGCTGCTGGACACGGGCCTGCGCGTCCCGCTGGTGACCGCCGGGTTCCGCCGCCAGAGCCGGCTGGTGCTGCCCGGCGGGCGCCTGCTGGTCAGCAACTACGTCCCCGCCGAGCAACGGGACCGGTACCCGGCCGTGGTACTGGACAGGCTCGGCTTCCGCATGGCTGGCGTGACGGCGCCAGGGGACAGCGGCGAGCGCGCGGTGCCCCCGACCGCGTGGGTGCGGTCACGCGGAACCGAGTCTTGACCAGAGCGAGCACCGGGTTGAGAGTTGCCTGGCGGTTCCTTGTGAGCGCGAAAAGGGGGGGTAGGGTGTTCATTCAGGTCATTCAGGGTCGAGCGACCAACCCAGGCGGTCTCCAGGAGGAGATGGACCGCTGGCAGGTCGAGCTGCAGCCCGGGGCGAACGGCTGGCTGGGCTCCACCTCGGGGAGCACCGACGACGGCAACTTCATCGCCGTGGTGCGCTTCGAGTCCGAGGAGGCGGCTCGCCGCAACAACGACCGCCCCGAGCAGAGCGCCTGGTGGAGCCGGGCATCACAGCACCTGGCCGACGTGGCCTTCCACGATTCGTCACGCGTCCACGCCTACAAAGAGGGTGGATCCGACGACGCCGGCTTCGTTCAGGTGATCCAGGGGCACTCCGAGGACATGGACCGCCTGGCCGAGCTCGCCATGTCCGAGGAGGAGCGGCTCGCCCAGGA
>WNGH01005199.1_pt1 | contig 16997 bp, 28 predicted proteins | sample 5400631 | NCBI WGS metagenome assembly WNGH01 (sample SAMN13153373, study PRJNA577476) | soil metagenome | isolation source: 115 cm soil or saprolite under Garry oak tree replicate 1 | place: USA:California | collected 2016-06-15
CAGGGGCGACGCCATTTGCGCCCTCATAAGCGGAATGTCATACGAGGCATGCTTCGATCTCGATCGTATCGGCGCGAAGAGCTTTCGCGGTTCGCTCCCTGCAGTTGGGAAGTTCGCGGCCTGCCAATTCAGCAAACGACCTAGTCGGGCCGCAGTAAGCCGCACATCATTGCCGGTCTCCATACAGCCGACTATCGCACCTTCAAAGTGATTGCTTTGAGCGCGCCGCCTGCCGGTCGCCCTCGAAGCCAACTCAATCGACGAGGTGGTTGGGTCTGAGTGGGACTACGGACCGACCAAGGAACTTTGTGGAAGCACTGCAGGCGCGAAAGATTTCTGAAGTCGAACTCGCCGACCATGTGATCGCTCGTATCGAGGCACTCGATCGACGACTTCGCTCATGCCCGCGAAGGGGCTAAGGCCGCCATGCTCCGATCGCCCGTGGCGAGAGGCGGCCGCTGCTCGGGATCCCGATGGTGATCAAGGAACCCAACGTTGCCAGCTTACACACGACCTGGCGAATGCCGACGGTCAGACCACTGGACGTTAGCGCCTTGATAACGCCAGCGGGGCTGATCGCTTGCTGCCAAACATGACGTGGACACTCACCATCCGCGATATCCCCAATACCGGTGGGGTTGATAATAGCCGTACCGATAAGGTCGATAATACCCGTTCGAATAGGATTGGTAGTAGCTGGAAGCGGCATAACCGTAATAACCCGGCTCACCGTACAAAGTAGGCTCCGCGTAAACCTGGGGTTGATATGGGTAGGGATACGGATTCGGGTAATAGGGCTGTGCAGAACCATTCCCGATGATGACGACGACTTGCGATTGGGCGCTGCTTGGCATCTCGACCACGGCGCTGACCAGCATCGAGGCCGCGAGCATAACAACTGTGTTTCTCATTTGAGATGCCTCCTGTTACGGGCCCATCCCAAGCTTAATGCTACTCGAAAACCACGGGTGCATGAAGCAATATCTTGTTAACTAATATGGCGTGGTTCGCGTGTTAGAGTGTTGACAGTGGCACGGGGCGCCGAGCTAATTGTTTCAAGGTCCGGTGGGCAGAAAGGATTCAAAGATCGGTTGGTCTTCACGGGGTCGCAATCGGTCATGCTGGCCACGGCATGTCCGCTCTCCTGGAGTTAGCGGAACCCTTCGCGCCACGGCCACGGATGAGAATCGCGAGCGCCCGAAAAAAGTGTTCGTGCCCCGTTTAATCACCTCATCAGCGCGCAGCAGGTAAACCTCCGCGACCGTCTGCGTTGACATCGGGACCATATGACAGAAGCCACTCGCTTGCCGCCCGGGGGCCCGCGCCTTAAGCTCGCTTCAGGTTCCGCTGCGTCTCAGTTCCGCACTTAGGACAGCGGTAGGTGATCTCGTCGATGTTCGGTTGATGTACAAGCGGCAGGACTGTCTTGTAGATCATCCGTACGCGACACCCTGGACACGCCGGAGCCATGGACGCGACGTTATCGCGTCCGTTCCATGTTTCCTGGATAGACATTGGTCCTCCCCACGGGAAGGCAGCCCCGATTTTAATCAGGCGGGGTGCGCCTCAGGGCATTATATCCTGCCCTTCCCTTGAAAGTTGAGCGTGCGCCCTTGCCTGGCCCGAGTCGAGGAAATTCGTTGCTGCTGTGCGAATAAGGTTATCGGCGCGCCTAGGGCCTGTCTTCAGTTAGGGGATTTCCAAATCAGCCGTTGAGTGATTCATGGAGGGTCGGCCTGAGGAGGGGCTGACCGACGCGGCGCTATGCATTACGCGACGACTAGTGGGACCGGATCAAGGATTTTCTTCCCGGCCGGGAAGGCCATGTCGGAGGCACGGCGGCAGATAATCGACTATTCGTGGAAGCGGTTCTCTACAGAAATAGAGCCGGCATTCCTTGGCGGGATCTCCCCGAGCGTTTCGGTGATTGGAAAATCGTCCACCAGCGCTTCAGTCGGTGGGCGAAGAGCGGGGTTTTCGAGCGGCACGTCCCTGGGGAGATAACAATGATAACGGCCCCGGTCGCAGGGCTGCTGACCGGGGCCGCTCTGGATTGGAGGGAAGGCCGTGCCGGGTCCGTCCTCCACCACCGGAACGGAATACGTTTCCGCGGGCGGTACACAACGCCGTCCCTGAAAGTATGCCGCGGTCCCGATCCGTCCCGTGAACGGGACCGCGCGGTCGGGAGGCGGGCTGTATCTGCAGGTCCGCGCCTTTTCGACGTACGCAGTGTCACGGCGCATTATGGCGACGGTGCGATATTTGGCGAATTTTCCACCGATCCGGCTCATGCCGGAAATTAGTCGAGGCATGTGCTGTTGGCGCGGAGATCGCCTCGCTGACTTTGGGCACTCGCCTTATTTCGGAACGGTTTGAGCGATCTTCTGTATCTCGGGAGGGGAGGGGAACTTTAATCAGTCGAGTGACGTAGATGCGGCAACGTCCGTCGGAAGATCAGCGTAGGTTTCTGGAACTGCTACGAGATCTCGGCCCCCAGGACAACGCTCAGACCGCGGCGGTGTGGAAGGCCACGAAACGCGCTGCGCAGGCTCGCGGATGGGTTGAGTGGAGATCTCTTGATGATTCTCCAGGCAAAAGCGCTTGGCACCTGACGATCGTCGGCCGAAAAGCGTTGAACTCTCCGGCCCAGCACGCGGAGACTCGCGTATCAATCGCGCCGCCGTGACCATAACTCCCATCATCTCGATCGGTCGCCGTGATGCGTTCGACGACCCGGCGTTCCTGTTTGAGTTGAAATACGACGGATTCCGTGCCGTAGCCGATACCCTCAACCACCGCATGTTATCGAAGAGCACGGACAGGATGGGCCGTTTTGAGTGGTTACTTTACGGCCTGCCCGATGGCTTCATCTTTGATGGTGAAATCGTGGCATTGGATGAGCGTGGTCAACCCGCCTTCAATGACCTTCTGTTCGGTAGACGAGACCCGACTTATCTGCCATTCGACGTGCTGTTCGTTGAAGGAGAGGATGTAAGAGAACTGCCGCTCAGGGAACGCAAAGCAATATTGGCTAAACTCGTGGTGCGATACGGGCTATTGAAAACAGAACCGTTCTTTGGGGAGGGCACGGCAGTGTTCAATGCCGTCTGCAAGCTGGACTTGGAAGGAATCGTGGCAAAGCGGTTGGAAGACGGATACGGCCCCCAAACGGAATGGTTCAAGATTCTCAACCCAACGTATTCGCAAAAGAAACGACGGCAGCCGTGACCATTAGGAACAACGCGGATGAAGGGCCTATCCCGGCCCAAGCGTGGGTAGCGGCTCTTTGTCCCCCTGTTCTCAGTGGTGCCGGCAGCCCCTAAGCGGGCCGTTTGCCATCATTGGTCCCGGGAGGAGGATGTAACCGGTACGCAGTCTTCTGGCTTTCTCAGCTACCGAGCCTGTATCACCATCGCCGGCGGGGAGGCAGCAACGTCGATGCCGGCTGCTGATACACGACGGGCTGCTTTGGCCGTTTGCGCATGATGCATACTCTGGGTAAGCGCCGGGCCAGCCCCAAAGCACCGCCGCCGAGCCCGTTACTTAATGCTTTGGAAAGGAGCTTATGTCCTCAATTGGATTACCCTAAATGACCCCAAAATCTGCCGCGAAGAAAAGGTAAGCCATGATGTTTTTTGCTGAGATGGCGCTCGGATGGCTCGGGATCGGGAGCTTTGTTGCGGCTGCTGTTTTGATCGGGCACCTTCGCACCGGGAGTGTATTTCCGGGACGGACGCGATGGTGGCTGATCCCTGCGGTTATTGTTGCGTGGCCGTGGCCGGCGTGGGTCTGGTATTCTGGCCTTAACATTCCAATTCCTCGAACCGCTCGCATTGGGCTCGTCACGATCGTTTTAGTCGGGGCGCTTGGCTCAGGCTGGGTATGTGGGTTGAATCTTTATGACTTCCTCTACCCCGAAGACCTTAAATTGAATGACAAGCTGGCGATCAGTGCGATAATCGAAAGGATCATCGATCCTGAATCGACCGGCAATACCGCAAAGAATGCACACCTCGACGAAACAAGACTTGAGTTGATTGCGGCATCACCGCCAGCGCCGGGGCAAAATGGAAGTGCGAAAACTGCATCGAGACCCGGCACTAACCGGTGAGTACACGGCTCCCAATCGCCCATACCGTCAAACCCTGGATCGCCTGCGCATTCGGCAGGGGCGGGTTTCGCCGGCGCGGCGGGTCGGAGCACCCCAGCAGGATTTTTGTTGGGGTGTGAGCTTCATCACAAGGGCTTGTGCAGTTGGATTTCTAAGCTGCCGGCACGTACCCGATTCGGGAGGCAAACATGGCAGCTCATTCGGCAGTTCTCGGGCACCACATTTCGACGGCATGGCTCAGGAATGCGCTTGCTGGCTCACTGGCTGCGTTGGTATTGGCGCTGTTGCTGATCCTGGTTCCGTAACCGACGGTTAATTGCAGTTGATTGGAGGAACGGAACAAGGCAGATGACGCCCCGGCATTCAGGACCGACCACCGGACGGGGCCCTCAACATTTTGGTTGCGGGAGATCGTTCCTTGCCATCGCGGTGTTCTGGAACGGAGCGCAAAAACTGGGGCACCCGGGTCACCCTGCACGCGCTTGTGGGTGACCCACAGGGCAACGGAGGCGCGGTTGCCCGGGTTTCTACGATCGGGATAGGGGGGAACCTCACGGCTCCTCCCCTCCCACACCACCGTACGTACGGGTCCGTATACGGCGGTTCGGTGGATTGAGCGGATACCTGTTCCCACGGGAGGGGTGGCCGCCGGGGTTTGGAAACGTGCATCCGGTCTTAGTGAGCAGGCCGGACACTACCGGTGTTCTGCCGCATGACATCGTCGAGATGCGCGTTCTACTCCCCACTTTCTCCGTTCTGGCCTTCGGCGGATCGCTCCACCTACTATGCCCTCTGCTGACTTCTGCGCTGCGGTCAGACCACCTTGCGACAGCCTCAGTCCCTTGAGGACACAGCACAGATCTCCCGAGGTAAGGTCGACCGCCTTCGCCGCACGCCCGCCGGATTTACCACCCCGGTCCTTGATGGCCGTGGACTTCGCGATCATTGGCTCGCTCGTCCGGCCGGGTAGGCCTCGTTATCCGGTTCTTGTCCATCGGCCCGCGACTTTGCTCCACGCTTCCTTCAGACCCCGCCTCGCGACGACGCCCTTGCGCTTCGCTAATCCTTCGCCACCATCAGGCTGGATAGAGGACTTCCACCTCCAAGCTGTCGATCATGCTCGGCACACCAATGAAAGGCCGCCCGGATGACCGAGCGGCCATTGCAGACCAGGTAGAGGAACGACAGACGTGCGGAAGCTAACGATTTTGATCGCGGCGACACTGCTGGTATTGAGCGGCTCCGTGTCAATGGCGAAGCATCGAAAACCAGTCGAGAGGCCGCCCTATGGAGCGCTTAGCTGGCAATACGTTTCGCCGGAAGCGGCGCGAATCTGGCAAGCACAGAGAACGTGGCCAGGAAGAGCGCTGTGCGATGACGGCGGATATCGTATTCGTCCGTGCGATATGTACGGTCCATTCCGTTAGAGGGGTACTTTGGTATTTCCGTTACCTAGTGATGCACAACCGTGTCGACAGACGACCTCGTCAAGCAGCTCCTTCATGCTGTGTTCGTACGCTGCACCTTGGCCGACAAAGAGTGGGCCAACGGACGCGGAGCATCCTTCCGCCAACTCTCATTGAAATTGCTTCGATTTCGTAACCCAGGCTGAAATACCGCGCTCGTACCTACGTGGGTAGCACCTCGCCCTCACCTCCCGTGCACTCCCGATCGAGCGGGGCAGTTGAACCCTTCTCTGTTCGAGCGTCCGCTTTGCACCCGAGTGCGGTCAGATGGAGGACATCTCGGCCGGTCCCAGTTGTGCCAAATCCAGACCATTGACTTCGAGTTGTCAAGCAAATCACTTGGCTGCGACGTAGCGCTCCGCGCGTGCTGCCATCCGCTAGTAAGCTAGCGCGGTTCCTCCCGCTCCAGGCGTCGTGCGGGGTCAGACTCAGTCTCGGCCTCCGCGCGGCACGCAAGTGCTCGGCGTCGGAAACGATCAATGAGGTGTCGCCTGATTGTCGGCCGATCCAGCATGACTTCGCCCTTATTGTGGATCGCAGCTTTTCAGGTAACAGAGGCTGCACCCGCGGGCTATGTCAGCAAGGGGGATGATAAAATGCCATAGCCCTCATTCAATTACGCGTCGGCTCGATCGAGTAACGATAGTGACACCGTCACTAGCTAGAGCGGTGCAATCCGCAAGCTCTGCGGCGATGAAGTTCTTCCTCGAAGCGCTCTTCTCCGAGGCTGGCGTGCGATCAACAATCTGTCTTAATCAACGTCGATGCCATCCAAAGTCAATGCCCCGGTTTCCATGGCACCATCGCGGCCTGTCTGGATCGGCAACGCTGATGTGCCGCGACTGAGCAGTTCGGTCATTTCGCTCTCATCACGTCGATTCTTCTGAGCAACGGCCAGCGCAATCTCATGCGAAATTTCGTAAGCTGGGCACCATCCGCTTGGATCGAATGACGGTGCTACTACTGTGGTCACAGCCGCGAAAACATTACCTTGCCACCGTTTCCGAGTTGTTCCATTGGGAACCCCGCCGACTGGCTTGGCGTCGAACACGTAGCGCTTCTCGCAGACGTCGATCTTGGGTTCGAGATGCGTCACCTCGAAATGATCGTTGCCCTCCTTCAGCATCATCCAAAAAGGCATGTTGTGATTGTCGAGGTGCTTGACCAGATTCAGCGGGGTCATGCGGAATGGATAGGCTTGTACCTGGAAGGATCGCTGATTCCCGTGGAAGGATTCCCGTGCGAGTGCATAGATCTCGGCGATCTGTTCGTCGGCCACGGCGTAGCAGCCGGCCGAGGAGCAGCCGCCATGCATCATTATGTTTCCGCCAGTTCTGCCGTATGCGCGGTCGTAAACATTGGGATAGCCGATGTCAAAAGACAGGTAGTGATGCGAGTTGGGGTTCATCTGCTCAGGCCTCACGGTGTAGAAACCCTCAGGGGCTTGGCGGTCGCCTTCCCTGGTCTTCGGGCCAAGGTCACCCGACCAGCGGCAGATCGGATAAGTCTTGAGCAAAGCGAAGCGGCCGCTGGTATCTTGTTTCCAGACCTCGACCTCCGATTCTTCCTTGAACAGGCGGATCAGAATCGGCGAATCGATGGGCATGTGCTTCTGTTCGAGCTGCGCCAGCATCTGCTGCGACAATGGCTGGAGCGCACGGGATAGGCGCACATCGGTTTGGCACCCGGCGAGCGCGATGGCTGCCGCGTAAGCGGTCAGTGCCACCAGCAAGGGTGTTTGAACCGAGCGCGATTTCAACTCGGTAGCTCCGTCGGCCACTCCGATTGCTTTTAATGAGCAATCCCCATTCTTAGTATGCAGCTATCGCAAATCAGGAGGCACGCTCATCAGCCGTTCACCCACGATCACAGTGAACGAAAGGTAAATAAGGGCTGCGACAGATGCGCCGGCCTTCGGCAAGGGCAAACTATGAGGTAACCGGCTCGGCCGAGACCAGCCAGTGTGACCTGCATTGAATATCTTCGCCGAGAGCCGCATCGGCTATTCAAGCGACTGCGACCGGCCGCCCATTTAGCCGACCTGGACCTGAATGCGATTAGCGTTGCTGCGGCTGCGGCCCCGCATGCTTGGGTGGCGATCGATGATCCCGCAGGCCCGGCAAGGCCTCGCGCGCTGGGAGTTGGTAAATCACCGCGCTGGATTGGGGGTGCTGTGCGCTAGGATGGGGCGGCGGGATTTCATCGCTCTTCTCGGCGGGGCGGCGGTTGCGTGGCCGCTCGGTGTCAACGCGCAGCAATCCCAAAAATCCCGAGGATTGGTGTTCTGTGGCACGCGGGGAATGAGGAGGAAGAGGCTCTATACCTCGGGGCATTGCGTCAAGGTTTCAGTGAACTTGGTTACGTGGAAGGTAAGAACTTTGTCCTCGAAAATCGCTTCGCCGCCGAACAGTACGAGCGCTTTAACGCGCTAGCGGCAGAACTCGTCAAAGCCAACGTGGACATTCTAGTGGCGTGAGCCCCGGAGCCGCACGCGCCGCCCAAGAGGTCACCACAACAATCCCGGTGGTGTTCGTCGTTTCCGATCCTGTGGTGCTCATAGCTGTGACGTTTTTGCAACCAAGTGAGCAAAAAAACGGCCTCATGGACCGCTGCCATAAAAATACCTGATCACCGCACCGTGTCGCCACAACGCTTAGCAAGAGTGCCACGGTCGGGGAACGGGAGGGGGGATGGTTGGATACGCGAAGCGGCGCATGCCGCGGGGACGTCCGTCGGAGGATCAGCGCAAATTTCTGGAAATGCTGCGGGATCTCGGCCCGCGCGACAACGCGCAGAGCGCCGCGGTCCGGAAATCCACGAAGCGCGCCTGCCAAGTCCGCGGCTGGGTCGAGTGGAGATGCCTCGATAACCTTCCTGGTCTGAGGGCTTGGCACCTCACGATCATCGGCCGGAATGCGTTGAACTCTCCGGCGCGACGTAGCCGCGCGATCCCGGCCCAATTGCCAAATGCGCAATCGCCTGTGCCCGCAGATTCCTCTGTGCACGAGGCTTAAGTTTGGCCGCGGCAAAGCTATTGGCACGACGGCGGCAAATGCCGGGCATGATTTTCGGTGGAGGACGGACCTGCAGACACAGCCCTCCCTCCTCCGGCCGGGCGCTCCCGGTCACAGGTTGCCCCCTGCCGATCGGGACCGTTCGCATCGCAACTCAAAGAACGTATTAGGTCGGGTCGTCTGTAACCTGGGTCACACCGTAACAGGATAAGTTCCCAATATATTCCCAATTGGATGTTCAACCGATCACTGCTATTTGCGGCGGTGGCTTTCTTTACGGTCACTGCCCTTGAGCATGCGCCGGCAGTCTGGCGGGGGCCGCCGCAAATGCTTGCGGCTCTCGATGCCGAAACTCGGGATTGGGTTATAGGACTTAGGAACAACATCGGCGGCCCATGCTGCGACACGGCTGACGGCTTCCCCGTCGAGGTCGACGGCTGGGATATGGCCGGGACCGTCGATGACACCTCGGGAATGACCCAGTGGCAGGTCGGCAACGCCAGGAGCGGCTATCGTGTTCGGCTGGCCGACGGCGAATGGCACGACGTGCCGAATTTCGCGCTGATCGATCCGAAAACCAACAAGCTTGGTTATGCTGTGGTTTGGCTACTCCCGCGCGGGACCCTTCAGATTTACTGTTTCCTTCCCGGGGCTGGGGGCTGAGCTAAGGCGGCAATGCCCCACGAGCCTCGCGCGAATGCGGTTCAGCTAGAACGAAGAGCCAATTAGGTTCCAAAACTTCCGCACGCCCGCCATAAATCTTTGCAACGATAGCGTTGGGGGAGCGATTCGGGACGCTGACCTCCCCTACCGAGAGCGGTCCCGGTCCGCAGGACCCCCTCAGATCGGGACCGTTCTGCAATTTTATCGATCGCTCAAAGCTGCATCAGAATTCCGACCTCCGGTGCCAACTCGCCGGACCCCGCGCAGGATGGCCAAGCGTCGGATCGACAAGGCCGCTCGCCGGAAATTCGGGCGGCCTTTTCGCGTGACCCTGGCCTTCTAGAGAACGAATACTGCCGCGAAAGCCGTCACAAGCGCGACACCGACGACGAGAAACAGCCAGTCCGCAGCTTCGATCCCGTACAATATTCGAGCTTGTTCTGGAGAACCCGACATAACTCATACCCTTTCCGCACGCTATAACCCTTCAACGCTGCATAGCGTTCCAGAAGTTCGTTAAAGATAGATTCGCCCTCGCGTCGCCGTGGTTCCGCGACAGCACAAGCCCGCCTCAAAGCTGGTTGAAAATCACCGCATCGTCGCCACAAAGCTTAGCAAGGATGCCACGGTCGGGGAGGCGCGGACCTGCAGACACAGCCCTCACTCTCCGACAGGGGGTAACGCAGTTCCCCCGGATGGATGGACCCGGCACGGCCTTTCTTCCAACTGAACGGTCCCGGCGCAGCAGGGGGCAACCTCTGGTCGGGACCGTTCCTGCAATTTGGGGCCGGCGGCTCAGCGGCAGCACGGTCCTTACTCGCCCAATCCCGAAGTTTTCAGTTTGAAATAAGGCAGCCCCGGCAATCGACCGGGGGCCGACCGACATTGCGCTGCACAAAAAATAAGTCCGCTCGCTCTGGTTCAGTGGTACGGTCCCAGGGTCGGGGAGGCAGTCTGTTCGTGCAGCCTACTCCCCCGGCCGGGCGGTCCCGGTTACGGGTTGCCCCCCGCGGATCGGGACCGTTCTGTATTATGCGAGGCCGAGTTGGATGTGACCTGCGCCTCAACAGCTTTACGTTTTCGATCATCGTTAAGTGCGACCGCGACGAGCGATGCGCCCAGCGGTGATCTTCGAGAATTGGTTCAAGCCGATTGCCGACGAGAACGCGTGAAATGTCACGCGGCTTAGCGAAATGCCTCCCCTGGCTAAGGAGGCTAGCTATGAGCCGGAGACCAACGCAACGTCGCCACAGCTCCTGGGAACGGATCACGATCCATCCGCGCCGGGACCGCAAAAAAATCGATGCGCTGAAAGGCGACATGGTGCGTGCATACATGAAGGGTGATCTCGAAACCTATTGGAAGCTTGATCGGGAGCTGAGATGGATACTCACCCAGGGAAAATCTGGGTGAGTGTGCTTGCGGGGCCGATGCTCCGCGCGCCATCATCTTCGGCGACTTAATCGCAAACTCGCCTGCCCTGAGCGCGTGTGGCCATGAGCGTGGGGGTGACCTGGAAAGTGATGTTACGTCGACGGGGGGATCGCGCTTATCATTATGCTGCAACCAAACGAGTTCCGCGTGTGCCGCGAAAAGGGAAAATCATCAATGTACGCGACGTCGATGGGACATCGGTTAACGCAGTCATCGAGCGCGTTAGTCGTGAACGGAGCGGGTGAAGCGGGCTAAAATTGCGCGTATTCACTATCTATGCTGACGAGATTGAGACTTGATGCTCCTCCACGGCGCGATCATCTTCGGCGACCTGATCGAAGGCCGATGCAATGCGTACTTCCACCGCGCAAACCTACGCTCTGCGAAGCTGGCTTTCTTTCGCCACTGTCAGGTGCGGATCATCTGCCGACTTGATCTTATACTGGTACTCCCCATCGCTTTCCGGAAGTTGCTGAACGATCTCATAGACCTCGGCAGTCGCAAATCGGACGGCCGCTCCGGCTAGGTACTGAACTTTCTCGCCAACCCGGAATTTGTGCGTCGCCATTTCGGTATCCAAATGCTGTGTGACCTCGCGCCGGCGGCTTCCGTCACCGCGGGCATCTCCGGCCCCGATGTGCCGTCGGTCACCTCCACACGGCGATTTCAGCGGGGGGTCAGCGCGTCCGCACAACGACGACGATGAACATGATAGCGGGGCAATGAGGAGCAATTTTGACGGCGCCGAGACGTGGAGTGAACCGCCGTGAGCCGATTGGAACCGAACCTGGCAGGAGGCGTTGTCCCGGCCCACTGGCGAGGAGGGCTCGATATGGCAGGGAACCTTACGCACCGTTCTCAGCACAATCCGGTCGAACTTGTGGTGCTTGCGTCTAGCCCTGCTCTGGTCGCGTTGGTTGCGGTACTTGCCTGGCATTAGCTGCCCAAGTCTAGGCGAGGAAAAACAAGAGCCCGGCTACGGCCGGGCATTTGCCGGGTGCTCCGGCCGCCGGTGGGCCTCCGCGACCAGCTTCCGCGGTAGGCGCTTCCGCTTCGGGGTAAACCCGGCGGCCTATCAAGATGAGTGACAACGAAATCCTTGAAGACACGCCGCCATTGGACCGCGCGCGGATGATTACCCAACTCGATTAACCAAATTTATTAAATTTATCCACCGCAGGCTTGAAGTCCGGTCAATTCGAGCGCCCAAATTGCCTCGTAATGCGTATCATTGTGGCGATTGCAATCATGGCAGTAGTGTCGGGCTGTGCGTCGCCCAGTCCCTCGGTTTATTATTCCTCATATCCAGACTACTCGCCTTATTCCCCCTATCCAGATCAGCCGGCACCGAGCCCCGAGCTCTACGGTGATCCTGACCCATACGCGTACCCGTACGCCTACCCGCAAGCCTATGGCTACGGTGGCCCGTATGGCTACACCGGCTATTGGGCCAAGTCGTCCAGTGTTTGTTTGGACTCGGGCCGTCTGATCCCATGCCCCGGAACCTCACCGTGAGCGGACTGTTCGATTGAGGGCAAACACTCCTGGTTCGAATATAGAGCTAGCCCGCACGGTCGGCGGTATCTTGGAGTTCCATAGCATCGCGCGGGTTAGAAAATCGGGGAAGGCTGCAAGTGCCTGGGTCTCGAGCGGGACTCTCCCAGACGATTGCCGGAAGAATAGCCCGAGAGGGCTGACCCGAGTCTGCCGGCATTACAAGGGTCTTAACTAGGCCGCCAACCGAGGCGGCAACTCATACGCACCCCGTAGGTCGTCCTTGATCGGTTCCGTAAGACTCAGCCACATCCGGCCAAACAGGATCAGATCGGCCCGCCGCTCCGGATCATTGACACTCTCCGCGAGTGACAAGCATTCCCATGCCTTGGCTCGGTATCCGTACAATCTGTACTGGTCATTCCGCTCGGCCTGTTCCGCGAGCCTGACCCAGTCTTGGGCCAAATTCAGCATGGACGCGCTTGTTTGAGGGTTCGAGGTGGCTTCTGCTAATTTCAGGCAGTCCCAAGCAATGCGCCTATATTCCTCCGCCGTGCCCATGGGGTAACCCCCTTTCGCGCACGAGCCCCCATGCCTCCCGTATCGGCGCAACGGCCGACGAGCTTGGGGCGTTCCTGACCGAGAAATAAAAAATTGTATTTGGGGCGAATTAGGTCACTTCCGTCATAAACTGGGACACTGAGCCATAAACTAGGACCTCATGGACGCGCTTCGCCGATCGATCGAAGCAGAGAAGCCCGCGGCCCCCCGGGGCCAAAGCGGCCGATTGGAGGAAGCCGGCGAAGGAGTCAGAACGGCGGACGAGCAAAGCGCGGAAGACGGGGCTGAGACTGGCTGCCGCGGCGCGTGGCAATCCGCTGTGAAAAACCTGAGCAATGGCGACTAGAAAGCAGCTCAAGGCGGCCATTCTCGGACGGGTCAAGCAGCACGAGGGGCAGTCGAAGCGGCCGCGCAAGAAGGGCACGCGGCCGGAGCCTCGCCAATACACCGTAAACCGACCTTGATCGCGCACGATCATTCGTTTCCATCTCCCTGGACTGTGGTCTTAACCGCCGCGGCTATTGGGGCCTCACCCGCGAGCGCCGCGGTCGGTTTCGGCCATACGTTTCCACTGGGCCAGGTTCTCGGCGATGATCTTCGTTGACTTGGTCGCCGCTTGACTCATGTGCGCGTATTCTGTGATCTCCCGCTGAACGCGCTGGCCTTCGTTCTGCAAGTAGTCGCGCAGCGTCTGTAACTCGGCGATGAGCTTCTCGATCTCCATCACCGACGTCCCGGAAACACGCTGGATGAGCGCATTGAGACTGCTCACGCCGAATTCGCCGGCTTCCGATTGCGACTTGCGCAATTGTGGAAGGTCCCTGCGAACGAGCTCGCGGATTTCGCCCTCGACTTCAGGGCCAAGCCCTTCGCGATCTTCGTTTCTTTCCGATCTCATGATAGACATGACGGATCCCCATTAAAATCACCGCGTCTTAAGCAATTGAGCGTCCGGCGCCACTCCGGCGAGATTATGGCCAGTCCGGTCATCATTGCGGCGCGACCCCGACGAGGCAGCACGCGACCCGTCGATGGCGAGCGAGAGATCGGGTGAAATGAGGGGTTGACCCACACAAAGCCCGGGAAACGAACTGTGTTTTCCACGAAACCACCGCAGACGCGCCACAATAGGGCGGCACCTTTTTCTGCCGGGGAGTGGTCAGCCCAGCCGGCCGGGCGGTCCCGCTGTTTTGGACGGGCTGAAGCGTGGGAGGAAAGATCGATGAAGCCGGTAGTTCTCCTGATAGGCGCCGACAAGGGCGGCGTCGGCAAAACGACGATTGCGCGTACCGTGCTCGATTATCTAGCCGCGAACGGCACACCCGCCCGCGCCTTCGATACCGAGTTTCCCCGCGGCACGCTAAAGCGGTTCCACCCTAACCTGACTGAGGTAGTCGACATCACCACCGCGGCGGACCAAATGAAGGTGCTGGATACGCTCACTACCAGCGACGTAAAGGTGAGTGTGGTTGACGTCCGCGCGGGGGCTCTGTTGAGCACACTGAAGACGTTTACTGAAGTTGGTTTTTTTGATCTCGTTAGGACTGGCGAGTTCAATTTCATGCTGTTCCAAGTGGTTGGTCCCTCAGTCGCCTCGCTGGAAGAGATCGGCGACATCACGCCCTATGCCGGAGATCACCAATATTTCGTGGTGAAGAATTTCATCAATGAAACCAGCTTTTTTGACTGGCACCCGGAGATCTACAGGAGCTATTTGGAGAAGGTGAAAGATGCTGTCCAACTGAACATTCCGAAGCTCAACGAGATGGCATGCGAGCAGGTTGATCTCGCCGGTGTTCCGTTCTCAACTTTCATAGCGAACAAGGATACGCGGGGGGAGAATGGAGATTATTCCCTGGTGTTGCGTGGATATGTACGAACCTGGCTGAACCAGATCAGTGGGGAATACGACCGTATCCGTCTGGTCGACCAGCTCGCCAGGCAAGCCATAGCCGCCTGATCTGAAACATCGCCACCCGCTAATGAGGGCTACATAATGGCGTAGCAGCGATGTCCGAGGTGAGCTTCGCCGCAATCGTTGCCTCGCTGCACGGACGCAGCGGAAAGACGCTACTGGCGCGCGCGCTCGGCGACTATTTCATCCTGTCCGGCCAGAAGCCCTACCTCTTCGATACCGACGCGGTCGAGCGCGGGCTTCAGATGCTGTTTCCGCGCGATGCGATCGTCATCGACCTCGCGATCGTGCGTGACCAGATGCTGTTGTTCGACACGCTCGCCGAGCGATCGCCCCAGATGCGGGTCGTCGACGTCACGCATCGCTCACTCACCAAATTCTTCGAGCTCATGCGGGATACCGATTTTATGTCCGAGGCCCGTTCACGCGATGTGGAACCGGTGATCTTCTACATTCCGGATCGCAAGATCGACTCGTTCGAGGCGGGCATAATTTTGCGCGACAATTTTTCCGATTGTCCCTTTGTCGTCGTCGAGAACGCGTTTCTCGGAGAGCCGAAGAGCAATATACGGCAGGACCGCGCATATAGGTCGTTGAAGGCGCACCAGCCGCGTTTCGTCATGCCGAAGCTGGACAATGGGGTAGTGGACGCGCTTGAGGACTGCGCCTTGTCGCTTAGCGACTTCATGCGCCAACCGATGTCGCGCGACGGGGAGGTACCCATCCCGGACGGCCTCTCGTGCGATCTCCGCATCACGCTCCGAGCTTGGGTTTTCAAGATCTTCCAGGAGATCCATAGGGTCACGGCAGCACGCCACTCGTGGAAGGGATATGGATCGTGAGCAAGGCATCACGAAACTGGGCTGCCGCCTTGATTGCGACCATGGCCGCAGCGATCGTCACCGCTGGCGCACAACATTTAACCGCCGAGGATTTCGAGCGCAGATGGCCGGAAGAAGTACCCGGTCCCGCACAACCATTTCCCCCCGCTGCCGCACAACCGTCTCCCGCTGCTCCCGCACAACAACCTCCCCCCGACCAACGTGCGGTTCCGCCAGCGGGCGCACGACCACTGGCCCCAGGATCCGCTATCGCCGGGACTTGGTCCGGCACGGTGACCCAAGTCGGCAGCGAATCGAAATATACCGTCTTGCTCACCATCACCGCCAACGGAGCGGAAACCGACTATCCTGAGGTGAATTGCCGAGGAAAGCTGACGCGCATTGGCGCATCGCGCAGCTACGCCTTTTTTGTCGAAGTGATCGCCCTTGGTCGAGCCGACAAAGGCGGCCGCTGTCCAGACGGTACCATCACGGTGGCGCGGGCGGGTGACAACCTCGCTTGGGCATGGTTCGGCAGTGTTCAGGGTGATGTCGTAGTCGCGTTTGGCACGCTCACGCGGAAGCCAGCACGGTAGATGGCTGCCGTCGAATACCTTTCGGAGGTGGCGTGAGCTGATGCCTTACATCGTAAAATGGATCCCAAAGGACCTCGATATGCCCATTGACCATTCGACCCATTACGAGCAGCCCGAACAGGCCATGGAATTTGCCTGCAACATCCTGGCGCTAGAACCAAAGAGAATCTGGATCGAGGATCACGAAGGCTTGATGAACGCGGATTACGACAAGGTCCTGGAGCATTCCCGGACTCGTGCCTCCAGATCTAGGTGAAGGCTGGTCGCTGCGGCGCGCCTACTTGTGGCGACACGTGATGTCACCGCGACGGCGCGATCATCTTCGGCGACCTGATGAACAAGCAAACGAGGCGAAATCGCGATCGTGAACACTGTGGAGAGCACCTGATGAACACGGTTCTGAAGATCATAATCGAGGTTATCTGTGCTGCAGTGGTCATTTTTATCCTATTTCGGGAGACCTTCGAGAAAATGGCGCAGAAACTCGAAAGGCAGACCCGGAGAATTATCGGTAGCGTGAGGAATTGGGTAACATCTCGCAGCCCCGCATCGACCAGGTGATCGAATGACGGACGGCTTGGCTTGCTGCGATGCGGCGATGTCTGCTAATGGGATGGTCCGGCCGTGCTCCTGCCCCACCGGTAAGCGAACCTTGCGAGGGGCGCCAAAGTCAAGGAGCACGCTATGTCTCAGCAACTCAGCACGACGATCGCCGTCATTGGTGTCGATATCGGCAAGAACTCGTTCCACGTTGTGGGCCTCGATCAGCGCGGCGCCATCGTGCTGCGGCAGAAATGGTCACGCGGCCAGGTGGAATCACGGTTTGCCAACATGCCGCCCTGCCTGATCGGGATGGAGGCTTGCGTCGGGGCACATCATCTCAGTCGCCAGCTCAAGGGCCTTGGTCACGATGCCCGGCTGA
>WNGH01025483.1_pt1 | contig 16990 bp, 13 predicted proteins | sample 5400631 | NCBI WGS metagenome assembly WNGH01 (sample SAMN13153373, study PRJNA577476) | soil metagenome | isolation source: 115 cm soil or saprolite under Garry oak tree replicate 1 | place: USA:California | collected 2016-06-15
TAGCACAGGAGGGCACTGGCGTCTATAGTGCGACCAAATGGGGCGTGGGCGCCTTTTCGGAAGCGCTGCGCCAGGAGGTCGCTAAAAATCACATCCGAGTCACGGTGATTGAGCCAGGCGTGGTGGCAACGGAGATGCAGGAACACTTGACTGTCCCGACAGCGACAGAACAGGCCCTGGCGTGGATGCACCAGATGACGCCGCTGGCCAGCGAGGATATTGCCGCGGCAATTGTGTACGCGGTCACACAACCTGAGCAGGTAGATGTGAACGAAATGCTCATTCGGCCAACTGAGCAAGTCCGCTAGTAGAGGTCAGAGGCAAATGAAAGGATAACGATGTCTCGTCGCTCACGTGCCGGGTCCTCTATCAAGGAAGGTTCACCAGAAAGTAACGACGGCTATCGCTGGACGGCGCTTTCTGTTACCACTGTTGGAGTGCTGCTCGCCTCTATGCAAGTCTCGGCGCTGCTGATCGCCTTGCCGAACATCCTGACCGACCTCCATACCACGTTTTTTACCATCATGTGGGTGCTGATCGGCTATCTTCTGGTCACGACGGTAGTGACGCCTGTGATTGGGCGTCTTGCCGACATATGGGGTCGTAAGCGACTGTACAACAGTGGATACGTGATATTCGCTCTCGGCTCGCTCGTTGCGGGCCTGGCGCAGCCGCAATTTCAGGGCGGCGATTTGATTGTGGGACGCATCATTCAAGGGGTCGGCGGCGCACTGATGCTCACAAACAGTACCGCCATCGTGACCGATGCCTTTCGTAAAGGGCAGGTCGGGCTTGGCCTGGGCGTGAACCAGATTGCCAGCGCGGCGGGCTTTTTGATCGGCCCCATGATCGGTGGCCTGCTCACCGAATGGTCATGGCGCTGGGTGTTCCTGTTCAATGTGCCTCTGGCGGTCGCAGGCGCGATCTGGGGCGCATTCCGCCTGCGCGAACCTGTGCAACCAGAAAGTCGCCAGCGCATCGACTGGATCGGCAGCCTCATGCTCACCGTCGGCTTAACCGGCACGCTGCTGGCGTTGAGCCTGCTGGGGTTCCCGCTGCTGCCGTCGTGGGAAACCGACACCGTACTTGCCGTTGGCATCATATCGCTGCTGCTGTTCATCATGATCGAGCCGCGCATTGAGCAGCCAGTTGTACAGTTGCGCCTGTTCCGCGACCGTCTCTTCGCACTGGCAAATCTGAGCAACCTGCTGAACGGTATCGCGCGCGGCGCGGTGCTGTTCTTGCTCATTTTCTTCCTGCAAGGCCCGTATGGCAAAAACCCGCTGACGGCAGGATTGCTGCTCGCTCCCTATGGAGCAGCCTTGCTGGTCATCGCCCCCTTCAGCGGGCTGCTCTCTGATCGTATTGGCTCGCGGCTGCTCGCGCCTATTGGCCTGGGCATAGCTGCGCTGGGTCTGCTCGGACTCACGACGATCGGGCCATCGACGCCGTACTGGATGCTGGCTGCGTTCATGGCCTTAGTGGGCGGCGGCTCCGGTTTCTTCGTCTCGCCCAACACCAATGCGATCATGAGTTCTGTTGAGCCGCATATGCGAGGCGAGGCTGCCGGCATTCTCAGTATGCTCAATAACACGGGCCAGATGCTCAGCATCGCCATCGTCTTCCCGCTGGCGCTGAGCCAGGTTCCAAAGACAGTGCTGATGCAGGTCTTCATCTATGGCGGCGGTATGAGCCAGTTCCCTGCCGCGCTGGCAGCGTTTTTGCACGGGCTGCATCTCGCATTCTTCGTCTCGTTTCTCCTGAGCGTGGCGGCGATGCTGGTAGCAGTTCTGCGTCCATCGCACCGGTAGACCATCTATACAAGAGGAAAGGTGAAGTGGCAAATGTGTACCGGCATACGAATCCGATCGCTATTGATACTCTGCAATACCGTTCTCGAATGCTTCGTGATCCCTATCTTCCAATCCATAAAGAGCTTCTTGTAACGCAAACGTTCCCGCGTAAAAGCGCGCTCTTGAGAGGATGGACTCGATTCCAGGATAGACGAGGGCAAAGCGTTCAAGAAATTGTTCTCCGTAGGAGACGGAACAGAGAATAGCAGCAAAATCAACGGCAGGGTCCCCCCATCCTACTGAACTGAAGTCAATGATGCCACTAATGCTGTTGGTCTGGGCATTGTACAAAATATTGCCAGGTCCAAAATCACCATGAACAAGGGCTGGGACATAGGTGCAGTTTCGTGCATCACTCAGGAAATCTTCAAACAGTCTGGTCACGTTCATATGTGCATCTGGTCTCATGAAAGGGAAGAGTTTGCTGCGAAAACGAGCGTACAGATCTTGCCATTCCTCGCATCCTTGAAAATCCGGCAGCTTCACTGCCAGTGCCTCAGCCGGGGTGGTATGCAGGTGTTGAAGAAATGTTGCCAGTTGATGCGCCACGTGCTGGAGTTGCTCTTCTGTGAGGGTTTGCAATCTCTCAGGACAGAGCGGCTCTCCTGGAAGGAGAGGATAGCCCATAAAAATTTGACCAATGGATGCACTTTCCTGGCTTTGATACAGAGGGTCAGGAATCGGCAGTGTCACACGGCTTTGTAAACTCCGCAACAGGGCGGTTTCCATCACCAGCTTGGCCGCCTCGCGCAGCGTTTTCGGAAAGCGGAAGATTGTCTCATTGTTGACCAAAAGAATGTCATTGAATTGCCCATGCTGGTTGAGATGCACCGTGTCAATTTTGAAATCGGGATAAATATCACGGATAGCCTGGATATACTGTAATTGTTCGTCCATGCAATTGTCTGTGTCCTTTCTGGCGATTGCCTCTTATATCTAAGTCGGTCAATTCAGGCCACTCAACAGGGTTATCCAGAATTGTGAGGTAATGGGTTGAAGTAATGACCTATTCTGCGGCGGGAGTGGAACGCAGCTTTTTGCGTAAACCGGAAACGCGCTTCTGGTGGATGCGGCGCGCGCGGCTGGCGGCAGTGGGGCGCGTTGGTTTGCGAGGAATCTCAACGTGCTGAAATTCTTCCAGGCGTGCCTGCATCCGCTCGAACGCGGTTTCGCGGTTGGTGTGCTGGGATCTGCGCTCGGTAGCAGTGACGGTAATGCCGGTCGGGCGATGTACCAGACGCACGCCTGTTTCGACTTTATTGCGATGCTGCCCGCCTGGCCCACTGGCTATAATGAACTGGAGATCGCAATCGCGTTCAAGCGATTCCCGGTCGGTTGGATACATTGGTGTCAAAAAAACTCTTTCTCCCATTCGCGGGCGAGGTCGCAGGGGTTGCCATTTGCTCCTCACGGGTGGCCTGTTCCCGCAGAGAGATGTTCTTCCACCTCTGGATGGATTTGACGGATCAGCCCTCCAGGTCGTAGGCGGTGGGGTGGCGTGGCTGGTAGAGCGACAGATCAGAGCCGCTCGGGAGCTTCATCGAGGCGAGCAGACCCCAGCCCTGGTCGCTGAGCGGGTGGGAGATCGTGACGCCCCTGGCGGTCAGGTCCGCCAACGTCTTCTCGATATCGTCGCACATCAAGTAGAACTCGTGCTTCCCCAGCCCGTCAGTAGGGTGTACTGCGATCTCGGCGGGCGGCAGCTTGAAGATCAGCCAGCCACCGCCGGCGTCGACTCCGGCAAATCCGAGCACGTCGCGGATGAAGACCCGGTCGGCCTCCGCGTCGGTGCTGTAGAGAATGACATGTGCTCCGTTGATCATGGTTCCCCTTCCCTCTCATGTTCATCGACTGCTTCGTTTCGTCATTGCTTTGCTCTTCTTCGGGTGGCCAGCTAGCCACGCATGCTTCCAACCAGGAGGTGTCTCACCATGCTCTGGTCAGTATGCTGAAAAATGGTTCAACTCGCTCATGTGAAGAAACGAAAGAGCTAGGAATAGTATATGACAGGGACGCAAATGTGGTAATTGTTAGCAACCCCTGTTGCGTCGTTGCTGTTGAAATGAGCGCGGGATCCCTCCCAAACTGCCCCCACCAGACGTTTTTTGTCTAACAATATTGGCTGAGCTTATCTCAGTCTTGATGCACAATGCACAAAAAGGTTCACTCCCTGCAGCCAAAATAACTCCCTCATTCACTTCCAACGGACATGGCGATGTAATTCATGGCTTCACTGCTGGCGGCGGTCATCTACGCGCCTGGCTTTCAGCTCAAAGCGGGGGAGGGTGCCTAATGCGACGACCTCGACGGGGATGCGCAGGTTGAAGGCGATGTGTAGTTCTTCCTGGAGACGGGGGACCACCTGCGCGGGACATTCTACCTGCAAGGCAATCTCATCCATCGAGCCTGCCTGCGTTACGATTACTTTGTACTCGGCTACCTCGGGAAAGCGATGCAGTACGTCAGCCAGCGCCGATGGATAGACGTTGACGCCGCGCACGATCAACATATCGTCTACGCGTCCCAGGACGCCGCCAGGTAGGGCAAGGAAGGTACGGCCACAGGCACAGTTGTAGCCGCCATGTCGCACGAGGTCGCCTGTGCGATAGCGGATGGCGGGCGCGCTCCAGCGACCCAGGTTGGTCAGCACCAGTTCGCCAGCCTGGCCTTCCTCGACGGGCTGGCCGCTACGGCTGCGAGCACATGAAACCGTAGGCACCCATTTCAGTCATGCCTGCATGGTCGTAGGTTTTCGCGCCCCAGGCATGTTCAATGCGCTCGCGAGTGGCAGGAATTGAGGCTCCCGGTTCGCCAGCATGAATGGTTACACGCACATGGGACTCGCGCATGTCCATGCCGTACTCCTGCGCTACTTCCGCCAGGCGCAAGGCGTAGCTGGGTGTGCAGACCAGTACGGTGGCACCGACCTCGTGTATGGCGCGCAGCCGCTGCAGCGAGTCCATGCCGCCACCAGGAACGGTGAGCGCACCGATACGTTTAGCCCCCTCGTAAGCGGACCAGAAGCCGATAAAGGGGCCGAAGCCAAAGGCCAGGAAAACAACGTCTTCACGACCGACGCCAGCCGCACGATAGACTGCTGTCCAGCAAGCGGCCCACCAGTCCCAACTCTCCTGGGTATCCAGTATCTTCAAAGGGTTCCCGGTCGTGCCAGAGGTTTGATGGAGGCGGATGTAATCACTCAAGGGATAAGTGAGGTTGCTGCCAAATAAGGGGTGCGCCTGCTGGTCGGCAACGAGTTCTTGTTTCGTGGTGAAAGGCAGGCGCGCGAGGTCGTCCAGGTTATTGACAATGAGAGGCTGGTCCGTTGTTGACAGGGCGGGGGCGAGGTCCTGGGCGGGGGCAAGCCCTGCCCGTACATTTAGCTTTTGGTGGTAGAAGCGGTTGGACGGAAGGATACGTGAGAATCCAGCTTGCAGCCGCGCTAGTTGGTGCGCTGCGATGACAGAGCGGGAAGCGGTTTCCAGATCAGACATGGAATGCGAGTCCTTTAGTTTTTAATAAAGTGATCGAGCGCCCGGCGGATATAGATGGGTGTGACCTGTTTGCGGTAGTTGATGGTCAGGTCGGCGTTATCCAGCGGTTTGGCACGTTTGGCTGCGACGGCAGCGACGGTAGAGGCCAGGTCTGGCGTGAGACGCTGGCCGAGCAATAAGGCAGTCGCTTCGGTCGCCTCGACGGGATGGGACGCGACGGCTCCTAGTGTGATGCGGGCACCGGTGACGACGCCGTCAGCGGCGGTGCGCAGGGCGACGGCCACGCCCAGGATAGGAAAGTCGAACGAGCCGCGACGGCGCAGCTTCAAGTAGACGCTCTGCCAGCCAGCGGCGGGCGGCAGGATGATCTCACTGAGTACCTCATCCGCGGCTTTCGTGTAGGGGTCTATGCCATCGTCGCGAAACAGCTCCTGTACCGGTATTACACGCTCGCCGCGCACGCTGACAAGGCGCACAAACGCGCCAAGGCTGACCAGGACGGGGGCGGTGTCTGCAGAAGAGATGGCCCAGCAGCGCGGGCTGCCAGGAGCAACCAGGCAGATGTCGCCATCTTTCTTCATGCAGTAGCCGATGGAGTGCCGCCAGAACTCGGTTTGATTGTAGTAGTTGCAGCGGGTATCCAGGAGCAGGTTGCCACCGATGGTGCCAGTGTTGCGCAACTGCGGCGTCGAAACGGAATTGGCAGCGGTAGCAAGAGCGCTATAATGCTGCTGTATTGCCGGATGCTCGGCGATTGTTGTGAGGGTAACGCCAGCGCCCAGGCGAAAGCCCTGGTCGGGAGAGCCACTGATGCTCTTCAACGCTTTGATGGCGCGCAGGCCGATCAAGACCGGAGGAGTAAACTGGCGGCGCTTCATATTGGGGAAGAGGTCGGTGCCGCCAGCAACCAGCATGGCCGTATCGCCTTCCTGTGCGAGCATGTGCGCAGCCTCTTCGAGGCTACGGGGGGCCAGATAGCGAAAGGGTGGAAGGCGCAGCATCAGGACACGCTCCCTTTCGTGGGGATGGGACCGGGTGTGCCATCATCGCGGTTAGGGTACGGCGGGCGACCATAAAGGCCCTCCCCGCCACTCTTCTCCGCACTCGCCCCTACGGAACTTTCCTGGGAACGAGTGGAGACCTCGCCATTGGTGTGTCCCTCCATAACGCCAGGCTGCCAGGAGATGAGACGGCCTGGCCAGGGAGAAGGAGCCTGTGTTGGTGTTACGCCAACGCCACGGGCGGGACCTTTCTCCTGCGCCGCTTTCATGGCGCGCAGTACCTTGTCGGGCGTGATGGGGGTTTCATCGACACGCACGCCCACGGCATCATAGATGGCGTTGGCGATGGCCGGAATGACGGGGTTGAGCGGTCCCTGGCCCGCTTCCTTGGCGCCGAACGGCCCTTCGCGGTCGGGAACCTCTACCAGGATGGTTTCGATTTCAGGCGTATCTAGCGTCGTCGCGAGCTTATAATCCAGCAGGGAAGGTATTTTGTGCCGCCCCTTGCGAAAGACCTGCTGCTCCATGAGCGCTTCGCCATAACCCATATAGGCGCTGCCCTCGACCTGGCCAGCCACGAGCAAGGGGTTGATGGACTGGCCGATATCGTGCGCCAGCCAGAGCTTTTCAACCACCACCTCGCCGGTTTCTACATCGACCGCCACCTGCGCCACGCAGGTCGAGTAAGAGTAAGCGGGCGAAGGGCCGACTCCAGCTCCCTTATAGTCGCCGTGGATATCCGCGGGGGGCGCGTAGGAACCGGCAGACACCAGGGCGCCGAAGCGTGCCTCGGCCAGTTGCACGGCCTTGACGAAGGGGAGAGAGACGCCGGGGTCATGCTCGTCATAGAAGACGCCTCCCCCGGCTTGCAAACGACCGGCAGGGACCTGCAGGCGCTCGGATGCTGCTTCCAGGAGCTGCTGCTTCAGTTTGCGCGCGGCGGCGATAGCGGCATTGCCCGCCATAAAGGTGACGCGGCTGGAATACGAGCCGAGATCGACAGGGGTGAGTGTCGTGTCGGCGGTCTCCAGGTGAATCTGCTCCGGTTGGATACCCAGTTCTTCGGCGACGACATAGGCAAGCACGGACGTGGAGCCCTGGCCGATGTCGGTGCTGCCACAGTAGACAGTGACGCCGCCTCCACGGTCCAGGCGAATCTGCACGGCCGAGTGGGGCATGTCGTTCCAGTAGATGGGCTTGCCAGCGCCACAGATGTACGACGAGGCAGCCAGCCCCAGGCCGCGTTTGAGCGGGGAGACGGAGGCCGATAATGAGGTTTCATACATTAATCTGGGTATCGGATCAGCCAGCGAGGGCCGATAAATCGGCGCTGGCCGCGATAAATCGGGCCCTACGGTCTCCTCTCCCTCCCCGGGCGCGATAAATCGCGGTCCCTCGATAAATCGGGGACCTACGAATTGTGGGCGTTGGTGCCAGCCGGAGCGTGCGGTGACCTGGTCCAGGCATTCGCCAAGGGCGCAGCTGGTGATGCGCAGGCCGTTGACGGTACGGGAGTAGGGTTCGACCAGGTTGCGGCGGCGAAACTCGACGGGGTCGAGGCCGAGGTCATGGGCGAGCTTGTCCATATGCACTTCGACGGCGCAGCGGGGCTGTGTTGTGCCGTGGCCGCGCTTGGGGCCGCACGGCGGCTTGTTGGTGAAGAGGCGCATGCCCTCGAATTTGTAGCAGGGCAGCTTATACGTCACCGTCTGGAGCACGCCGGTGTAGTAGGTGGTTGCCACGCCATACGAGCCGTAAGCCCCGCCATCGAGGAAGGAACGAAAATGCATGGCGGTGAGCGTGCCATCTTGCTTGACGCCGGTCTTGATCCACATTTTGACGGGGTGACGCCCACGGTGGATGAGGAAAACCTCTTCGCGCGTGCAGGTGAATTTGACCGGGCGGCCGGTGCGGCGCGAGAGCTCGCAGGCGCAAATTTCGTGCGAGAACGGATCAGTTTTCCCGCCAAAGCCACCGCCGACGTTGGGAGCGATGACGCGCACGTGGGACTGCGGGTGTTTGAGTACCTTGCTGACTTCGCGGTGAACGTAGTGCGGCGTCTGGGTAGAGGTCCAGAGGGTGAGCTTGCCGCCGACGGGGTCGCTGGGGTTGGGCTCCCAACTGGCAACGCAGGCGTGCGCTTCCAGGGGCGCGTGGTTGTTGCCCTCGTAGTAGAACCAGTCCTCGCGGGTATAATCGGCCTGGGCAAAGCCCGCCTCCATGTCGCCAAATTCATAGTTGACGGCTTTGTGGATGTTACCGGTGTGGGCCTCGTCGTTGATCTTCACCTCGGGATGCGCCAGGGCCTCGTCGATGCTCATGAGGGCGGGGAGCACTTCATATTCGACCTGGATCAGTTTCAGTGCTTCGTCAAGGGTATCGGGGTCGAGTGCGGCGACGGCGGCAACGGGGTCGCCGACGTAGCGCACTTTGTCGATGGCCAGCGCGTATTCGTCCTGGCTGGAGGGAAGGATGCCAAATTTCTGCGGCAGGTCTTCGCCGGTGAGTATGGCTACGACGCCGGGCAGTTCCAGGGCACGGCTGGTGTCAATGGAGAGGATGCGCGCGTGCGGGTGAGGCGAGCGAAGCAGCCGACCGTGGAGCATGCGCGGCAGCATGATGTCGTCGGCGTAGAGGGCGCGGCCAGTGACTTTGGCGTAGGCGTCGACTTTGGGGCGCGGTGTGCCGATGACGTGGTAGGAACGAGCCTGCTTGTGCCCGTTTTGTTGGGTTGTCATGAGGCACCTCCGGCAGGGGCAGGCCTGGTACCGGTCTCAGGTTTACCGGTGATGCGTTGGGAGGCGGCTTCGACGGCCTCGTAGATTTTGGTGTAGCCGGTGCAGCGGCAGAGGTTTCCGGCGAGGGCTTCTTTTACCTGGTCGCGGGTGGGCCGGGGGTGAGCTTCGAGAAGGGCGGCGCCCGAGAGGAGCATGCCGGGGGTGCAGTAGCCGCACTGGGCCGCGCCGAGTTCTGCGAAGGTTTCCTGGAGGGGATGCAATTTGCCATTGTTCTCCAGGCCTTCGATGGTGGTGATTTCGCTGTCCTGCACTTCGATGGGCAAGGTGAGGCACGAAAGTACGGGGGCCCCGTCTATGAGGACGGTGCAGGCGCCACATTCTCCAGCCGTGCTTGGTGCCGATCAACCCTATATCTTCACGCAGGACTTCGAGTAGGGTGTGGTGGGGTAACACGGCCAGCTCGTGACGTTCTCCGTTGACGTGTAAGGTGATTAGTTCACGCATCACGGCCTCCTTTCTCGCTGCTTTGCTGGGCGGCGGGAATTAGCTGATATTGTGCTTCGTTTTCGATTTGATATCTCCATATGGATATATCAAATTGTATGTTGGGAGGGGGGAAATGTCAATGCTATTTTTGTAACTACTCAGGTATGCCCCAATCCCGAGCGTCGCCAAGTAAGGTTCAAGAGGTACTTGAGTGATTACTCCTCATTAGTATGTACATTTTGACATTTTCCAAAAATCGAGCCTGCCCGTGGTGCAGCATTATTAGGTAACTGAATAATTACCTAATCCCATGACTTTCTCTCAACCTGGATCATGAAATAACAACTCGATCTTAACCAGATCAGAACCGCTTTGCTCTTCCTCAATTCTCTGCAATCCTTCTATACTGTATATGTTTGCCTGTTTATCTTTTATTGATGAAATGGCAAATTTTTAATGTTCATTTCGAGACACAGTTCCCTAACAGGAGAATTTCAATGCGTCATTTGAAGCATATCAGGGTGATCGCACCCCTTGCAGCACTGCTGGCTGTCCTGACTGTCCTGGGTACTACCAGTGGTGCCCTTGCACGCGCTAGCTCGGTCAAACTGGTCACCGTCTCCAGCACAGACCCCTATGCAAGCTGTTCGATCCCTGGTAATCCGGGTGCCAATTTCCCCAACGCGGAGGTGGAGCCCCAGGTTTCCGTCAATCCGGCCAACCCGAGTAACATCATCGGTGTCTGGCAGCAGGACCGCTGGAATAACGGAGGCGCCCAGGGCCTGGTCGCCGGGTTCTCATTCGACGGCGGCAAGCGCTGGAGCGAGAGCACGCTGCCCTTCAGCGGGTGTGCCCTCGGGGCCATCCTGGATCCGTTCACCGCTACGCCGTACGACCGGGCCTCCGATCCCTGGGTCTCCTTCGGGCCTGACGGGACCGCGTATGCCGTCGGCCTGCTGGCGACCAACAATACGATCAGCGGCAACAACGACACCGGCGTCGCGACCGTCACCTCGAGTGACGGTGGACAGCATTGGGTCAACCCGAACCTGATCAAGTCCGACCAGGGGACCAGCCCCGTCTTCGAGTTCACCCAGTTCTTCAACGACAAGGAGTCCATCACCGCCGACCCGCGCCAGGCCGGCACCGCGTACGTCGTGTGGGACCGCCTCGTGGCCCCGAGTCACAGCCCGGATGCCGCCCTCCGCGCTCACGCATTCCGTGGACCGTCCTGGTTCTCCAAAACCACTGACGGCGGCCAGACCTGGACGGGTACGCGGGCGATCTTCGATCCGGGGCAGAACAGTCAGACGATCGGCAACGTGGTCGTGGTCGATCCCCGGACGGGCGTCCTCTACGACTTCTTCGAGCTGTTCCAGACGACCGGCTCGCCCAACTTCACGCCGCGGGGCTTGAGCGTCGACTTCATCTCATCGTCCGACGGTGGCAACACCTGGTCGCAGCCGACGGTCGTCTCGACCCAGCAGTCGCCGAATGATTTCGCCACCGATGGCACACTCCTTCGCACCGGCGCGGGCCTTCCCTCGGTTGCCATCGATGCGAGCACCGGACAACTGTACGTGGTCTGGGAGGACGCTCGCTTCACGGGCGGAGCCGTCGATCAGGACGTTATCTCTACGTCCACCGACGGCGGGGTGACCTGGAGCGCGCCGGCTGTAGTCAGCAAGACCCCCAGCAGCATTCCCGCCTTCACGACCACTGTAGCCGTCAACTCGGCGGGCACGGTTGCCGTGACGTACTACGACATGCGCAACCCCGATGGAATCACTACGGGGCTGCCGACCGATTACTGGCTTGTGACGTCGACTAACCATGGCGCGAGCTTCGACAACGAGGTACGCATCACCTCTACCTCCTTCGACATGTCGCTAGCACCCAATGCGGGTGGCTTGTTCCTCGGAGACTACGAGGCCCTGACCAATATTGGTACAACGTTCGAACCTTTCTTCGTCAAGACAGTAAGTCAAAGTAATCCGACAGACGTGTTCACGACGTTTATCTAGCCGTTTCTGAAATACTTCGCGTATCACAGCCGCGCCCACCACAGGGCGCGGCTTACCGTGAAGCCATAGGCACCAATCTAAACCATACATCCAGATGGATGTATGTATGTATAGAAGGTTAAGGATAAGTAATTCGTAAAGGGGGATACAGCAAGAAACATGTTCAATACACCCGTTGCCAATGTAGGGCGCAGGTACGGCTTTGTCGGCCTGGCGTTGCTACTCATCCTCTGTGTCAGTATCGCCTTTGCTCCGACTGGCGTTCACGCGCGTTCTTCCAGTTCTTCTAATACTTCCTATAACCTGCCAACATGGTGGGCCAAGTACCAGAGATTGTTACAGGGAACATCCAGCTCCTCGTCTCGGACACAACCGCTATCAGTTGGCCCCAATGTCGACATGAGCAACGAGGACACCCCGCAGAGCGAGACCTCAATCACAGTGAACCCTAACAATCCAAAGATGCTCGTCGGCGGCTCTAATGAAATCGTTCGTCTGCCGATGCGTGGCTATTTCTCCAGTGATGGCGGTACAAGCTGGGGCGCAGTGGACTTGCCGCTCCCGCCTCCTGCTACCACCAATGGCACAGACTTTGGTTCTGATCCTGGCGTGGCCTTCGACACGCGCGGCAACGTCTACTATTCCTACATTGTTGTTTTCTTCAATCGTTCATTCAGGTCAATTCAAGGTACCGAAATGGCCGTTGCCAAATCGTCTGATGGCGGGAAAACATGGCCCCAGGTCACGTTCTTCAATTTCAACAGCGGAAGTGGCAAGTTCAACGACAAGCCGTATCTTGCCGTGGACACCAATCCGCGTAGCCCGTTTCGCGATAGTGTCTACGTTGTATGGGACAACGCTTCTTTTAATGCGGGCAAATCATCGGCCAACAATGCTCTGCTCTTTGCGCGTTCCACCGATGGGGGCCAGACGTTCAGCAGCCCGCTAGCTGCGAACAATCTCACTGGTGGTCCAAGCTCCGTTATTGGCGCTGATCCTTTCGTGGGACCCAACGGTGAAGTCTATGTCGCCTGGCATGATGTCCAGAACAACGTGTTGTTGGTCAATAGTTCATTCGATGGCGGCGCCTCTTTCGGCCAGCCTGTGACGATTTCTCCCACTGTGGTCGCCTTCGACGATGGTATTCCGGCCATGGCCAGCCGGCGTGCCTTGCTCTACCCGGCTTGCGATGCCGACCGTAGCGCTGGTGCGAACCGTGGCACGCTCTACTGCTCGTGGATGGACGAGACGCCGGGCAACGGAACGGATATCTTTGTGGCGCGCTCGACTGATCGCGGTGCAAGCTGGAGTACACCGGTACGTGTCAACGACGATCCAACAGGTGTGCGCAAAGATCAGTTCAATCAGTGGCTCTCGGTGGATCCGGTCACTGGCTCGGTGAACCTGAGCTGGAACGATGCCCGCAATGATCCGGCTGATATCAAGACCGACATTTTCTTCAGTCAGTCGACCGACGGCGGCCTGTCCTTCGCTGCCAATGTGAAGGTGACGACGGCTATGAGCGACGAAAGCGCCAATAATCCTTTCGCCGATGCTGGCAATCAGTATGGAGACTACGAGGGGATCGTAGCTTTCGACGGCAGCATCCATCCCATCTGGACCGATGGCCGGTTCGATGCAACAATTGATCCTGCCACCGGGCTGCCCGTGGGCGAAGAAATCTTTACAGCGACCATTTCTGCATAAAGTTTCGGGCATCCGTAAAGGGTGCCCGACATTTTCAAACTTTGGCCCTTACATTGTTGTCCAGCCGACGAGAGCTAACGCTGTCCCGGAAATTGAAGCGAATGTGGTTAGACTACCGCCATTGAGTGAGCCGAAGAACAGGGTATTCGTCACATTCCCGTTCTGAGCAGTTACCTATTCTTTAAACGGGTGCGTTTCTTTTTTTGCTTCGAGCGCAGATGATGGGTAGGGGCGGGGGTAAGTGAGCAGGCATGACAGGGGCGAGGGGGCATGACAGGGGCAAGCCCTGTCACTACTATATACGGTCAGAGGTCGTTCCGTGCTCTTACTGGTATAATTTTCGCAGGGTCGGCTGGAGGTCTCCGGCGGTACGGAGGTCGGTGTTGTCGCTGAATTGATCGATGCTGCCGATGAGTTGTCGCGAGGCGACGCGCTTGACTGCGGGGTCGGTGATCTGGGCGACGAGCGCCTGAGCGAAGGAGCCGCCATCGATGACCTTGAAGGGACGGTTAAAGAACTGCGAGACGGTTTCCGGCAGATGAGGGGTCACCCTGAGAGCATTGTGGGCGCGAGCAAGAAACTCATAGGCTTCACACAGTGCCTCTTCGCGCTCCTGCCAGGTGGGGGCTTGCTGTGCATGCCAGAGTACAGGCCAGAGCTGGTCAGCGCATTCGAGTTGTTTGAATGCTGTACCAAACCACTTGGGGTATGGCGCATACTGCTTTTCGAGCAAAAAACACAGGCTCATGACATCGTGTACCAGGCGGGAAGCTATGAGGGCTGAACCCAGTTCGTCGCCCACGAAGCCGGCGCGAGGCATCAGGTGCTCCTCCTGTCCGATGCGCTGCCAGCCGGATGCCAGCAGGTACAGCCAGACGTCGTGGGGATACCAGGCCAGGTCTGCGCGGAGCTTCGTTAGTTCACCGATGCCATCATGATGCACTGCTCCTGCTGCGATTTCACGCAGCGCCTGCGACGGGAGGGTCAACCATTCTGCCACATCTGGAGGGTGGTTTATGTCATAGGCTAGCTGCGTGAGAAAGAACGTTCGCAGTGTCACCGGGAACACACGATGATTGATAGGGCCGTCTTCGATCATGTTCATGGCAAGTGTTCCTGGTTCGAGAGGCGACTCGTCGAAGTTCACCGGGTAGCCGTAGAACGTACGGGGGAGGTGGTAACTGAGCATCTCGCGCATGCTCTCTCCAAGATAGGCATCCTGGTCTCTGAGGAAGATGAGGACCGATGGCCCCCAGGCATGATCGGTCGACATTGCGGTATCAAAGCCAAGGACGTCGCTGCCTCTGCCGAGATGGGCGGCGGCATGTGGCAGACCGGGAAAGTGCTCATCGAGCAAAGGACGCACTGCTTCCTCGTAGAAACGGCAGCTGAGTTCACGTCCGGGAAGGAATGAGGTCATGAAAGGGAACTCCTTCATAAGATATGGTTATGCCCCAGAGGGCGATTGCAAGGGGTCAGGCAGGGCGAGGGCAAGCCTCGCCCCTACATTTCTGCCTAGCACATCAAGGGTGACAGTACATTTCTGCCTAGCACATCAAGGGTGACAGAGCAGAAGAAGCCATTTTAGGGTGTATTGTTTCTTGCGTTGATAGTATTGTATTCTATTAATGAACTTATAGGTACTTCGTGCGGAAATCAGAGTAACCATAATTCTTGCAGGGAGGCCCGGTGATGATCAAGGCTGATCCGAACGTGGTACGGTTCCGCAGGCTGCGTATTCTGTACTTTGGCGCACTAATGATAATAGTTGTGAGCTTTGCCCCGCTTTATCTAACCTCTACATCTCTCACCCCTTTCAAAGTCTGGTCGCTCACAGTACCCCTGCTTGTCCTGCTTTTTTTCTTCTCATATATACAACAACGGCGGTACTGGAACCGTTTTGAGCAACGGCGCAACAGGGCAGCACAGGTTGATCAAAGCCTGCTGGCCGAGGAACAGCCTGCACTGGATGAAGCAGCGCTCTCACTACCTCTCACTATTCAAAGCCGCATCAGTTCACCTGAGAACTTCTTCCTAGCAATGATAGGAGTGGTAGTGATCACGATAATTATAGTAGGGTTTATCGGATTTTTAGCAGGCTCTACATCGATCTTCTCTCCTTCTAACGTCCTGGCGTTTGTTTTAGGAGGCCTGGCAATACTCGTCCTCGTACTTGTCATGTTAGTTTCTATGGTATTTCTTGCGTTAATCCTTTCCAGGACAGATCAGCGGATCGAGCTGACCGAACAAGGGATGACGATCCGCCAGGGAGGAAGGGCCCATAGCGTTGCCTGGGAGGAAGCTCGCCTCTTTGCCATCGAAGGCCGGTTGGCTAGCGCTAAGGACATGCTGAAATGGACATACCAGAGACGACGATCTTCCCAGCGCAGCGGATTGCTTTACAGGCCGATTCTGGCCATTAAGCCAACTACTTCTTACGAGGAGTATGAGCGTCAGATGGAGGCACTACCTGCGCTTGTTGTGGCGAAGACGGGACTGGCGCTGTATGATCTGCGAGATGACAGGCAGAGAGGAGGATAGTTGGATGTATGCGAGGGAGTTTCTTGAGAGCAGGAATGTGATCAAGGCTAATCCTGTTCTGGCATCGTTTCGCACACTACGTTTTGCCATGTTTTTTATCGCTATCCTTATGTTAGCCCTCATCGTATTTTTTCTCATCATAGATACTTTATTCGGTGGCGGCCGTCTCCTTCTCTATTTCACATTTCAGTTTACACCTATATTGATTTTACAAGCCTTCCAATTAACGCTGTACACACTGCAAGGGCGGTACTGGGAAGGTATTGAGCGGCGACGCTTCGCGGCAGTACAGGGAAATCAACTTTTTCTTGCTGCTGAACAGCCCACACTTGATAGGGCTTCGCTGCCACTATCAATAACTATTAAGCTGCGCTACAACAAGGGAACCTTCCTTTTGGGTGCAGGAATGGCATTGGTGATGGCTTTGCTCTTTGCAGGATGGCTGACCTGGGTCTTCAGCTATCAATTGCTGCTGGTTCCTAATCATCTGCTGATCTTTCTTGTGGTCTTCTCGATAGTAGCCGTTTTCATGCTGACCGGCTTGTTTGCCATATTTCTCTCTCCTCTAGGTCGTCCGCGGATCACGGTGACGGAAGGAGGGCTGATCTTAAATCATGGTACGAAGGTTATTATGCCCTGGTACGAGGCGCGTCTTTTCGCTATGTATGGGACATTTGGCAAGCAGAAAAGCGGGGCGTCTATCACCTTTGAGCTTTCCAGTGCAAGAGCCATCCTGCGCTGGACGTGGGTCCTGCGCTGGACATTGTCTCCAGGCATGGAGCCAGTGATACCATATGACGAGTATAACCGTCAGATGCAGGCGTTACTCTCATTTGTTGTGGCCAGGACGGGGCTGCCGCTTTATGATCTTCGGGAAGACTTGCCGAAGGGAGGACCGAAGGATTGAAGGGGCATTGGTGGCAAGATAACGGAACGAAATGAAGGCGTTGTCGCGCGATTCATGGCGCAGGGTTGGGGAGAGGTATCCCAGGCGAGGCCGTGCCCCACCCCAGGCGCCATAAATGTCGCGGCTGCGCCCCTCCCGGTGCGGTCTACCACAGCGCTACGATTATCCACCTTATTGTGTGAAACCTTATAATTGCGGTCCCTCGATAATGAGTTTTAATACATTAACCGGATATCGGA
>WNGH01002867.1_pt2 | contig 16989 bp, 22 predicted proteins | sample 5400631 | NCBI WGS metagenome assembly WNGH01 (sample SAMN13153373, study PRJNA577476) | soil metagenome | isolation source: 115 cm soil or saprolite under Garry oak tree replicate 1 | place: USA:California | collected 2016-06-15
CCATGATTGCTCGAATTGGTCCGGTGTGGTTTTCATTAGGCCCTCCCCGACCGAACCGCTCGCGTGTGCGATGAGAGTCTCCACCAGGCCGAGCTGCCGCCGGACTTTGCGAAAACCTGCGGCGACTTGTTTTATATCGGAAACGTCCGTAGGAACTGCCAGTGCATCCGCTCCAAGTTCAGCGGCGAGTTCGCCGATGAATTCAGGCGAGCGGGCGAACATGCCGACGCGGCAGCCTTCCTGCGCTAGCTTTCTCACCAGCGCTGCTCCGAGTCCAGGTCCAACCCCGACGACAATCGCCACGCGTCCTTGTTTTCTGACGGTCATCCATGTTCCCTTCGCATCCGCCCCGAACTTTAGCCGTGCGACGAGAACATCCGGAGGCCGGCGTAATGTTAGTGGAATTGAGAGGATGAAAGCGATGCAGGACGAATCCCACGATGGTAGGGACGCGGCGCTGCGGCGTCCGAACGGCGCAGCGCGCCGCCCTACCCACGAAATTTAAGAGAGACAGTTTTCTGTTTCGCCGGGTCCGGCGACTGCGGGAGAGTACGTGCGCGTCCTCGCGTCGCTTTGGGCGCGATTAGTATCTCATGCGAAAGCAGCGTCGAGCTATTCTGCGAGCTTTTCTGCAGGGTGCAGCTCGCGCTCGGGGATCTCGCCGTTTGGCAAACGCCAGGGGCGCTGGCCACGGAACGGAAGCGCAAAGAGCTTCCCCAGCGTGAGCTCGTGTTCTTCGCGATACGCAGCGACGCCAATAGTAACGGCATCCTTCGTTCCCCAGTTCGAATTGGTCTCTCGTTGCACGATGGAATGATGAATGCCGTGCATACGGGGCGTGACGATGATCAGGTTCAAAATCCGTTCGAGCTTAATCGGCAGACGCCAGTTGGAATGATGAAAGAGCGTTGCGGCTTCGAAGGTGATAAAGAAAACGAGGAGCATCATCGGCCCGATGCCGAAGATCATGACTGCGACAGAGAGAAAGCCGACCGAAAAAATCATCTCGCCGAAATGGAATCGTGCGGCAGTACTGACGTCGAGATCAAGATCGGTGTGATGCACGTTGTGAAATCGCCAGAAGAGCGGAACCATATGATTCGCCCAATGCCACCACCAGTAGGCATAATCCATCAGCAGGAACGTCGCGATACCCGCGGCCCATCCCGGCAAAGCAAGCCAGTTCAACAGGCCGATATGGCTGTCTCGTGCCCACATTGCCGCGGCGATCGGGATTGGCAGCATAGCGAAACGGACGACGGCGAAACCTGGAATGGAGAGCACAAAGTTGCGTACCAGCCGGTGCAGCACGCTGAAATGCTGGCGTCGCAACGGAAAACGCCATTGCAACCAGAGCAGCGCGAGAAATACACAGGCTAGCAGCGGTCTGCCAACATAATCGATCAAAGGAATTCTTTGCACGGTTCGGCGTGACGCCGTCGAGACTTTATCATCAGCTGATATAGGGCAACAACGCGCGGCTGACGAGACGACAAATCCTTCTTATGCGCCGATGCGCCGGAACATGAAGGTGGTCTCGGGCTTTGTGACCTCGCCGTTCATTTCGAGCAAGGGGTAGGCCAGAAAATTGATCGGGCCGCTGGCCGGCTCGGGATCGACCACCAGATCCCGACCTTTCGTCAGTTCGAAACGATTGGCCGGATTATGGCCGAAGTAGTAATCAGCCAGCTTTGGGTTTTTCCAAGCTTCGCTGATGTCCACCGGCACCCAGCGCCCATCGGCAAAAAATTCGGCCCAACAATGGTAGCCGTCGATCGTTCCTTCATTCTTGTCGGCGGGAATTGTCGCGCCGATCGCAAAGCGGGCGGGTATGCCTATGCTTCGCGCCAAAGCGATGAAGTAGGCATGGAAATCACTGCAGTTCCCGGTTCGCGCGTCGCAGGCGTAGAGGGCGTCACCGCGGCCCCAGCCTGTGCCTGATTTGTCGTAGCGCATTCGACCCATCACATGATCGTAGAGCGCTTTTGCTCGATCGAGATCATCCTTCTTATCCGCCACCGCTTTTTGCGCGAGCGTTCGGAACGTCTCGTTCACTGGCACGAGCTTTTCCGGGCGCAGGTACCGCGCGGCATCTGCGCTGCTTGCCGAATAGGCGGCTTTCTCTTTGCGTTCGACACGGTACCGCAGTTCGATCGTTTTGCCGCTGTCTGCGGGCTGCGGGTGCAGCACGCAGATATCATTGGCGTAATCGCGGTCCTGCACTTTTTCCCACTTCATTGGGATGTTCAGCTCCTCTTCGGTAACCGTTTGAAAGCTATCGGTCTTTGCCAGTGGTATCCAGACGCGGGCCTCGCCTTTGATCTCCGGCAGTTTGACTCGGTAAACGAACTCGAACCGATCGGAACCCTTGATTATGCCGGGCTCGCCAGCAGCACGTGCAGCGAACGCGCTTGCCAGGAAAACGACTGGAACAATTAGAAATTGCATCGAAACCTATGCCGCTGGGTTGCGTTTGCTATCGTTCGTCAGCTTGCGGGTACCTTGTGCCACGTTCCGTTCTCTTCTTTCCAATCGTAGAGAGGTTTTCCGTCGATCTTATGGACTGACGTCTCCGTGACCTTCATTTTGCCCGGCTGCCCGGTCAGAAAGAAGTCAATGTCGTAGGTCTTGCCGTCTGTGGCCTTCATGTCCACACATGCAAAATATCTTCCCCCACCGAGATCGGAGAGTCGGTCGTCGTGCACCCTTATTAAGTCGAGAGCGAGATCCTGGCCCTCGTACTTGACGTGAAATTTTCCGTCACTGCTTTTTTTGCTTTCGGCATCGATGTTTTTCTTGATACCGGCGGAAATATCAGCCGTGCTCACTTGTTTCTCCGCACCGCCTTTTTTCGGGTGTTCCGCGCCTTTCTTGGGATGCTCCGTCGTTTTCTTCGGATGCTCCGGATGTTCCTGGGCAACGATCAGCGCCGCCGGTGTAAAGAACAGTGCAATAGCTGCTGCGATAATAAGTCGTGAGATCATAAGGATTCCTCCGTTTTAGCTTCGTCTGCTCATAATTGGTTGGATGTCTCGATAGTTTTCCGGCACCACAGCCAAAAGTAGCAAGCATGTTTATCATTTGTACTTGTTTACGAGACGCATTACGAAGCGTTTTATTCCTGCTCACTTGCAAAATTCTTTGCCGTATCCCATTGGCGAATAAACAATCAGTTTGTGACCGATGTTGGTGACCAGTGGCGAAGAGCGTATTTGTGATGTTCTCTGGAGTTTTAGCGAAAGTGCGACCGCACGATCCCTCGAGAGGCCGGAGCCCCGTCTGCCATGACAAGCGCGACGCCTGTCTTCCAAAGTTCTCGATCATTGTTCCGGTGTTTAATGAGGCGCTGTTGATACAGCCATTCCTTCGGCATCTTCGCGAGCGAGCAACCGAAGCTGAGATTATTGTTGCGGATGGCGGAAGCTCTGATGGAACGGCTGACCTTGCCGCGGCTTTTTGTGATCAGCTCGTGCTGAGCGAGTGCAATCGGGCGGTGCAAATGAATGCGGGCGCGCGTGCTGCGAAGGGCGATGTGCTTTGGTTCCTCCATGTCGATGCCGAAATTCCTCAAGGATGTTTGAATCAAATTACACGCATCATAGACGACCCAACTGTCGTCGGCGGTTACTTCCGGATTCGCCTGCCGCGAGGCTTCGTTTATCGCTTGACCGACACTTTTGCGCATTACGCAGGCATTCTGCTCCGAATGCGATGCGGCGATCACGGGCTGTTCTGCCGGCGAACTGCCTTCCTGGACATTGGCGGATTTCCAGAAGTGCCGTTGATGGAAGACGTAGAATTTTTTCGCCGGCTGCACCGTCACGGCACTATACGGTACATCGATAGGCGGCTCCGGGTGAACCCTCGCCGTTACGAGGCGATTGGACGTCTGCGCCTAACCTTGGCCTACGGGTTAATCGCGTCGCTTTATATTCTCGGTTTCCCGTTACCGAGACTCGCGGCGGTTTACAAACTCTTGTGTTGCCAGCGCGCAGAGCGTGCATAAAACAATTCAAGAATCGGGATCACATGAAACTATCGCAATTTGTTTTCGCTTCTATCGTCGGCATCTTGTCGATCGTCGCTAACGCTCAGTCATCAACGCCGAAAATGAAAGCCATTATCGTAGGCGAGTATGGCGGGCCTGACGTTTTGAAACTGGAAGAGGTGCCGCGGCCTGAGCCAAAAGATGATCAGATCCTTGTTCGCGTGATCGCGGCCGGAGTGAACCCAGTGGACGCGGCGGCTCGTTCGGAGAAGTACGCCAAGTTTTTCGGAATAGTGCTCCCGTTCGTTCCCGGATACGACATTGCCGGAATCGTCGAGAAAACAGGTGCGAATATTAAAAAGTTTAAAACCGGCGATTCAGTTTACGCATACATCGGTCTGGGAGAAGGCGGTGGCTATGCGGAGTACGCAGTTGTGACAGAAGTCGAGGCGGCGCCCAAACCGAAGTCGCTTAATTATATTGAGGCTGCCGCCGTGCCGGTCGTGGCGTTGACGGCATGGCAGGCGTTGATTGACACCGCGAAGCTTAGTGCGGGTCAGACCGTTCTCATTCATGGCGGTTCCGGTGGTGTGGGAACTTTCGCCATTCAAATCGCAAAAGCCCGCGGGGCGAAAGTGATCGCGACGGCATCGACCGCAAACCAGGATCTGCTCAAAAAACTCGGCGCAGATGTGGCGATCGATTACACAAAAACAAGGTTCGAAGACGTCGCGAAGGATGTCGATGTTGTGCTAGATTCAGTCGGTAAGGATACCCTGGCGCGCTCCTACGGCGTGGTGAAAGAAGGGGGCTTTATCGTTACGCTCGTCGCCCAAATCGATCAGGCGGAGCTGGATAAACACAAGATTCGGGGCGCGTCGCTCAGTGTGGAGCCGAATCCGGATGAGCTCGCCAAAATTGGCAGGTTGATCGACGAGAAGAAAATCAAGGTAATCGTCTCTCAAACGTTCCCGCTGTCCGAAGCGATGAAAGCCCAGGAACAAGTCGCGACTGGCCACACGCGTGGCAAAATTGTTCTCAAAGTTGCTGACGAACCCAAGTAGCGGCCAGCGGTTCATCCGTGGTATAACGCAGAGATGAACTGGGACGCAGTTAGCGCAATCTCGCAATTGGTCGGCTCGGTTGCTGTGGTTTTGTCGGTCCTATATCTCGCCATGCAAGTGCATCGGAGCACGCGCGTGGCGAAGCTCGCCACGCAAGACGCCGCGGCCACGGCCCTGCGCGATGTAACCAAACCTTTCATGGAAAACGCCGAGGTGGAACGGATCTGGCGGGTAGGCCTGGAAGATATTGGCTCGCTCTCCGTCGAAGAGCGAGCGCGCTTTTTCCATGCGACCTACCAATTCTTGAAAGCGTTCGAGACAATTCATTTCCATTATGTTTATGGATTAATGGACAAACAGCTCTGGGATGGCTGGCATGGGCTTCTTCGACATTACGTGGCCGCGCCGGGCATTGCCCATTATTGGAAACTTCGGCCTGAGGTTTTCTCCGAGCGGTTTCGGAATTTCGTTAACTCACTCGAACCTCCGGCCGAGCAGCGCACGGTGGGAACTCTTTTCGGCGAGCAGCGGAACTCATAGCCCGCTCCGCGTCGGTTGCCCGGGAGGATTATGATGACGAGTTCCACTACTCGATGAAATTTGCGTGACATTTAACGAGACGCTTCGGCAGATTGACGCAGTGGATCTTTCGACGATCGCGAATATTGCTACCGCACTAACAGTGCTGACTGCCGTCGTTTTTGGGTTGATCGAAATGCGTCATGCGCGCAAGGAGCGAGAAGAGCGAGCAGCGTTTGTAGCTGTCCAGGCGATTCTGACACCAGCATGGATGAGATCAATGGTGCTAGTACAGACAATCCCAGATGGCGTGACTGCCTCGAAAATCGAGGCTGATCCGCGCATTCTCGAAGCCGCTCAATCGATCGGTATTATTCTCGAAGGTCTCGGTTATGCGGTCTTTGCGCGGATGGTTCCGCTAAATGTAGTAGATGAACTAATGGGCGGTACGGTGCGGGTTGCATGGCGTAAATTGCAACGCTACGTCGAGTACGAACGTGAGCGTGCAGGTTCACAGAAAACCTGGGAATGGTTTCAGTGGCTCGCCGAACAGCTCGATCGGCACAGCAGGGCCCGAACCAGTCTTACGGTCGGCGCGCACGACGCTTACCGCGACTGGCGGCCATAAATAACGGAGCGCTCAACAAAACCGTTGCCGCGTTCGGTAACGCGAGCTAATTGCACGGTCTGCTGCCGGGCAAAAGCAAATGAACATTCACGAGTATCAAGCTAAGGAATTGCTGCAAAAGTTCGATGTGGCGACGACGCATGGCAAAGTGGCGGCGACCGTCGATGAAGCGGAACAAATCGCGCGTGAGCTTGGAGCTGTCGATGTTGTAGTTAAAGCGCAAATCCACGCCGGTGGTCGCGGCAAAGGAACGTTCAAGAACGGATTCAAAGGCGGAGTTCACGTTCGCAAGACTCCCGAAGAAGTTCGTGAAGTTGCCTCGAAAATGCTGGGGCAAATTCTGGTGACTCATCAGACTGGGTCCGCTGGCCGCATGGTAAACAAAGTGCTCGTGGCGGAATCCGCCGAGATCGCCCGTGAGATTTATTTTGCAGTTCTTCTCGATCGGGCGACGGCCGCGCCTTTGATTGTTGCGAGCACAGAAGGCGGAGTTGAAATTGAAACCGTTGCGGCGAAGTCCCCCGAGAAAATTATTCGGGAGGCAGTCGATCCACTCGCAGGTCTGCAACCATTCCAGACACGAAAACTCGCGAAGCAGCTCGCCTTCGAGTCGTCCCAGTTAAAAAGCGCTTCGAAATTGTTTGAAAGACTCTATCACACGTTCATTGCGTTCGATTGCTCGATGGTCGAGGTCAACCCGCTGGTCGTGACAACGAAGGGCGAAGCGCTCGCTCTCGACGCGAAATTTAACTTCGACGATAACGCACTTTATCGGCATCCCGAGATCGCAGCGCTTCGCGACGTCGCGGAGGAAGATCCCCGCGAGGTGGAAGCATCAAAGCATGGACTGAGTTACATCGGGCTGGATGGGAACATCGCGTGCCTCGTGAACGGCGCTGGCCTAGCCATGGCCACAATGGACATCATTAAGTTTTATGGCGGCGAGCCGGCTAATTTCCTCGACGTCGGCGGCGGCGCGACGGAAGAGCAGGTGACTGATGCCTTCAAGATCCTGATCGCGGACAAGAAAGTAAAAGCGATCCTCGTGAACATCTTCGGCGGCATCATGAAATGCGATGTCATCGCGCAAGGCATCATCAACGCAGCGAAAACGGTGAAACTCTCCGTGCCGCTCGTCGTTCGTCTCGAAGGAACGAACGTCGAGAGAGGGAAGCAATTGTTGAAAGAAAGCGGTCTCGCGCTGATCGCGGCGGATGATCTTGCGGACGCGGCACAGAAAGCGGTCGGAGCGGCTGCGACCGTAAATTCCAAATCCCAAAGCCCAAGTTCCAAGTAAAGAATCAAATCCCAACTTCAAATGAAAGACGGTGCGAAACCACGTGATCTCGAAGATCGGACGTTTCAATTCGCAGAATCCGTGCGGGCGTTCGTCAAACAGTTGCCGAGAACTGTTAGCAATACTGAGGATGTTCGACAATTGGTCCGCGCATCTGGTTCGGTCGCTGCAAATTGGATCGAGGCCGATGAAGCGCTGAGCAAAAAAGACTTTCTAATGCGTGTGAAAATCTGCCGCAAAGAAGCGAAAGAAAGCCGGCTGTTTCTACGACTGGTGGACGCGGGGTTGACCAAAAGCAGTACGGTTGCTCGTGATACGCTCGCGACCGAGGCACGCGAGTTAACCTTGATTTTCTCATCGATTATTTCGAAGAGCGAATGATCACGGTGTCGTATTTGGAATTTGGCGATTTGAATTTCCCTGGGATTTGGGAATTGGGATTTGGGATCTCTCGCGCGACGACAAGTGAAATTGACAATCGTCTTCGTCTTAACGATTAGTTCGCTCGCCGCTGGCGATGATTTACCACGTCGCGCGAAAACGCCTCGTGAAAATTTTCCGAACGTCGATGTGATTTATGATTCAGTGACTGCCTCAGATGGGCATCGATTGCGGACAATTATTACCAAATCACATGATGGAAAAGGGAAACTGCCTGTAGTCTTTGTGGCCGGCTGGTTGAGCTGCGATTCGGTCGAAGCACCCAAAGGAACGAAAGACGCCAGCGGAATTGTTTTTCAAGGTTTGGCTCAACTACCGGGTTTCTGCTTGTTTCGAGTCGATAAACAAGGCGTTGGTGACAGCGAAGGCGATTGTGCGGCCAACGATTTTGAGTCGGAGCTCGCCGGCTATCGCGCAGCGTTTCGCACATTGAGGAAGTATGACTTCATCGATGCAAATCGCGTTTACATGCTCGGCATCAGTAACGGCGGGGGATTCGCGCCGCTTGTTCCCGAATCAGAATCGGAGCAGGCGCAAGTGGTTGGATACGTCTCAGTCGGCGGTTGGGTGAAGACCTGGTTTGAGCACATGCTCGAAATCGAACGGCGCCGCTTCGCGCTGATGGGCAAATCACCCGGTGAGGTGACTGAGCGAATGAAACGCGCGACCACGCTTTACTACGAGTGGCTGGTCAAGGGCCGCAGCATTCCCGAGATCGTAAAAGAAAGACCAGAACTTGCAGGACTTTGGCCCGATGGAAAAGATGCCACGCATCTTTACGGGCGACCGCTGAAATTTTACGAACAATTGCACAAACTGAATCTCGCGGCGGCGTGGTCGCGTGTGAAAGTGCCGTCGATCATTTTACACGGGCAGTACGACTGGATCATGAGCCGGGAAGATCCCGAATTGATGGCGCAATACGTAGATGCAAACCGGCCCGGCGCCGCTCGCTTTATGGAAGTGCCGGAGATGGGACATACATTCCAACATTATTTGAGTTTGGCTGACGCGTTTGCTGGAAAGTCCGCGCCATTTGATCCGAAGATGCTCCGAATTGTGACCGATTGGCTGGAAGAGCAGCAAAGGGAACCCGCAAAATGAACATCAGGGAAATCGGATTCGTTGCTATCCCGGTGAGGGACATTCCGCGAGCGCGAAGATTTTACGAAGAAGTGCTCGGATTGAGCGTGTCAGATCAAATGATGGGCGGCAAATGGATTGAGTACGCGGTGGGCGACGACACGCTCGCCATCGCAAGTATTGACGAGCTGTGGACGCCTTCCGATCAGGGAACTGGCGCTGCATTTGAAGTGGAAAACTTCCGCGAAGCAATCAAGCACTTGAAAGATCAACAAGTGCGTTTCGCCGTCGAGCCGTTCGAGACACCGTGTTGTGAGATGGCAGTCGTGCAAGATCCCGACGGTAACAAGCTGATAATTCACAAACTCAAACCGGAAGACCAGAAAGGAGTCTGCAAATGATTACAAACGAGGTGGCGTTTATTGCCATCGCGGTTTCCGATGCCGAGCGCGCACGGAAATTTTATCAGGAGACGCTCGAGTTGAAGCCGAGTCATATCGCGATGGGCGGAGCGTGGGTCGAGTACGATATCGGTCCGACAACGATCGGAGTTGGTTGTCATCCAGCGTGGAAACCGTCGCGTGACGGGACAACCGTTGCTTTCGAAGTCGATGACATCGATGCGGCCATCGCCAAGCTCAAACAGCGCGGCGTCTCGTTCGACATCGAGAAAACTGAGACGCCAGTTTGTTGGATGGCACAATTCCGCGACCCTGATGGGAACAAACTCGTCGTACACAAGCGAAAGAAATGACGAAGCTTCGTCATTTTTCCCATGTCGATTCTGGTCGATAAAAACACGCGACTTGTCGTGCAGGGCATAACCGGCAGCGCGGGCGCCTTCCACACCAGGCAATGCATGGAATACGGGACGAACGTTGTCGCTGGTGTTACGCCGGGGAAAGGCGGCCAAATGTTTGATGGCAAGGTGCCGGTCTTCGACACGGTCTGGGAAGCGCGACAAAAGACCAGCTGCAACGCTTCGATGGTTTTCGTGCCTGCTCCTGCGGCTGCGGATTCGATTCTGGAAGCAGTAGATGCCGGAGTTGATCTTGTGGTGTGCATCACGGAAGGGATTCCGGCGATGGATATGATGCGCGTAAAAGCGCTGATGCGTGGGAAAAAATCGCGGCTGATTGGTCCGAATTGCCCGGGAATTATTACTCCCGGCGCATGCAAGATTGGCATCATGCCGGGCTACATTCATAAGCCGGGAGGTATTGGTGTGATCTCGCGCTCCGGGACGCTCACCTACGAGGCAGTCTGGCAATTGACGTCGCGCGGCTACGGGCAATCGACGTGCATCGGCATCGGTGGCGATCCCATCCACGGCTTGTCGCATCTGGACGTAGTGAAACTTTTCAACGAAGATCCCGCGACAAACGCGATGGTCTTGATCGGCGAAATCGGTGGTTCGGCCGAAGAAGAAGCCGCCGCATGGATCAAAGCGAATTACAAAAAACCGGTGGCAGCTTTCGTTGCGGGGATGACAGCCCCGCCCGGCCGCCGGATGGGGCACGCAGGCGCAATCGTCTCTGGTGGAAAAGGGACTGCGGCGGGGAAAATTGAAGCCCTAAAGGCCGCGGGAATCGCAATCGCTGAGACGCCCGCGACTATTGCCAATACGTTGATCGCACAATTGGAAGCGCGATCATAGTTCGCTGGGGCTTTAGTGTTTCACAGGTTGTGTGAAGGACAGATGAAACGGATTCTTCTCATCGGTATCGGGCGCTGGGGTGGAAACCACTTGCGCGTGCTCAAGTCGATGCCAATCGAACTTTTTGTCGCTGATCATCACGAGCAACGGCTGCGTATGGCAGACATTCCGGAAAGTCATCGCAGCACGGATGCACGCTCACTTTTTCCGAGGATTGACGCTGCGGTAGTCGTGACGCCAGCGCCGGAGCACTTCGAAACCTGTCACGAATTGCTCGAGATGGGAAAAGATGTGTTCGTGGAAAAACCAATCACTTTGGTTTCGAGCGAGGCAAAGAAGCTGACGGAGCTCGCGCAGAAGTCCGGATTGATTCTACAGGTTGGGCATATTTTCCGGTTCGACCCGGCGTCGCTCTGGATGCGCGATGCGATTGCCGAGGGGCGATTTGGCCAGCTCAAGATACTGCGCGCCAGATTCAGCGGCTTTAAACGTCCCCGGCACGACACCGGCGTCACTTTTGCCGACAGCATTCATTTTATCGATCTTTTCAATTTTCTCCTCGAAGCGCCGCCACGGCGCGTTCATGCGGTTCTGCGTGATTTTTTGGGCCGCGGAATGGACGACGAATCGCTGATTGTCTTGGAATACGATCAAGGCAACGGTTCTCCGATACTCGCGACGGTAGAAGCAGGATACCATGCACCAGGCAAATTTCGCGAAGTAATCATTGGCGGGACGGATTGCTCCGCGGTGTGCGATTACAACGTGGCACAGTACAAAATCAAAACGTTCGAAAATCGACATCTCGCTGATAGCGACGCGATAAAAGCGGAGGAAGGCGCGGTGCACCAACTGGAATTTCCGCCAGAAGAACCGCTGCGCGCCGAACTGGCGGCTTTCATTGATTCGATCGAGAAGCGGACGCCATCTCGAGTCGATGGATGGGCGGGATTCCATGCTGTCTCCGTAGTGGAAGCCGCACTGGAGTCCGCGCGAACCGGAGCATGGAGCGACATTTCTAAATAAGTCGTGTCATTGATCGGTATGAAAAAAATCCCGCTTTCGCGTGTTTTCCTAACCGAAGAAGTGCGTAAAGCTGCGCTGCGCGCGCTCAACTCCGGATCGTACATCCTGGCAAAAGAATGTGAAGCATTCGAGGCGGAGTTAGCCCATTACATCGGTACGAAACACGCGGTGCTTTGTTCGTCGTGGACTGCGGGCGGGTTTCTGCTTCATCGTGCCATGGGCTTGAAAGAAGGCGACGAGATTCTCGTGCCGTCGCATACGGCATTTCCTTCGATCGAGCCGATGATCCATTTCGGCGCGAAGCCGGTTTTCATCGACATCGATGAAACCTACTGTCTCGATGTCGATCTGCTGGAGGGGTCAATTACGCCTCGAACCGTGGGTATTCTCCCGGTGCATCTTTACGGGCATCCCGCCAATCTCGATCGAGTTTTCGAAATCGCCCGGAAGCATGACCTCTGGGTGATTGAAGACTGCGCTCAAGCACATGGAGCGCGATTCAAAGGCAAGTGTGTCGGCTCAATGGGCGTTGCTGGCGCGTTCTCGTTTTATCCTTCGAAAAATCTCACGGTCATGGGCGACGGCGGCTGCATCACGACCAACGACAGCGCGCTCGCAGACGATCTGCGCATGTTGCGCAACCACGGACGCAAATCGAAATACATCCACGAGGCGGTTGGCTACAACTACCGCTTTAACGAAATCCAAGCCGCGATTGGCCGTGTGGAACTGCGCAACATCGACAAGTTGAATGAGCATCGGCGGCGCGTTGCTGCTCGTTACACCGAACGTCTCAGCGGGGTCGTGAAGGCGCCGCCCGAGAAAGAATGGGCGCACGCCGTTTACCACAAGTACGTCATCCGAACCGAACGACGCGATGAGTTGGCGAAGCACTTGCAAAGCAAAGGAATCGGCACCGGCATTCATTATCCAGTGGCGAATCATCAGCAGCCGGCGGTTACGAAACTTTATCCGCACTTGCCAAAGCTCCCGCGAACCGAAGCCGTGGTGAAAGAAATTCTCTCACTGCCGATCTATGGAGAATTGCCACTGGAGGATGTCGATTATGTTTGTGACGCCATCCTGGAATTTTTCGGTAAACAATGATGTTTTGGCGCAGTCCCAAACCTCAGCACGCAATGAAGCATCCGCGTAGCGCGATTAATCGCCTCTACCTTTTCAAGGGAGAGGGTAGGGTGAGGGTTGCTCCGTCGTTGCTCGCACGTGTTGTGGATCCCCTCACCTCAATCCCCTCCCCTTGCGAAGAGGAGAGGCGGGTCAGTTCGCGCTAAGGAAGTCGGTAATGAATGCAGTAGAGTTGAGCCTCGTTATTCCCTCTCATAACGAGGAGAAAAATTTACGGCCATTACTATCAGCAATTCATGCGGCGCTCGACCCGCTCGCGTTGGACTATGAAATTGTGATTACGGATGACTGCAGCACCGATAATTCGTGGAGCGTCTTGAAACAGCTTGCCGCGAATGATCCGCGCCTGCGTATCCAGCGCTTCAAGTTCAATTGTGGCGAATCAGCTGCGAGCTGGGCGGGCATGCAGGTTGCGCGTGGTCGATACATCGCCACGCTGGATGCCGATCTTCAAAACGATCCCAAAGATTTGCCGGCGATGCTCGAAGCGCTTAAAAATGCGGACTGCGTTTGCGGGACGCGCGCTACAACGCGAGGAAAAGGCGACAAGTGGATTCGAATTGCCTCTTCGCGCATCGCCAATTGGGTGCGCAACAAACTCTCCGGCGAAAAAATCAGCGATGCCGGCTGCACGTATCGCGTGTTCAAACGCGACTGCATCGCGCACGTGAAATTCTTTACTGGCGCTCACCGTTTTCTTCCCACATTGATTAAGATGGAAGGATTCCGCGTCGTCGAAGTCCCAGTCTCGACAAATCCGCGATTCTCGGGAAACAGTCATTACGGTGTCTGGAATCGTTTGTTCAAATCATTCCGCGACCTCCTCGCTGTGCGCTGGATGAAATCGCGACAAATCCGATACGAAATCGCCGAATCGAATGATTGAATATTTGACGACACATCGCGCTAAGTTGGTTGAGCGTGCTGTAGCCGCCTCGCTGTGTCGAGGCGCTCAGTGCGTTGCTAGTGGCACAGCGGCACGGCGACACAGCGCCGTGGCTACAACGCCGAGTGCTGTCGGGTTACCTCAGCATGCGTGGACACCAGACAGCGCTAAACAGAGATTTGAAAGAATTGAGGTGAGGGAATTCACAATCATTACATTGAAGCATTAAACCCTCATCCTGCCCTCTCCCTTGTGAAGGGAGAGGCGAAACGCTAAACAAATCAACAGCCTATGAATATGCTCACCATTATCGCTATCACCTGGATCGGAAAAGAATACCGATTCCTTGGTCTGGACTGGAGTTATCTGATGGTTATCGGCTTTATCGGGAACGCTCTTTTCTCGATGCGGTTCCTTGTGCAATGGCTGGCCTCAGAACGGCAAGGTGAAAGCGTAATTCCGGTATCGTTCTGGTATTGGAGCATTGCCGGAAGCGCTCTGATGTGCCTCTACTTCGTTTTCCGGCGCGACCCGGTCGGCATCCTGGCATATCTGCCGAACTCAATGATTTACATTCGCAATTTAATGCTTATCCGGAAACGCAAATTCGCTTTCACCGCTGCCGCACCCTCCCAAAAACCGCGCGAAGCCGGATAGCGAAGCATCACATCAAACGCAGTTCAGTACTTAATCAATGAGTAATCGACACCAGTAAAGAGATGCCTGTGGGGATTGAGAATTGATCTGCCTTAGGCGGGAGAAACACTGTCAGTAATAAGCTCTGACCCCTTTCCCTGACCCCCGTTCCTTTTCCAAATCCGAGTTGGGGCATCAGACTTCGAGTTGGTCCAGGTCGATGTTAAGCCACGGAACCTGCCGAATTACTTAAAGGCGGATATTACGGCGCAATGCTGGTCAACCCGGTCAACGCAAAGGTCCACAAGACGAGAGTCAATCATCTTACGTAGATCAGATTCGGAAATATCACTGACATTGCGATCCTTCGACCAGGCAGAAATAGTTCCGGGAGCTTCTGAAAAGTTGTATTTGTCTGCATCCCCTTCGAGCTCGCGCGAGCCTTTCAGGTATGTCGTGTGCCTAAAATTATTTTTCCGCAACACCGCAATCCACTGCGCAAGCTTGGGCTTGGTTAGAGCCCAATTATTACGGTGAGGTTTGTGCCATAACACGATTTCAAAGAGGAATCCCTCAGCGGCGCCGTCCCATGCAGCCGTGGTCTGGTAGTACACGTAGAGCTTGTTCAAATAGCCTTGGTTTCCGAAAATCCCTTTCCAAGACTTCATTCCTATTTTGAGGCAAGGCCAGTCCTTGTCGTGCAAGACGATCTCGGGCTCTAAGAAGGGACACGGTTGCCGCGCCATGAGTTTCTCCTTCACCTGCTCAAAGAGAGTACCGAGCGCTTTTCTCGCTGTCACTCCCCGCGCGTAATCCAAAATCTGTTGCGGCGTCCAATTGCTTACAATTCGTTCTGCTTCCATGTAATCCAATAGGTATTCGAGGATCGTCTTCTCAGTCGGTTCCAGTAAACTCTGTTTTCCGCTGACAGCCACGTACTTATTATACAGTTCGTCATATAGCTTGCGCCATGTATGACGAGCATCGCCACCAAAATCCTTGATTTTGAAATCGCTGGGTCTCTTGACGAGACTAAAAACATACTTTTCTCCCTTTTTGGTCTGCTCGAGCCAGTCTCGATATTTTTGTATCTGGGGGCCAGTTTCCTCAGCTTCAACTTTGACCTCAACGACAATATTGCGGGTTCCCGGTGCTTCGAGAAGCAGATCAACGATACCGTAGCCTCCCAATTGCTGCTGCGTTGAAACGTCGAGAGTTTCTACGTCAGCGAGATCGACTTTGTCATCACCATCAAACAGGAACCTGACGAATTCTCGTTTGATGTTGCTACTCAGCAATAAACAGGTCCCAAGAATTTCCGTCGCGTGGTTTTCGATTAGATCGCCCCGATAGCGTTTGAGCCTAAGGAAGGGATTTTGCTTTTGCATTGTTAAAGCAACAGATCAGAGTCGATCGTTTAGCCCAAACGCCTTGCGCCTTTTTTCTGGAAGGAGCCGTTCAAGTCCACGCTTGAGTCGCAGCAAGTCCTTTTCAGTACGTCGCAGCAAACTGGCTTCTATTCCAGGCAGACTGATCTCGATCCCTGATGGCAATTTCTCCTTGAGAGCTATCACCGTGTCTAATTCTTGATTGAGCGCATCGATCGCCGCAGCGATGAAAACTTCAGCTCTACCTACTGCTGCGCTTCGCGCCAGCGGCTGGTCGCGGGGTGCAATCGCCCAAACATCTAGTGCGCGCTGCCAATTTCGGGTGCGTGCATAGAAGCTCCCCAAGGCCTCTGTAATGCAACTGACATCGAATTCATTTTCAGCTCGTTCAATAGCATTTAGGCATTTCCGCTCCAGCTTCTTTGCCTCCGAAAGCTTGTTAAGTTGCAGGTAGATATCCATCGCGAACATCAACTCACTTGGACTTCGCAAATCTCGCGGAACGCAGAATGGCAATGCCGCTTCAAAATCCCAAATTGCAGAGTAGTAGTTCAACATCACTTCGCGTGCGCGCCGCTGTTCCTTTCTGCTTAATCGCGCAAAAGCGGCCTCCACATCGCGTCGCCAGCGACGCGGTGCATCCAAGGTACCTATTGCTCGCACCGCCTTCCAAAGCGCCTCAGCCGTCGACCGAGGGTGCCGAAGAATTTGCCGAATCAGCCTTTTGACTTCCTTCGTCGAACCAAGTTCGACAAACCCATTCAGTTCCGTGGTAAGCCAATCAATAGAGCTCTGTTGCAGCGCACGACGAGCCTCAGGCATGCGCCAATCGTAAGGAATTCATACCTTCATTCAAGCACTGTCGATGTTGCAGATCATTCGCGTATCTCACCGAGTTGCCGGCGTGCTTTCGGGGCGGCTGATTCTGCGGCAGGCAAATTTGCTGCTTTCCAATCCATGGCCATACGAATCCGGGCACGGCCGCTGGGATGATCGAAAAAGATGAATTCTTCCAGCGGCGTCGGATCGAGTTTGCGATAAGCGCCAAGCTTCAGCGCCACTTTGGCCATGCCGTCGGGCTCGCGCGAAGCGTTGATCCCAAAAGCGTCTGCTTCGCGCTCCGTCACGCGTACCACTGTATTAAGCAATGGAGTCGCGATGAAAACCAGCGTGCTGAATATCAAAACGAGTAACGGAAGCCCGGCTGGATCGGCAATCCCCCGCACGCCC
>WNGH01004186.1_pt1 | contig 16989 bp, 18 predicted proteins | sample 5400631 | NCBI WGS metagenome assembly WNGH01 (sample SAMN13153373, study PRJNA577476) | soil metagenome | isolation source: 115 cm soil or saprolite under Garry oak tree replicate 1 | place: USA:California | collected 2016-06-15
GTCCATCTCACGCTCGACTACAACATCCTCGGCAACGCGTACGACGACGGACCGCCCGTCGGCAACAAGTCGCTGGTGACCCAGTGCGTAGTCGACAGCCCCGGCCCCCAGCGTGGCCCGTGCCCGTCGTCGAGCAGCATCCAGCGGGTGACGACGACGTGGCTGCGCAAGTACATCGCACAGGTACCGGCGGCCGACCGCGCGGCGCAGTGCGCCAACTACGATGCCTCCGACCCCGGCGCCATTTTCTGGCAGTGCATCGACCCGGCCACGGTAGATTCCCAGACGGGCAACGGCCTGCCGCGCGTGTGGCGCTTCCCGTTCGACCACTTCCGGCTGGCCGCCCATCCCGATGGACTCACGCACGGGTTCATCGGCGGCAACGAGAGCGAGCACGTGATCGACATGGTGGGCCGACGCTGCAAGCTCACGAACACCTGTCCGTAATCGACCGCTGAGGTCGCCGGGCATCCCGGGAATCCGGGATGCCCGGCGGGCCTAGGACGTCGGCTTCAGCGCGCTCAGGTGCGGGAGCACCTCGCTCGCGAAGCGATCGGTCGAGGCCGACGCCTGGGCCTCGCTGACGTCACCGAAGATCGGGCGGATGACGAGATAGGTGCAGGTGCTGACGGCGATCTGGCGCTCCAGCTCCTCCCGCACGCGCGACGCGGTGCCCGCGACGGCGAGGCCGCGCTGGCGCGCCTCGTCGAAGTCGCGCGCGAAGCGGATCGGCGTCGAGCCGAAGTCGCGCCTTGGGCATCGGCGCGCTCCCCTGCTTGCGGTGCCAGACGTCGCGGTAGCGCGCGAACAGCTCCGTCGCACCCTCGGCCGGATGATTGCTGAGCACGTGCACGCCGTTCGTCGCCGCCCACTCGGCGCCGCGGTCGTGCCCGAGCCCGTACCAGAGCGGCGGGTGCGGCTTCTGGAACGGTCGCAGCACCATCGGCACCTTGCGGTACGTGTAGCGCGGCCCGCGGTGCTCGAGCACCTCGTTCGTCAGCCCGGCCAGAATCACCTCGAGCGCCTCGCGGTAGATCTCCTCGGTCTCGAACGGATGCAGGTCGAAGTACGCCATCTCGTACGGCACGATGCCGCGCCCGACGCCGAGGTCGAAGCGCCCGCGCGACATCTGATCGAGCATGCAGATCTCCTCGATCAGCCGCAGCGGATCGTAGAGCGGCAGGCAGTAGACGCACGGCCCCAGGCGGATGCGCCGCGTGCGCTGCGTGGCGGCGGCGAGGAAGATGCCCGGCGCCGGCGCCATCCCGAGCGGGGTCGCGTGGTGCTCGGCGAGATGGTACGCGGCGAAGCCTGCCGCGTCGTACTTCTCGAGCAGGCGCAGGCGGCTCGCGTAGTGCTCGTCGAGCGGCACGTTGCGGCGGTCGAGGTGGTCGAAGACTCCGATGTCCATGGGTCGAGCGGTCAGTGTCGATACACTACCACCGCCGCGCCTCCTCGGGCGGCGGCGCCGGCGCCGGCGCCGGCGTGAGGCCGGCGAGATCGTGCTCCCACGCCACCGTCGCCGCGTCGGCGCCGTCGCGGATCTGCAGTCGCCCGTCCTCCGTCGCGATCAGCAAACGTCCCTCGGCGTCCCAGTCCGCCCACTGGACGCCCTCGAGCCAGCGCTCGCGGCCGTTCTCGACGATCGCGTACAGGCTCTCGCCGGGCACGCCCGAGCGGAACGCGGCGAACCAGCCGTGCACGGCGAGCGCGACCGCGCCGTCGGTCTTCGGCCGCGCCTTCTGCATCGTGACCGGCCGGCTCTCGTCCCACGTGTCGCCGGGCTTGCGCGGCTCCGTGTCCACCGTCTCCGTCCAGCCGCGCCGACGCTCGACGGCGAACGACGCCGCGCGCGTCGTCACGAGGCCGAATTTCTCGAGGCACGGCCCGACGTCTCCCTCGCTCGGCGGGCCGAGCTTCGAGACGCCGCGCTCGTCGATGAAGTGCGCGCCGCGGGTCCACGTCCCGCACGTGCCCCACGCGGCGAGCGCGGTCAACCAGGGCAGCCGCGAGATGGCGACGTAGGTCGTGCCCGCGCGCCACGCCGCCTTGCCGCGCAGCGTGAAGTAGCAGAGCCAGCGCCCGTCGGGCGAGAGGTCGCAGCGCTGTGGATAGAGGTTCGACCGGATCCAGGCGCCCGGCTCGTAGACCCCGCGCGCGACGTCCCAGCGGCCGACGTGCGACCAGTCACTCGGCCCGCGCCGGAGCACGGCCACCACGGGCACGCGCGCCGCCGGGACGCCGAAGAGACGCGGCGACACCTGGATCCGGGAGGGGAGCGCCTAGGCGCTCACCGTCTTCTTGATGCTCCCGATGTGCTCGTCGATGTGGCCGCAGAGGATGCCGGTCACGGCCTGCTCGGCGGTCATGGACGGCATGCCCTTGAGGGCGGAGGCGGAGCGCGCGAGCGCCGCGTCGTCCAGGCCACGCACCATGGCGGCGGCCGCCGCCGCGTTCTTCTTGTGCAGCGCGAGCGTCTCGGCCTTGCCGACGGTGGCGAAGTCCTGCGCGTGCTTGGCGTTCATCTGGTCGATGTCGCTCATCGCCATCGACGGCTTGTGCTGGCCGGAGGCCACGGACTTGACCAGGTTGCCGATCCCCTCGTGCGCGATCGCGATGTGGTGGGCGACGACGCAGACGGGCCACTTCTCCGCCGACGTCACCTTCTTCCACTCGGCGTCGCTCAGCTTCTCCATCACCTTCGCGGCCTCCTGGACCTTCGCCTCGAACTGCTTTGCAAGCGCCTCGGCCTTTGCGCCCATGGTGGTTCCTCCTCTAGCGGCGCAGTATACTCCCCTCACCACGACCCAGGGGGGCGGCCATGAGCGTGCACATCGACATCAACTGCGACATGGGCGAGAGCTACGGGCGCTGGACGCTGGGCGCCGACGAAGAGATCATGCCGAACATCACGTCGGCCAACATCGCCTGCGGATTCCACGGCGGCGACCCGCACATCATGCGCAAGACGGTGGAGCTGGCGGTGCAGCACGGCGTGGCGGTGGGCGCGCATCCCGGGCTGCCGGATCTCATGGGCTTCGGGCGGCGGCGCATGGAGGTCTCGCCCCAGGAGATCAAGGACATCCACCGTTACCAGGTGGGAGCGCTCGGCGCCTTCGTGAAGGCCGCGGGCACGACGCTGCAGCACGTGAAGGCGCACGGCATCCAGTACCACATGTTCGAGGAGAACCTGCCGCTCGGCCGCGCCTCCGCCGAGCAGGTCATCGAGCTCGATCCGAACCTGATCCTCATGACGATGGCGATGACCAAGTACGACGCCGAGGCGCGCAAGGTGAAGGGGTGTCGCGTCGCCGCCGAGGGTTTCGCCGACCGCGTCTATGCCGACGACGCGCAGCTCGTCTCGCGCAAGCTCGGCAAGGACGCGCTCGTCTCCGACCCGGTCAAGGCCGCCGACCAGGCGGTCCGCATGGTCATGGAGGGGAAGGTACGCACGATCACGGGCAAGGTCATCGACGTGAAGGTCGAGACCATCTGCAGCAAGGTCCGCACGATCACCGGCAAGGTCATCGACGCGAAGATCGACACCATCTGCATCCACGGCGACAGCCCGGGCGCCGAGAAGATCGTCCCCGCCGTGCGCGACGCGCTCGTCAAGGCCGGCGCCGTCGTCAAGCCGCTGCGAGACTGGTTCGGGAAGTAATTACAGAGGAGCGCCACGGCTGCGCCGGGGTGCTCCGAACATTGGCCGGGGGAGTCCGAGGGGGGCGTAGCCCCCTTCGCTTGAAGAAATTGGGGGGCCATGTCGGGGCCCCCCACGTTCAACCGGTAAAGCCTGCGCGGTGGAAGTAGTTCGCGTTGTAGAACTGCAGCACGAGGTCGCGATACACCGCCGGCTCGTAGCGCGGCGGGTTGTCGGGACCCGTGCACGTCGGCAGGACCTCGATGCGCGCGTCGATGTTGGGGCTGTAGAAGAACGCGATCGAGTAGCGGTCGCGGCCGGAGTCGTTCAGCACGCCGTGCGGCGTCGACAGGAACCTGTCGTTCGACCAGCGCTTCATCACGTTGCCGAGGTTCACGAGGAACGTGTCCGCGATCACGGGCGGCGCCAGCCACTCGCCGCTGGGCAGCCGCACCGCCAGCCCCGGCACCTCCTCGCGCGCCAGCATCGTGAAGAACGAGTTGTCGGTGTGCGGTCCCTGCCCGAACTGCTCGTCGTCGTCGACCTCCTGGGGCGGGTAGTGCAGGAAGCGCAGGTTGATATGGGCGTCGTTGACGAAGAACGGCGCGAAGAAGTCCGTCGGCAGCTCGAGCGAGCGCGCCAGCACAGGCAGGATCCGCTCGCCGAGCGCCTCCATCGTCTTGAAGTACGCCACCATCATCGCGCGCATGCCGTCGTGGCCGGCCGGCCACTGGTTGCGCCCGCGCAACGGCGTACCGGCAACGACGTCGGGGTGCGCGGCTCCGCGCTCGTGGCTGATGAAGAAGCTCTCATTGAAGTTGGGCCGCGTGGCCTTGTGGACGGTGGAGGCGCGCTGCATGCTCTGGTTCACCGGCAGGTAGCCGATGTTGTTCTCGTTGAGCTTGAGGGCCAGCTTCTCCTCGAGCGGCAGCGCGTGGAACTCCCGCGAGGCCTCGAAGGCCGCGTGCACGATCCGCGGCGAGACACCGTGGCCCGCGAGGTAGAAGAAGCCGATGCTCTCGCAGGCGTGGCGCACGTGCGCGGCGACCGCCTCCAGGCCACCCGGCTCGCCCCGGAACGCCGGCGCGAAGTCGATCACGGGGATCGTTCGGGTCACCTCCGCGACGTCCTTCACCGCCATCGCCTTGAAGATGTTCATGGGGCCTCCTGCCGTGGGCAACGATACCATCGATAGACTCGCCTCGGACGGCGGGGCCCCTGCCCCTCAGCGCGCCGCCGCGCGCGGGTCCAGGATGTCGCGCACGGCGTCGCCGACGAGGTTGAGCGCCAGCACGATCACGAAGATGGCCAGCCCCGGCAGCAGCACGACGTGCGGGCTCAGGATCACGAACTGCCGGCCGGTGGCGAGCATGCTGCCCCAGTCGGCGGTGGGCGGCTGGGTGCCGAGCCCGAGGAAGGAGAGCCCGGCGGTGGCGAGGATCTTGGCGCCGACGTCGAGGCTGAAGGCCACGATCACCGGCGACAGCAGGTGCGGCAGGACGTGGCGGCCCAGGATGACGGCGTCGCTGGCGCCCAGCGCCCGCGCCGCCTCCACGAACTCGCGCTCGCGCAGCGAGAGCACGACGCCGCGCACGAGGCGCGTGTAGATCGGGAAGCCCACGATGGCGATGGCCACCATCGCGTTGCGCAGGCCGGGGCCGAGCCCGGCCACGATGGCGATGGCGAGCAGCACGTACGGAAACGCCATGAGGATGTCGGTGAGACGCATCACGACCGTCTCGATCCAGCCGGTGTAGAAGCCGCCGAGGATCCCGAGGGTCACGCCGAACAGCATGGCGGCCGCCGCGGAGGCCACGCCGGCCGCCAGCGACACGCGCGCGCCCCACACCAGGCGCGCGAGCAGGTCGCGCCCGAACTCGTCGGTGCCGAGCGCGTGACCCGCCGAGAGCGGCGGGCGCAGGCGATTGGGCGTGTCCACCACGTCGGGATCCGCCAGCGGCAGCCACGGCGCCAGCAGCGCCCCCAGCACGGCGGCCAGCAGCGCGAGCGCGGCCACGACGGCGAGGCGGTTGCGCGTGGCGAGCCGGCCGAACGCGCGCCGGCGGCGCGCGGCGTCGGCCGCGCGCGGGATGGTCGCGGTCGCGGCGCCCGCGTCACTCATAACGGATGCGCGGGTCGAGCCAGGCGTAGAGCAGGTCGACGGCGAGGTTCACGAGGACGAAGGACAGCGCCACCACGAGCACGCAGCCCTGCACCAGCGGAAAGTCGCGCGCGAGGATCCCCTGCACCATCAGCGTCCCCACGCCCGGCCACGCGAAGACCGTCTCGGTGAGCACGGCGCCCCCGAGCAGGTAGCCGGCCTGGACACCGATGACGGTGACGATGGGCACCAGCGCGTTGCTGAGCCCGTGTCGCAACACGACGGCGCGGTCGCTGACCCCCTTGGCGCGCGCCGTCCGCACGTAGTCCTGGCCGAGCGTCTCGAGCATCGCGCTGCGCGTGAGGCGCGCGACGATCGTCACCGAGGCGGCGGCCAGCGTGACGGCGGGCAGCACCAGGTGACTGAGCAGGTCGCGCAGGTCGCCGCCGCCGTGCGGCGCGTACATGCCCGAGGCGGGCAGCCAGCCGAGCCACAGCGCGAACACGACCATCAGCACGATGCCGAGCCAGAACGACGGCATGCTGGCGCCGAAGAGCGAGGCCACCGCGCTCAGCCGGTCCAGCATGGAGTTCGGCCGCGTGGCCGCGGCCACGCCGAGGGCGACGCCGACCGCGCTCGAGAGCACGAGCGCGGTGGCCGTGAGCAGCAGCGTGGCCTGCAGGCGCGTGAGGACCTCGCCGAGCACGGGACGCTTCATCCAGAGCGAGCGCCCGAGATCGCCGCGCGCGACGTGGCCGATCCACCTCAGATATTGCGCGTGCAGCGGCTCGTTCAGGCCGAGGTCGGCGCGCAGGCGCGCCAGGTCTTCCTTCGTCGCCTGCGAGCCGAGCATGATCTCCGCCGGGTCGCCCGGCGAGAGGTGCAGCACCATGAAGATGATGACGGACACGCCCGCCAGGACCGGCACCAGCAGCAGGAGCCGGCGCGCGAGGTAACGCCTCACTTCAGCGCTCGGGGCGGCTCACTTCCCGTTCGGCTTCACGACCGCGCCGTACACCATGTTCTTGAGCAGCGGCCGGTAGTAGGTCCGCTGCTTCGGCGACTGCATGGCGAACACGACGAACATGTCCTCCTTCGGGTCGATCCAGAAGTAGGTGCCGCCGGCGCCGCCCCAGTTGAACTCGCCGACCGAGCCCTGCACGTTGGCCACGCCCGCGTCGCGGCGCACGGCGAAGCCGAGGCCGAAGCCGAAGCCCGCGCCGGGCAGGTAGAGCGGGCCCGGCGCGACCGATGCGTCGAGATGGTCGGCCGTCATGTAGGCGACGGTCTTCGGGCTCAGGATGCGCCTGCCATCGAGCGCGCCGCCGTTGAGCAGCATCTGGCAGAAGCGCGCGTAGTCCATGACCGTGCCGACCATGCCGCCGCCGCCCGACTGCCAGCGCTGCGGCGCGCGCGGGTCGAAGAACTCGGTGTTGGTGCCGATCGTACGATCGTTGGGGAACGCCTCGGCGATACGCCCCTGGCGCGCCTTGTCGGTCACGTCGAACGCCGTGTCCTTCATGCCGAGCGGGTCGAGGATCCGCTCCTTCTCGAACTCGTAGAGCGACTTCTTCGAGACGACCTCCACGACGCGGCCGAGCACGTCGGTCGAGTGGCTGTAGTCCCACACCGTGCCCGGGTGATTGGCGAGCGGCAGCTTGACGAGCCGCTCCACGAACTCGGCGTTCGTCGGATCGCCGTCGAACAGCTTCGCCTCGAGGTACTGCTTCTTCACCAGCGTGCTGCCGAAGATGCCGTACGTCACCCCGGAGGTGTGGCGCAGGAGGTCCTGGACGGTCATCTGTCGCCGCGGCGCCACCAGCTCGAGCGTCGGGTTGCCGTCGGCGCCCGGCTTCTCGACGCCGACCCTCATCTCGGCGATCTGCGGGATGTACTTCCCCACGGGATCGCCGAGCGCGAGCTTGCCCTCCTCGACGAGGATCATCGCCGCGACCGACGTGATCGGCTTGCTCATCGAGTAGATGCGGAAGATCGCGTCCTTCGTCATCGGCGCCTTCGTCGCCGGATCCAGCACGCCCACGCTCTCGAACAGCGCGATCCGGCCCTGCCGCGCGACCAGGAGGATGGCGCCGGGGATCTGGCCCTTCTGCGAGTCGTTGCGCAGCGTCGTCACGATGCGGCCCAGCCGCTCGGACGACAGGCCCACCTGCTCGGGCTTGACGCTCGACAGGGTCTGGGCGTGCACGAGGGCGACGGTGGACAGCCAGAGCAGCGCCGCCAGCAGCGCGATCTTCCTCTTCATCGGTGTCCTCTCCCGGTGCTCGGACTCACTTCAGCGAGATCGTCTCGACGCGGAGATCGAAGCTCGGATGCAGCTTGAAGCCCTGCACGCGCTTGGCGTGCGCGGCGGTCTGGATCTCGTGGTCGACGAACACCCACGGCGCGTCGTCGACCAGGATGCGCTGGGCCTCGCGGTACAGCTCCGCGCGCTTCTTCTGGTCGGTGGTGAGCCGCGCCTGGTGCAGCAGCTCGTCGTACTTCTCGTTCTTGTAGAGCGCGCGGTTGGGACCGTTCGGCGTCCACTGGCTCGAGTGCAGCAGCGGGTACATCACCAGATCCGGGTCCTCGTTGCCGGCCATCCACGAGAGCGCGAACAGGTCCTGCTCTTTCGTGCGCAGCTTGGCGAGGTAGGCGCCCCACTCCATCGTCTGCAGCGCGACATTGACGCCGACGGCCTTGAGGTTGGACTGGATGACCGTCGACATCGCCACCGGCAACTGCATCCCCGAGCCCGACTCCGGCACCCACAGCGTCGTGGAAAAACCGCTCGGGTAGCCGGCCTCGGCCAGCAGTTTCTTCGCGCGCTCGGGATCGTAGGGATAGGCCTTGAGCGCCGCGTCGGCGCCCCACGTGTTCGGCAGGACGGGCCCGCGCGAGAATGAGCCGGTGCCCTTGAGCACGTCGCGCACGAGCGCCTCCTTGTTGACGGCGTAGTTCAGAGCCTGGCGCACGCGCTTGTCGTCGAACGGCTTCTTCTGGTTGTTGATGCCGAGGTACCAGACGTGCACGCCCACCTGCTTGAGCACCATGACTTTCGGATTGCTTTCGAGCTGTGGGACGAAGTCGGGCGGCGTGTCGACGATGAGGTCGAGCGCGCCCGTGAGCAGCTCGGTGAGCCGCGCCTGGCCCTCGACGATCGGCCGGTAGATCACGCGATCGATCTTCACCGGGTGCTTCCAGTACCCGGCGTTCTTCTCCAGCACCACGCGCTGGCCGCGGTCCCACGCCACGAACTTGAAGGGTCCGGTGCCGACGGGGGTCAGCGGGTAGTCCACCCCGAGCTTGCGCACCGCCGTCGGGCTCACGATCGACGCCGCGCCCGCGGTGAGCACGGCCAGGAACGAGGCGCGCGGCTCCTTGAGGATGAACTCCACGGTCTGCGGATCCACGGCCTCGACGGCCTTGACGTTGCCGAAGAAGTAATTCGCGAAGGGATACTTGCCGAGCTTGTTGAACGGATGCTCCGGGATGATCTGGCGCTCGATCGAGAACTTCACCGCCTCGGCGTTGAGGGGGGTGCCGTCGTGGAAGCTGACGCCCTTGCGCAGCTTGAACGTGTACTTCAGGCCGTCCTTGCTGATCGCCCACGACTCGGCCAGCCCCGGCACGACCTGCGTGCTCTCGTCGGGAAAGGTCACCAGCGTCTCGACGATGCGCCGGCCCACGCGGTTGGAGTTGAGGTCGGTGACCTGCGCGGGATCGAGGTTCACCGGCTCGGCCACGAGGCCGACGACCAGCGTGCCCGCCGGCTGGGCGGCCACCGGCGCCAGCGCGCCGACGCCGAGGAGCAGTGCGACGACCGCCAGCCACGTCGTGAGCATCCTCATCGCGCGGAGCAGACGGCGTCGCGAGATCGGGTCGAGACACATGGACGCCTCCCTGAGCGCCGCCACGGTATACGATCGGGCCGGAGCGTGCAAGGCACCGGGAGTAGAATCGCGCAGGAGGCCGACCATGAGATACGAGGTCGTCGAGGGCTGGGAGCAGCTGCCGAAGGGGTTCGAGCATCGCGACGTCGCGGGCGTGGCCGTGGACGGCGAGGACCGCGTCTTCTTGATCTGCCGCGGCGACCATCCGATCATCGCCTACGATCAGAAAGGCGCCTTCCTGCGCTCGTGGGGCGAGGGTGACTTCACGTACCGCACGCACGGCATCTCGGTCGCGCCGGACGGCACCGTGTGGGCGACCGACGACGGCAACCACACCGTCCGCCAGTTCACGCCGCAGGGCAAGCTGCTCCGAACGCTCGGCACGCTGAACACGGCCTCGGACACGGGCTACGACGGCAAGGACTACATGACGATCACCCGTCCGGCGGGGCCCTTCAACCGCCCGACCAACCTCGCGATCGGCCCGAGGGGCGATCTGTATGTTTCCGACGGCTACGGCAACTGCCGGGTGCACCAGTTTTCGCCCAGCGGCACCCTCAAGCGCTCGTGGGGCGTGCCCGGCACCGGACCCGGCCAGTTCTATCTCCCGCACGGCATCGCGGTGGGCGCCGACGGCCGCGTGTTCGTGTGCGACCGCGAGAGCGATCGCATCCAGATCTTCAGCCCCGACGGCGAGTATCTCTCGGAGTGGACCGACACGCAGCGCCCCACCCACATCGTCTTCGACGAGCAGGGACGCGCGTACGTCTCCGAGCTCTGGTGGCACAAGGGACAGACCTCGCGGCGGCACGGCGTGACGCAGGAGCCCAAGCACGGGCGCGTCAGCGTCTTCGACGAGGACGGCCGGCTGCTCGCGCGCTGGGGCACGCCGGAGGCGACGAAGCCCGGCAGCTTCGCCGCGCCGCACGGCCTCGCCGTGGACAGCAAGGGCGCTGTCTACGTGGCGGAGGTGACGTGGACGTTCGCGGTCAGCCGCGGGCTGGCGCCCGCGGACTGTCACACGTTCCAGAAGTTCACTCCGCGCGCGTGACCCGCCCTCTCGCGCGGGCGGCGCTGGCGCTGCTCGCCGGAGCTCTGCTCACCGGCGCGGCGGCGAAGGGGTCGCTGCGCGTCGACAACTGGGACGCGCTCGGGGCGGGGCCGCTCGACCTCGCCGTGTGGCGGGTCTATCCCTTCACGCAGTCGCCGAAGTTCAAAGAGCCGCCGGCCATCGTGGAGAGCGACGGCCGGCGCGCCCTCCTGCTGCGCACCGAGGGCGAGGCCATGCGCGTCGGGCGCCCGGTCAAGGTCGATCTGAAGGCGACGCCCTGGCTCGCGTGGGAGTGGAAGGCGCTCGACCTGCCCGTGCAGGGCGACGTGCGCGAGCCCAAGCGCAACGACCAGGCCGCCCGCATCATGCTGATGTTCGAGGGCATGAAGGGCATCCTCTACGTCTGGGACACGGCGTCGCCCGTCGGCACCGAGTCGCGGCCCGACGAGCTGGACATCTTCGACCGCGTGCTCATCGTCGTGCGCTCGGGCCAGGACGGCGTCGGACGCTGGACGCGCGAGCGGCGCGACGTCCTCGCCGATTACCGCCGCGTCTTCGGCGAGGCCCCGCGCCCGATCAAGTGGGTCGGCTTCGAGAGCCACTCCAACGACACGCGCTCGCGCAGCGCCGCGCTCTTCGGCGCCGCGAGCTTCGAGCCGCGCTGAGGCGCGCGTGCGCGTCGTCGCGTGGAACATCCGGGCCGGCGGCGGCGTGCGCGCGGCCGGCATCGCGCGCCAGCTCGCGCGCTGGCAGCCCGATGTCGTCGCGCTCTCGGAGTTTCGCGCGACGCCGCCGAGCGCCCGGCTCGCCGCCCGGCTCGTGGCGGGCGGTCTCACCCACCAGCTCGCGACCTGCGACCCGCGCTCGACGCGGCGCAACGCGCTGCTCGTCGCGTCGCGCTGGCCGTTGCGCCGCCTCCGCCTGAGCGCCGCCCCCGCCGAGCGCTGCCGCTGGCTGCTCGTCGCCGTCGACGCGCCGCGGCCGCTCGTCGTCGGCGCCATGCACGTGCCCAACCGCGTGAGCGGGCGCAAGTACCCGTTCCTCGACGCGGTGCTCGGCTGCGCGCGGCGCTGGCGCCTCGGGCCCGCGCTGCTGATCGGCGACACGAACTCGGGCCGCCGCGGGCTCGACGAAGAGGTGCCCGTGTTCAGCGCGCGCGAGGAGGGCTGGATCGACGCGCTCGCCGGCTGCGGCTGGGCCGACGCGTTCCGCCACCTGCGCGCCGAGGCGCGCGCCTACACGTGGTACTCGCCGAACGGGCGCAACGGCTTCCGCATCGACCAGGCGTTCGTCAACGCGCCGCTGCTGGCGCGCCTGAAAGACGCCGCCTACGTCTGGGGCGGCGCCGCCAGCCGTGCCCGCCGCGACCGCCTCAGCGACCACGCCGCCCTCCTCGTCGATCTCGCCGAGGTCTAAGGGCGGAGTCATCAGCGTGCGGTGACTGATGCCGAACCGCCGTTCCATCGTGTTTGCCCTGGCGGCCGCCGTGCTCTTTGGTGTGAGCACGCCGGCCGCGAAGTTTCTGGTCGCCCAGACCGATCCGTGGCTGACGGCGGGTCTTCTCTACCTGGGCTCGGGGACCGGACTCGGCATCGCATGGCTCCTTCGCCGTGGCCTGAGCCGCACGAAAGAAGCTCCCCTGCGACCCTCCGACCTGCCCTGGCTCGCTGCCGCGATCGCGAGCGGCGGCGTGGTAGCGCCTGTGCTCTTGATGTTCGGGCTTGCGCGCGCTCCCGCGGCGCAGGCGTCGCTGCTCCTCAACCTCGAGGGAGTCCTCACTGCGGTGCTCGCCTGGGTCGTATTCAGGGAGCACTTCGACAGGAGGATCGCCATCGGCATGGGGCTCATCACCATTGGCGCGTTTGCACTCGCGTGGCAACCCGCCGGCAGGCTGGGCGTGGAGCCCGCTGCGCTTCTGATCGTTGCCGCCTGCCTTGGATGGGCCATCGACAACAACCTCACCCGCAAGGTGTCCGGCGGCGATCCCGTGCTCATCGCTGCCGTGAAGGGCGGCGCCGCCGGGACTGTGAACCTCGGCATCGCGTTGGCCAGCACCGTCCGGCTGCCGGACGCCGGCTCGATCTTCGGCGCCAGCCTGGTGGGATTCTTCGGCTACGGCGTCAGCCTCGTGTTCTTCGTCCGGGCGCTACGCGACCTGGGCGCCGCGCGCACCGGCGCCTACTTCTCGACAGCGCCGTTCCTCGGCGCCGTGGCGTCGATCGTCGCGCTGAGCGAGCCATTCACCCTTCGCCTCGCGATCGCGGGTGTCCTGATGGCGCTCGGGGTCTGGCTTCATATCAGCGAGGCGCACGACCACGAGCACACCCACGAGGAGCTGCAGCACGAGCATCTGCACCGCCACGACGAGCATCACGCGCATGCTCACGCACCAGAGGCACCAACCGACGAGCCCCACTCCCATCTGCATACACACGCCCCGCTTCTCCATGCGCATCCGCATTATCCCGACCTTCATCATCGCCACGAGCATTGACCGCCGTACGGTGGCACGTCACTTCGCGATTCTGACCAGCGTCACGGCATTGACGAGGCTGTTGGCCAGCACGAAGTCGCCGTCTCGCGTGACCGAGGTGTTGCGCACGATGTTGCCGCCACCCGGGATCGCCCAGCTCTGGAACTTCTGGGCCTTGGGATCGAAGCGCACGACCGTGTTCGGTGTCGTTCCCGACTCGCTGTACCAGATGGCGTCGTTGATGGCCGAGATGCCATAGGGCTCGGACTTCGGCCCGCTCGGAGAAGGCCATTCCGAGACCTTGCCGGTCGCGGGATCGAGACGACCGAGATAACCGCGCGAGAAGTCGCTGTACCAGACAAGGTCGTCACTCGTGATCGTGACGCGCCGGGGGCGCGATGCCGCATCCGGCAGCGGGTACTCCCGAATCTCCAGCGTCTTGGGATCGACGCTTCCCACTTTGTTGGTGCCGAAGGCGACGTAGAACACCGTGCCTTTCGAATTCACCGCCATGCCATAGGGGCGCGACTTCGGCGTCGGCGGTGTGAGGAGCTTGATCTCGCCGGTCTTCGGGTCGAGCCGGCCCACCCGGTTGGCATTCTGGACGGTGAACCACAGAATTCCACTCTGATCGAAGATCAGCGTGTGCGGATCCTTTGCGTCCGGGTCCGGCATCGTGTACTCGGTGACGACACCCGTTTTCGGGTGGAGCCTTCCGACCAACGCTCCGGTGTTTCCCGTGTACCAGATGTTGCCGTCCCTGTCCTCGACCAGACCGTGGGGCCCGGAGTGCGGCGTCTTCAGAGGATATTCCCTGAAGCGGCCCGTCTTCGGATCGAGCCGCCCGAGGACGTTGTTCATCTGGCCCGTGTACCAGAGCGACCCGTCCGCCGTCGCCAACGGGTCGTGCGGGCGAGATCCCGGCGTCGGCACCGGCCACTCCTTGATCGAGACTTTGGCGGGGCCCGGGATCACCACGCCGGCAGGCTTCGCTTTCTCCGGAAAGTTCTTGGTCAAGTACTCCGTGATCGTGGCGACCTGATCCGTCGGCAAGGTCACTCCGTGATTCGCCATCATCCGCATGACCGTGACCCAGCCCCCGGGCGTGTATCCCGCGCCGAGGCGCGCGTAGAACGGGTGGCAGCTGTTGCAATGTGCGGCGACGAGTTCCTTGCCCTTTCCCTCGGGCAACTCCTGGCTCCCGGCGGGAAGCGCGAAGCACAGCAGAGCCGCCGCCATCACGGGCACGAGTCGTCGGTTAGGCACGGTGACCTCCTTGGCTGCTTCGCGCATCATCGCAAGCGCCGGCGAAGAAGGACGGCAGCGAACCGAGTGTCGCGGTGAGCTGCGCGTCGCTACGCCGTCGGGTCATTTCACGATCGTGACCGCCAGGACGGCGCGGTAGATCTCCGTCTGGTCACCCGTGAACTTCGGGTCATTGTAACGATTGACTCTCCTCTGCGCCTATCGGTTGAGCGAGGACACCGAAAAGCCGAAGGTCAGGCCGAGCGTGAACTGCCAGTCGGCAACGCCGGCGCTCAGCCCTCGTCGGACGCCGGCGTCGAACCAGATGTTCTTCGAAGACCACGGCTGCCAGATGGCGCCGAGCAGGACGGAGTTTCGCTGGTCTTCGCGCCGGGGCTTCTCTCCGTTGACCTCGGCCACCACGCGGACCCCGCTCGCGACGGGCAGCTCGCCGATGAGCCCCCAGATACCCACCAGGTCGCCCGTCGAGCGTTGGATGCCGAGACCTCCGTTGAGGTGAAACATGAATGGCCCGAGCGTGTCGCTGACGATGCCGATCCCTTCGAAGCCGAAGCGCCGCTCTCCCTTCTCGGTGGAGGGCAGCAGGGGCCCGGCCTCCACCGCAATCCCGAATCCCTCTTTGTCCTGGAGGGCGCCTTCCTTGAGGACGCCTTTGACGAAGAGGGCGGGGTCAATCACGTTGACTTCAGCGTCGGGGCTGCGCTTGACGGCGAACTCGGCCACCGCCTCCCAGTTCTTGAGGAGCCCGTAGTTCACGACGACGCGGGGAATGATGAACGCGTTCTCGTCCTTTTCGCGCTCGAGCGTGAAGTAACCGACCTCGATCTCGACCTCCTTGGGATCGGCGACCGCGGCGTCCGTCGAGACAAACGGCCGATAGCCCCACGCCGAGGTCGCCCCGACGGCACACCAGAGGAGGAACGTTGCGGCCGCGGCCCGTCGACGCCGGTGGGCATGGCGGCGGTCGGCGCCATGCTCGAGAATCATCTACTTTGTCGGCCGGCCGGCCGTCGATCGGCAGTACGCATACAGGGCGTCGTACGCCGGGAATTGCTTCGCCATGTTGTCGTGGTCGTCCTTGGCCATCGCCTGGAACCCCGTCGCCAGCGCGTAGAGGCCGGCCGACTCCGGCGTGAGCTGCCGGGCGTCGGTGTCCGCGCCGCGCACAATCAGTGCGAGGGCACGGAGCGCAGGGTCGTCGAGCCTGTATTTTTCCAGGAACGCGTCGAATGAGCAGCGCTCACCACCTGGTCCTTTGGCACGAACAAGACGTCGGCTGCTTGTCGATGAATCGGCTGATCAGCCAGGGACACGCGATTCGATCGACGCGCGCTTTCTCACGGGTGACCCACTTCATGCGTCTCCCCTACTTGCGGCTGTTGGTCTGGTCGAGCGCGGCCTTGAGGGCCTGCGCCAGCTTCACCGGGTCGTCGTTCGCCCAGAAGTGCATGTAGAAGAGGCGGGGCACGTCCATGAGCGCGTGGTTGTGGATCGCCGTGACGTCGACGCCCTGCTGCCGCAGCGTCTTGGCCACCGCGTTCACTTCCTTGTCGATCAGCACGAAGTCGCCGGTGATCGCCGCCTTCCCGTCACTCGTCGGCTGGAAGTTCATCACGGTGACGACGCCCATGGCTGGAAGCAGCGGTTGGCCCATCTCGGTAATCGCTTCCGCCCGCGGCACGGTGACCTGGAACACGCCGGCGCCGACGTCCCGTCCGGAGCGGCCGAGCGCCTGCTCGATGGCCTTCGTGTCGAGGGTCAGGCCGCCCGCCGCGGCCGAAGCGGGTGCCGGGCCGCCGAGTGGCGTGCCGCTCGCGGACAGCGCCTGACGGAGCGCGCGCGCCATCTGCACGGCGTCGCCGTGGCCGCTGTAGTGCATATACATCGTGTGCGGCGACATCTCGTTCAGATGGTTGTGGACCGCCGTCACCTCGAGGCCGCCCGCAAACAATCCCGACATCACGGCCGGGATCTCCTGATCGAGCAGAACGAGGTCGCCCATGACCATGGCGTGGTCACCGATCTGCTTGAACGCCGCGTACGAGCCCAGGGCGAAGCCCGCCTTCACCGGCACACCCTTGACCGTGACGTTGAGGTCGGTGCGAGGCATGCCGATGCGGAAGACGTCGCCGGGCTGCATCTGTCCCGACTTGCCGAGGGCTTGCTCGACGGCTTTCCAGTCAGGATCCGCGGCCCACGCGGCGAACGGCATGGCGCAGGCGGCGATGACTGCGCACAGTGCGACGACGGAGCTGAGCTGTCGTGACTTCATCGCGGACTTCTCCTTCATCGCGCATGCGCCGGGTGAAGACGCGCAACGCTCGTCCAGTTGATGTTGTCCATGAATGCATCGACGTAGTTCGCCGCCGCCGCGCCATAGTCGAGGTGGTACGAGTGCAAAGACAAACGACGACAGCTCTCATTAGCCGCCTGCCGCCACGCCACGGATCGTGAGGTCATCAAACGCCGTGACCGAATCGGCCTTCGTCCACAGGCCCACACGCCCGGATCTGTAGCGACGGTCGTGGTGATCGAGATAGAGCTTGCCGTCGAGCCACGCCTGGATGT
>WNGH01002641.1_pt1 | contig 16982 bp, 17 predicted proteins | sample 5400631 | NCBI WGS metagenome assembly WNGH01 (sample SAMN13153373, study PRJNA577476) | soil metagenome | isolation source: 115 cm soil or saprolite under Garry oak tree replicate 1 | place: USA:California | collected 2016-06-15
GGATAGCGCATGATATACTCGACCGCCGTGCAAGCCCGTGCGCTTGGGGAGGACCGGCGGTGGCCCTGTACGTCATGATGAGCACGCTGTCGGAGTCGGGGCGCAAGGTGCTCCGCGAGCGCCCCGGCTGGATCCGCAAGGTCAACGCCGACGTGGAGCGTATGGGCGTGCGCGTCATCGCCCAGTACGCGCTGCTCGGCCCCTACGACTTCCTCTCGGTCATCGAGGCGCCGGACAACGCCACCGTCTCGCGCGTGTCGGTCGAGCTCGGTGCGCGCGGCGGCGCCGCCGGGATGACCATGGCGGCGATCCCGCTCGACGAGTTCATCGCCCGCCTCGAGCGCGGCTCGTCCACGAAACGCGGCGAACGAAAGAAGCGGTGAACATGCTCGCGACTGCGACGAACGTCCTGAGGATCCACCCCGAGAAGTGCACCGGCTGTCTCCGCTGCGAGCTCGCCTGCTCGTACATGCAGACGGGGACTTTCCACCCCGCGAAGTCCGTCATCCGCGTCTCGCCCTTCGAGGGGCACACGTCGTACGCGCCGTACACGTGCACGCAGTGCGCCGAGGGGTGGTGCATGACCGCCTGCCCGGTCGGCGCGATCACGATCAACGCGGCCGGCGCGAAGGACGTGCTCGACGACACGTGCGTGGGGTGCAAGCTCTGCACGATCGCCTGCCCGTACGGGACGATGTTCTACGACCCGGACACGCGCAAGGCGTTCAAGTGCAACCTGTGCGGTGGTGCGCCGGCCTGCGCCGAGGCATGCCCGACCGCGGCGATCACGTACGAGGGGACCGCGACCGAGGACTGGCTCGGGGAGTTCGCGCGGGTGCGGAGCGCGCGCGTACTGGCGGGGGTGCGGTGATGGCGACGCGGCACGTCGTCATCGGCGGCGGCACGGCGGGCATGAACGCGATCCGGACGATCCGCGAGGAGGAGGCGGCGCGCTCGGAGATCACACTGGTGAGCGCCGAGAAGCCGTACTCGCGCATGGTCCTCCCGTACTACCTCGACCGCTCGATCGCCGAGTCTCACGTCTTCACGGCGACGCCGCGCGTCCTCGCGGACTGGGGGGTGAAGGCGCACCTCGGGCGTCGCGTGACGGCGCTCGACGCCAAGGCCAACGCGTGCACGCTCGACGACGGAACCACGCTCGAGTACGACGACTGCCTGATCGCGACGGGCTCCTCCGCGGTGCGCGCGCCGGTGCCGGGCGCCGACGGCCGCGGGGTCCACTCGTTCTGGACCCTCGACGAGGCGCGGGCGGTCCTCGCCGAGATCGCGCCGGGCAGCCACGTCGTCATGGTCGGTGCCGGGTTCATCGCCTTCACGATCCTGAACTCGATCCTCGCCCTCGGCGCCAAGCTCACGATCGTCGAGATGGAGCCGCGCATCCTGCCGCGCATGATCGACGACGCGGGGGCGACGCTCGTGGAGGGCTGGCTCGCGAAGCACGGCGTCGCGATCCGGACCGGCGCCCGGCTCGCCACGATCGAGGACGCCAAGGGGCGCAAGCGGCTTCGCTTCGCCGCGGGCGGCGACATCGTCTGCGACGTCGTGATCATGGCCACGGGCATCAAGACCAACCTCGAGTGGCTCAAGGGCTCCGGCGTGACAATCAACCGCGGCGTGATCGTGGACGACCACCTGCGCTCGAGCGTGCCGAACGTCTACGCGGCGGGCGACATCGCCGAGGGGCGCGACCTCATCACGGGCGAGCCGGCGGTCCACGCGATCGAGCCGACCGCCCAGGAGCACGGGCGGGTGGCCGGCGCCAACATGGCCGGCAAGGACGTCCGCTACCGCGGCAGCCTCATCATCAACATCGTCGAGGTCTGCCACCTCGACGTCGCGTCGTTCGGCGCGTGGGACGAGGCGAAGGCGGAGGCGGCCAGCGGCGTCAAGCCGGACCGTCCCGCCTACCGGAAGCTCCTCTGGCGGGGCGACCGGCTGACGGGCGCGATCATCCTGGGCCCGTCGAGCGACATCTGGACGACCAACGACGTCGGCATGCTCAAGGGGCTCGTGCAGTCCGGCGTTTCGCTCGCGCGCTTCAAGGCGTACCTCAAGCGCAACCCGTTCGACATCAAGCCGGCCTTCATCGCGTCGAAGACCACGAGCGCGCTGCTCCCCGAAACCATCCTGGGCCGCCCGTCCAAGGCGCCCGGGAACACCCCGGTGGCCGTATGACCACAGCGAGTCTTCGGGCTCCGAGCAAAAGGCCGACCCCGAGCGCCGCGCGCCAGCCGCAGGACGGCTACGCCGGTAAGCTCCTGCGCGTGGACCTCGCGAAGAAGAAGTGCTGGGCAGAGCCGTGGAGCCCCGACGCGATGCGGGAGCTGGTCGGCGGCGTCGGCCTCGGCGCCATGATCCTCTACCGCGAGACCGCGACGAAGGGCGGCAAGGGCAACGTCTCCTGGGATCACCCGGACAACCGTCTCGTCATGGCCACCGGCCCCATGGCGGGGCTGCCGGCCTGGGGCTCGAGCGGCCTCACCGTCGTGACGATTGGCGCCGGAACCAACGGTCCGACCTCGACGCAGGCCAACGGCTTCTTCGGCACGAATCTGAAGTACTCGGGCTACGACGCGATCATCATCCAGGGGCACGCGCCGGACTGGGTCTATCTCTACATCAACGACGACGTCGTGGAGCTCCGCGATGCTCGCGACCTCCTCGGCAAGGACACGTGGGCGACCCAGGACACGCTCAGCGCGAAGCTCGGCCTGAGCGGCCACATGCTCTCGGTGTACTCGATCGGGCCCGCGGGGGAGAACCTCGCGCGCTTCGCAGCCATCCAGGGTGACTACGGCCACGTCGCCTCCAAGAACGGCTGCGGCGCGGTCATGGGCAAGAAGAAGCTCAAGGCGGTGGCCATCGTGCGCGGGACGAAGGCGCTGCGGGCGTCGGACCCGCGCGGGCTCATGCAGGCCGCCGACGACATCGGCTTCGATCTCCGTACGGACCCCTCCGCCAAGTCGCTCTACGAGTACGGCACGTTGCCGGGGGTGGTGAACCTCTCACGGCTGGGTGCCTTGCCGATCAAGAACTACACGACCAACGTCTCGTCGGTCGACATGAGTCAGTGGGAGGCCCCGAAGCTGCGCGAGGGCTTCGACCATCGCGGCCATCAGTGCAGCGCCTGCGGCATGCACCACTGCCACATGTCGGTCATCCGGCAGGGCGAGCGCAAGGGCACGATCGTCGACGAGCCCGAGTACGAGGGCTGGTCCGGCGCCGGCTGGGCCATCGGCGCAATGAGCGACATCGAAGGCGTGGCCTGGTTGAACACCGAGCTCGACAAGGCGTGCCTCGATGTCAACGAGTTCGGCTGGATCTGCGGCTGGGTGATGGAGTGCCAGGAGAAGGGGTACATCACGGAAGAGCAGCTCGGGTTTCGGCTCAAGTGGGGCGACATCAAGGGGGCCGCGCGGTTGATCCAGATGATCAGCCATCGCCAGGGTTTCGGAAACCTCCTGGCCGAGGGTGTCAAACGCGCCGCCGAGAAGCTCGGGAGCCCCGCCAAAGACTGTGCCATCTACACGGAGCGGGGCGCCGCCCCGCGCGGCCACGACCATCGCGCGCGCTGGGACGAGATGCTCGACACGTGCACCGCCGCAACAGGGACGCTGGAGAGCGGGGTGCCCGTGCACCCAACAGAGGTAGGCCAGCCCGCGCGCATCAACACCTTCGACGGCGAAGCCGTGGCGAAGTTCATCGCCGGGATCCGGGGTCGCCGCAACTTCGAGGACTCCCTCGGGATGTGCATCTTCACCACGCGCACGCGGCTCGAAAACCTCTGCCGCGCCCTCAACGCGGCCACCGGCTGGGACGTCACCGTGCCTGAGACGGTCCGATTCGGTCGCCGGACGTCGGCCATTCTGCGCGCGGTGTCGCTCCGCTGCGGCCACACGCCCGACCTCGAACGCCCCTCGACGCGGTACGGCTCGACGCCGGTCGACGGCCCCGCCAAGGGCCAGGCCGTCGGCGCGCAGTGGGAGAAGATGGTCGACACCTGGTACCGCGAGGTCGGCTACGATCGGAAGAGCGGGAAGCCTCTGCCGGCGACGCTGAAGGAGCTCGGGCTCGACTGGCTCACCAAAGACCTCTGGGGCAAGCGGGCGTAGCGACGTTCACGATTCGGCCGGCCGTCGGCTTGACCCCCGAGCAGCGGCTGTGCTAATTGTCGGTGCTATTTTCCGACGCTCCATGAGGGCTTTATGGCACAAGTGATTGGATTCATTGGCCTCGGCATCATGGGACGCCCCATGGCGAAGAACCTCCTGAAGGCCGGATATCCGCTCGTCGTCCACAGCCGGAGCCGCGGGCCCGTGGACGAGCTCGTCCAGGCGGGCGCCAAGGCCGCGACCTCGCCGCGCGACGTCGCCGGGCAGTGCGAGGTGCTGATCACGATGCTGCCTAGCTCGCCTGACGTCGAGCTCGTCGCGCTCGGGAAGGACGGCATCGTCGAGGGGGCACGGCGTGGGCTGATCTACGTGGACATGTCCACGATCTCGCCGATCGTCTCCCAGACGGTCTGCCGAGCCCTCGCGTCGAACGGCGTCAAGATGCTCGACGCGCCGGTGTCGGGCGGGGAGAAGGGCGCGATCGACGCGGCGCTCTCGATCATGGTCGGCGGCGAGAAGGCCGTCTTCGACGCGGTGCTGCCCCTCCTGCAGGCGTTGGGCCGGACGATCACGCATCTGGGCCCGCTCGGGTCCGGTGGATTCACGAAGCTCGCCAACCAGATCATCGTCGCCCTGAACCTCACGGCGCTCGCCGAGGCGCTCACACTCGCGAAGAAGGCGGGGCTCGACCGTGAGCTCACGCTGACCGCGCTCGCGGGCGGGCTCGCCGGCTCCAGGTGTCTCGACCAGAAGCGGCCGAACTACCTCGCGAACACGTACAACCCGGGCTTCAAGATCGACCTTCACTACAAGGACCTCGGTCTCATCATGGAGTCGGCGCGCGCGCTCGGCGTGCCGCTGCCGACGACGGCCATCGTCCAGGAGCTGTTCAACGCGCTGCGTGTGAAGGGACGCGGCGGCCTCGACCACTCGGGCGTGATCACCCTGCTCGAAGATCTCGCGGGCGTCTCCGCGTGAGGGCCACGGTCGATCGCGCCGGACTCGACCCGCAAGGGCGTCTGCCCAAGATCCAGGTCCGCCGCGTCCGCAAGGGCGATCTCTCCAAGGTCCGCGACGTGTTCGAGCAGACCTTCGGCGACTTCCTCGAGCGTCAGCTCGGCACCCGGCCCCGCCAGGCGTTCGGTGGCGCGCAGTACGTCCACCACCGCTGGCTCATGGAGCCCTGGGGCTGCTTCGTCGCCGAGGAGGACAACGCGAAGATCGTGGGTGCTGCGCTCGCCGTCACATGGGGCACCGTCGGGATCCTCGGGCCCGTCGCGGTCCTCACGAACTACCAGAACCAGACGATCGGCCAGCAGCTCATCCGCGCGGCGCAGGAGTTCTTCGAGGAGAACAAGGCGGCGCTCCAGGGGTGCGTCACATACCCGGCGAGCCCGAAGCACCTCTTCCTCTTCCACAAGTTCGGTTACAAGCCCAAGGCGCTGACCGCCGTGATGAGCCGCACCATCGACCGGACGCCGCCCCAGGCCGCCGTCACGAAGCCGAGCAAGGCAGCCCTCGCGGTCCGCCGGTTCTCGGCGCTCGAGGAGACGAAGAAGAAGGCGACGCTCGCGCGCATGCACCGGATCACGAACGCGATCTGCCGCGGTATGGACCTCTCGAAGGAGGTCGAGATCGTGGACGGGCTCGCGCTCGGCGACACGCTCCTGCTCGAGCGCGGGCGCGACCTCGTGGGCTTCGCCATCTGCCACACGCCGGGCGTGAGCGAGGCGCCGGCGGGCGCCCTCTACGTCAAGTTCCTCGCGATCGACCCGCCGAAGCGGAAGGTCGAGCACCTCGTTGAGTTCGTCGCAGCCCTCGAGGCGCTCGGCCAGGAGTTGGGGATGCAGCGGGTGATCCTCCCCGTGTATTCTCGGTACTGGCTCGCGTACGCCACCCTCGTCCAAAGCGGATACCAGATCGACTTCACGATGGTCCGGATGCAGCGGGGCAAGCAAGAGGACTACGAAAACCCCACGCACCTCGTCCTCGACGACTGGCGTTGAAGCGCCTCGTCGGTGCGCTCCTCGCTCCCGCCCTCGGGCTGGGCTGGGCCGCTCTGGCGGCCCCGCACCCGCTCCTGCTCGAATCGACGCCAGCCGCCGGCTCGACCATCGCCGTCGCGCCGCCCGCGCTCTCCCTCCGATTCAACAACCGGGTGGAGAAGCCGCTCTCGCGCCTCCGCCTGCTCAACGAGCGTGGTGAGTCGCTGCCCCTCGCGGTGCCGGCGTCCGACGGACCGGCCGATCGCCTGAGCGCCCTGCTGCCCGCGCTGGGGCCGGGAGCGTACCGCGTCGAGTGGCAGGTCCTGTCCACGGACGGCCACGTCGTGAGCGGCCGCTTCACCTTCCGCATCGCGCCCTGATCGCATGGCGGGGTTCATCGCCGGGCGGGGCGCGGGCTCGAGGTCCGGCCGGGAAGGCTGACACGATGGCGACACTGCTCTCCGGCAGCGCGACGGTCGAGGGCACGAAGCGTTATGTGACGAAGCTCGCCGGCAGTGTCGTGGCCGAGCACTTTCGTGGGCTCGAGGGCCTCGCCGTCTCGACGGTCGGCCTCGGGACCTACCTCGGCCCGGAGGACGGTGCGACGGACGTCCTGTACCAGGACGCGATCGCGCGCGCATTCGAGCTCGGCGTCAACATGATCGACACGGCGATCAACTATCGCCATCAGCGTAGCGAACGCGCCATCCGGACGGTCCTGGCCGCCGCGGTACGTCGGGGAGCGATCCGGCGCGACGCGATCGCCGTCGCGACCAAGGGCGGCTACATCCCCTTCGACGGCGCCGTGCCGCGCGACGCGCGCGCGTGGTTCACCGAGACGTACCTCGACACGGGGATCGTCCGGCCCGGCGACGTCGCGGGTGGCTCCCACTGCATGACGCCACGCTACCTCGCCGATCAGATCGAGCGGAGCCGGACCAACCTCGGGCTCGAGACGATCGACATCTACCACCTCCACAACCCCGAGGCCCAGCTCGAGGAAGTGGCCCGCCACGAGTTCCTCGCGCGCGTGCGGGCGGCGTTCGAGGCGCTCGAGGAGGCCGTGCGGGCCGGAAAGATCCGGCGCTACGGCACGGCGACGTGGAACGGCTATCGCGAGGACCCGAGCGCGCCCGGCTACCTCTCGCTCGCAGAGCTCGTGGGCGTGGCGCGCGCGGTCGCGGGCCTCGACCACCACTTCAAGGTCATCCAGCTTCCGTACAACCTCGCGATGCCGGAGGCGTTCACTCGCGCCAACCAGAAGGTCGACGGGAGCTTCGTCCCCCTGCTCGAGGCCGCCCAGCGCCTCGGCGTCTACGTCATGGCCTCGGCTTCGGTCTACCAGGGCCACCTCACGAAGAACCTCCCGTCGATGGTCGCCGAGCTCCTGCCGGGCTTCGCGAGCGATGCCCAGCGGGCCCTGCAGTTCGTGCGCTCGACGCCCGGGATCGGCACGGCCCTGGTCGGGATGAAGTCGACGACCCACGTCGAGGAGAACGCCGCCGTCGCCCGGCGCCCGCCCACGCCCTGGAAGGAGTTCCAGCGGCTGTTCAGCGCGGCGGGAGAGTAACGCCTGCGAAACATTGCACAGGCCGCCGGCGTCGGGTAGGTTGGTCGGGTGATCACGCCCGAGCCGAACTGCGAGCGCGCGCTCGGGATCAGGCCCAGCGTGTCCGCCGTCAGCTTCGATGAGGAGGGATCGCGCGTGGTGCGACGGATTCATCACGTGGGCATCGTGGTCAGGGACCTCGCAGAGGCGTATCGGTTCTACCGCGACACCCTCAGTCTGCCGCTCGTGAAGGAGGCGCTGATCCGGGATCAGGGCGTGCGCGCCGCGCTCCTGGCGGCCGGTGACAGCGAGATCGAGCTGCTCGCGCCGCTCGACGCGTCGTCGGGCGTCGGGCGCTTCCTCGCCAGGCGCGGCGAAGGGCTCCATCACGTCTGCTTCGACACGCTGGACATCCACGCGGCGCTGGCGGTCTTGAATGCGAAGCACGTCGAGCTCATCGACACGGCGCCCCGGCCCGGGCTCGCGGGCGCGATCGCGTTCCTGCACCCGAAGGCGTGCTGCGGCGTCCTGGTCGAGCTCGCGACGCCCGCGGAGGACGCGGCCTCGGACGGATCGCCGGTACGCCTCAAGCGGCTCGTCGTCGGCGCCCGCGACGTGAAGCAGACGGCCGGCGTGTTCCGGTCGCTCTTCGGCTTCCAGGAAGTTGCGATGAACGACGGGCCGCGCACGATGCTGGCCGTCGGGCGGGGCGCGATCCTGATCGTGCCATCCGAGGAGGTCGGCGGGACCGAGGGCATGGTGGCGCTCTCGCTCGTCGCCTTGGACTTCGAGTCCCTCATGGCCGCCTTCGACCGCGCGGGCACGAAATGCCTGCGCGGCACCGGCGAGGTGACGCTCGAGCCCGCGTCGAGCCACGGCGTGCACCTGCACATCAGCCGGTATGAGTGACACGGATCTGCGCGGCAAGGTCGCGGTCGTTACGGGCGGCGCCACCGGCATCGGCCTCGCCGCGTCGCTCGCCTTCGCGCGGTGCGGCGCCGCCGTGGCGGTGAACTACTCGCGCAACGCGGAGGCGGCTGACGCGGCGGTCAAGGAGATCGGAAGGCTCGGCGTCGCCGCAGTCGCGATCCGGACGGACGTGTCGAACGACGGGGAGGTGCGCGGGATGATGGGCCGCGTCGCCAAAGAGCTCGGCGGCGTCGACTTCCTCGTCAACAACGCCGGCTGGACGAAGCGCGTGCAGCCCCACTCGGACCTCGAGGGCCTCACCGACGACGTCTGGGACCGGGTGTGGGCCGTCAATGTGAAGGGCGCCTTCTACTGCGTCCGCGCGGCGGCCCCGCACATGCGCCACCGCGGCGCGGGCTCCGTCGTCAACGTGACCTCTGTAGCCGCCTTCGCCGGCGTCGGCTCCTCGATGGCGTATGCCGCCTCGAAAGCCGCGCTGACGACGCTCACGAAGTCACTTGCCCGCGCTCTCGCGCCGACGATTCGGGTGAATGCCGTCGCGCCCGGTCTGATCCCGACCGGCTTCGGCGGGTGGATCGACGTCCACTGGAAGGCGACGTCCGCGCAGACACCGATCCAGCGCCTGCCCACAGCGGACGAGACGGGAGCGGCGATCTTCTATCTCGCGACGGCGGGCGGGCTCACGGGCCAGACGATCGTCGTCGACGGCGGGCTGTTGACCCTCGGCCCCGCGGAGGGCGCCGCGGGCCACTGACGCTCAGACGCGCGTCGGGTGCTCGGGCGATCGCGTCAAGCTCGGCGCGCGTGTAGGCACCCAGGCTCCGGAAATCCAGCTCCGTGTAGTTCTTGACCCAGCGCATGGCGACCTTCATCGCGTTGCGGTAGCGCGTCTCGACCTCGGCGCTCTTCGGCCGCCGCGACAGGATGTCCGCCAACTCCTCTTGGAGGAGCCTCTTCACGAGGGCCCCGTCGTGAGCGACGCCAGCCTGAGGGTCCTTCGCGTGGTGGCGGATTCGCTGGGCGATCTGGGCGACCGACATGCGGCCGGTGGCGAGGTCCTCCATCAGCGCCGGGTGAACGCCGGGCTTGCCCTCGAGGCTGTCGATTCCCTTGGCGCCACGGCCGTTGAGCCAACCCTCGACGTACTCGATGAGCATGCGCGCGTTGCGCCGCGTGCCTTCGACGGTGACGGGACCGGCGGGGACCCCGATCTTCACCGGGTAGTTCCCGGGCTTCGCCATCTCGGGGGTCGGCGTCCAGCCGGAGCCGATGAGCTTCTTGAACGGGTCCGCCGCCGTCTTCATGTGAAAAATGTGGGCGACCCAGGCGCGGATGAAGCCCTGCGCGGCCTCCCACTCCTTGTCCTTCTGGATCGCCTCTCCGGCCGTCCGGTTGACCTCGGGATCGTTGCTGGGCAGCGCCGTGGCCATGCCGCCGATCGGGACGGCGCCGCGCTTGAGGCAGATCGCGACGAGGCGCCGGAAGATGTTCGCGAGGAAGGGCGTGGTCTTGATGTCCACGCCGAAGCGGTCGGGCCACACCTGCTTCGGATCGGCCATGACGAACTCGAAGATCGAGGCCTTGAGGTCCCACCGGGCGGCGTTGAGCCCGGCAGCGTAGGGACCGAGCTCCCAGAGCATCTCCTCCATCTGGTAGACGCACGGGAGCGACTCCACGAGCACGACCGCGCGGATCGTCGCGTTCTGGAGGGAGGACAGGCGCCCGCGCGAGAGGTCGAAGAGGTCGCGGTACCAGCGCGCCTCGGGCGCGAGCTCGAGCTTCGGGAGGTAGAAGTAGATGCCCTGACCGCGGTCGGCCTGCGCGCGTCCCGCGTAGAAGAGCGTGAGCGCGGTCCCGAGGATCGCGGCGTTGACGGGCGTGCCGTCGATCGTGACGTCGGGCTCGTCGAGGTGGAGCCCGCGCTCGCGGTGCATGAAGAACGGGAGCTCTCCCGGCGCGATCCGGTAGCTTTTGCCGCGCTCGCGATCCTCGAACGTGAGCTCGCGGTTGACCGCGGCGAGACGGTTGTGCGCGGCGCGGACCGTGTCGATGAGCCGGTGGCCGCCCGAATCCTCGTCGTCGTCCAGGTCGCCCTCGGCGCGCTCGCCCTCGGGCCCGGGATTGAGCGCGTTGATGAACATGGGCGTGATCGAGCACGGGCCCGAGATCTCGATCCCGGGCTTCCTGAGCTCGTCGGGAACCGCCGGAACGCGCCAGTCTCCGGTATTCGCCGCGCTCACCGGTGGGTGGCCGGGCATGACGTGCTGGTTCAGCGCAGCCCTCAGGATTTCGGCGCGCCTGGCGCGGAGCTCGAGCGCGCGGGCGCCGAGCGTGTCGTGCAGGAGGACCAGATACTCGCAGAACGCCGGAGTGAAGAGCCGCGCGGCGTCTTCGGCAGGGGCGAACTTCACGCGCGTCGCGTCGGCTGTCTTCATCGTCCTCTCACGCCCGTGCCTAAACGGCTTCTTTTCGCATGGCGACCCAAAGGCTGTCAATGGCAGAATGGGCCGCGTTCGATCCGCCCCTGCGAGGAGGCCCGATGGCCACGGTGTTGTTCGTCGTGAAGGCGACCATTCGAAAGGATCAGGAGGAGGCGTTCAACCGCTGGTACAACGAGGCGCACGTCCCGCAAGTGTTACAGTTCAAGGGCTTGGTCAGCGCACGGCGCTACAAGGCGCTCGAGGGCGAGGACAAGTACCAGTACATGGCGGTGTACGAGCTGCAGGATGAGGCGACCTACAGGCGCCTGATGGCCTCCGAGCACATGAAGGCGCTCAGGGCCGACTACGACGCCAGGTTCGGCGCCGCAAGCGAGCGGGCCCGCTTCGCCTACACGCAGGTCTGGCCATAGCCACGCGGCGCTTCCGCGGGATGGGCCGCGGGCGCAAGCTCCGGCGCACCCTCGCGCGCGGCGGCGCCGGTCCCGCGCAGCGCCTGAACGAGACGCTCGGCGCGTGGGAGGGCGTGCGTATCACGCCGATGTTCGGGCGGTGGGGGTACTTCGTCGGCGAGACGCTCTTCGCCTGCTTTCCCTTGCGTGAGAAGGAGCGCGACCTCTGGCTCCGCCTGTCGCCGGCCGATCAGACGCGGGCGCTCGGCGACGCGCGCATCCGCCCGCACCGACGCTTCGCGCGGCGGGGCTGGATCGAGTTCGACGTCGAGGCGCCGGACGACATCGGGCGCGCGCTCTACTGGCTCAGGCGCGCGCACGCGACGGCGACGCGGAGCGTACACACCAACGAGGACAGGGAGGCGTGATGGCGAACGTGCTGACCGTGGTCGCGAAGCTCTCGGCGAAGCCGGGGAAGGGAGACGAGCTGGCGGCGATCCTGCGCCAGCAGGTGGCGGCGGTGCTCAAGGCGGAGCCCGACTGCGTCGTCTACCGGCTGCACCGGTCGAAGAAGAACCCGGACCTCTTCGTCTTCTACGAGCAGTACCGCTCGGACGCGGCCTTCGATCTCCATCGGAAGGCGCCCCACCTCACGGCCTTTCGCGAGCGCCGCGACCCGCTCGTCGCAGGCCCGCCGGAGGTCGAGTTCTACCTCTCGCTGACGGACTGAGTGGTCGCGGCCTCGGCCGCCTCGCGCGCCCGCGCCTCTTCGCGGGCCCTCGCCTCGATCCGGTCGATCTTGACGAGCGGGACGAGGAACCACGCAGCCGCCGTGAAGGCGGCCGAGATGAGCACGAGCGGCTCATAGCCGAGGCCGTCGTAGAGCCGCGCGCCCACATTCTGGGAGAGCTGGGAGCCGCCGTTGTTGACGGACATGAGCAGCGCGAAAAACGTCGCCTCCACCCGCTTCGGGCACGACTTGGCCGCGAGGTCGAGCAGGGCGAGCTGGGCGATCATGCCGATGCACCCGAAGACGATGTCGATGATCAAGGCGGACACCGGGCCTCGGTAGACGAGGTACGCGAGGGTGCCGGCGACCCCCAGCCCGATCACCGCGTTGACGATGCGCTTGAGGGGAAAGCGCCGTGAGATCGGCGCGTAGATCACGGCGCCGATGACGCCCGCGATCGCCGACAGCGAGCCGAGGGTGCCGATGAACCGCTGGCTGAACCCGAGCACGTCGGTCTGGTAGTAGAGGAACGCGGGGCCGAAGGACGGGCTGAAGGTCCAGAAGAGGATGAAGCCCGCCACCACCCACATGTCGCGGTGCCCGAGCGCGTCGCGGATGGCGAGCCGCGTCTGCCGGAACGCCTCGCGATCGAAGGTGGCGCGCGGTTCGCTGACGAAGAACGCACCCATGAGCATCGAGATCAGGGGGAAACAGGCGGCGAGCAGGAAGGCGACACGCAGACTCCGCGTCTCGGCGAGCTCACCGCCCGCGACGCCGACGAGGACGGAGGCGACCGTGATGCACGCCCACTGCACCGACTGGAACGCGCCCGTGAGGCCGCGGGGCCGACCGTTCTCGACCATCATCGCGTCCACCAGGACGTCGGTGAACGCGAGGCCGAGCGCCATGAGGGTGGAGAGCCCGACCCCCGAGACGAGCGTGAAGCTCACCGCGCCCACGACCGGCAGCGTGGCGCCGAGCGTCTCGATCGGGCCGTGGGAGATCAGCGAGCCCGAGGCGAGGATGAGCCCCGTCAGCGCGGCGAGCCCGGAGGTCAACAGGAAGTAGCTCAGGCGCCGTCGCCCGAACAGGGGCACGAAGTCCGAGAGCAGGCCGTAGGCGGGCTTGATGAGCCAGGGGATGGTCGTGAGGAGGAAGAAGTCGGCGACCTGGCCTGCCGTGAGCCCGCGGTCCTTCAGCACGATCGTGATCGTCTGGTTGGGCAGGTACCACATGCCCTGGGCGAAGTAGACGACGCCGAAGAGGACGGCCAGACGCTGGGTGTCGGGGGTCTTGAACGGGTTCAGCCGCACGAGCCAGCCGAACATGGCGAGCGCCATGATACCTTTAAGCGCGGGATGCTGTCCGTCTGTCCTCACGACTGCCCATCCTGCTGTAGCCTCCTCGTCAGCGTCGAGGACGGCCGCCTCACGGACGTCACCGGCAACCCCGACCACCCCTTCACGCAGGGCGTGATCTGCGGCAAGGTGCGCGAGTACGCGGAGCGCGTGCATTCGCCGCTCCGCGTGCTCACGCCGCTTCGGCGCGTGGGGCCCAAGGGCGCCGGTGAGTTCGCGCCGATCTCCTGGGACGAGGCGATCGACGCGATCGCGAGCCGCTGGCGGCGGATCATCCGCACCGACGGCGCCGAAGCGATCCTGCCGTTCTCCTACGCGGGCTCGATGGGCCAGGTCCAGTACTACGCGGGCCACCCCCTCTTCCACGCGCTCGGTGCCTCCCGGCTCGACCGGACGATCTGTGTCAACACCGCCTACGCGGGATGGCGCACGACCCTGGGCGCCGTCACCGGCAACGACTCGGAGCAGATGGTGGGCGCGGACCTCGTCGTCCTCTGGGGCGTGAACGCGGCGTACTCGACGATCAACGTGATGACGCTCGTCAAGCAGGCGCGCGCCCACGGCGCCTTCGTCGTCGTCGTCGATCCGTATCGCACGCCCACCGCCCAGCAGGCGGACGAGCATCTGATGGTCCGCCCGGGCACCGACGCGGCGCTGGCGCTGGCCGTGATGCACGTCCTGATCACCGAGGGGTCCCTCGACCGCGACTACATCGACCGGGCGACGCTCGGGTTCGAGCGGCTCGCCGAGCACGTGAAGGCGTACCCGCCGGAGGCCGTCGCGCGGATCGTCGGCCTCGACGCGGGCACGATCACGCGATTCGCCCGGCGCTACGGGGCGAGCCCGCGGACGTTCATGCGGATCGGCATCGGGATCTCGCGTCACGACAACGGCGGGATGACCTGCCGCACCCTCGCGTGTCTGCCCGCGCTCACGGGCGCCTACGCCGATCCCCACGGCGGCGCGCTCCTGTCGTCGACCGCGGGTTTCGGCTTCGACTACTCGGTCCTGGAGCGGCCGGACCTCCAGCCCGCGCCGCCGGCGCGGATCGTCAACATGATCCACCTCGGACGCGTGCTGACCGACGGGCCGCCGGGACCGGCGATCCGCGCGCTCTACGTGTACAGCTCGAACCCGGCCGCGGTGTGCCCGAACCAGACGCTCGTCCTCGAGGGGCTCGCGCGCGAAGACCTCTTCACGGTCGTGCACGAGCAGGTCCTGACCGACACCGCGTACTACGCCGACCTCGTCCTGCCGGCGACGACCTCGATGGAGCACCTCGACCTCTACCGCTCCTACGGGCAGTTCACGCTCCAGCTCGCCCGGCCGGTGCTCCCGCCCCAGGGCCAGGCGAAGTCCAACTGGGAGGTGTTCCAGCTCCTGGCGCGCGCGATGGGCGTCGCCCAGGACCACTACGCGAAGAGCCCGGAGACGCTGATCCGCGAGTTCCTGGCGAAGGGCGACGATACGGTGCGGGGGATCACGTTCGAGGAGCTCGCGGCCCGGGGCTGGGTGCGGGTGAACCTGCCACGTCCCTACACCCCGTTCGCCCGCGGCGCGCCGACGCCGTCGGGCAAGGTCGAGTTCTACTCGGAGCGGCTCGCGCGCCAGGGGCTGCCCGCGCTACCGACGTACCTACCGCTCGAGGAAGGGCCTGAGAACCGCGAGCTCGCGGCGCGCTACCCGCTCCAGTGCCTCGTGCCGCCGAACCGGTTCTTCCTGAATTCGTCCTTCAGCCAGTCGGCCCTCCTTCGGCGCCGGCAGGGAACGCCGACCGTGATGATGGCGCCGGACGACGCCACGCGGCGCGGGATCGTGGACGGGGACGCGGTCACGGTCGAGAGCCAGCGCGGCGCGGCACGTTTCACGGCCCGGGTGACGGACGCGACCCGGCCCGGCGTGGTCGTGATCGAGGGAATCTGGTGGCACCGCTTCCATCCGGAAGGCCGCGGCGTGAACGTGCTGACGAGCGACCGCGTGACCGACCTGGGGGGTGGCCCCGCGTTTCACTCGAACCTGGTGGAGGTCTCGCGCGCATGAGGACGCTCTTCCTGCACCCGCCGTCGTACGAGGGCTTTGACGGCGGCGCGGGCTCCCGTTACCAGGCGCGGCGGGAGGTGCGTTCGTTCTGGTACCCGACGTGGCTCGCCCAGCCCGCCGCGCTCGTCCCCGACTCGCGGCTGGTGGACGCGCCGCCCGACGGCCTCACGCTGGAGGACGTGCGCCCGCTCGCCCGCGACTATGAGCTCGCCGTCCTCCACACGAGCACGCCATCCTTCCCGTACGACGTGAGGGTGGCGGAGGCGCTCAAGGCGGAGAACCCGCGTCTGCGCATCGGGTTCGTCGGCGCCCACGTCGCCGTCCGTCCGGAGGAATCGCTCGCCGCCTCGCCCGCGATCGACTTCGTCGCGCGCAACGAGTTCGACTTCACGATCGAGGAGGTGGCCCGGGGCCACCCCCTGGGCCGCGTCCTCGGCGTGAGCTACCGGGACGACGGCGTGATCCGGCACACCCCGGACCGGCCGACGCTCGAGGACATGGACGCGCTCCCGTTCGTCGTGGACGTCTACAAGCGCGACCTGACGATCGAGAACTACGTCATCGGCTACCTCCTTCACCCCTATGTGTCGCTCTACACGGGGCGCGGCTGTCGGTCCAAGTGCACCTTCTGCCTGTGGCCCCAGACCGTCGGCGGCCACCGGTACCGGACGCGCTCGGTCGGGCACGTCGTGCGCGAGATCGCGCTGGCGCGGCGCTACTTCCCGCAGGTGCGCGAGTTCTTCTTCGACGACGACACGTTCACCGACGACCTGCCGCGTGCCGAGGCGATCGCGCGCGGACTCGGCAGGCTCGGCGTCACGTGGTCGTGCAACGCGAAGGCGAACGTGCCGCCCGAGACGCTCGAGGTCCTGAAAGACAACGGTCTCCGCCTCTTGCTCGTCGGCTACGAGTCCGGCAACCAGGGGGTCCTCAACAGCGTGAAGAAGGGGGTCCGCCTGGACGTCGCGCGGCGGTTCACGCGGGACGCCAGGGCGCTCGGCATCAGGATCCACGGCACGTTCGTCCTCGGCCTTCCCGGTGAGACGTGCGAGACGATCGAGGAGACGATCCGCTTCGCCTGCGAGCTCGAGCCCGACACGATCCAGGTGTCGATCGCAGCGCCCTACCCTGGCACCGTGATGTACCGTCAGGCCCTCGAGCATGGCTGGCTCGATGGGCGTGAGCTCGTCGACGGGCGGGGCGTCCAGCGAAGCGCGCTGAGCTACCCGCACCTCCCCCATACCGAGATCTTCGCCTCGGTGGAGACGTTCTACCGGCGCTTCTACTTCCGGCCGCGGAAGATCTTCGCGATCGTGGGCGAGATGGCGCGGGACCGGCAGGTGCTCGCGCGGCGGCTCCGGGACGGCGTCGAGTTCCTCCGCTTCCTGGCGGCGCGGCGGGTGGGCGCTGCGTCCCGAGCCTAGTCC
>WNGH01005110.1_pt1 | contig 16973 bp, 17 predicted proteins | sample 5400631 | NCBI WGS metagenome assembly WNGH01 (sample SAMN13153373, study PRJNA577476) | soil metagenome | isolation source: 115 cm soil or saprolite under Garry oak tree replicate 1 | place: USA:California | collected 2016-06-15
TTCGACAAAGCGGTTGGGGAATTGAAGGCTGCGGGAGCTTCGTTAGTTGATCCCGTCGTAATTCCGAGGCTCAAGGAGCTGCTCGCCAAGCGAGCGGTAGGTCCCACCGAACCCGACGACTCGTTCAAGGTGTTTTTCGGCAGGAGCGCCAAGCCCCCCTTCAAGTCCCGCGAGGAGATGCTGCGCTCGCCTGATTTTGCCAAGGTTGTGCGATACGCTCAAGCACGCCTGCGGGCGTCCTCTGATGAGTCGAAGCACTACCAGTATTTGTTGGCCCGAAATGAACTCATGATGAATGTTTTGAAAGTGATGGCAGATCACAAGCTCGATGCCATAGTTTACAAGTCGATCGAGCATCAGCCGACGCTCATCAAGGATGGTATGAACCCGCCTTATGTCAATACGAAGGGCGCGCCGCATTTGAACACTTTTCTGGTGTTCGTTCCCGTGATCGCGGTTCCTGCTGGCTTTACGAGCGACAACCTGCCCTCCGGGATTACCTTTATGGGAAGGCCTTACGACGAAGGGACGCTCATCAAGCTGGCCTATGCGTACGAGCAGGCCACCCACCATCGCAGGCCTCCCAGCACTACACCTGCACTTCCAGGCGAGCCGTAGATAAGCAGAAGCTCACGGCTCGCTGGCACGTACCAAGGCGGTATGCAAGCGGCTGACAGAAAAGAAGACTTGGATTTAGGCGTACTTGGGATTAGGCGTGGAGGTACGAACTTTGAGTCCACAAGGTCGATCGATCGGAACCTCTTGACCTTCCCTCACACTGCAATGTATAAGTCCGCCATCAAAACTTTCTAGAAAGCACTATCCATTGAGGAACACTTTCCGTTGAGATTCGGCTCCCCGACTAGAACCATGCTCTAGAAATCGAAGGAAGGCAACTAACCTTCTCTCTCGGAGGGACACCCTGAAGCACCTTCGGCGTCTCACCCTACAACTCGACAAAGGCACTATCGTCGGTGTCGTGATTTGCCTTGCAGCAACGATTGCCACCGTGGAGCCCCTTGGCTCACAGGCCCGATCGGATGTGGAAGAGGGACGCAAACTTTTCGCGGGGATGTGCGTCACCTGCCACGGCTTTGAAGGCAAAGGAGGAGATGCTCCCAGTCTGAACCGACCGAAACTGGTTCGCGCTCCTGACGATGCGGCCTTGCGTGCCCTAATCGCCGACGGGCTTCCAGAAAGAGGCATGCCCCGAGTGCGGCGGCTGACCGATAACGAAATCGGGGAGCTGGCAAGCTATGTGCGGTCGCTCGGTCAAACGGCCGCGGTTACTGCGCCCGGAAACGTTCAACAAGGGAGGGAGACCTACACAAAGCGCGGATGCCAGTCGTGCCATGTCATCAAAGGCGAGGGCAGCAGTCTGGGACCGGAACTAACCGAGATCGGCCGGTTGCGGGGCCCTGAATACTTGCGTGAAGCCGTCGTCGATCCCGGTGCTCGACTCCCCCGCGGGACGTTGCCGATCCCGGCGCGGGGATTCTCCGAATTTCTGCCGGTGGTCGTAGTGACCCGTGAAGGACGAGAAATCCGCGGCCTACGAATCAACGAAGATAGCTTCACCATTCAACTGCGCGACGCTGCCAACCCCAACCAATTCTATTCCTTCCGCAAAACGGATCTGAGCCGCATCGAAAAGCAATCTGGCAAGAGCCTAATGCCGAGCTTCAGCGACCGGCTGAGCAAGCCTGAGCTGGACGATCTGGTTGCTTATCTTTCGAGCCTGCGAGGTGCACAGTGAGAATCCGCCGATCAGGACCCGTCGTTTCGGCCATGCTGATATCGACGTTCTTTCTTCACGGGCACTTGCTGGCGCAGGTGCCGTACCAGCAGATTGTCCGCGCCGATAGCGAGCCCGGGAGTTGGCTGACCTACGGAGGCAGCTACCGCTCGCAGCGGTATTCGCAACTGAATCAGATCAACCGCGACAACGTCAGCCAGTTGAAAGCTGCCTGGGTCTATCAGATTCGCCAGGTGGGGATCATCGAAACATCTCCCATTGTCGCGGACGGCGTGATGTACATGACGGAGCCGCCGAGCACGGTGACCGCGCTTGACGTGCGCACGGGCCGGCCGCTTTGGACCTATACGCCGGAGATCCCGAAGGACGTAATCGTGATCGGATCGCCGCCGGTGAATCGAGGGGTGGCCATCCTGGACGACACGGTTTTTGCCGGGAACGTGAACGGCCACCTCACCGCGCTCGATGCGAAGTCGGGCGTAGTCCGCTGGGATGTCACGGTCGAGGACAACAAGAAGGGCTATTACCTGACGCTCGCGCCGCTTGCGCTCGGCGGCAAGATTATCGTGGGAGTGTCGGGCGCTGAGACCGGCATACGCGGCTTTGTGGACGCGTATGATCCGAAAACCGGGAGTCGGCTGTGGCGCACGTTCACAGTTCCGGCGCACGGAGAGGCTGGTTCGGAGACATGGGGCCAAGACAGTTGGAAGACTGGTGGCGGATCAACGTGGCTCACCGGATCATTCGATCCGGACCTGAATCTTTTGTATTGGGGCACGGGCAATCCTGCGCCTGATTGGAATGGGGACGAGCGACAAGGCGACAATCTCTACACTTGCTCTGTTCTCGCGCTCAATCCAGACAACGGAAAGATGAAGTGGTATTTCCAATTCACGCCGCATGACGTTCACGATTGGGATGCCAACGAAACGCTGGTGCTCTTTGATGCGCAGCTCGGCGGCCGCGAACGCAAACTCCTGGCGCAGACCAATCGGAACGGGTTCTATTACGTGCTGGATCGGGAGACGGGCGAGTTTCTGACCGGAAGGCCGTACGCGAAACAAACATGGGCTGATGGCCTCGATGCCAAGGGGCGTCCGATTGTCCGTAAAGGAACCGATCCGAGCGTGGAAGGAAATCTCGTCTTTCCGAACATCCAGGGCGCATCTAACTGGCCGAGCGCGAGCTATAGTCCGCAGACAAAACTCTTCTATCAAGCGGCTCGCGAAATGGGCACGGTCTACTTCAAGGGCGAGGCGCCGTACAAAGCCGGCACAGCTTTCACCGGAGGGGGCGGACTGGCGGTCAATGGAGATCCGGCCTGGGGCGCGGTTCGGGCCCTCGAGGCAACCACCGGAAAAATAAAATGGGAGTTCAAACTGCTCTCGCCCGGATGGACCAGCCTGCTCTCCACGGCGGGCGGCCTGGTGTTCGCGGGCACCGAGGAAGGAAACTTCTTTGCTCTGGACGCCGAAAACGGCAAGCCGCTTTGGGATATTCAGCTTGGCGGTGCTGTACGGGGCATCCCAATTTCGTTTGCTATTGACGGTAAGCAGTACGTTGCCATTTCGGCCGGATACGCGCTCTTTGTGTTTGGTTTGTAGGCCGACGCCGAACAGAATACGACTCCTTGGGCTCCGATCCGGGCTTCGCATCGCATGAATTTGCAGCCTTACCTTAGTGGCAGCGTCCGATCCAGAGGATTGACTAGGAGGCAAGTATGTTGAAGTGGAAGATTCTAGCCGTTTTGGGGTTGGCGTTCGGCTTGGCGGGGATCGGCTGGGGCTACGGTCAGGGCAAGAAGGCGGTCGGATTCTTTGAACTGCGCGTGTACACTGCCCAGCCGGGAAAGCGGGATGCGTACCACAGGAGAGCGATCCGGAACTGGGCATCAGCGCCGAGAATACGTTCATTTACATGCGGGGCTATCCGTCGAGAGAGGAGCGGGACAAGCGCCTCAAGGCGGCCCACGATGACCCCGAGTTTGGTGAGGTTGTAACGAAACAGGAGCAAAACCCAGACACCAAGCTAATCATCAAGGCACACAATATCGATATGGTGCCGAACGGTACATATACCGCGATCGCGATTACCAAGTAGAGGCTGGACGAGCAAGGCCCGCCACTCACGCGGTACGCTTTTCGTATTCGCACTGCCCTCCAAATGACGATACGATACAGGCCCAGGCGGGAACATTTTTTACGTCTCCTATACGAGCAGCTACAGCTCTTCAGAGGCAACAGCCGTGCCCTTCCCAACCGATCCCTCCGACATCAGAAGGGTCACACTGCGTAATACGGGGCCATTTGATAAGTATGGCTTACCCACGATATCTGTCCCTTGCGGGTTCACACGCAAAGGTCTGCCGGTTGGCCTGCAAATTAGCGGCCCGCATGGCGGTGAAGCCGTCGTCTTACAACTGGCCCATGCGTACGAACAAGCAACGGAATGGCATAAGAAGCATCCCGTCATTTCTTAGACCTCGCGAAGAATCAGTAACGGCCCGGGACACACTCTTTTGTGTGCGGCAATGTGAAATACGTAGCGTTGCGCGGTTACGCTGAAGAACTGACTGCGAGACTTCTAATCCACCTTAGACGAAGGAATCTGTGATTCGTCCGGAGGACACTCCCTTTCAAGGATAACGATGAGCTGTTCCCAGCGCTCTGTCATTTCTTTCAGGCGAGTGCGATTCTCGTCGATCAGCGCGGCAACACGAATGGATTCCTCCGCACTCTTGAAGTGCCCTAGCTCCAGTTCCAAGCTCGTGATTAATGGAAATTGGATTCGGCTTTTTCACACGCTTCCCGTGCTCTCCTCGCTTTTCAGGCACACCCAATTCAGGACCTCTTGCCTTTTCCGGCGAGTCCACCGTCTCCGCTGCACTTCGCTCCCTTTGCCACAGGTAATCCTCATAATTCCCCGGATAATCCTGAAGCCTGCCGCTTTCGATCTGGAAAACGCGCGTCGCCAGCTTATCGATGAAATAGCGGTCGTGCGAGACGAATACGATTGTTCCGGTGAACCTCCGCAGTGCTTCAAGCAACACGTCCTTGGCCTGCAGGTCGAGGTGATTGGTGGGCTCGTCAAGCAAAAGGAAATTCGCGGGGCGCAGGAGCATCCGTGCGAGAGCGTACCGATTGCGTTCACCACCCGAAAGCACGCCAATGCGCTTGAAGACGTCATCGTCGGAAAAAAGGAAGGACCCGAGCAATGTGCGCAGCTGGGTTTGGTTACTCACGGCTGTGGGTGCAAAGCTTGTGAGATCATCAATCAGACGGGCGTCCGGATCGAGCGCCTTGTACTGGTCTTGCGCGAAGTAATCGAGTTCGACGTTGTGCCCCAGGCGCAATTCACCCTTCGTCACTGGCTCGGCCCCGGAGAGCAACTTGATGAGTGTAGACTTCCCAGCGCCGTTAATGCCGACGAGGGCTACGCGGTCCCCCCGATTGAGGACAAAGCTCACGCGCTCGAACACCTTCTTCTCTCCATAGCTTTTGGCGACGTTTTGTAGCTCGGCCACCATGCGTCCGCTTGAAGGAGGCTGCGGAAAAGAGAAATGAATTACCCTCTCCTCTTCGGGCAGCTCGATGCGTTCTATCTTCTCAAGCTCTTTGATACGGCTTTGCACCTGTCTGGCCTTGGTGGCTTGGTAGCGAAAGCGGTTGATGAAGGTTTCCAGGTGATGGATGTGCTCTTGCTGATTTCGGTAGCTTGCTTCGAGCTGAGCGCGGCGTTCCGCCTTTTGTTCCAGGTAGCGGTCGTAATTGCCGGTGTAGAAATACGTGCGGCGGTTCCAGATCTCTAGGATCTTGTTCACTGTGACGTCTAGAAAATAGCGGTCGTGAGAGACCAGCACGAAAGCGAAAGGATAATCGTTCAGGTATTGCTCCAGCCAATTGCGGGCTTCGAGATCCAGGTGATTGGTCGGCTCATCGAGCAGCAGCAGATTGGGCTTGGCCAACAGAAGCTTGGCTAGCCCTACGCGCATTTGCCAGCCGCCGGAAAATTCCTCTATCGGACGGCTAGCGTCTTCGCGAGAAAAACCCAGACCATTGAGCACCGCACCCGCTTGCGCTTCAAGCGAATAGCCATCGCTTCGCTGGAATTCGGTCTCGATCCGATGGTAGCGGTCAGCAACTTTCTCGTATTCATTGCTGTTCGGGTCAAGCTCCGCCATCTTATGCGTGAGTGTTTCCATTTCCTTTTCGATGTCGAGTAGATTTCCAAAAACGGAGAGACATTCTTCTAGGACCGTGCGACCGGAAAGAGATAGGCCATCCTGGGGAAGGTAACCCGCCGTGGTGTCCTTGGCGGCAGAGAATGATCCCTCGTCGAGGGTCTCGATTCCAGCCAGCACCTTCAGCAATGTCGATTTACCCGTTCCATTCCCGCCCACGAGTCCTACACGCTCTCTCGGCCCTACGACCCAATTGAGGTCTTTGAAAAGGGTCTTAGAACCATAATGCTTTCCAGCTGAGGAGAGTTGAATCATGCGTGTCGAATCTGCTGAACGGTCCGGGATGAAGGGTGTGGACCCAACCTGTTAAATCATATCAGTCTAGCTAGTCATGCGACCTTAGAGTCCCTTCAGCAGGTTGTCCATCGTCGTATCCAGCCCTTTCGCAATCACCTGTAGCATCAGAAGCCCGATCTCTCGCTTTTGCCATCTCGAGTTCGAAATGATGTCTCTATCGGCTGCCTTTTCGCGAATGTTTGTAGTCATAGTGGCGATATTCTGCATCATCACGGACAGAAAATGGTTCTCCTCTAGTTCACGAGATTGGCTGTCAGATGGACTTCTGACCCTGCGAGGGTTGTGATCTCACGCGACCAGTCTTTGTAACCCGTTAGTGCGACTCTGATGAGGTGTTTTCCAGGGCTGAGTCTCAGAGTTGCTGGCGCGTTTCCGATAAATTCGCCGTCTATGTAAATTTCGGCACTGTCTGGGCTGGATAAGAGTGAAACAGTTGCCTGTGCTGAGGAAAGATTTGTGGCGTTCACCTCGGTTCTTTGCTCGACTGATTTAGTCTCTATCCTCCCAGACGCACCGCTGTTTGGCAGGTTAGGTCGCTGCTGTTTCGGATTGTGAGCGGCGATGTCTTTTTCAACTGCTGGACATATGGTTTCAAGTGCGGAATCAAGGCTATTGGCCCATACCTCGGAGATTCTTTCGCCGTTGGGATCCATCAATATGAAACTGAAACGCTCATTCGATCGGCCTGTCGGTCTCGTAACCGTCAGCCTATAGTCAGTTTCCGATCCATTCTCAGTGATAGGAATGCCAGGGCAACTGGAACCCTTCTTCAAAATGCCCGCAACGTCACTAGTTGACTCGTGAGCTAATGCAATCCGCGCGCGCGGGGCCAGTCCTCCCGGCAGCAGTTGCCCACCAGAAGCAGACACGATGGCTTTGCAGACATCCTGCATAGCCCCCTCCAACGTACGGTCGGACTTCGCGAGAACGGCATCGCCATTAGGTAGGAAAACGGCTACAGACGCGTTGTGCCGGAGGATTCCGTACAAAGGGGCCACTTCTCCGACGCGGCTGCCGCCAAACTCAACCACATAGTCAGCATTGCGAATATCGGATGTAACCGCCACTCCTGGGCAGGTTCTCATCAGCTCTGCTGCCAGTTTAGGCGTGGTGGAATATTCGACGCCATTGGCATGCTCACTCGCTGTGCCTACTGTTGTGGAGTTTTCGGTCCCACGCACACTGACATTTCCGAGTGAGTCCACACTGCCGTTTTCGGTTGCACTTCCCGCAGTGTGGGACACCGCTGTTACTGAGGCAGTCGAAGACCAGGCATGATTGCTCGCGATGAACACACGCGGCTTCGTGTTCTGTGCGAATGCAACAGGAACCAAAAGGAGCGCTGCTACAGCAGCGATCCGCACGGATTGTCCTCCGATCTCGGTCTTGCTACTTGAGTGCACCGATGGTCTGATTCCTATCAGCAAGCCCAAGCCAGAACTGAACAGCAATAGTCCGCCGAGAATGCTGTCCCAATCGACCTCAACTTCGCGCCGCAGTAGACTTTTCCCCTCAAGCCGACGAAGCTCCTCCTCGTCTTTCCGTATCGCCGCGGGATCATCGACGATGTACCGATGGGAGTCTTCTTCGTAGCTCTTACCAGCTTGGCGTAGCCCTTCCTGATTCCCTTCCTTTATAGCCTGCGCCTCTAACTCTCTGTCGGTCTGCATTTGATCCCGGTCGATTTCACGGCTCGTGTGGTCCCCTTTGATGATCGAATTCTGGGCGTCAATCTGTTCTGCCTTTGTTTTCGGCCAGTAATATCCATCCAGCGCAGCGTTGAAGAGCAGCAATAGCCCGAAAGCAAATAACAGCCAATGTACGAGTCGGGAATTTGAGCCAAGAGCCCAACTGAACGCCATACCTAAGAGCGCAATCCCTAGGACAGAGCGAATCCCTAGATGAGAAAGTAACAAGATCAGGCCGACGCAAATCAGTGTCGCACACAGAGCTGCCTTGTGCCTGCGATTGAACTTCCCAATCAGTTCAGCCACGCTCATTTCAGAAGCCCTTGAACATCCAAACGCGCTGCGAGGGGATCCGTTGCTTTCCTTGTTGGATACGAAGGATACGCTTAGTAACGTTGCAGGACAACTACATAAGTCCGATACCGGAGGGCATGAAACGGACAATTCAGGTTAACGTAAAGATGACCCAAGAGGATTTCGAATTAATGCAGAAGGCAGCGGAGAAACGTTGGCCGGATGCCGTACTCACCAATTCCGGGATCGTTTTGGCACTTGCAAAGATCGCGGCGCGCGAGATCATTCAGAAGAAGCGCTAGTGCCTCTATTGGATGAACTGTCCCTCTAGCGTCGGGACTGCTGATAACATTCAGTCTGTCGCAAATGTGGAAAATGAGCACCACTCCCAATTATTCAGCCCTAGTAAAGCTGTTGCCCCTGCTTAAGAATCTTGTGGACGGCTGCGGTGAGGTGAGGCTCGACGATGACGAAGCTGCCCAGATTAAGTTGCTTGGCTTCGCTGCCGACTCGGGACGCTGGCAGGTCCCACCGGTTCCGCCAGAGTTGGTGCGGAACAACCCGTTGTTCGAACATCTCTCGATCGGTTGGGAGGCGACAGAGGCGCACAACTATGCACTGGCTCAGGCTGAGAAGGAAGCAGTGAGAGAATTCTCAATGAAGCTGCGGAACGTAATCAAAATCAGAGGAGGGAGAATCAGGAGGCGCCGACTCCAGCAACTGATGTGGCGCTATTCTTCCGCTCGTTTCGATCAAGCTCTAAATCAACTCCTCCAGACCAAAACCGTGCGGCTGGAAGGCAATGAACTCATGCTGGAAGCTGTTACACAAGCCAATCTGTGCGAAGAGCAAGGAGAGTCACATTGCCACGCCCGAAGCTCCTCTTTTTGAGAGTAAATTCCCCACGTAATTAATTGCAGATATTGATACTTGCGCGAGCAAAGTAGGCGCGCGACCCAACCGACAAATTGCTTCGGTTAGCACGGAATCTGTAAGCTCTGGAAACACATAGAGTTACGAATATTGGCTAGGCCACTAAATGTGAGGAATGAAAACAAAGCAACTGTCTCGGCATCTAGAACTTACTGTTATATGAGGGACCGACACAACCACGGGGTGCGAACCTGCAAAAAACAAACTAAGCCATCACCATAGACGCTCGTTACCATACCGCCTTGGCAAACGCAGCACCTAGCGCCTTACGTTTTACTTAGACTCTGACGTTCGCTCGGTGTTCGATAATTAAGGCCGAATTCAGACCCGGAGGACAGACAGGCGGGCGAGGAAACCGGGCGGTACCCCACCATCGCAGTGTTTCGTCTTGGGCGTAGTCCTCCCTTCGCTGCGGGAGGATCAGAGATCTCGCTGGGCGCCCAGCTTCAGCGGGTAATTGACCCGGCCTGGTTGAATCGAAAAAGTCTTCCTGTCAAAGTCCATAAACGCCCTGGTTGGGGAGAAGAATGCGAGAAAATACCTCCATCGAGTTGCGTCCAAATAATTGGGCGGTACACTGGAATGACCCCTGGCGTTGATTCACGCGGGGGGTTGCGCACGGCTGGGGAGCGATTCAGTGGCTGATGGCGACATCATCTTGCAGTACGCACGACGTGTATGGAGAGTTGTCGTGCTAGGGATGCTGGTCGATCTCGCGGCGGCGCTCTTTATCGTTGGCATCATTGGGTTGCTCGCAGCAGGCTTGATCGCTATAGCGGGCCAGAGTCTAGGCGTAACCGTCCGAAATGTCAGGCAGGCATCAGCGATTCTGGGCTGTGTGTACGTACTTGTGATCTGGGCGCGAACCCTGCGGCGCCACTGGATAATCTCGCGGCAAGGCGCGACCAACGAGCCGGCTCACCAACCCGAACCCCCAGGGAATACAGATGCTCAGCCATCTACTTCTTCCGCAAATTGAAGCGGACGCTGCTCAGAGGGGCAAACAGAGCCTCGGCATCCTACGTGCCAACCAGGCGCGCAACAAGATGGCCTGGGCACTTTTTACCGGCTCCACACTTTTTGCATTTCTTATCGTTTTAGTGTCGTTAGTCGGCGCTGAACGTCATGGGATCAAAGTAGTTTGGATTGCGAGCGGCATTGGCGCCGCTCTCGCGATTGTGGCGATCTCGGAGCATCTTCGTACCAACCCTGTATTTCTCACCCGACAAACAATTAACTTTTGGCGCTTGGTGTCGAACCTGCGCTATCGAAATCGGGGCGACTTTCTTTTTCTCCACGCTTGGGCGGCGTATATTCTCGTCCTGACACCCGCATTTTTATCGGTATTTGTCATTGCGGTCTCTACGCAGTGCTTTGCCAAACCAGGTACAACGTTGTACATGGCTCATGCCGACGAACTGAAGCAATTGATTACGCTGACCGCACTTTTGCTAACCGCGCAGATTGCCTTGTTTAACTTCGTATTTGCACAGTTGCTCGGCAAGTATTCGAGCGCGATAGCGGTTGCCGTTAGCCAACATCGGGCCGTACGTCTGTTGCGCAGCTATTCGCTCGCCTTATTAGTTGTCCTGTACGGACTGTACTCCCTTGGATTTCCCGATGCTCTCCCCAAGGTCACGTTCGTTGCCGTGTTTTCACTGGTTTCATCTTTGGCTATAACCGTTTGGGTCAGCAATGTTGGGATTCGCATTGATCGTGCGATCTTGTATTTTGGCCGGCACAATGCTCTTCGCCTTGCGCGTTCTCTAGGGTCTCCTATACTGAAACGGACCCGATTTTGGAATGTTATGGGTCAGTTGGGTCTGGACTGGCGAAGCCCGGCGCGGATGGTGGTGACGCTACCACCGGAGCAACCCGCTGCAAACGCTACGGCGATCGCTTCAGGACTGTTCAATGCTGCTCATAAATCTATCCAGGAAAATCAGCACGAGACCTTCTTGTCCAGCCTCCAGGCTCTCATGCTCATCGTGGAAGCATACGTTAGCAAAAGACGTCAATATTTCGGAAGCACCGATCATTTTCTGGGGTACTTGAATGATCAGCTTGCCGCTGTCGTAAAAGCCGCGGCGAAGTCTTCAAACGAGTACATGGCCATGAATGCTGTGACCTTCATAGGAAGGATCGGATCCCAAGCCCTGGAACTTGGCCGCGGCCCGAGTCCACGTAGAGTGGGCTATCCCGAATCTCACCCTTATTTTGGACATTGGCTGGGTCTTCTCCGGGAATGCTTCGATTTGACACATCGATTGATGCGCAGCACGGCGGCCTCCGAGTCTTTGACGCAGTTGACGCGATTGACAAAAAAGGCGGTTGACCTTGGCTACGGGGAAGACGCCTTGTTGACCTTCCCTTCGGAAGTGAAGCGCATTTACACAATTTGCCTCACGACTCCCGATCCATACCATCTCAGCCTTGCTGGGGAATGCGTCTCTGCGATGACAGACGTTTGGGACCACTGCTTGTCAAAGAATGACGGCGCGCTTGCCGGAATCACTAAAGCGATGTGCGACGCCCTCAAGAAAATGGCATTAGCCTTTCAGACCATCGAAAAGCTGCCGAGTGTCAATCTTAGCGACCCTGTGACGAGGCTCACGTCTAAGCTCACGGAGGGCGGGGTGACGTTGCAGGACATCGCGCTCTCAATTCTCACGAGACCGGTCAAGGAGCAATGGCAAAGGGAATCGGCAGCGGATGATCTAAGCCACCTCCTTATCACGGTGAGCGAATTGTTGAAAGATGTGGTCACGAGAGACCTCGCTTTTGCAAAACACTACGGAGACGCTTTTTACGAACTTGCCCTGTTGATTCTGATCGGACTGCCGAGCCAGTGGAATGAGGTTGAGCCGGCCGCCGAGAGGCATATCGAGCAAATCACAGCCCAAGAGCGATTTGAGACTGACCTTGGCGCGACCATCAAGGACTTGATTCCGCTGTATCGCGGGGCGCGCACATTGGTCCGGGACTGGGAACAGGAAATATTCTCCATCATTGGAATGGCAGCCGCTGTATACGCCGAGACCGGGCGCGAGACGGCCAGACTGGTCGCAATAGAAGCAATCTCATGCTATCGCGATACGCTCGCTGCCGATAATGCGCAGGAGCATAAAACAGTCCACGACGATGACTGGGACTACCTGCAACTCGTTTCAGTTTGGGCGAGGCATTTGCTGAAAGACGATGCACTCGCGGACGAACTGGTCGATGCCGTAGCGAAGGGGCGACCTTTTCATTTCAGCTTTGTGGGCCTGAGCGGCAAGCACGGCTGGGGCGTGTACGGCTATCCGGATGTGTCCTTTCTCGATTATGATTTCCACCTTCCGCGGCCCCGAAACATCGCTCATAGGTTGGGCGACTCGGTTCGGCAAACGCTGATCCGTTGGCAAGACCGGCTGATGAATCCAGATCAACTGATGGATACCTACGACCGAATTGAGAAAATCCGAGAGCCGATCCGTCAGAGAATGATGGAGAGTTACCGCTTGGAAATGGAGAGGCGCCGAACCGCGAAAGCCACCAAGGCTGCACAGGCCGCGGCGGCACAGGCTGAACCGACTAAGCAGAACAAAGACATACCTGCCGCTGACTCATCTGAACGGCCCCTGGAAGGGCAAGAATAGAGGTTTAGGCGTCCTCCGCGGAACAGTATGTCCGTATGCGTATACTGTCGTTCTTCAAGCGTAGAAAGCTTCCCGAGGGAGCATGTCATCCCGCAGTCCTTTAGCTCCGTTTCGCGGCCGTTCGGAGGCGCCGATTCCTCAGAACGCCTCCTCCCTCAAGGCCAAAGACGTTCGCCGAAAGTATGGACTCGTTCCCACACAAGGCAAGGGCATCATTGGCTCCGTTACTCAGTTCCTCAAGGGTGGCAAGAAAACTTTCATGGAGCTGGCTCGCTACGCGCCGCACGTCGACCCTTCACTTGCTCGGGTGATTGAGCACGATGGCATCGCCGTCGGCTGTAATGCTCACGCCCCGTCGCTGAAGCTCGCTCAGGATTGCCAGTGCGCTCACAGTCTGACCTCCCCATCCTCGTTCGCATCATCCGCCAGCGGCGAGGATTCCACGGGCTCTATACATTCCATAGGTGGATTCTTTGAATTCTTTGCTACAGTATCCGGTTTTGTTTTCTTTTCGTTAGTCAAAGAATTCAAAGAATCCACGTGTGTGCGTACAGGGCTGGATTCTTTGAGTGACCATTCCCACCCGGCCCCGCGACCGCCGATCTTGCGCTTTACGACTGCAAGGGAATCGGCTGCGCGCCATAACGTGGTCCTCGTGACACCCGCAGCGTTTGCCGCCTTGATAACCTCGCGCGCTCCAACCGCACCATCGGACAGATACTCTTGCAGCCACTCCTCGGCTTCCTTGCGCTCGGAATGGTCCTCGCGGTCCTCAACGTTCAGCACGTCGTTTGCGTTGAGGGTTACGACTCCTGATTCCCACTTCAGCCGTGGAAGCCCGTTTTGCGTTTCGACTCGGAAGGCCAATCCGCCGATGTTTGGGCCAAGGTTTTGCTTCACCGCGAGCATGAGCCTTCGGTCCGCGTCGGACGGATCGGAGGCGATGGCCCAAACCGCACGCGCCGCCGCTGTGAAGGCAATCGACGCGATGGCACGATGCACGGCCGGCCCCGCTGATTTCCGCAAGTGGCTGACACACAACACCGCGACACCGTGACGGGCTGCGAGGCTTGAAAGCGGTGAGAGCAGGCCGCGCACTTCGGCATTGGTGTTGGAGTCCGTGCCGCCCAAGTACGCGGAGATCGGGTCAATGACAATGAGACGCACGCCGCGGATACGCACAAGCGCATCTTCGAGCGTTGCGATTCCCGTTTCCAAATCGAAGAGCCGCTCCGCGGTGGAATTATCAGAGAGTCTGACGCGCATTCCTTCGAGCACGTGGACACGGGTAACGTCGGCACCGGCATTGTCGAGACGAGGACGGATGGTGTCGGCGGGATCGTCTTCGGCGCTCGCCATGATGACTGCGCCGCGCTCGCACGCCGCGCCATCGGGGAATAGAGTGCCGCGACTGACACGCGCCGCAACGTCAATGGTCGCGAGGCTCTTTCCAACCCCCGGATCGCCGACAAGAAGCGTGAGCTTTCCAAGAGGGATTCGGCCAGGCCAGAGCCATCGAAGTGGTTCAGGTTTTATTTCACTGAAGGGACGTGTAATCGCGCTCGCCGCGTTTACATGCCCATCCGGCATGGAAGAATTTGGCTGCGCGTCGTAGATAATCTGCGGCCCTGCCTTGCCGACTCTTTCGACTCGCCCAACGTTCATCGCTCGCCCTCTAGAACTGCTTGCACGATCTCGCCTTCGACGGCCAGCGCGAGGGCACGCGCCATCCCCGAGTCTAAGTTCCCCGGATCGCAGTAAACGACCGTGACGGGCAAAACGCGCTCGCGGGGAGTAAGACGGCTGCGAAGATCTGTAATCGCCTTCTCGGCCTCGCGCAGAGCACGCGGTTTGGGTTGGGCCGCGCAGGGCTCCGAAAAAAGATCCGAGACGCTGATTCCTATCGCGGTGCAAATCGCTTCAACGGTGCATCCCGCGAAGCAATGCAGCAGGATTTTCCCGTTGTTCTCGCCGATGGAAAGAGAGGGGCCGCGGTCCTTATGTGCCGGGCAACACCCGATCCATCCAGCACCGCTGCGCCGCGCGCGAAGCCGCTCCGCAAGCTCAACGGCCCTCATTCCGCACCACGTGTCGGCGTGGGAGCCGTCAGTGTCGACGTGGGAGCCGTCAGGGATTGCAGGGATTCCAGAGGCACGAGCACGCGACGGCCGATATGGATGGGTTGCAGCCGTCCGTCACGCAGCATGCGCCGGATGGTGAAGACCGACACGGAGAGCAACCGGGCCGCTTCGCTCACATCAACGGCTAGCGGTTCCATTCGATCCCCTCCCCGTGCGTCCGCGGTAGAACTGCGCTTTAGCTTTTATGCGAGCTTCAATGGCCTCTTGAGGGATTTGCCAGATGAGACCGAGCTTGTACGCTCCTGGGAGACGGCCTTCGGCAAGCAGGGACATAAGACGCCGGATGGAAATGCCCAACTTCGAGGCGGCCTCGCGTGCGGTCACAACATTCGCAGTTTTCATTTCTTTTTCTTCCTCCTGATGGTTGACATCAATCCTGACGCATGATATTTAAGCTGTAGTTTCACCAGCAAGCTAGAAACGATCGCATGCATAGTTCTAGCAAAGAGGGCGACCAAGAAGCTCTAGCGGAACGGCCTCCAGCCCAGCAGAGGGAACCAGCTCAGGCTACGCCGGAACCGTCCACGGTGGTGGCTCACCCCGAGCCGCAATCGGCCGACCTATTCTCGAAAGAAAGCTTGGAGACGGAGCGGCGCTTCGCAAATGTTCGGGCTGCTGATGCAGAGTGTTTCCTGAAGGAGTTAGCAAACCTGGCCGATAGTGGCGCATCGGTTGAGCGTTTCCTAGCGCACTTTCAGCAGATCTTGCCTAATTGGGCGCGGGCCGTAGGACGAAGTGTCACGATCAAGAACAGGGCAGCCGAAGGCTTCGACGTGAATGCACCCGTGCCGCACGCGCTTTATACCTTCCGCGAGACGCTGCGTCGCATTTGGCGCGAGCCTGATGCCAGAACCAGAGAGTTTTGCATTCAAAGACTTTGGCATAGGGAGTTGATTGCTCGGGACGGGCGCCTTTTGGAGCCTTGGGCGACCGGGATTCAAGTCCCAGCACCAACGCCTTTCGAACAATGCTTGCTTTTCTTAGCGAGGTGGGCCGATAGAACGCGTTACTGCGGAAACTTAGACTGCCCCGCTCCATATTTTTTTGCGCACAGGCGCGTGCAGAAATACTGCTCTGAAAAATGCGCCGGCGGTGCAGAGAAAGAGCTCAAGCGCCGATGGTGGAAGGAACACGGTGAGCAATGGCGAGCGGAGCGGCAGAAGAAAATCCGTCCAAAGAAAACCGGACGCGGGGAAAAGAGACTGCGGAGGAGCACAAAGCGATGATCTACAAACGAGGCTGCGATAAGAAGGGGCCGAACGGCACGTGCAGCAAATGCGGAGAACGCGGCTCTTGTGGCGTCTACTGGTATAAGTTCATGTGGCAGGGCCTCCTCGTGCGCGAATCCACGAAGCAAGGCAATGATAGAGTCGCGCGGCAGATGGAGTCAGCGCATCGCACTTCGCTCGCCAAGGGCGAAGTGGGAATCCGCGAGAAAAAGCCTGCTCCAACGCTGGCCGATTTCATTAACAAACGGTTCGAGCCTTGGGCAAAAGCCACTTTTGAAAAGTCATCTCCCAAGACTTGGCGTGACTGGTATCGAGTAGGCCTGCGGGCAATTCAGGGATATAAGCCCCTGGCCGACTCTAAGCTGGACGAGATCACGGGTGAGAAGCTAGCTGAATTTGCCGCGCACCGACAAACGAACGGATTGCAAGTGAGCACAGTCAATAGCTCCCTCCGGGTGCTGCGTCGGGTCTTGCGGCTAGCGGTCGAGTGGCGTGCTCTGGAATCTATGCCCACGGTCAAGTTGCTGTCGGGGGAAAGGCACCGCGAGCGCGTCGTCACCCGCGAAGAAGAAGCCAGGTACCTAGCGGTTGCGCCGGAGCCCGTCGGCTCAATTGCTGCGATCCTCATTGACACGGGTTTGCGGCCAGAGGAGTGTTTCCGTCTGTGCTGGGAAGCTATTACATGGGTCAACGGACGCCACGGCACCTTGCTTGTGACGCACGGCAAGACGGCTGCTGCGCGCCGTGTGCTGCCTAT
>WNGH01002646.1_pt1 | contig 16971 bp, 19 predicted proteins | sample 5400631 | NCBI WGS metagenome assembly WNGH01 (sample SAMN13153373, study PRJNA577476) | soil metagenome | isolation source: 115 cm soil or saprolite under Garry oak tree replicate 1 | place: USA:California | collected 2016-06-15
ATCGCGGACGCGGCTGTAGGCGCGAAACTGGAGCTGCGCCAGGTGGGTACGCAGGATTCGGCGCGCCTCCGGTACTTCGCCACACAGGGGCTCACCCCAGGCGTGCTGCTGACGGTCGCCGATCGCCAGCCGTTCAACGGCCCCACTACGATCGCGTTGGTGCCATCGGGCGATCGGCGGGTGCTGGGGCGGGAGCTCGCCCGGCTCCTCCTGTGCTCGGAAGTTCCGGTGCAAGAGCATGGCCACGCGGATCGCTGACGGCGAGCTCGAGCCGCAGCCCGCTGAGGCGGGCTGGCGGCTTCCCCGGCTCGCCCCGAGCCTCGCCGAGGTCTACCGCACCGTGCCCGTGGGGGAGGGCGCGTGGTGGCGCAAGGCCCTCGCGTTCGCCGGCCCCGGCTATCTCGTCGCGGTGGGCTACATGGATCCCGGCAACTGGGCGACGGACCTCGCCGGCGGCTCGCAGTTCGGTTACGCGCTGCTCAGCGTAATTCTGATCTCGAACCTCACGGCGATCCTGCTGCAGGGACTCGCTTCCAAGCTGGGGATCGTCACCGGGCGCGATTTGGCCCAGGCGTGCCGCGATCACTTCTCGCGGCCCACGACCCTCTTCCTGTGGGTGGTGTGCGAGCTGGCGATCGCCGCGTGCGACCTGGCGGAGGTGATTGGGTCGGCGATCGGGCTGAACCTCCTGTTCGGGATTCCGCTGACCTGGGGTATCACGATCACCGCACTCGACGTGCTGCTGGTGCTGTTCCTCCAGCACCAGGGCTTCCGGCTGCTCGAGGCGTTGGTGGTGGCGTTGATCGCCACCATCGCCGGGTGCTTCCTCTTCGAGATCATCATCTCGCAGCCCGAGCTGGGCCGCGTGGTGAAGGGATTCGTCCCGGCGCCGTCGATCCTGTCCCACCCCGACCGGCTGTACATCGCGATCGGGATCCTGGGCGCGACCGTGATGCCGCACAACCTGTACCTGCACTCGTCGGTGGTGCAGACGCGGCGCTACGACCTGACCCCGGCGGGCAAGCGGGTCGCCGTGAAGTACGCGTTCCTCGACTCGACGATCGCGCTCTCGTTCGCCCTGTTCATCAACGCGGCGATCCTCATCGTCGCGGCGGCGACGTTCTACTCGAACGGGCGCACCGACGTCGCCGAGATCCAGGACGCCTACAAGCTGCTGACCCCGCTGCTCGGCGTCTCGGGGGCGAGCGCCGTGTTCGCCCTCGCCCTGCTCGCCTCGGGGCAGAACTCGACCATCACCGGCACGCTAGCCGGGCAGATCGTGATGGAGGGGTTCCTCAACATCCGCATCCGGCCCTGGCTGCGGCGGCTGATCACCCGGCTCATCGCGATTGTGCCGGCGGCACTGACGGCTATCTTTTTCGGGGAGAGCGGGACCGCGAAGCTCCTCATCTTGAGCCAGGTGATCCTGAGCCTGCAGCTGTCGTTCGCGGTGTTCCCCCTGGTTCAGTTCACCTCGGACCGGGCGAAGATGGGCGAGTTCGTGAACTCCCGGTGGCTGAAAGCGCTTGCCTACTCCGTGGCGGTCGCGATCGCCTGCTTCAACGGCTGGCTCCTCGTGCAGACGTTGGGGGGGTGGCTTGGCTGATGTACCGGCGAATCCTCGTGCCGCTGGAACATTCCCCCGCCGACGAGGCCATTCTGACCCACGTGCGCGCGCTCGCGAGCCGGCTCGGCTCGTCGGTCGTGCTGCTCCACGTGGCCGACGGCTGGGTCGCGCGGAACATCAAGGAGCTGGACCTGCGTGAGTCGGAAGAGATGCGGGAGGACCGGGCCTATCTCGAGACCGTGTGCGCGCGCTTGCAGGCGGAGGGGCTCGATGCCGACGCCGTCCTCGCCGCCGGGGAGCCGGCGAAAGAGATCGCCGCGGCCGCCGAGCGCGAGGGCTGCGACCTGATCGCGATGGCCACGCACGGACACCGGCTGCTCGGGGATGTGGTGAAGGGGAGCACAGCGACGGCCCTCAGGCATGCAACGAAGATTCCAATTCTCATGGTCAGGGCGGACAAAAAATAAGAGGCGTGGAAAGGAGGCGTTTTTCACGCCTTCTTTCTACGCCTGTTTTCCACGCCTCTTACGTGCTCCTCGCCTGCTCCAACGCCCGCAAGATGGCCGACAGCCGACGGTCTCTCGCTTCGCGTAATAGGTCGAGCTGTCCGCTGTACGCCCGCTCGACGCCGTGTGTGAGCGCGCGCTGTTGCTCGGGCTCGAGCTTGTCCCACGTGGCGAGCTCCCGCCACCAGTCCTCGAAGCTCGCGAGCAACCGCTGCAAGAACACGGTCACCCCGCCGTCGCCGGCCGCGAGGTGATAGGTGAGGTGCGGCCCGGCGGCGGCCCAACCGAGGGCCGGCCCCAGCGACACGGCGCGGTCCAGGTCGTCCACATCGACCACGCCGCTCAGCACCAGATCGATGCACTCCCGCCAGACCGCGGCCGCGATCCGCCCCACCACGTAGCCCGGCGCGGGCTTCTTCAAGAGGATGGGCATGCGGCCGAGGGCGCGCAGGTACTGCTGCGCGCGCATGACCTGGCTCGGCGCGGTGCCTGTTCCCGGCACGATCTCGACCAGAGGAATCAGCTCCGGCGGGTTGAGCGGGTGCGTCACGACGCACCGGTCCTGGCGACGGCAGCGGGCAAACAGCTGCGTCGGGGGCACGCCGCTCGAGGAGCTCGTGAGCAGCGCCTCGGACTCGAGCAGTGGCTCGACGCTCTCGAACAGCTTCTGCTTGGCGTTGAGGTCTTCGGTGATCGCCTCGATCACCCAATCGGCGTCTTTCACCGCCTGCAACAGGCTCCGCCCCTGGTGAAGCTCGTGCAACCCGCGCTCGACGATCCCGAGGGTGGCGCGCTCGAGCGCGACGAGGGCGCGGGCGCGCCGCGGCACGTCGGCCGCGGCCCGCTCCAGCTCCCGCGCATTGCTGTCGTAGATCGTCACCGGCCAGCCGGCCGAGGCGCACAGGGCGGCCCAACCGCACCCGATGTCCCCCGCCCCGATCACCGCCACCTTGCGGGGCAGCGTCGTCACGCGGTGACCCTTTCCGCAGTATCGGTCGTCGCTTTGGGCCGAGTCGCCCAGCGGAGCACCCGCTCGGAGAGGAGCCGACGGACCTGCGTCATGTCCACGCGCGTGGCTACCCGGACCAGGGCGCCCGCGGGATCCGCCCGGGTGTGGCCGCGGTGGTCGTCGTCCGCCAAGTCCACCACGAGCCGCTTGTCCTCGAACACGAGGGTATCCGGTTTGAGCAGGACGGCGATCGGCAGCAGATCGTTCACAATGCAGCCGTCCAGCCCTTCCTGCTGCTTGTGGAACTCGACGTAGAACCGCAGGGCGTCCCCGATCCAGCGCGCCAGCGGGGCACTGGAGTGGCCGAGCCGGGCCACTTCCTGCGCCTCGAGCACCGCCTCCCGGGTCACGTCGAGGCCGACCATCTCCGTGGGCAGCTCCGCCCGCAGCACGATGTCGAGCGCCTCGGGGTCGCACCAGGCGTTGAACTCGGAGAAGGGCGTGGTGTTTCCCTGTGCGGCGAGGTTCCCCGCCATCGCGATGTGACGCCGGACCTTCGCCCGCACGAGCGCGACATCGCGCCGCAGCGTGAGCGCGAGGCTCGTCAGCGGCCCGAGCGTCACGAGCGTCACCGGCTCGGGCTGCTCGCCCAGCAGTCGCTCGAGCGGCCGCACGAATTCGAGGGCGAGCCCCGCGGGCGGCAGCGCGGCATACCCGAGCCCCGATTCTCCGTGCGTCTCCCGCGCCACGGTGAGCGGGCGCCGGAGCGGACGCCGCGCCCCGACGCCGAGCGTGGCGCGCCGTCCCGCCCGCCGCACGATCTCGACGGCGTTGCGGTACGCGTTCTCCGCCACGGTGTTGCCGTACGACACCGAGATCCCGCGCACGTCGAGCTCGGGCGAGCGCAGCGCGAGGAACAACGCCAGCATGTCGTCGATGCCGGGGTCGGTATCGATTATTACGGGAAGCGGGAGATGGGAGGAGGGATTGGTGGGCTCTGGCACGGGTGAACGCTAGGGAGCGCGCACCTCCTTCGCAATAGTCTCGTGCAGCTCGCGAAATTCCTCCGCCCCGCCGAACCCGAAAATGCGCTCGATGATTCGCCCCTGCCGGTCGAGCAGCACGGAATAGGGGAGGCCCCGGTAGTGGTAGGCCTGCTTCATTCGTCCCCCGCCCACCAGGATCGGGAACGGCGGCCGGAACTCGCGCACGAACGCGGCCATCTTGCCCCGGTCCACGTCGTCCGAGATGGCGGCGATCTCGAAGGCCCGGCGGCTGAATTCGCGGTACAGCTCCGTCATGTGAGGGAACTCCTCCCGGCACGGATCGCACCACGACGCCCAGAAGTTCACCAGCGTCACCTTCCCCGCAAAGCGGGCGAGCGTCACCGTGTCACCCGTGAGGTCGGGCAGGGCGAAGGCTGGATCGAACGCCTCGCGCCCGGCCGCCGAGGCTCCTCGGAGCAACGAGTCCGTGTCGAACGCGGCGATGCTCCCGCGCGCGTCCACGGCGACCGCGGTTTCGCGCGGCGCGAGCCGGCGGGTGGCGAGAATCGTCCCGGTGGCGGTGTCGAGCACGTCCACGCGGAGCTTGGAGGCCGCCGAGTCGTCCGAACCCAGGACGTAGAGCCGGCCGTCGGGAGGAGGGCCGAGGGCGAGCGCCACGTTCACGAGCGCGTGCCGCACCTGGACCTCGCGACCCCTGGGCGGGAGGAATTCCGGATCCGACTCCCTCGCGAACAGGCCGCGCTTCGTGGTCCAGCGCAGCGCACCGTTCGGCGCGTACTTCCTGATCTCGTCGCGTACCAGGGGCGCGAAATAGACGGCGCCGTCGGGCCCCACGGCCACCGCGCCCGCGTTCACGAGGTGCGTGAGAAACGGGGCCGCGGGGACACGTACCGTCGCGAGCCCTTCCACAGGTCGCCCCAGGGTATCCAGCACGCGGATCAGCGGCGCCGTATCTGCTTCGGCGGCGAACTGCGGCACGTAATACGGCGACCGCACGGCGACGACGCGGGGCCTTGCCGTTCCCGCAGTGGCGGCGTAGAGCGAGGCGACGTTGGGGCTTTCCCACTCGCGCACGGGGTGGCCTGCGGTGTCGAGCACGACTCCCTCACCCGTTCGCTCGGTCACGAGCAGGTCGGCCCCGAGGGGCGCGACGGCCACGGGGACGGAGAGTCGCGGGCCGGTGACGATCCTGACGACGCGGAGCCGGTGGTCGAAGGCGACGATGCGACTGTTGTCGGGATCGGGCGCCCACGACGAGCCGCCCAGTGCGGCGGCCGGCGAGCGACCGAGGAAGAGGAGAGTGAGACCGCCGGGTGCGGGGGACCGGCAGGCGGAGAGCGCCGCCAGGAGCGCGGCGCCCACCGCCGGCGCGCGACGCATCAGGTTGCGGTCGCGACGGTCTTGATCTGGATCGTGTGGAGGCCGCTCACGAAGCGATGCGTGCCCGTCACCGTGACCTTGCCCTCGGCGTACTTCTCGAGCTTCGAATTTTGCGGGTCCCCGGGCTTGGAGCTCACGGGCACGTAGATTGTGCTATCGCTCGCCAGGATGCCGAGCGGCACGCCCGCCTTGGCGCACGCCAGTGCGCACGCCTTGTGACTGGGTCCGGAAGCCCCATTCGTGGTGTGACAGTTCAGGTCGATCACCTGACCGGTGATCGTCACCTCGTTGCCGGCGGTCGCCATGTGGCCCTGCGCTGCGAGCGGCCCCGCAAACAGGGCCAAGACGACGGTTGTGGTGAGAATCCGCTTCATCGCTGTTCTACCTCCTTGGCAGGTTAGTCACGGGTTGAGACCGGTGGAAGCCGCAGTCTCGGTCGCTTCCGTCTACCATACGTCCCGACTCGGGGTTCCGGATTGGCGTATATTGGGCGCCATGGACGAGGCCTACCGCCAGATGGTAGACGCGTTTGGCCGGGGGTGGGAGCGGGGGGACGTGGACGAGCTGGTGTCGGTCTTCGCGCCCGATGCCGTATTCCTCGAGACCCCCTTCAGCGAAAGAGCCGTCGGGATCGACGCGATCAGGGCTTACTGGAAGGACGTTCCCGTAAACCAGGCCGAGGTCAGCTTCAAGTCCGGCGAGGTCTACGTCGCCGGCCCCTGGTTCGCGATCGAGTTCCGCTGCCTCTATCGCCGCCGCCGAACCGGGGAGCGGATAGATGCACGGGGGGCGATGTTCTGCGAGACGAAGGACGGCAAGATCACGGAAATGAGGATGTACTGGCACCGATCGGGGTTTACGTCGCCGGCTGTCGCCTGACGTATTCCAGCGCCTCCTGCATCAGCCCGGCATGCCGCATCCCGATCCGCATCGCCTGGGCCAGCGCCTCTTCCTCGTCCATCCCTTGATCGAGAATGAAAAAGGGAAGCAGGGTGACCCCCACACGGTTCCCGCTCGCGCAGTGGAAGAGCACCCTCTTCTTGCCGGCGAGCGCCCGCACCGTCCGGCGGACCCGGCCGAACGTCTCGTCGCTCAGCGGCCCGTGGCTCACCGGGATGTTGACGTACTCGAGTCCGGCGGCGACGACCGCGTCAGGCGTGCGGTACGGCTGCGGCTCCATCGGCTCGCGGATGTTCAGCACCACCTCGCACCCCGCGCGCTTGAGCGCCGCGAGCTGCGCCGCGGTGGGCTGGCCGCCGGTCACGATCCCGGGAATCGGCTCGCAGGCGTTGGGGACACCGGCGGCGGCGTCGAGGAGTTGGCTCATGGGGAGCTCCCGGGCTAGCGTTGAGACCAGAATGTAGCCGATTCGCCCCGTCCCCCGTCATGCCCGCCTCGCGCCGTGCGCCCCTCCGCCGCCACCTCGTGCCGCGCCAGAAGCTGTGGCTCAACTGGGACGGCGTGTTCCTGATGGGGCCGCGCTATCTGCGGTTCCTGGACGCGGTCGATCGCACGGGGACGATCCGCGCGGCGGGGCAGGTGGTCGGGTGGAGCTATCGCACCTGCCTCAACCGGATCCGCCAGATGGAGCGCGTGCTGGGCGCGAAGGTGCTCACCACGACCCGGGGTGGGCGGGGAGGAGGCGGTGCCCGTCTCACCGCCGAGGCGCGTCGCCTCGTGAAGCTGTTCGCGGCGTGGCGGCAGGAGGTGGACCGGCTGAGTCTCGCGGCATTTCGAAGGGTTTTCCGGCGATAGGTAACGCCTTGCCTATCGGTACGGCGACTCGTAGCTTCTGGCCGTCACGCACATGCGCTCGGCCCCCGGTCTGTCCGTTCTCGTGCTCGCGGCGACGCTCCGTCTGCCCGCGCTCGCCCAGACGCCGGCACGCGTTTCGACGACGCCCAAACTGACGGGCTACCTCCAGCCCCGCTTCCAAACCGTCGGCGACACCGGCTCCTTCTTTCTCCGCCGCGCGCGCTTCGCCGTGGAAGGTGACATCACGCCGTGGGCGTCCTACCGCGCCCAGGTCGAAATGCGCACCATCGGGGCGCCGGCGACGCCGCCGTCCTCGCCGCTGACGCTCTCGGCCACGGACCTCTTCGTCACCGTGAGACACGAGCGGTGGAGCGGCACCGCGGGGCAGTTCCGCGTCCCGTTCTCCCTCGAATCGCTGCTCGGCTCGACGATCTTGGAGACGACCGAGCGCTCGCGCATCGTCAACGCCGCCAAGCGCGACATCGGCGCTCAGGTGACGTGGCGCATCCCCGACCGGCTGGCGCTGCAGGGCGCGGTGGTCGACGGCGAGGGACCGAACCGCGCCAGTAACCCGGACAACCGCATGGCTTATTTCGCGCGCGTCGTGGTGACGCCGCTCAAGGGTCTGGACGTCGGCGGTGCCTTCGAGGGCTACAGCGATAGCACGGGCGCGGACATCCAGGGGGTATATCGGGCGGCCCGGTGGACGGCGCGCGCCGAGTACATCCGGGAGCACAACAGGCGCTCGGGCGTCCACACGATCGGGTGGTACGGCCTCGCGACGTATGAACCGATCCTGAACCGGTTCCAGCTCGTGGGGCGCGTCGAACAGTTCGATCCGAGCGATCAGGTCACGACCGACCGCTCGACAGGCTACCTCCTTGGGCTCCAATGGTTCTTCGGCGGCGACAACTTGAAGATGATCGCTGACTACGAGGTCTTCCGAGAGCAGAGCGCTCAGTTGAAGAACAACCGGGGCGTGGTGCAGATGCAGGCGAGGTGGTGATGGCCGGACAGGTGGACGGGCGGACGGGCGGACTGATATGCGCCGCCCTGGCCTTCCTGTCCGCCAGTCCGCCGGTCCGCCTGTCCGCCCAATCCCGCGAAGTCATCCTCGCCACCACGACCTCTACCCGTGACGCCGGGCTGCTCGACTCCCTCCTCCCCGTGTTCGAGCGCCAAACCGGTTACCACGTGAAGGTGATCGCGGTCGGCAGCGGGCAAGCGCTGGAGATGGGAAGGCGGGGCGATGCGGACGTGGTGCTGGCGCACGCGCCGGCCGCCGAGCGGGTCCTCGCAGACTCGGGTTACTTCCGCGAGCGGCGCCTCGTCATGCACAACGACTTCGTCATCGTCGGTCCCGCGAGCGACCCGGCCGGACTGCGCGGGCTGAGCGACGCGGTCGCCGCGATGCGGCGCATCGCCGCTACGCCCGCCACGTTCGTGTCACGCGGCGACCAGTCGGGGACGCACAAGCTCGAGCAGTCGCTCTGGAAGCTGGTCGGCGGCGCGCCCCCAACCGGCGCGCGCTGGTACGTCGAATCGGGCCAGGGCATGGCTGCGACGTTACAGATGGCCGACCAGAAACGCGCCTACACTATCACCGACCGGGCCACGTATCTCGCGTGGCGCGACAAGGTACAGCTCGTTCCCGAGGTCGAGGGAGACCCGCTGCTGTACAACGTGTACCACGTGATGGAGGTGAGCCCGAACAACGCGCCGCGAGTCAATACCGTGGGTGGGAAGGCTTTCGCGGATTTTCTCGTGGCTCCGGAGACCCAGGCGCGGATCGGGGAGTTCGGACATTCGCGGTTCGGCCAGAGCCTCTTCGTCCCCGATGCCGGCAAACCCGATCGGTGGTGAAATAGGGGACCACGCATGTTGCTGTCCCCCCGGGAGACACCCCCTGTCCCCGCGGTAGGTCAGGGGTGCTCGGAAGGCTGGGGCCCTCGACTTAACGGCCAGCTCGTGCGCGGGTCTGATAGATGCAGGAGGGGCACGTTTCTTGATATGGTGGCCCCCCAGGAGTATATAAAGAGGATAGCATATGATGCTGGCACTGATGCTCTCGATGCTCGTCCCCGCGTCGCCCGGCGCAGGGAGGGCGGTAGGCGGTGACGACCCGCCGATCAGAGTTTGGCTCAATCAAGACAGCTACTTCTTACAAGGGGACAAGGCGCGCGTCAACGTGAAGCTGGCGGATGACGGCTACGTGGTCGTGCTCCGCGCCGACGCCGAGGGTCGTGTGCGTGTGCTCTTCCCGCTCGATCCGGGCCAGGACGACTTCGTGCGGGGCGGCGACAAGATCGAGGTCCGCGGCCGCGGGGACCGCGAGGCGTTCTACGTCGACGACCGCGAGGGCCAGGGCGTGGTGCTCGCCGCGCGGGCGGCGGCCCCCTTCAAGTTCGACGAGTTCGTGCGCGGTGATCATTGGGACTATCGCGTCCTCGATGCTCGGGAGGTCGGCGACGACAGGGAGGCCGCGCTGCTCGACATCGTGCAACGCATGGCGCCGGACGGTCACTTCGACTACGACGTCGTACAGTACACGGTCGCTTCGCGGAGCTCGTACTACCGGCACTCCTATTCGAGCGTCGGCGTAGGCTTCGGCTGGGGCCGGCCTTACTATCGCTACGGCTTCGCCTACGGCTCCTGCTTCGACCCGTTCTTCTACGACCCGTTCTCCTGCGGGTCTGCGTTTTACGACCCGTTCTACTACGGCTACGATCCGTTCTTCTACGGGCCGTTCGTCTACCGCGCGTATTTCTACCGGCCATTCATCTACAGGCGCGGGGTGATCATCTATCCCCGGCAGCGTTACGCGGGCGGTCTGTTCATCGATCGGGTGCGCCCTCGCGGAACCGGGTTGACGTTCAAAGCGCGCGTTGCCGAAGGGCCGACCACGCTGGGGGTGGGTCCGCGGCTGCGGATCCCGCCGGGGGCGCTCTTGAGCACGAGCACTCGCGTTCGCGCGGTGCCCGTCTCGGCTCCCGCGACGACTCCGGTGTGCGTGCGCGACTCGTGGATCGACCGGCCCGCGCCGACCCGCAGGGCCGCTCGCGCGCCCGTGGACGCTCCCGCGCCTGAGGCCCGGGCGCCGGAACGCCGCGATAACAGGGGTGGCTCGGAACGGCCGGCGCCGGAGCGCCGTGGTGGTGGCGGCGTCGATCGGCCGGCGCCCTCACGCGGCCGGGATTCCGGCGCCTCGGGTGGCGGGCGGAGTTGGGGAGGGGGCGGCGGCCGCGCCTCCTCGGGCGGTGGCCGCGGGAGCGCCCCCTCGAACGGGGGCGGCGGGCGGCGGCGGCCGTAATCACCGGGCACACCGATAACCATTGGGGGCGCACCTGCGCCCCCTTGTTTTTGCGTGCAGATTCCCCGCCTCGTGACCGACCTCAAACGCTCGTTGCGCCTGATGGACGGGCTGGCCATGGTGGTGGGCATCATGGTGGGGAGCGGCATTTTTCGCACGCCCGGTCTCGTCGCCGCGCAGCTCGGTCGCCCGTGGCTCACGCTCGTCGCCTGGCTGTTGGGCGGCGCCCTCGCTCTGCTCGGCGCGCTGTGCTTCGCCGAGCTCGCCACTCGTCACCCAAGAGCAGGCGGCAAGTACGTGTACGTGCGTGAGGCATTCGGCCGGCGCGCGGGGCTCCTGGTCGGCGTGGTCGAGGGCCTGGCGATCTACACGACCGCCATCGCGGCGCTCGGGGTCACGTCGGCCGAGTTCCTGGGTCGCTTGAGCGGCGCGGGCGGGGCGCTCACGCCGTGGCTTGGCTCGGGATTCGTCGCCCTCCTTACGGCCGTCAATCTGTTCGGTGTGGCCTCCGGGCGGTGGGTGCAGAATCTGATCACCGGCGCGAAGGTCCTGGCCCTCGGCGGCGTCGTGGCTATCGCCTTCGCGAAGGGAACGGGAGCGGGCTGGCATAGCGAGCTCGCCGGGGCGCCGCAGGGGCTCGCCCTGTGGGCGGCGCTGGGGGTGGCCGCTCAGCCGGTGATATGGACGTACTACGGCTATCCGGAGGCCGCAAAGATCGCCGAGGAAGTGGTCGATCCCGAGCACACGCTGCCGCGCGTGTTTCTCGGGGGAATCGCCGTCGCCGGGGTGCTGTACTTACTCCTCAACGCCGCGTTCCTGCACGTGCTCCCGCTGCGGCAGATCGCCGGCTCGAAGCTCGTCGCCGCGGACGTCGCGAGCGCGATCGTGGGGACGAGCGGAGGGGCGGTCGTGGCAGCGCTCGCGTTGCTCGTCGTGCTCGCGTCCCTGAACGGGAACGTGTTCGTGACGCCGCGGGTGCTGTTCGGGCTGGCGCGCGAAGGTCTCGCGCCTGCGTCGCTCGCGCGCGTGAACCCGGGCGGGACGCCGTGGGTGGCGATGCTGTTGGTCGGCGCCGTGTCCATTGCGCTCGCAGCTACGGGCACGTTCGAGAAGCTGCTCGGCCTCTCGATCGTGCTGATCCTGGTGATCGACGGCTTCACGGTGCTTTCCCTGTTCCGCCTGCGCGACCGCGAGCCGCGGGCTCCCTTCAGCGTCCCCCTGTATCCGTGGGTTCCCTTGCTGTTCGTCGCCGTGTATGGGGCGTTGTTCGTGGGGACGGCGCTGGCGCAGCCGAAGCTGGTCCTGGTGGCCCTGGTGGTGCTGGGTGCGGCGTGGGGGGGAAGCTGGGCGGTAGAGGGCGGTAGAAGACGGTAGAGGACGGTAGTGTGGACAGGCGACGGGAGGGGGGGACGGCTCAATGAGTCATGTGAAGCATCGGCGGATTGCTCTCGCCCGGGCGCCAGAGCGTGTCGTACAGGTCCTGTTGGTACACCGAATCCTGCGGGTCCACCGGGGGCCAGGTCATCCCCCGGTCGGGCAAAAACAGCCCCCCCACGGCTCCCATGCCACCGTCAGGAAGCACCTGTCCCGTCGGATTCTCGTACACGGCCGTGATGCGGTACCTGTGCTCGGGCACGATGTGCACGCCCAAGCGGTTCCAGCGGTAGAACCGCACCACGGGCAGGGACACCACGGCCCCGAGCGAGTCGGTGCGCGGATGCTCGTGCCAGATGACTTCTCCCGTCGTCACGTCCCGCAGTTCGATGCTCACGCCATGGTCGTGCACGTGCCCGCCCATCCCGAGGAGCGTCCCCGGGATCGCCGGGCTGCTCTCCCAGGAGCGGACGGTACGGCCGGGTGGGAGATCGAAGGCCTTGCTCCCGCCCGGTCGCTCGCCGAGCGGGTACTGCACGTCCATCCCCCAGGGATATACGCGGAACAGCGGCCACGGGCGATGCGCGGGGACGTAGCGGAGCACGAGCCGGACACGCACGCCGCGATAGGCGACGGGGCTCTCGTTGCCGAGCATCGCGCTCGCGATCATCCGTTGCCCGCGCTCGAACGGCAGCCCGAACAGGAGCGGCGGCACGCTCGCGGCGGGCGTCTCCTTGCTTGCGGCCAGCACGTGCAGGCCGATTGGAAGGAACAGCTCGCGCCGGTCCGGATCCCTCAAATTGAAGTGATGCAGGAGCGCCTTCGGGAGCACGCGGGGACCTGAGTCCACGACGTCTACGCGATAACTCCAAACCGAGCCGCTTACGGGAATCTCCACCTCGAAAATCGGCTCGAGAACCATCGTCATGTCGTGGTCCCGGGCGGCCGCGAGGTCCACCGGCGGGAGCTCGACGACAAGCTCGTGGCGTGCCGAATCCACCAGCACTGTGGCGCGGGGCAGGATGGGCAGGACCGCCCGCCGTGATCGGGGAGCGCGAGGCGGGCCCGCAGGATGGCCAGGGTGTTTGCGCCCGTCGCCGGCGAGCGCAAGCGCGGGAATAGCGGCGAACAGGAGGAAGGCAAGCCGTCGCAATGGGAACATGGCGCGCAAAGATATCACCGAGCTCATTCCTCCGCCTCGAGCCCCTCGATGCGGTGCAGCTCCTGCTGGCTCGGCCGGGCACCGGCCGGCCGATACATGATCACGCGGGCGCGCTCGAGCGTGATCAGGCCGCCACCGATCATCTCGTCCAGCTCCGGAAGGATGGACTGAATCGCCTCTTCCGTCTCCACGATCTCGAGGATCAGCGGCAGGTCGAGGGACAGCCGCAGCACCTTGTCGGTGTGCATCTTGCTGCTCGCGCCGAAGCCCGCGACGCCGCGCAACACCGTGGCGCCGGCCAGTCCCTGTTGGCGGAACTTCTCGAGCAGCGCCTCGTACAGGGGCTTGCCGTGGTACTTGTCGCTCTCGCCGATGAAGATCCGCATGAGCGTGCGCTCGCCGTGAAACCGATGGGGCACGTGAACCTCCTGTCAGTGCGGAATGCGGAATGCGGAGTGCGGAATTGAAGGGCGAGGTCGTGCGGCACGACGCTCACCTTGACATTCCGCATTCCGCACTTCGCATTCCGCACTCATAGCAGTCTACCCGCCAGCGCCAGCCCCGCCACGGTGGCCAGCATGCATCCGAAGACAGTGCCTCCCGCGTACAGGCCCGCGCGCCAGTACTCGCCGTCCGTGAGCAGCGCCACGGTCTCGTAGCTGAACGTGCTCATCGTCGTGAACGCGCCGCAGAACCCGATCGTGAGCCCACCGCGCAGCTCCGCGGAAACGATCGTCGAGCCGGTGGCGAGGCGGACGATGAAGCCGAGCAGGAACGACCCCGCGACGTTGATCGCTAATGTGCCGACCGGGAAGGCCACTGCGCGCGACTGAATGACGCCTTGAATGAGATACCGCGCCAGCGTCCCGACGATTCCCCCGAGGGCGATGTAGGCGATCATCGCCGGCCTTCAGCGAGGGCGGCGACGAGCCGCAGGTGGGTGCCGAGACGGCGCTGCTGGTTGTCGTTGAGCAAGGGCACGGACATAAAAAGACTCCTCCCGCGGTGGTTCGGGTAGGAGTCATCAGCCGGCTGGGGGCGGTTCGAGGCGAACTCCATCGCCTGATGGGGAAAGATAGGCAGTCAAGCGGTCGGGCGGTAAGGCGGCTGTGGGCATGGTAGGGGCGCAGCATGCTGCGCCCCCTACAGTTCCGGCAACTAGGTTTCGCAGAGGTGGACGTGATCGGCCAGTGGCTGGTTCTCGGCGGGGCCGCGTTCCTCGCCAGCACGCTCGCCGCCGTGGCGGGGTTCGGCGGCGCGGCGGTGCTGCTTCCCGCTCTGGCCGCAGCATTCGGCGTCCGGCAGGCGATCCCGATCCTCACCGTCGCTCAGCTCGTCGGGAACGGGAGCCGGGTGTGGTTCAACCGGCGCGAACTCGATCTCCGGGTCGTTAAATGGTTCTCTCTCGGCGCGGCGCCGCTCGCGCTCGCGGGCGGAGCCCTGTTCGCGACCGCGCCGCTCGGCGTTCTCAAGCGGGTGATCGGCGCCTTCCTCCTCTGCATGGTGGCGTGGCGCCGCGTGCGGCGCGGCCCGCCGTGGCGGCCCGGGGTGCGCGCGTTCGCCCTGATTGGCGCGGGATTCAGCTTCCTGTCGGCGCTCGTCGGCAGCGTCGGCCCGCTGATGGCGCCGTTCTTCCTCGCGTACGGCCTCGTAAAAGGCGCCTACATCGGCACCGAGGCCCTCGCCACGGTCGTCATGCACGTCATGAAGCTGGTCGCGTATCAGGGCGCGGCGATACTGACCCCCGGCGCGGTGGCCGTCGGCCTCGCGCTCGGTCCGATCATGGTGGGCGGCTCCTACGTGGGGAAGCGAATACTCGATCGGCTGCCGGAGCGGGTGTTTGTGGGGATCATCGAGCTCGTGTTGCTGGGGGCCGGCATCTGGTTCCTGGTGGGGCGGTAAGGGCGGCAAGGGCGGCAGAGGCGGCAAGGATTCCGGTGCTACTTTGCCGCCCTTGCCGTCTTTGCCGCCCTTGCCGCCTATCTTTATTGTCATGCTCCGTCTCGTCATCGCCCAGATTCGCCCGGTGAAGGGCGAGTATGGCACGAACGTAGCGCGGATCGGCGGCGTGCTGGCCCAGGTCGCGAAGCTCGATCCGCCCCCCGATCTCGTGGCGTTCACGGAGACCGCGACCTCGGGCTACTTCGTCGAGGGCGGCGTGCGGGACGTGGCGGTGACGGCGGGGACGCTGTTCCGCGACCTCAGCGCGCAGCACGAGGCCGCGCAGGCCCCGCCGCTCGACGTGGCGGTCGGATTCTACGAGATCTTCCAGAGCCGCTTCTACAACGCCTGCCTGTACGCGACGCTCGGCGGCCCCGACGCCGGGGTCCGGCACGTGCACCGGAAGGTGTTCCTCCCCACGTACGGCGTGTTCGACGAGGAGCGGTTCGTGGAGCGGGGCCACGACGTGCGGGCCTTCGACACGCGGTGGGGCCGGACGGCGATCCTCATCTGCGAGGACGCGTGGCACTCGCTCACGGGCACGATCGCCGCTCTGGACGGTGCGCAGCTCATCCTCGTGCCGAGTGCGTCCCCGGCCCGCGGCACCGGCGTGGACGAACGAGGCGCGGGCCTGCCTGCGAGCGTGGTGCGGTGGGAGCGGGTCCTCCAGGGCATCGCGGAGGAGCACGGCGTGTACGTCGCGTACGCGAGCCTGGTGGGGTTCGAGGGCGGTAAAGGGTTCCCGGGCGGCTCGCTGCTGATCGATCCCGGGGGAGAGATCGTGCTGCGCGGGCCGCTGTTCGAGGAGGCGGTGCTGACCGCCGACATCGATCTGCAGGAGCTGACGCGGGCGCGGGCGGATTCGCCGCTCCTGGCCGACCTCGAGGTGAATCTGCCGCACCTCGTCCGAAACCTCGGGAAGCGGGAAACGGGAGGGAAACGCAAGCGACCAGCGGTGCAGTTCGATCCGGCCGCCAACGGATCCCACGTTTCCGGTGTCCCGTCTCCCGTTTCCCCCTTGCATGTGGTAGGACGAGGGGTGGAAGAGGGGGACCCTCTAGCGATCGACTGCGAATTGGCGCGCCGCTGGCTGGTGAGCTTCCTGCGCGACGAGGTCGTCGTGCGGCGCGGGTTCGAGAACGGGATCGTGGGGTTGTCGGGGGGCGTGGACTCCTCGCTCACCGCGTTCCTCGCCGCGGAGGCGCTGGGGAGCGAGCGCGTGATCGGCGTGCGGCTGCCGTACCGCACATCGAGCCCCGAGAGCCTCGAGCACGCCCAGCTCGTGATCGACCGGCTGGGCATCCGGTCGCTCACCGTCGACATCAGCGAGGCCGTGGACGGCTATCTGCGGCAGGTAGGGGACGACGACGCCCACCGGCGGGGGAACGTAATCGCCCGCGAGCGGATGATCGCGCTGTTCGACCTCTCGGCGAAGCACCGGGCGCTCCCGCTCGGCACGGGCAACAAGTCGGAGCGCCTGCTCGGCTATTTCACCTGGCACGCCGACGACTCGCCGCCCGTGAACCCGCTGGGCGACCTCTTCAAGACGCAGGTGTGGGCCCTCGCGCGGCACGTCGGGGTCCCCGAGGTGATCGTGCAGAAGCCCGCCACGGCGGACCTGATCCAGGGCCAGACCGACGAAGGCGACTTCGGCATCTCCTATCACAGGGCCGACCGGATCCTCTATTATCTGCTGCGCGGGATGCGCGTGGAGGAGATCGTGGCCCGTGGGTTCACTCAGGCGGAGGTGGAGCTGGTGCAGGGCCGGCTCGAGTCCACGCACTGGAAACGGCGTCTCCCCACGGTCGCGGTCATGTCCCAGACCGCGATCGGCGAGTTCTACTTGAGACCGGTGGACTACTGATGCGCGCGAAGCATCCGCGGGACTCGGAGACAATCATGTCCGAGCTCATGATGCCGCACCACGCGAACCTCATGGGCAACGTGTTCGGCGGCGTGATCCTGGCGCTCGTGGACCGAGCCGCCGCCGTGGCCGCGATCCGTCACGCCGGTAAGCAGT
>WNGH01002650.1_pt1 | contig 16969 bp, 14 predicted proteins | sample 5400631 | NCBI WGS metagenome assembly WNGH01 (sample SAMN13153373, study PRJNA577476) | soil metagenome | isolation source: 115 cm soil or saprolite under Garry oak tree replicate 1 | place: USA:California | collected 2016-06-15
GCCGAGCGCGGCTCGCGGACCGTCGGCGGCGCGCAATTCGCGGCGGAAGTGCAGGCGCGGATGCGGCAGGCGTTTCGGCAGCGGCGGCCGGAGCGGGCGCAGCCGGCGTAACGGCTCGCGGTTCTCTTTCCGAAACGTGTAGCCCAGCCTTTGCGCCTACCAGCAAAGGCTGGGGTTTTTCTGTTGCTGGTGCGCCGCTCGATCGCGCCCGCCATCCCAACGAAATCCCCACCCTTTCCCAAAACGCGGAAAGGGTGGGCTACAACAAACTAGAGAGAAAGCTTTCCGTTCGCTCAAGATGACAACGCAGGCGTATGTTTTAAGCGGGGGTTTTGGAGCGGCGCCAGGGCGCGAGGAGCCACAGGCGCGCCAACTGTTCGTCGAGTTCGCGGATACCCAGGAACTTGCCGATGATCACCATCAGCAGAATTCCCGCGGTGGTAACCACGACCAGCAAGGACAGGGCGCCGGGCAAGGTGTGCCAGGCCAAATGCGGTTCGAGCACCAGGCGCAGCTTGTAACAGACTGCGGCCACAAGGGCCGAAGCGGCACAGATCTTGACAAAAAAGGCGACCAAGGCGCCTTCTTCGCGGTTATGTGTGCGCCGGGCGAGCAGCAGGAAGATCACCACCGTGTACACTGTGATTCCAATGGAGCTGGCGATGGCCAATCCAAGATGCTGGAAGCGGCGCACCAGGAGCCAATAAACCGGCAAATTGGCGAAGGTCAGCGCCGTGCCGACGATTGCGGGAATCAGCGTGTTACGCGTGGCGTAGAATCCGCGGGCCAGGATGTACTGCGCGCCCCAGCCGAATAAGCCCAGCGTAAAGAAGACAAGCGTGGCGGCAGTGGCGTCGAGATCCAGCGGACGCAGGCGCGTGTGGGAAAAGACCAGATAAACCACGGGCGCGCTTTGCGCGATGATCAGCGCGGAGATGGGCACAAGCGTGGCAATCAGGCCTTTGAGAGTGGAGTTCAGCAGGCGATTCAGCTCGTCAAATTTTCCCTCCGAATAAAGCTGGGCCAGAAAAGGGAAGGAAGCAACGCCGACGCCCTGGCCGACCACGCCCAGGGGCACGCGCATGAGCGTCTTGGCGTAACTCAGCCAGGTGATCGAGGCCGGCTGGAGGTAGGAGCCGAACCAGCGGATGATCCAGTCGTCGGTGAAGGCCAGAGACAGCGCGAGCATGATCGGCACCGACAGGCGAACGAACAGACGGAATCCCGGATGGAGCAGGTTGAGATTGGGATTGAAACGGGCGCCGACGGTGACCGCGCCGTACACTTGCAGCAGAAAATTGCCGGCGAGCGCTCCGACCAAAACGCCGACGGCAAAACCCGTCATCCCGATGCGCGACGCCAGGAGCCAGCCGCCCAGGATGATCATGACGTTGTAAACCACCGGGGCGAGAGAAGGCACGACGAAGCGTCCTTTGGCATACTGAATCGCGCTGAGAATGCTGCCTTCGTAGAAACAGAATTGCGCGGGAAGCATCAGGCGCGTCAGGAAAATGACGCGCGTTTTTTCCCCGGGCGAAAATCCCGGAGCGATCAGCCGTGCCAATTGCGGCGCAAAGACTTCGCCGGCGAGCACGAAGGCGACGAGCAGCAGCCCCATGAAGGTCATTACCGTGGAGAAGACATGCCAGCCCTCATCCTCGCGGCCTTCCGCGGCGTATTTGGTGAACACTGGAATGAACGTGACGCTAAGGGATGCGCCGGCGACCAGATAATTGAGGAAGTCGGGAAGCGTGAAAGCGGCGTAATAGGCATCGGTAATGGCATTGGAACCAACCTGGTGCGCGACCACCCATTCGCGCACGAATCCCAGGATGCGGCTGAGTAAAATGCCGGCCATGACGATGGCCGTGGAGGCCACGACACGGCGATGGAAGCTCGGCTGGCTCACAGAGCCATGGTAGAGGTTTTGTGGATGTTCGCCTAGTGCCGTTCCAACTTGTTGCTAACAAAACGTAGGCGTAGATCATCGCACCTCCAGCCATTTGGTCAAGATAGTTGGAACGGCACTAGTTGCTTCGCCTTGGATCGAACGGAGGCTGTGGCGTCAAAGGTACGCGGGGGTTGGGCGAGACATTCAGACGGAGTGGGCGATCTCCAGTTCGGCCTCGCGAGCCCAGGTGGCAAGCAGGGTAATTGTTTGAGTGACGGGCGAGATATGGATATAGAAAACCTGGTCGCCGGCTTGGATTTCAAAGAACCCAGGCCGGCGCTCGTCCGGAACGGCCGGGGCCTCCGATGTGATTGCTTGATGCAGCCGCCGCATGGTTTCCGGCGAATGTCCTCGCGGATCTTGTATTTGCAAGTCTGTTAGTCCCAATTCGAGATGCATGAAGTCTTCCATTGAGTTTAGTCTTCTACAATATGAAACGTATCAGCAGGGAAGAAGTTTACGCTGGAGATCGCAGCCTGTTGCCTAATCAGTTAAGCCGTTCAGTCAAAGGACGCAAAAAGTGCGCAAAACGCCGGAAATGCGCCAAATCCAGCGCTGGTGGGTTACTTGAACTAACACTTGCGGCGGCGAATAGAACTTGAGATATTTCTCTGGCCACAACTGGAAGAAACCTTGAAGAAAACCAAAAAGCGCACTGCGCTGGGCAAAGACAGGCGTCGAAGGCATCGTCACTGGCAGGTAACCGTCTACTATGCAGACGGGCAGAAATTCGCGCGCGTTTATACCGATCGCGCCAAGGCGGCAAGCTTCGCCCGGCGGCAAAAGAAATCTCCCGTAGTGAAGTCCACGCGCGTGGTGCAGGTAAGCTAATTCCTTCGGAATACGAAGCCAGCCGCTGAACTGGGCACGCGCTGCCTTGTGGCATTTGGGGCAGCGTGTTATAAATTTTCCACCGAAATGCGGCCGTAGTATAGGGGTAGTACGGCAGCTTGCCAAGCTGCAGGCGGGGGTTCGAGTCCCCTCGGCCGCTCCAGTTTTCCTTCCGCTTTCGCCAACTTATCGCGTTTCGGTTATCTTCGTCACATTGCATGGATACGATCCGCATCGCCGTTGGCAGCAAGCGCGCGCCGAAGCTCAAGGCCGTGCGCGAGGCTCTCAAAGCTTTGGGGCCTCTGCTGCACCCGAAATCGAGTTTCGAGGTGAGGGGATTTGAGGTTGCGACGGGCGTCAGCGGTACTCCTCGAAGCCGCACGGAGTTGATGGCCGGAGCACGGGGCCGCTGCGAAGCCCTGATGCGTCTCGAGAACGAGACTTTTTTGACGGCGCGACGGCATCCTGTTGGTGTTCCGCATTCCCGGAGTCCCGTACGAACTCGCGGGACCTCGCGCCTGGGTGCCTCTTATTTCGTTGGGTTAGAGGGAGGACTGGACGTCGTTTATGAAAATGGGCGCGAGAACGGGCGGCGCCTCGTTTTTCTCGAAAGCTGGGCTTTCGTTTCCGATGCGAACGGGAAAGGCTTTTACGGCCAGTCGGGGGCGATCCTATTGCCTGAGGCGCTCGCCGCCGAGGTTTTAGACCGCGGCATGGAGCTCTCCCGCGCGATTGAGGCTTATACGGGAACGCACGGCATCCGCGATTCGCAAGGCGCCTGGGGCGTATTGACAAAGAATCTGATCAACCGGCAGGAGTCGTTCCGTATCGCCGTGATCAGCGCGTTTGCTCCTTTTTTCAACGCTGACATTTACCGAAGGCGCTAGAAATCCCCGCCTGACGACCGACCCTGCAAGCCGGCGAGTTCGGCGGAAAGCTCGTGGCCGGGAAAACCGAGCAGAAATCGCTCGAGCACCTCTTGCGACTTTGCGTCCTTTACCGGCAATGTCCTCTTTCGCGTGTTCGCGCGGATGCTATCATGCCGGATTCGCAAACCTGACTGACAGAAGGGAAGCACGTAAACTTGCGAATTGAAGCACGCGCTCCTACGCGAATCGACTTGGCCGGTGGCACGCTGGACATCTGGCCGCTTTACCTTTTCCATCCGGGCGCGCTGACGGTGAATTGCGCGATCACGCGCTACGCCTCCTGCGTGATCGAAACGCAATCCATGGGGCGTGGAATTCATCTCCTCTCGCGAGATACGAAGCGCCAGGAAGCCTTTCCTTCGCTGGCGGCGTTGGAACGCACACGGCGCTACCGTCTGCCCTTACTTGCTCACTTGGTGCGTTTTTTTCGCCCGCGCATGGGTCTGAGGTTGACGACTGATTCGCAGGCGCCCGCCGGCGCGGGGATTGGCGGTTCGAGTGCCCTGGCCGTGGCCATCTGTGCGGCACTCGATCGGCTCACGGGCGCGGCTCTTCGCCTGGAAGACTGGATTCATATCAGCCGCGACGCCGAAGCCATCGTCATTCGCGTGCCCACCGGAACGCAGGACCATTATCCGCCCGCCTTTGGCGGCGCCAGCGCCATTCATCTGGAACCCGGAGGCGAGCGTCGTGAGGAAATCGGATGCGACTTGGATGAACTCGAACGCAGGCTGGTGCTGTGCTACACGGGGAAGCCCAGGCAGCACGGCATAAACAACTGGGAAGTTTTCGCGCGGCACATTCAAGGCGATAAGCGAATCTTTAGCAATCTGGCGCGCATCACGGACGTGGCGCGTCGGCTCTTTACTGCGCTCAATCGAAACGACTGGAACGAAACCGGCAGGCTCATCCGTGAGGAATGGGAGTTTCGCCGGCGGAATTTGCCCACGATTTCCACGCCGGTGATTGACCGCATTCTTTCCGCTTCGCGACGCCAAGGCGCGCTGGCCGGCAAAGTCTGCGGCGCGGGCGGCGGAGGCTGTGTGGCTCTGCTGATCGATCCCCAGGCGCGGGCGCGGGTGGAAGCCGCAGTCTCGGCGGCTGGGGGGGAGCTTCTGCCGCACGGCATTGATCGCGAAGGAGTTCGCATCAGAGTAGGAGCGAAGAAGCGGTTCGCTCAGCCATAAAAAGTATCAACACAGACCTGTTTTGAGCGAGGCGCATGTGCCGTGCACGGGTGTATACTTTATAGGTCTAGTCACACGCCTTAAGCCGTGCCCGCGTGGGCGACGGTTCCTGAGCCTTCAGACAAACGCCCCGATTGTTTGAAGCCGCCCGGTCTCATAGCTGCAAAATGAAGAGGAGAATCTTCGATGGCAACCAAGAACCCGGAACCCTATTTCGACCCAGTCAGCGAAGGTATTTGTGAAGTTCTGCAGTGCTCGAGCCCTGCGAAGTATCGTGCATCGTGGGTGCAGGGTGTCATCATCAGGCTCGTGTGCCCCACTCACAAAGTGGAGGTAGACGGAAAGCCCTTCGGAGAACTGAGTCCGTCTACATTCGGAAAGACGCGGCACGCGAAGTAAAGGAAAGCGCAAGATTCGGCTCAATCCTTGCTAAACACGGGAACGCACCTAAAGTTGCAAAGTCGAGGAAGCTAAAATCCGGAGAAATGCGCTTCGCGAAAAGTGATCGGACGGCCGGCGGTAGAAACTATCCCTCTGCCCGGTGTCCCCGCAGTTTCCTTAGCATCTAATTGGGCGTAGAATGGGAAACACGGATTGGTTCATAGTCATGTTGCGTTTCGGCCCCATCGTCTTCGCTAGCGTGCTCCTCCTGGCTCCCGGAGTGTATGCGGGATTGCCTCAAGCGTCGCAGAATGGCCAGCAGCCTGCCGCGGCCCAGACGCAGTCTTCCGATAAGCAGGGCGACGACCAGGGCGGCCCTCCCACTTTGCGGTACAACAAGCCCGGTTCCCAAACGGACAAAGACACCGCCTCGCCCGACGGCGCAGCGAAACCGGCGGGGGCAGCAGTTCAGCCCGATTCGGCGGGGCAAACCGCGACCAGCCAGCCGGTGGCCCCGCCGCCGGAGAACGCTCCGCCTCTTAGCGAACAATCCAAACTACAGCTCCTGCGCTACGTCGACGGTGAATTCGCGAAGGTGCTGACGCCGCTGCCGGGAGGCAAGAGTGGCTACCACTTCAAAGCGGGCGCCCCGGTGGACCAGGATTCGCTGCGAAGAGCGCTCCTATCCGGTGGCGCCGCGCTGAACGCGGGCGATTCCGTTCAGATTACACGGGTCGAGTTCCACGACAGGGACGTCCAGATAGACATCAACAACGGGCCAAAGGGGAAGACCTCGTGGCGTGAGCGCATCCACGTGGAGGGGGGCTTGGGACTGCCCGTTTCCACCGGCACGAAGACCACGCCCGACAATGCTCCGGTAGTTCCGCAAAAGACCGGCGCAACCATATTTCTCGATTTCGACCGCTCTGTTCCGGATATGACCGGGGAGCAGCTCAAGGCGTACCTTGCGCGAGTTCTGGATTTTTCCAAGAGATCGGCGGCGGTGCAATATACCGATTCGCTTCCTCCGAAATTTCGTGAGGCCGTTGCGGCGAAACGCGCCGAAGTAGGCATGGACCACGACGCGGTGACTGCGGCTCTGGGCCGCCCGGAACGGAAAGTCCGCGAGCGAGATGCGGATGGCAATGATATTGAGGATTGGATTTACGGGAAACCGCCCGCCAAGACGACATTCGTGCGCTTTGAGGGCGATAAAGTCGTCAGAGTCACCGAATATCCGTAATTGTCGGCAAACCCTTCCCGCTCGCGTTTGACATCCGCGCGCATGCACCGTAGCATTTCTGGTTCGCTTCGCTAGAAGAATAGCGATTGAGAGCAATCTAAGGGACTGCGTTGGCGGATGGCTCTGAGATTGCTGGCAGCGATAGGTTTGGCAGTTCGGTTTCCGGAGGGAGCATGCCCATCAAGGTGGGAATTAACGGCTTCGGGCGCATCGGCCGCAACATCATGCGCGCGGCGCTCGGCGATCCTGAGATCCAGATCGTGGCGGTCAACGACATCACCGATCCGAGGACTTTGGCTCACCTGCTGAAGTACGATTCGATCCTCGGCAATCTGCCGAATTGCGTGAAGCACACCGACGACAGCATCTCGGTGGACGGAAAGAGCTTCCGCGTATTCAAGGTCAAAGACCCGGCGCAGCTCGACTGGGCATCGGTGGGCGCGCAGATCGTGGTGGAGTCCACGGGACTGTTTACTTCCGGGCCGGAGGCGCGCAAGCACATCAAAGGACCGGTCAAGAAGGTGATCATCTCCGCGCCGGCCACCGATCCCGACCATACGCTGGTGCTTGGCGTCAATGAGAAGACCTATGACCCCGCCAAACACAACGTTGTCTCCAATGCCTCCTGTACGACGAATTGCCTGGCTCCGGTTGCAAAGGTTATGCAGGATACGTTTGGGATTGTGCACGGCACGATGACCACGATTCATTCCTACACGAACGATCAGAAATTGCTGGACCTGCCGCACAAGGATTTGCGCCGCGCGCGGGCCGCCGCGATTTCCATGATTCCCACATCCACCGGAGCGGCCAAAGCCTTGCACTTGGTGATTCCTGAACTGAAAGGGAAACTCGACGGCTATGCCATGCGCGTGCCCACGCCGAACGTGAGCGTGGTGGATTTGACGGTGACCACGGAGAAGCCCGTCACCGTGGAGTCCATCAATGCAGCCATGCGCCGCGCCGCGGACGGCCCCATGAAATCCATTCTTCAATACGAGGAGGAGGAGCTCGTCTCCGTCGATTTTCGCGGCAATTCCCACTCCTCGATTGTGGATGCGGAGTACACGCGCGTGGTGGCTGGGTACTGCGCGAAGGTTCTCGCCTGGTACGACAACGAGTGGGGCTACTCCTGCCGCTGCCGCGATCTGATCAAGTTCATGGCCGCCAAGCTGTAGGCGCCCCGAATTTCCCGGAAAACAGATCGCTCGATGAACAAGCTTTCGATTCGCGATCTCGAGCTCGCGGGAAAACGCGTCTTTGTGCGCGTGGATTTTAATGTGCCGCTCGAGCATGGGCGTGTCGGCGATGACACCAGAATCCGCGAAACTTTGCCTACCCTGAAACTCGCGCGCGAACGCGGAGCCCGCCTCGTGCTGGCTTCGCATCTCGGGCGGCCGAAGGGCAAGCCGGACCCGAAATACAGCCTGCGCCCGGTGGCGGGGCGCCTGGCCGATTTGCTGAGCGTTCCGGTGGAATTTGCAACCGACTGCGTGGGCGCCGAGCCCGAGTCCAAGAGCCGGGCGCTGGGCAACGGTTCGGTTCTGCTTCTCGAAAACGTTCGCTATTATCGTGAAGAGGAAGCAAACGACGAGGCATTTTCGCGGCAACTGGCGGCGCTGTGTGACGGTTTGTTTGTTTGCGACGCCTTCGGTTCCGCGCACCGCGCGCACGCTTCCGTTGTAGGGATCACGCGATTCGTTCGCCAATCCGCCGCGGGATTGCTGATGGAACGCGAATTGGCCTATCTGGGTAAGACGCTCTCCGCGCCGGAACGCCCGTTTGTTGCGGTGCTGGGCGGCGCGAAAGTTTCGGACAAGATCGAAGTGGTCGAGAACTTGATGAAGATCGCCGACGCTATGCTCATCGGTGGCGGAATGGCCTACACATTTTTCAAGGCCAGAGGAATCGCGGTGGGCAAATCCATCGTGGAGCCGGATAAAATCGAGCTCGCGTCGCGCGTGCTTTCCGATGCGCGCGGGCGAAATTTTCGGCTGCTCCTGCCAGTGGATCATGTTGTGGGCGCCGAATTCCGTGCCGACACGCAGAAGCGTACTGTTCCCGTCGGCGAGATGCCGGAAGGCTGGATGGGCCTCGATATCGGGCCGCAGACGGTGCAGCGTTTTTCGGCCGAAATCACGGGCGCGAAGACCATCGTTTGGAATGGGCCGATGGGCGTATTTGAGATGCCGGCGTTTGCTCACGGCACGTTGGAAATCGCCAAAGCCATCGCGGCCGCCACTGCGCGGGGAGCGACGTCGATCGTTGGCGGCGGCGATTCCGTAGCCGCGGTGCAGCAGGCGGGCCTTGCCGATAAAATCTCGCATATCTCGACGGGCGGCGGCGCCTCACTCGAATTTCTCGCCGGCAAGAAACTCCCGGGCGTGGAAGCGCTGACGGATAAGGCCTCCTGAATGGCTGGGGACGTGTCGCGCATGCGCAAGCCGGTAATTGCCGGAAACTGGAAGATGTATAAGACGCAGCACGAGGCGCGCGACTTTTTTGCCGCGTTCAAGCCGCTGGTCGCGGCAGCCAACCATTGCGACATCGTCGTGGCGCCGCCGTTCACGGCGATTGCGGCATGTGTAGAGGCGGCGAAAGCTTCAACGATCGGAATTGCGGCGCAGGACGTGTATTGGGCCAATGAGGGAGCATTCACCGGGGAAGTGTCGCCGAGAATGCTCGTCGAGGCGGGCTGCCGCGCCGTAATCATCGCGCATTCGGAGCGCCGGCAATTCTTTGGCGAAACCGACGAAAGCGCCAACCGCAAGGTGAAGGCGGCGCTTGCTACGGGACTGACGCCGATCCTCTGCGTGGGCGAAACTGTGGCTGAACGCGAGGCGGGCAATACGCAAAAAGTGCTCGAGAAGCAATTTCGCGGCTCGCTGGCTGCGTTGACCCCTGCCGAGTTCTCACGTATTATCATGGCTTACGAGCCGGTTTGGGCGATCGGTACCGGCCGCACGGCCACGCCTGAGGTCGCGGCAGAAGCGCACAAATTCTTGCGCGGCTTGGCGGAGAATTCTTTTACTGCGGAATATGCCGCCTCTCTGCGAATCCTCTATGGCGGCAGTGTCAAACCCGAAAATATAAAAGGGTTGATGGCGCAGGCGGAAATCGACGGGGCACTGGTGGGCGGCGCGAGCTTAGACGCGGGGCATTTTGCCGCGATTGTGAATTACTGAACGCGCGGCGGTTTGCCGCCGTCGTGAATTACTAGAAGCTTTCGATAATGGAGTAGTGGATGCCAAGAGAAGTAAAGTGGGCAATTTCATTTTTGGTCGGAGCGGGACTGCTCTGGTTTGGCTGGAGATTCTATATCGTCCTGGTGATTCTGCACATTTTGGTGTGCCTGGTGCTGATGGGAGTGATCCTGCTGCAGAGCGGGCAGGCGGCTGATATTGCCGGCGCATTCGGCGGCTCTGGCAGCCAGACGGCGTTTGGGCCGCGCGGCGCCGCGACATTTCTGTCGCGAGCCACAACGTGGTGCGCCGTGATGTTTATGTTCACCTCGATGGCCTTGGCTGTGCACGTGAGGACAAGCAGCGGCGGAACCGGCCGTTCGATTCTCGAACAGTTCTCGAAGCCGGCGCCAAAATCAGCGGCCCCGGCGCCCATAACTCCGGCTCAGCAGCCGCCGGCTCAGCAGCCTCCCGCTCAACCGGCCGCGCCTCCTCCTGTGCCGCCTGCTCCTGGGCCGGCAAAGTAGCGCTGCGCTCTCCACTTCAAGTTGTTACGAGAAAGTATCAGGCAGGATCGAACCAGAGACCTTGCCGGTACTTCTCACATCAGTGGCAAGGCAGGCTAGTCCGAGGAGGCAATTGCTGGTGCGGCTGAGTGGATTCGAACCACCACGCTATTGCTAGCGCCAGCCCCTCAAGCTGGTGCGTCTGCCAGTTCCGCCACAGCCGCACGCGGACTCGGGAATTATAAAAGGGCTCCGCGGAAAAAGAAAGAATCCGCTGGGAACGAATTCCGTTCTCTACCAAGACGCAGCCTCGTCGACATCTGCCCCTGGACTCGGCCTGATGGGAATGATATTGCTCACGGTTCACCGCCCATTCTCGCGCCATTAGCCCTAGTATAAGACTGTAAGTGGGGCCGGGCGTCGCACCTTAGGAGCTATAATCACACCCATGATTACACGTCGAGACACCTTCCTGGGTGCCGTTGCTTTGCTCTCTGAACTCGCCGCGGCGAATGCGCAGACGCGAACGCCGGCCGCGCAATCCCCGGCGCCAACGGCGCCCGTTTTCAAACACGACCTGCCAAACATCACCATGGATGATTGGGAAGTGACGGTCAGCTCTGTGGATTACGCGCCAGGGAGAGTCGGTCAGCCGCATCACCATGCGGGCTTCGTCCTGGCTTATGTATTGGAGGGAACGGTTGTCACCAAAATTTCAGGGCAAGAAGAGCGGACCTACCAAAGTGGAGAGATGTTTTTTGAGCCGCCTGGAAGCACACACGAAGTGTCACGCAATGCAAGCCAAAGCCAACCCGCAAGACTTCTCGCCATGATCTTCGCCAAAAAAGGAGTGCTTTTGACGATGCCGGGTCCGGCCTAGTGTCGAGCTAACTGCCGATCCCTGCTGTTAGTTCTGTCGCATACGGGTTTGACGCTGACGCCAACCTGCACTACTATCCACGGTCAAGAGCCACGGTAAAGAAGGAGACGAGAAATGAAAACCGCCAAGCCCCGTTACATTTTTGCGTTCCTCGGTGTCTTCTTGTTGATCCTTATGGTTTGCCCCCGTGCCGGCGCGCAGGCGCCCACTCAGACTAAAGCCCGGCAGGTCGTGCTCAAAGGCGCTCGGCTGATTGATGGAACGGGCCGGCCGGCAATCGAGAACTCCGTGCTCGTCATCGAAGGCAAGCAAATTGTCGCCGCGGGAAAGGCGGGAGCGGTCTCCATTCCCAAGGACGCGGTCGTAGAGGACGTCAGCGGCAAGACCATCATGCCCGCGATCATCAATCTCCATGGCCACCTGGGACTATCGAACAACGGCGCCGATTCCGCGTCGGGACACTACACCGAAGAAAACGTCGCCAAGCAGCTGAATAAATATCTTTCTTACGGCGTGGCGACGATGGCGTCGTTTGGGCAGGACGACGATTTGATCTTCTCGATACGAGCCGATCAGCGCGCTGGCAAGATTGGCGGCGCACGCTTCTTTACAGCCGGCCGGGGATTCGTCGAACCCGGCAAAGCGAATCCCGCGGACCACCGCTACCGCCCGCAAACCCCTGAGGAAGCCCACGCCGATGTCCGCGAACTCGCGACGCATCACCCGGATTATTTGAAGATGTGGGTAGATGACGGTCTCGGCCGTGGCACCAAAATGAAGCCCGAGATTTATCAGGCCATCATCGACGAGGCGCACAAACAGCACATCCGCGCGTTTGCCCACGAATTTTACCTGGCGGACGCAAAATCCTTGCTCGCTGCTGGGCTGGACGGATTCGCCCACAGCATTCGGGACCAGGCCGTCGACGCCCAGCTCATTACAGCGATGAAAGCGCGCGGCGTTTTCCTGATTCCCACGCTGGTGCGCGATGAAGTGCTCTTTGCTTATGCCGATAACTTGAAGTGGGTTGACGATCCCTTCTTTCAAGCCGGACTCGAGCCCGGAGCTTTGGCGATCATCCGAAGTCCGCAAACCGTGGATAAGATTCGCCAGGATCCGGATATCGACAAGTACCGGGCCGGACTCGAAATGGCCAAGAAAAATCTAAAGGCGCTTTCCGATGCCGGCGTAAAAATCGCTTTCGGCACTGATTCTGGAATACCCACTCGCTTTCCGGGTTACCTCGAGCATCGGGAACTGCAACTGATGGTCGAGGCGGGCCTCACGCCGATGCAGGCAATCGTTGCCGCGACGGGCACGAACGCAGAGATCCTCGGCGGCGCAAAGCAGTTTGGAACTCTGCAAGGGGGCCGGGCGGCAGAGTTTATTGTCCTGGACGCAAATCCGCTGGACGATATTCGCAATACCGAAAAAGTATCCGCCGTCTGGCAAGCGGGAAAGCCGGTGCCTTCGGTACCGGCGAAGTCGACCACGACAAGAGCGAGCCGCCAATAGTCTGAAATTTGGGAAGGATGAACGCCTCAACCGTGATGATGCGCGAGGATCCTGTGAAGTCGCCCAACACGGGGCCACATCCTCTGGCGTTCGAATCGTGACGGAAACTCTTGGTATACGCGGAGTTGCGGCGGGCTTCAGGAGCTGATCTTGTAATACTGCTGAAAAACTCCCATTTTCGGACAGAACGCGTGTGATCGGTATAGCTCGATCACCTGACGAATGTGACCCAAGTCATGGAAGGCGAATTCGTTGAGCAACTGTCCGAAGGTGAGCGAGCCGAGATCTTCGTGCCGCCCCGTGCGATGTAAGGGCAACCACGTGTGTTGTCATGATCCTTCCTTGCAAAGACCAACCAGCCTCGTTAGGCGCACGCGCTAAAACGTAAACTTTGCCGCGAGTTGAATTCCCCGCGGACCGCCGCCTCCAAGAAAAGGGTTGCCGATGCCCACGTCGCCCGTGGCGACAATGTGGTAGAAGCCGTTGCCGACCTCACGGTTCCCAGCCCCCGCCGCGAACCCGCATGCGCAGGATGAAGTGATACTTGAAGTGATACTGACGTTGGAGGCAGGATCGGCAATGAACGCCGGCAAAAGCGGACTCGAAAAGTTCGGATGATTCAGGATATTGAAGAACTCCGCGCGGAGCTGGAGGCTCAGCCGCTCGTTGACCTTCGTGTTCTTGTAGATCGCCAGGTCCCACTGCTTGAATGGCGGACCCTTGAGCGCATTGCGCCCCAGGTTGCCGAAGTGCTGCGTCCCGGGTACGCAGTCAGGTATGGCAAACCCCGATACAGTGATGCCACTGTTGGTGCAGGGCATGGCAAAGGAGCTCAAATCAAGGAAGTTATTCGGGTCGTGGTAGTTGTAAACGATCGGCCCTACTACATCGGGCCGGTCAAAGCCTTCACCGCTCCCGCTGTAATCGTCTTCGCCATTGTAGTTAAGCGTGAAGGGCTGGCCGCTCTGCAGCGTGACACTGCTATCGAGGCCCCAGCCGCTCTTTAGCTTGTGCCAATCGCCACCCAACGTTGGCACTTCGTAGGAAAAAACCCAGGTGAAGCGTTTCGGTATGTTGAAGTTCGATGGACCGTATTCGTTATTCGGATTCGTGCTGTCCGCGGGCTGCGCGGCATTGGGAACGAAATCTTCGCCGTCGCTCGAATTGTCCAGGGAACGGGACCACACGAAGTTTACAAACGACGTGACGCCGTGCCACGCGTTTACCCGCAAGCTGGCCTGGAGCGAGTTGTAATTGGATTTGCCGGTCGAATTCTCCTGGAAGATATAGAACGTTCCCGTGGGCGCGCCAGAGAAGACACCCGGCGCGGTGAACTCGAGAGCTCTAGCGCCCAAAGTGGCGCTGCAATCGCTACCGGGCGCTGTCCCCGGCGCGCGCGGGCACTGCGCATCGTGGATGGCCTGCGCGGTCGGTTGGTTGATGTCGAAAAAGCGCCAGAGCCGGTGACCCTGCGAACCCACGTAACCCACTTGCAGCGCCACTTTGCTTGTAATCTGCTGCTGGATGTTTAGGTTGTAATTCTCCATGTAAGGAGGTTTGATGTTGCGGTCCACGCCGAAGATATCGCATTCGCCGCTGCAGTCTGACGCGCCATAAACAGGCGCGCCGGATGTGATGATTGTTCCCGTGGCGGCGGTGGCCTCCGTGATTGGGTTTGTTCCAAAGTTGGCGTAGGCCGGGCCGGGGGCAAAAAAGGCCGGATACGGCAGATGACCCAGGAACATGTCCTGCGAAATTGCGTCATAGAACAACCCGAATCCGCTGCGTAGCACGGTCTTCCCGGTACCGAATACGTCCCAGGCAATACTGGCGCGTGGACTGAAATTCTTGTGATCCGGATCGTATAGGCGAGGAAGCCCAGCGGTCCCCACCTGCGCCTGAGTCCCGGTTCCTGTGTCGGTCACTGGATCAAAGCTGGACACAAGAAAATTGCTGAACAAGTTATTCTTCTCCGCGATCACGCCAAAATAATCCCAGCGAAGCCCATAGTTCAAGGTGACCCGAGACGTCAGGTGGAAGCTATCCTGAGCATACAGGCCGTAATCGTTCTCGAAGGTATGGCGAATGGTGTCGCCCGAGTACTGGAGACCGCTGGTGAGAGTCCCGGTAAGAAAGTCCGACAAACTGGAAAACTTCAGTCTCCCGCGAAAGTACTTGTCGAGGTATTGCTGAATACTTGTGCGGCGGAACTCAAAACCGAACTTCAGGTCGTGTTTGTTGATCTTCCAAGAAAAGCTGTCAATGAGCTGATTGTTCGTGTCGACGCGGTGCCGCGAGACCGTGGAGTTCGCTCCTGGCTGGGCGAAAAAGGAACTGGCCCCCGACGGTGTCACCGAGACCAGAATGATGGGCAGGCCGGAATCTGCCGGCCCCGACCCAGAGCATGTTGGCCCGGCTATGGCAGGCGTTCCGGGCGCGTTGCTCGCCGCGCAGAGCCCGATCGAACTGGGGTGAAAGCTCTGATCCTCGGGGAAGAATCCCTCCGCGAAGCGGTTCCAGCCGTAGCGCAGTTCGTTCAGTTTCGTCGGGGAAAATACATGCACATAAGAGAGCGAAACAAGTTGAACGCGCGTCGGGGTCACGGTGTCAAAACCAGGAAGTTGGCCGCCTGTAGCGCTCAGCGCCAGCGGAAAGGCCTGGGTGCTGTCCCCGAAGAAGTACCGCCCTGTTATATTGTTGTTCTGGTTAAAAGTATGATCGATCTTCGCGATCATGCTGGATAGATTGTTATAGGAAGGCGTAATCAAGGAAGAGTTCGGCCTATTCGGGCACCCGATGTCTTCGCCTGTCCCCGGAGTCGAGGAAGTACTCCCAAAGGTCCCCGGGATATTTGGCTTGGGCCAAAACTTCAGCATAGCGGCAGTTACAGGGTTCGGGGTGCCGCCTCCCGCAATGATGGCGTTGTCGTCGACGGTGATTTGGGCCGGGTCGGGAACGCACGCCAGGGTGACCACACCGACCCTTTCTCGCTGCCCTTCATAATCGAGGAAAAAGAACGTTTTGTCCTTCGCGATGGGCCCGCCCAGCGATCCTCCAAACTGGTTATTGTGAAATGGCGCCTTTGGCTGGTCCGCGGTATTAAAGAAATTGCGCGCGTCCAAAGCATCGTTGCGGAAATATTCAAACGCGCTTCCGTGGAACCGATTCGTTCCGCTCTTGGTTACGATGTTAACGACTGCGCCGCTATTTCGGCCATACTCCGGCTCGAAATTCGAGAGCACACGGATATCGCTCACAGCATCGATCGGCAGAATCGCCGAAGGGGTCGCGAACACTCCGCCCTGATTGATCGCCGGGTCGTTCCGGTAGCCGTCGTTCATATCCGTGCCGTCGAGCAAATAATTGTTGGAGCGGCCACGGGCGCCGTTCATGGAGAACTCGCCAAACGATCCCGGGGAGTCCGTGATCTGATCCGGCGAGCCCGCCACGCCTGGATTCAAATAGATCACCTTGGTATAGTCCCGCCCATTGAGAGGCAGATCCTTTACGGTCTCCTGTGTGAGCGTCCCTCCGAGCGTGTCGCTCGTGGTCTCGATCTCAGGAAGCGCTTCGCCCGATACGAGCACTTGCTCTCGGACCTCGCCCAGGTCAAGCGCAGCGTCCACGCGGCGCTCAGCGGCAACACTCACCTGGACCCCTTTGGTAACCGATGTTCGAAAACCGCTCTTCTCGATCGTCACGTCGTACGTACCGATGGGAAGCTCGGGGACTCGGTAGCTGCCGTCGGCTTGAGTTTCCGTGGTGCGCACAAGTCCAGTATCGGCGTTGCGAACCGTGACGGTAGCGCCGGGAACCGACGCTCCGGACGCATCCGTGACCGTGCCCAGAATCGTGCCACGAAAAGTTTGAGCGCCGGCCAAGGTGGCGGCCAGAAGCACTAGAGTCAATGCGAGAAATCCACGCGTCACTCTCGGAGCACGACCCCTAGGATTTTTCATCGGTTTTCCCCCGCGATGTTTATAAGGCTTCCCGCTCCATTTGCCTTATGCAAAGAATGAATAGGATGAATCACTCCGATTGCATTGCTCCAGCAGGACCTAAGTCCCATGCTGGTTGAGCCGCATTCTACACCCGCGCATGTTTCTGAAGCCTGATCTTAGTTTCATGCCCCTCGGGTGCGGAGGGAGAAGAGGATCAGTGAAGGCCACGCGTCTTTTCTTCCAATAGCCGCGTGCTCCTCCAAAAGCGGAACGATAGCGTGAGCTATTTGTTTGTGCTGTCGGCTGCGGGGGCGACGGGTTTGCCGACGAGCCTGTTATATTCCGCCGTTTCCGTCGCCGAGCAGATAAACTCACTGATATCGTAACCGTCGGGCAGCCGGTGGAGAACGAATCTGTCCAAGC